>Ga0209565_1000607_pt1 | contig 23890 bp, 30 predicted proteins | sample Araplaol_mTSA_r2_2_FD_184283 | JGI IMG/M metagenome (GOLD analysis project Ga0209565, IMG submission 184283) | Arabidopsis root microbial communities from North Carolina, USA - plate scrape MF_Col_mTSA_r2 (SPAdes) (version 3) | ecosystem: Host-associated > Plants > Roots > Endosphere | place... | reverse complement strand
CTAACATGAAGCTGTGTTCGATAAGAAACGTCAATCGACCTGGGATGCGATGCGTGATAGTGTGGGGCATTGCCAGTGCGGAGGCTGAACTTCGCGGCATCTGGCGCGATTCGCGTACTTTTCTCAGAGTGCCGACCAGGTCAACCCAGTCTGTGAGGGCACTTGTCATGGATAAAACCACTGCATTATCGAGGTCGCACCCTGGAGTATTCTGGGGGCGGGCACCGCTGCGGACCGAAAACAGCGGCCCCCCTGGCGATGTGCGCCAGCCGACGAAAAATGAACTCATGATGGTGTTGCGGATTGCGAAGGCCTTGATGTGTGCTGTTAACGTCGAGTCTGCATTGCGCTCCATCTACCAGAACTTGTCGTCGCTGAAGCCCGACGGCGTCTTATTGATCAGTAACCGGGGAAGTGGCGACAGCTGCTACTACCTCGAGCCTCCCCGCGGGGAAAAATTCCTGGAAATGAACCATCAGGAGTGCCGCAAGCTACGCAAGATGCTGGAGGCAGTGCCGCTGGACCGTCCCGCAGGACCGTTGATACTTGACCATGGCAGCCACGTGGTGGCGCCTTTTTCTTCAGACGTGCATGGCGGGCACATCGCACTCCACTGGAAGGAGCGGCCTCCACTGAGCATTCAGCGCGGAGCGCGCACTGTGCTTCCCTTTATTGCCGAACTGGCCGGCGTTCGACTCACGAGCCTGTTGCACCAGCAGAACTGTGACGAACTGGTTCATGAACAGCATGAGGCTCATGCAGCGGCAGAGTCCCGGCTCGTCGAGGAGCTCAGGGTCAGCGAGAGTGAGGCGGTTGTAGCACGAGAAATGGCCGCGCAGGACGAACTGACGGGCCTGCAGAATCGCCGCGGCTTTCTCGCCAAATCGGAACAGTGCCTGCTGATCGCCCGGCGCCAGCGTATGGCGTGCGCAGTCATTTTTGCCGATGTGGATGGACTGAAAAACGTGAATGACAAACTCGGCCACGCAGCAGGAGACGCCTTGATTCGCGAGGCAGCACAGCTCTTTCGCAGCGCCTTTCGGCATGCGGACGTGGTGGGACGTGTTGGCGGGGACGAGTTTGCCGCATTCACGTTCGATAATGCCACCCCGCGCGCAATCACCGAACGGATCCTCGCCCGCATCGCGGAGTTCAATCTGGCGCATCCAGGCGGGCCGGCCTTGTCGCTCAGCATCGGCGTAATCAATTGCGATAGCTCCAGTGCCGAGTCGCTATCCGACTATCTATTGCGAGCAGACAACGAAATGTATCGTGATAAGCGTCGGGCCCGCCGCGCGGCAAGCTAGCAAGGCGAATGCATTTGCTTCTGTGGCAGCGTAAGCGTTTGCCAGCAGCGGCGGAATAGGGCGTAGCCCTGGAATTTTGGCTGCCTGGAGAGTTATCATGCACAACAATGAACCCGAAACCTCATTTCGCGGCCTCCCCTTGAGCGCCGAGCAGGAAGCCGAAATCCAGCACTATATCCGGCAAAGGCAAAGGCGCGGATTGGTCCCGGATGCTGCGGAACTGCGTGCCATGTTGAACGATATGCTGCATCCGCCGTTTGACGATGACCCGCGCGAATCGGGTGGCGAAGGGGCGCACGGTGATGCCGAACGCGCCGCATGCCGGGTTGATCTTGGCGGAGATCCCATTGCAGCGCGTGAAGAGCGCACCGCCGCCGGCGAGTCAGAATTCATGAAACACCAGGGGACGCAGGAGCGCCGAAATGAATAGGTGGTTTTGCATCCTGGGCGTATAGTGGGGACAGGACGCTTCTTTCACCAACGATCGTTGCCTGGCCAAGGTCATTCACGGGACCCACTCGCATGGTCATCGGATCCAATCCAGCGTAAGTCTTTTCGCCTGAAACGAGAGCTTGCTCGTCGCGACCTCCTTTCACATTCCTTCACCAATGCGAGCGAAGGAGTCGGCCATGCGATGGCGTGAAGGGACCCTTTTTCAAGGATGGCGTATCGTATTGCGATGCACGGAGTTTCGCTGCCAGGATGGGGTGCACAGGTTTGCATCGACTGCCATTCTTCGTCAATCGGGCAAGCGTTCCGTGGTGTTTCCGGAGGAGGCATTTGATACGCGAGAAGATGCCGATAAAGATGCCACTTCGCGCGCTAGACGAGAGATCATGGGCATGGATAGCAGCAATGTCGTTGGTGAATTCGGTGGGGCCGGGCGCATTGACGACACGTTGCGGGAGTCGTCGCAGGACCAGCTCCTGGCGGCACAGTACGAGATCTCGTATGACGGGTTTCGGTACGCGTTTCGGCAATATCGTTACGATGCTTTTGGCGATGCATTGCGCTACGCCAAGGCCGAATACGGCAAGGTGGGATTCGTACGCGATGAGACTTTTCGACCTGATTGGCGGAGTGCCTATCGCCCGACTGACGAAGAAGACCTGTTGATGCATCAGCACGGGATTGCCTTTGCGATGGGGCGCTTTCATTATGGCGGCTATCGGTACGAGCAGCTGCGTGATGCGCTCGCTTACGCCATTGCACATCCTGGTTTGTAGATCAATGAAGTCAAAAGGGACCGCGTAATGGCGACATACATGCAATGGCTGACGGGTGGAATGCTGGCCTGGAGTTGGTGGAAACTGCTTCTGCTCGGTCTAATGACGACACACGTGACGATCGTCGCCGTAACGATTTACCTGCACCGGTGCCAGACACACCGGGCCTTGACCTTGCGTCCGGTGGTGGCGCATTGCTTTCGCTTCTGGCTATGGATCACCACGGGGATGGTGACGAGGGAGTGGGTGGCGGTGCACCGGTGTCACCATGCCCACTGCGAAACAGCAAGGGATCCGCACAGCCCGCTGCAGGTGGGTATTCATGAAGTCTTGTGGCGGGGAGCGGAGCTATACCGGAATGCGGTACGTGACCCGGGGTTGGTGGCACGCTTCGGAGGGGGCGGGCCGGACGACTGGCTGGAACGCAAAGTCTATGGGCGCTATTCCTGGCAAGGCGTGGGGCTACTATTGGCGATCGAACTGGTTCTGTTTGGCGCCCCAGGACTGACGCTATGGGCGTTCCAAATGATGTGGATCCCGTTCCTGGCCGCAGGGGTGGTCAACGGTCTCGGGCACTATGTCGGCTACCGCAACTTTGAATGCAAGGAAGCGGCGACCAATATCTTGCCGTTTGGTCTACTCATTGGTGGCGAAGAGCTGCACAATAACCACCACACTTTCCCTACCTCGGCGAAGTTCTCGATTCGCTGGTTCGAAGTGGATGTCGGCTGGGCCTATATCTGCCTGATGCGATCATTGGGTCTCGCAACACCGCGCAAGACGCCCCCTCCGTTGGCGCGCTGTTCCTGCCAGTTTGCGCCGACCTTGTCCACGTTGAATTCTGTATTGGGACATCGCGCTATTCTGATGCGCGAATTGACTGTGCTCAAGCAAGCTGTCTTTCAGGCCGAACGCCAGAGAATGGCGATTCTGATACCGAAAGCCGTCTTGCAGCAGGCGAAAGGTCTGTTGCAGCGAGCACCTTGCCGGCTCACTGGGGCGCAACGGGAGGATCTCGACCAGGTGCTGGCGCATAGCGAATGTCTTCATCAAATGCATATGGCACAGAAGACGTTTGAAACTCTGTGGGAGCGCTCGTCTGAAACGCAAGAGCAACTGTTGGCGCGTCTGCAGCATTGGTGTATTGAAGCAGAACGTAGCGGGCCGCGTTCATTGCAGCGGTTCGCACGGCAACTGGCCAGTTACGGGTGACCAGATGAATCTCGCGGCGAAACATTCATCTGCTTGCCAGGAGCTGATGAACGAAGGCGCGTTAGCGGACGCCGTGCACTATTGTCTGGCGCAGGGAGTGCTGCCGCCATTCCCGCCTTGCGACAGGACTTCACCCGATTATGAGCAATGCGCCGAGCTTGCAAAGGAAACGTTGTCCGACTATGGGTGGTGGGAAAAACGACTGAAACTCCGCGATGCGCGCGCTGCAAGGCAAGGTGAAAGATCGAACGTCGAAAACGGGTAATCGAATGGGTGCTCTTGGCGAATTATTTCAACGACGATGTGGGCGCGGTACCGCGTAACATGCGCCTACTTCGCTGAAAGCGAGTAGACTGTAGTTAGCTTAAATGGTTTGTCCATGTACCTCGATCGTTTTCCCGCAGAGATTACTGTTCAGCTGAATTTAGTGCGACGAGCCCACTTAAAGTGGGCTTTTTTGCAGACGCCGCGCGGTCGTGGTGGGCGAATTCTGAAGCGATTTGGGGGGCTCAAATGAAACGACGCATTGACCGCGATACGGCGCAGCAAATTTCCATCGTGCTGCTCACTCGAGTAGCCTTTGGCACGACGGCAGGATTACGCACGGCCGTATCATATGGTCTGCGGCTAGCTTTAATTAAAGCCATTTTCCTGCGGCCTCTCGTGCTTACGCGCATCCACCTTGATCCGGGGGCGCGCAGAGACCGTCGAAAGTGGGATCGTTGAAGACCATCGGGATGAGAGACCGGTTTCTGACTAGCCCGCCTCGGACGAACGGATGTTTTGGCGCCGAACCTACGCAGGCTCCATGCCTTGAACGTCTTGGCGAGTATGGCCGGATCCCTTCTAAGGGAATTTGCGAGTTCGCTTTCAATTGTATTTCGATGATACTCTTACTGTCATGCCATTCATGACCGTTACGTGTCATATCCGCGTAGCTGTCGCAAATGGCACATGGAATCAGATTCGATCCGCTTCTTTCGCCAATCTAATTGTGGGAGACTTCATGAAGTTGAAGCTATTGGCAGCATTGGTCTTCGTCGCCAGCACCGCGGGTGCGCAGGAAACCGACACTGAGGGCGCCAGTGTACCTGTCGCGAATTACATCAAGGCCCATGCCACCGGCGACGCGGCCTACATCCGCAAAGCATTCCACCCGGATGCGAAGATATACTCCTACCGCGACGGAAAGCTGCAGGCCTTAACTGTCGATGAATTCGCCAAACTCTTCCCTGGCAAACCGGCGGCCAACGAGGATCAACGCGTACGCCGAATCGAAAGTATTGATGTGGCTGGGGTCGCCGGCACTGCCAAGGTATACCTCGACTACCCAAACGTGGCTTTTACCGACTACATGGCGCTACTGAAGGTAGATGGCGAATGGAAGATCATCAACAAGACCTTTAATAGCGTGCCCAAGTCTAAAAAATGACTTGGTTGATCACTTCACCTCATATTTTTACAAGAGCATCTTACGTGAACCTGCAAGTACAACGGTTTCCTATTTCCTTCGCGACGCTAGCCGCAATTTTTTCGCCACCAGCTTTGGCGGCGCCACAGTCCTTTGTGATGAAATTGGATTTCTGGGGCAACCCAGTGTTCCAGACGCTGGAACTGGACGAGATAGGCAATGCCATTCAGGGTACTGTCGACCGAGATCCATTCATCGGTAAACGCCATGGCGATGAGTATGTGTTCACCGCGACCGCCGCCGATAAGACCACGTACACCTACAGGGCCACGGTCAAGCGTGGTTCAATGAGCGGTGTGGCCGATTTCCCAGATAGCAATCATGCTGGTCGGCGTGTACAACACAAGTTTACCGCGCAGCTCATCCCCACGCGTCCCGTAACCACCCCGCAGACCCATCGCTATGTACCGACTTCTTATGCCAATGAGTTCTCATCACAGCGCCCACCTGTGCTAACGATCTGGCCCGGCGACAGCGTACAGACCACCACCGTGGATTCGGGGGGCGTCGATGAACACGGCGTAACCGTTGCACTTTATGGCAACCCACAAACTGGCCCGTTCTATGTCGCAGGCGCGGATAGCGGAGACGTCCTGGCTATCCACATCAAGAAGTTGCGTTTAAATCGTCCTTACGCCGACAGCCTCGATCAGCTGGTACATAAAGCGCAGACCACGCGGCTGGCTGCGCGAACGAATGATTTGGGACAACCGGTGCGCTGGCGGCTCGATCTTGACAAGGGCTTGGCCAGTCCTGAAAATGCACAAGGAAAGTTGAAGAATTTTTCAATAAAGGTCAGACCTATGCTAGGTGGCTTGGCCGTTGCACCGAGTACAGGTATGCCGCCGATATCGACTGGCGATACCGGGCAGTTTGGCGGAAATATGGACTTCAACGAAGTTGTCGAAGGCAATACCGTGTACTTGGCCGTCAATCAACCTGGCGCCTTGCTCTATTTGGGCGATGCCCACGCCTTGCAGGGCGATGGTGAGACGTCGCAGTATGCGCTGGAGACTTCCATGGCCGTTGAATTTAGCGTCGAGCTAATTAAGAACAAGCAAATCTCCATGCCCAGGGTCGAGTCGCCGACGCATATCATGACCCTCGGCCAAGCCGGGTCGCTCGACGAGGCGCTGAAACAGGCGACTAGTGGCATGACGCAGTGGTTAGCCGAAGACTACGGGCTCAATCTTTCAGAGAGCGCGCAGTTACTTGGGGCTGCTGTCGAATACCGCGTGGTTAATCTCGCCGGACGCAGTGTCGGGCTGGCAGCCAAATTGGATAAACGCCTACTTCAACTTACTCGACCAGCAGAATCCAGTGCGATGGTGCCGGGTTCTTGAGGCAGTAGAACGGCCGACAGTTCACTCTGCAGACCTGGCGCAGATCATCGAGGCAAGGGCGCGAATATAGGTCGGAGAACGATGGCACTGTCATTGGTATTTCTAATGGCGGGGACAAGGTTCCTCAGTCTCTCGCGGGCAGATCGCCGCGTTTGATAATCGGGGGGCAATGGTGTCCGCCGAGCAGGGCGCTGGAAGAAGGCGTCCTGGGGCTGACAGCTTGAACGGGCTGCTCGACCTCGGTCGACAACCGTCCCACCGGTACCGAAATCATTGCCCTGAGCTCTGCGGGCGCACAGGTCCTGTCGTTTCCAAAGCATCGCCAACCCTGTGTTCGCCTTCGTGAGCTTGAACGGCAACGGGTACGCCTTCCTCAACCAGGAATTCAATATCCTCAGCGCCGGTGAGCGATCGCCGTTACCGAATGAAATCAATGATGTGGTGGAATGGGTAGTTGGTTATTAAATTGATATTTGTAAGGTAGTTCGACAACTTTGCCAGTAAGCGTTCCTGATGTCCCAGTGGGTTATCGGTGCGGCGTTTCCGCCCAGTTGGCAGGCGCACTGCGTTTGAGTGTTTGGACGCTCCATTCCTTCGGGAGCGATCGCGCTATCGAGTACTTTGTGTGCCGGAATGGGGTGACGCATTGAAGTCCAGAGGACGGGATCTTAAGGCCGATTCGATAGACCAGCAAAAGGTGGCCGCTGATCCACCTGGATTGCATTGGCACGAAGATGTGGTCCGATACAACTTCACTGCAAATCGCACGAGGCGTAGAAACGATGGCAGCCAAGGACAGCGAAGAAGCCGCCACCGCGTCCGCGCCTGCTGCTGGACGAACCGTTCTCCAACCTCGACGTCGACCTGCGCGAGCGACTGGCACAGGAGGTGCGCGCCATTTTTCGCGCCTGAGCGCGGGCGAGAGGTAAAGAATAAACTGGCGTCAGCGCGCCCTCGTCATTCTTTGGGGCCGAAGAAGAATTCCCTACTCGTTTCAATGACCTGACGGGCAGCACTGCCCGGCAATTTGCTGTGGTGATCGAGACCCTCATTGTCGCCTGTTATGGCATGGGATCGTTGAATTGCTTGTCGAAAGTCTGTCACACAGTTCTCTGGACCAACCGTGTCCAGCAGGCCGACTCGCGCGAGCTTCCCGTGAACGCGCTCATTTGCCTCGCAAAGTAGCACCAGGACGCCGCGCTTTTTCAAATTGTTGATGACCTCCTCCAATGTCAGCAGGCCGGTGATATCGATGAATGGTACCCGACCTAAGCGCAGCACGAGAATGCGGGGGTCGGTATGCGTCTGCGCTAAAGCGCGTTCGAAGCTCTCGGCGGCGCCAAAGAAGAACGGTCCCTCAATCGCATACACCAGCACGCCAGCTGGAAGCTGCGGTAGTCCGTGTCGCATTAATTCCGGCCCAAGGTGCGCGTCAGTCTGTTGCTGTATGTCGACTGACGATGCCATTCTTCGCAAGAATTGAAGTGTGGCGAGAATGACCCCGATATTGACTGCGACAACCAGGTCGGTCAGGATCGTCAGGAGGCATGTGATGACGAGAATGGCTGCATCGGCGCGGGGCGCGATGCGAAGCATGCGCCAGAAATGCCTCATTTCGCTCATGTTGAACGCGACCACGAACAAGATGGCGGCCAGCGTTGGCAGCGGTACGTTCGCGGCCAATGGCGCGAACAGTACGACGATCAGCAATAGCGTGCCGGCATGGACTATGCCGGCGAGGGGACTCGTGCCTCCACTGCGGATATTGGTTGCCGTCCTCGCGATTGCGCCAGTGGCCGCAAATCCCCCGAGGAGCGGCGAAACCAAGTTGGCGATGCCTTGTCCGATCAATTCCTGATTCGAATTGTGCTTGGTGCCAGCCATCCCATCGGCCACCACTGCGGACAGCAAGGACTCGATCGCACAGAGCAGCGCGATGGCGAAAGCCGGGCCAACCAACTCCATCAAACGCGACAGGTTCATTGCCGGCAGTGACAGGCTCGGCAGATGTTGAGGAACGCCGCCGAACGCGCTGCCGATCGTCGCCACGCCCTCGAATCCGAACCAGGACTGGGCGGCAGTAGCCACGACCAGCGCGATGAGCGGGCCTGGGATGCGGCGCAATCCTCGAATGCGGCCAGGCAACGTGACCAGCAGTAGACTGATCACCCCGAATGCGGTGGTCAGCGGATGCAGCTGCGGCAGCAACTGCATTAAATGCCACAGTTTCATGTGGAAGTGGCTTTCAGCGACCGTCGGCAATCCGAAAAAATAGCTCCATTGACCGACCCAGATGATGATGGCGATGCCTGTCGTAAAGCCGACGATCACTGGTGCGGGAATGAATTTGATGATGCCGCCTAACTTGGCCACGCCCATCGCGATGAGCATAGCGCCAGCCATACAAGTGGCAAGTTGCAGTCCATCGATTCCGTACTGTGCGGTGATGCCGGACAGTATGGCGATGAAGGCTCCGGTAGGCCCGGCGATCTGCGAACGACTGCCACCCAGGGTCGACACCAATGCGCCTGCGACGATCGCGGTATACAGGCCTTGCTCCGGGCGCGCGCCTGAGGCAATTGCGAACGCCATCGACAGGGGCAGGGCGACCACGGCCACAATGACACCGGCGATGATATTGGAAAGAACCTTTCCCGGCCCAAACAAGCCAGCACGCTGTGCTTCGAGGAAATTGATCATAAGACGTCAACCTTGATTTCAACAGCCTGCTGCCGAAAGGATGATCCAGCCACAGCGACTCGCCTATGCCAGGTGGAAAGCACCCACATCTTGAGCACAAATGTACTGGCATTGTACATCCATGATATGTCTCATCAGTTATCAGTGCGTTATAACCGGAATATCATATTGGGTTTATCGCGGCAGGGTGGAATCGCGGCCGCGACTGTTATTTGAACTTTGGGTTCGCGTCAGCCTGGCGCGAATCGAAAGGCTCCGTCGACTCGATTTGCCGTCGCACCAGATGTTTTGCCTGAGCAATGAGATCGAATAGATGCTCCTCGCGCATGCCCTGGTCTCTTTCGGTGCGTATGAGCAATTTCACGCGGCTGGTCACACTGTCACTCCTTGGACGGCCGATTTTCGACAAGTGGCGCCATTCCCTGCCGCCGATGTCAGACGTTCTTTCAGTGCAACACGCGATTGTTCCGGAGTGTCCCGAAGAGCCAGTGTTCGGCTACACATAGACGATGACGGGACTCATTCTGTTCCAGTCGAGTCCAAAAAACAGATCGGCATGGGGGGACGCGTTTGCTTGGCCAAGTTCTATGATCGGCATGTGCCAGAGGCCACCATTACCGTTGCCGAAATCGACCCGCATGTAATCTGGAACGCTCCTATAACCTGCGCCCGAACGCCCAATTGCAGGACTGCCTCATGGTTCGCCCCTCCATTCCGTCCTGTTCACGAAGTGTCGGCAATGTATCGAGGGGGGAGCCCCTCTTCAGCCAGCCACCCGGTCGAAACGAAATTCGAGGATTCCTAAACGCATCTAGTGACCCCTCAGCCGCCAGTTTGTGGTGGAACAGGAGGCCTTGGATGATGGCGCCTGCGCCCCGGGACGAAACCATTAGTCCTTTCGCGTCTTTCAGCGCACCGCTTGAGTAGCCTGCGCAGCCTGCTTAGTAGCGGCATAAGCTTGTTATGGTAGCTGTTTCGTTGAATTTCCGCGTCCGTCATACTGACGCTGGCCATGGGCGCTTTGCCGCAAAGCGCGGCCATCTCATTGAGAGTTTCTACCCCGCCTTTACTGCCCATAGTGCAAAACAGTGCAACCCGATAGAAACTTTTGCGATGGTGCAGCAAATAAGTGCGCATCGGCGCCGCCATATGTCCAGCCCAAACCGGGGTACCCAGTACTATCAATGCATAGTCGGCGGGGTCCTTTGTGCATGGCAGGATTTTCGGCTGTTTGCGCAATACGCTTTCCATGACCGAAAGCAGAAAGCCAAGCGGCCCGGCACGGCTGCGCTCCTGGCGTATCAGCTCAAAATCGCCGCCGCACAAATTGGCAATCTCTTGCCCGACCTTGGCAGTGAGGCCGGTTCGGGAATAGCAGACAACAAGGCAAGTACGCATGGCATACCTTTCGAAATGAACATAGCGCCCTTGCCGATATGATTCACGTTATGGCATCCGTTGTCCAACGATTGATCCAGATCAGTCGGCGGTTGCCCGCTTCTTGGCCGCCATCGCAACTTACACTTCCCGCTCCGCCGCGTCCCGTACCATTTTCAAGGGGACTTTGGCGCTCTAACCCGCCTTGGTTGACGGTTCGGGCGTTCCTTGGGCGGTGGAACGCCTAGTGCGGCCCAACTGTCTGCGACGGCGCATCGAAAGACACGACTTTCAAGTTGGTTGCGCCGCCGCTAATGTCGCCAAGCAGGGAGAGCAGTTCGGCCATGGTTTCCGCCCCCAATACATCCGTCCCGTTTCGAACGATCGCGCCATATTGGATGCGCGGCGCGTGGTCATCTGCAACAAAATAGACGAAAGGGACGAAGTATCGTTCAATCCTGGCAACGTCGATCTCCACCTTGCCAGGCCCTTCCAGTAAACGATAAAACTGGTTCTCATCCATGGTGAGGAGTAACTTCTTGGCTGACATATCCGTATGCATTTTGTCCCTCGCTAGGTTCGCATACCCTTCGACAGCAGGGCGTGATTCGCTGTTCGAAAATAGGAAGTCACCATGTACCGCGATCGGCCCGGCGCAGGGACTGCGCGTGCTGGCAGCAGGTGGGGCGGGCGGCTCCATCGCCTGCATTGCTGGACTCAGCGCCGCGAAGCCCCCATCAGATCCCTGATTTCGGCGATGCCGAGCGTCGTCGCATCATGGATTCGGATCATCAATTCGGCCGCAACGGGCTGTCGGCGGTGCCTTACCTTGCTCAGTAGCGGAGGGGCGACACCAAGTGTGCGGGACAGGGCGGCATCGTTTTTTAATGCCAAGGACGCCATGATCGTATCGAGCAAACGATTCGGATCGTAGTGCGGGTCATCAAGGAGTTTGGGACGAATTTTCATGACGGGCCTCTCTGCCTCAGGAATAACGATGGGTTCCAATCCAGTCCCAATCAATGTTGCTTAATGGGAATATTCCGGCGCGAAGATCGCTTTCAAAGGCTTCGAGCCCCCTGGAAGGCTGGTTGGCGGGGTAGCGGCGTCGGCATCCGGACGAGATCTGGGTAATCACGAAGGTTCTTTCGAGGACGGGGGCGGAATTGTCGCCGTCAACCGCATCTGCGACGCTGATGTGGAACTCCTCGGGGCGAAAGCCGTGCAGGTGGCATAGGTGGGTGAAGACAGTACTTTCGCGAGCGCCTAATGTGCATTGCAATAGACTTGAATTCATGGTCTCCTCCGTTGGGTCAGGGGACTGGCATCGATTGCCGTGTGGCAATCACCTATTGCCAAGTTAGTCTAACATGACTATCCTGTCAAATAGAACTTAACGAACAAACTCACATGAGAGCCTAGATATGCCGGACGTGTTGACGACGGGAGAGGTGGCCGAAATCTGCGGCGTGAATTTTCGGACCGTGATGCGCTGGATCGACCGCGGCCTGCTGCAAGCCTATCGATTGCCCGGCAGGGGGGATCGCCGGGTCTTGCGGGAGGAACTGAATCGGTTCATGGCCGACAGTGGCATCCCGAAACAGTCAGCGGGCATTGCGCTGCCACGGCGCGTGCTGATCGCGGATGACGATCCGTCGATGGCGCGCGCCATCGAACGCGTGCTGCGCGGGGCCAAATTTGAAACGGCCATCGCAGCCAACGGGTTTGAGGCCGGCGCGATGTTGCCGACGTATAAACCTGGACTTCTGACGCTGGATCTTCGGATGCCAGGCATTGATGGGCTGGACGTCTTGCGCTTCTTGCGAAAAAACGAACTCGGGGTGCCGATGAAGATCCTGGTGGTGTCGGCCGATTCGGAGGTTCGGCTGCAGGAAGCGTTGAAGCTGGGGGCGCATCGCGTGCTACGCAAGCCATTCTCGAACGACGAGTTGATCGGCGTGATCGAGGAAATGCTTCAGCCCGGTGGTATTTGACGTTCTTCCAGCATCAGTTCAGCCCAATCTGGGCCGCAATGGTGACGATGGTTGGCTGGACGAACGGCAGGCTGGATACGCATCACGCCTGAGTGTTTGAAGAACTGTGCGGCAGCCGTGTGCGCATCGTGACACTGGAAACGCAGAACGGCCAGCGAGGGAGTTGGCCGCCGCCAAGCCGAATCCCTTGGCGAATGCGCACTAGGTTTGGATGGAAGGCCTGGTGGCTGCGGCGTGGCGCGCTGCAGGCAAAAGGTCCCGATGGCAGCACGACACGTGACCAGCATGGCGACGGGTATCGCGCGTTGAAACCGTGTCGCCGCACTCGAGGTTGCGGAACGGCCGTTCAAACTCGCAGGAAGGCGTCAAACTGCCTCGATCACCAGATGTGATCCGTCGATCGTACCTGAAACGATACCCTTCGGCTTGCCACAGCTGCACCTAATGTCGCCAACGACGGAATCCTGGAACAGGCCACTCGGCGTCAACGTGACGGTAACGAGGCCAGGGTGGCAAAATTTCACAAGAGAATGCCCACTATCCTGGTCCGCGCAGATCTTCTCTTCTACGGATGCCATGTGATGGTCAGGGGCATTTGACCTCCAGTCAAATACGAGATCCATAATATGTTCCTACCAATGTGGGGTATGCCAAGGTTCGCGATGGCTTGGTGCACCAACAATGCGACGCAGCTAGTTCGCTCGACTGCGCGATGACCTGATCCAAAACGACAGTCCATGCCAGTCGAGCTTGGCGTCCTCGAAGAGGATTCAGATAGGCTTGATGTTGATGGCCTTCTCGCCCTTGGGGCTTGCGCCTCGCTCGAACGACACGCGCTGGTTTTCCTTCAGGCTCTTAAAGCCCTCGGATTTGATGTCCTGGAAATGGGCGAACAGATCGCCGCCACCGCCATCCGGCGTGATGAACCCGAAGCCCTTTGCATCGTTGAACCACTTGACGGTTCCGTTCTCCGCTGCCATGTGTCTCTCCTCAGATCGTGATTGTTGGTAAGAAGCACGACGCGCCCTTGGGCGCAGTGGCAACAATTGAAGGAGTCAATCTGGCAGCTCGGATTGAGGACTGCAGGAAGGGGCCGACAATTCTCGCAACATAACTAAATGATAATTCATTATTGTTGGGCTGCGCGGGAATCTCCAGTCGATCTGGCTTTGGTGCTTAAAGGGGATTGGCTCACGGCTGAACCACAAGATTGAGCCAGTTAGTTCGGGCTTGTCGCCAACTTGCCTGAGCGATGTGCAATCGATTCAGCGACCAAGAATTGCCGAGGCATGCCCGCTGCGGTCGGGTCCCATGCCATTGCGGACCGTCGACGAAAATGACAGTCAAGAAGCGCGCACGTGCAGCATCCTGTCCGCTCGCTTGCCTGCGCCTGGCACCTGAATGCGCACTGATGTCGGTGGGCGATGCAATACGTCTTCAGCCAGTGGCGTCGGGATGCCGTAAAACAATGCAGAGCGCAATCCGGCATCGATCCCAAAGGCCGCTCGCGTAAGCAGCGCAGTGGAAGGCCGTTCAGCGGTGATGGTGTCTTTGCGGCGTGTGATGACGGTCATGCTATCCCTGCTCCATCCAACAAGTCGGGTGACTGGCCAGTTCTGCTTGTCCATCGAAGGGCCACCCTTCGTAAGCTCTCGAGCGGGGCCGCGTGGGGAGGAGCCGCCAGTGGCGATTGCGATTTGGCATTCACTGCCTGGGCCGACCGCATCGTGGTCTAGCCTGTCGGATGCTTCTTCGCTTCAGCTTCCATCGCCGCGATGCGTTCTTCTTGTGCCGAGACGGGATCGAGCACATCGTCGACCAGGACGGTCGCACGCTCGGCATCGGACTGGGCACTGTCGGCCCCGTCATTTTCAGCAGGGATTTCCAGCTGCGGCGGCATCAGCATATCGTCCAGTATCCCCTTGAGCTTCTGGACATCGCAGGGCAGTCCGCGGCGCAGGCGCGTGCGGAGATAGTGCTCAATTTCGGCCTCCTGCTCGGCGGTCAAGGGGAGACCAAGGAAACAGGATTCTGGTCCCCCGTGGTCCATGATGGTGCTCCCGATTGGTGCTACATGCCCAGTGTACGCCGCATGGCGTATGCATGTCGAACAACTGAAAAACCGCTCGTCCGGAACGGACTGCAACGTTCGAAAGCCCAAGGTTGGCAGGCAAGTTTCGGCAGAAGTTCAAACTTCCGGCGAAGCTGGGTTCGAGCGTGATGTCCTTCCTGCATCCGGTTGGCAACAATGGGCCAACGCGAAGGGCCGGGCAATCGACCTGTAGTTCGGCACTGCCGCATTGGCACGGGGTATCGGTGCCGGGGCATCGGCGCGTTCACTTGGATTACTGATTGCGGACCTGATCCCCTTGGCTGGAATGGTGTGCATCCTTGGCGGGCGGCGTGCCTGTCCCCGATATGTGCACCTGGCCACGCATGCCCGCTTCGTAATGCCCGGGCTGCAGGCAGGCAAAGACAGTGGTGCCGGCGCGGGTGAACTTCCAGGTCACTTCGCCCGTCTGTCCAGGCGCCACGGTGACCATGTTCTCGTCGGCGTGCTCCATGTCCGGGAACTTTTGCATCAGTGCGGCGTGTTCCTTGAGCGTCGCCTCGGTGCCAAGGACAAATTCGTGCTTGAGCTTGCCGGTATTGCGCACGACAAAGCGGATCGTTTCACCTTGCTTTGCCTGCACCCGGTCCGGCGTGAAGCGCATGGCATCGCCCATGTCCACGGCCACGGTGCGTTGGACCTCGCTGGGTTTGCCCGGCTGGCCCATCGCGTCGCTGGCGTGGTGACCCGCCGGGTGGCGATGACGGTCGTCCGCCAGCGCGAGGCCGGAGGACAGGAACGAGGCAGCGCCAATCAACATTGGCAGGGTGCGGTAATGGTTCATGTTGGAGACTCCTGGAAACCCCGATCTAGCGGGGGGAAGTAAAAGGAGCTGGCCGGCGTGCGGCCATTCTCCCAAGGATTTTACATGGCGCCTGGCGGTGCCTGCGTGACTAGCCAGGACGCCACGGCGAGCACGCTCAACAGGACGATGCTTTCCAGCAGCAGGACGTGCCGCACCAGCGTTGCGCCTTGCGCAGCGCTGGCGGCGGCGGGCATGCCAACGAACTTGTTGAAGCCGCCCATGCCACTGGCCAGCGCCACCAGCACCACCTTGACCAGCAGGGCGATGCCATAACCGGTGTGCAGCAGGTTGTCGGCCGCACCGACCCGCTCTACGCCGTTGTAGAGGCCGGTGAGCGCAATCGCCAGCACGGCGGCCAGCGCCGTGTGGGACATCCATGCCAGGTGTTGCCCGGCTTGTGCTGGGGTGAGGGGCGCGGCTGTGGCTGGGCGCAGCACCTGCCAGCCCGAGACGCACACGATCCCGGACCAGATGGCTGCCGCGATGAAATGCACCGTCTCGGCCAGCAGGGGCAGGCTCCACCAGCCAGACTCGCCGGCATGGCCCAGCGAGGCGCGCGCAACCGCAAACGCCAAGAGGGCAAGCCCTTGGACGGCGATGCAGGCCTGGCGCGGGCGGCATCGCCGGCGCGCGGCCAGGACCGCCAGCATCGCGGCAATCGCCGCGCTGCCGGCGGCGCCCTGGCCGGTGGTGCGCAGCATGGTCCAGAGCATCGGCAGCGATTCGCCCAGCGACTCGCCGGCCATGACGGCCGTGGCCGCCCACAGCCAAGCCAGACCGGCCAGCGCGGCGAGCCCCGCGGCCAGCAGGTCGGTACTGCGCAGCGCCTGCAGCGCGGCCGAAGGCAACCAGAAGCGGGAGCACCAGGAACCGGCCAGCCAGGCAAACGCCGCATACTGCACGAACGCCGTGCCCACCTGCAGCAGCGAGACCGCGTCCATCACTTCACCGTGAACTTGAATTCGCCGGTGGGGCGGTGGCCGTCGCGGCCGGCAACGGCCCATTTCACCGTATATTCGCTGGCAGCCAGCGCCGGCAGGGTGAGCCGCACCAGGGCCGGGTTGGCGCCATCCACGGTGGCCTTGCCTGGCGCCGCGTTCCGGCCGTCGGCGGCGAGCACGGTGACCTTGCTGAAGGCCGGCTCGATGTTCTCGTTGAAGGTCAGGGCCAGTTCCGCCGGCGCACTGGCCAGCACGGCCCCTGGCGCCGGGTTGGACGCTTTCAGCACGGCATGGGCTGCCGCCAGCGGGGCCCAGAGCGTCGCTGCGGTGACCAACACGCTGTACGAAGGCATGTCGGGCCGCTTCGTCACCGAGCTGCGCGACGCGGTATATGGCGCACTGGAGCTGGCGCCATGAGCACCACGACGACCGATGCCGTTCGCGCGCCCTTGCCGGTCACCGCGCTGCTGGCGCTGGCCTCGGCAGCGTTCATCACCGTCCTGACCGAAGCGCTGCCGGCGGGACTGCTGCCGCACATGGCCTGCAGCCTGGCGGTACCCGAAGCCTGGGCCGGGCAGACGGTCACCGCTTATGCCATCGGCTCACTGGCGGCGGCGATCCCCTTGACCTCGGTGACCCAGGGTCTGCGCCGCCGACCATTACTGCTGGCGGCGCTGGCAGGCTTTGTCGTCGCGCATACCGTGTCGATGGTCTCGGGCAGCTTCTTCGTGACGATGGTGGCGCGCTGTGGCGGGCGTGGTGGCCGGCCTGTTGTGGGCACTGTTGGCGGGCTACGCAGCTCGCCTAGTGCCCGAGGAGCAGAAGCGCCGTGCCATTGCCATCGCCATGGTCGGGACGCCCCTGGCGCTGTCACTTGGCGTGCCCGCCGGGACGTTCCTGGCGCAGTTGGTAGGCTGGCGCCTGTGCTTTGGCATGATGAGCGGGGCGAATAGTTGCATGACACCTTTGCCTACGGCGCTGGATCTTTGCCGCGCCGGCTCCATTGAAAAAGCTCAGTGTGCCTGAACCATCACGACGGGCGATGGTGGCTGTACGGCGACTTCGTGCTGCGGCCGGATCGTGTACGGTCAGGCGGGGGGGCGCAAGAAGCCAGCAACGATGCGCGCTTCGTTGAGCGCAGGCAGGCACGCCATGCGTGCTGTTATCGAAACTCGCGGTGTGCCCACGCTTTAGCGTCGATTGCACAGCTATGTGACCGCTTGCCCATGTCCTCGGCGCAGCATGGGAACTCTATTCAAGCTTGCTCAGTCAGGGCGTCATCTGCACATGCCGAGTGCTCACAGAAAAAATCACAGCTTACCTCGAGCATCCGTCTCGTATTGTCCTTGATGGTCATGGGTCTGATCTGCCAGGCCAAATCGACTTGAGAGCTTCGAAAGCATCGTTTGATGTTGGGTAATCTCGTGGAAATGTGTTTTACGTTATTCATCAGATTTGCTCCGAGTAGCCCCCGCCCCTCGGGGAGGGGGCGTCAATGTTGTTGCCCTAGCTATATAGGCGTCTCGCATATCCCCCTGGTGCAGGTTCGACCTTGTTGGTCGCTGGTGTTGGCGTGCAAGCTTGTACGGCCTGGTACGCGCGGCCTGTCGACGCATCCACTGGGCAGCGGGAAGGATAGGTTCAGCTGAGTATATATTATAATCGTATGATAATATGAGTGTCATAGTATGAGTGTAGCTTGTTAATCACGTTGTGCGGGCTGAATGGTTGCTCCAGGCGTGCGCCGCCGGTCAGCTAACCGCTTCATTGAGGCTTGTCATGCTGACGTGCCGGTCGTTGTGTGGGGAGTTGAAACCAGCCGCTCGCGCTGGGCACGACCTGCGCGTTCTGGGTCCTTTACCGTAGGAAGTACTAGAAATGTTGAATCTGGATGATGGCTTCGCGATGTTCTCCAACCGTTTTTCTGAAATATTGGAACGAAGCCAGGGAAAGCCGTTTGTGTTCGATCACGGAGGCATGCGTACTCTGCATTTCGACGGAAGATATATTCAAAGCGCGATGCAGTTGGCGGCACCAGATGAACTGTTACTGAGCTACACCCGGGCGATGATGGCCTTTTTGCTCGTAAAGCCATCACCGGCCCACATTTTGATGATAGGTCTGGGTGGAGGTTCGTTGGCGAAGTACTGTTACCGCCATCTGCCAGCAGCGCGTATCACTGTGGTGGAAATCGATCCAGGGGTGATCGCTCTCAGGAACGATTTCGCGCTGCCTGCGGACAACGAGCGATTTGAAGTGATTCATGCAGACGCATGCGAGTACCTCAAAAGTTTGGACCAGACAGTTGATGTCATCTTGCACGATGGGTTTGTGGCGGACGGCCTTGCTCCTGAGTTGAGCACGGAGTGGTTCTACCGGCGCTGTGTCGAGGTGCTTGCTGCGGATGGCGTTCTGGTCTCCAATCTATTCGCTACGGCGGACGACCTGGTGCCGACCATGACCAGACTGCGCTCCGTCTTTGGCGGGAAACTTTGGTGGGGGGATCCAAGTGGCTGTGTCAACCGCATCGTGCTTTCCACCAAGGCCGTGGGTCAAATGGAGCATCGCTCGGCGCTGGAAAAACTGGCTCTCCGAATTGATTTATGCTATGGGCTGGGGCTGTCCGAATTTGTCGAACGGCTACAAACTGCGCACGATAAGAGCGACAACCAGTTCGAGGCGATCGCGAAATACGCGATGCATGCGAATCTCATGGACTTTTGAAACACCGCGACTATGCGGGCAACGGCATTGCCGCATGGCGGGCAGTAGGGCGGTTGATGCGATGCGGGAGGGAGCGCATAGCGTTGTCGACGTTGAACCGATTTGTCGTCCGTGATGTTGGATACGGCGGTTGCGCATCAAAACCGGGCCATGGAGAGGAAGTTCGATTACAATCAAATTGTAATATTTTTTAACTTTGTATCTGACCAATGGAAACCAAGTCTGCCCGCATGACCATTTTGCTCGATCCCGCCAAGAAGAAGGCGTTTGAAGAGCTGTGTGCCGCTCAAGATCTTACTCCATCGCAAGTCCTCCGGCGACTGATGCGCGAGTACCTCGATCTGTATGGTGTTGACTACAACACGAAAAGCACCGTTGGGGTACCACGGGTAAAGAAATGATCCCGCTGTAGCAAAGGGAATAGGTAGTTGGGCTTGATTGGCGACCGGACTGGCGCACGGTTCCGCGATCGATGATGGCTGTGGGTGTGAAAATTAACCGATGTGAGGCGAGTTCGTGACGGAGCATAGTCAGAAAATCCGGTACTTCCGCACGCGGATCCCGTCATTCGATTGTGTGCCAGGCTGCCATGATTGTTGTGGCCCGGTTCGCGTGACTACGACGGAAATTGCGCGGTTGCCGGAGAAGAGCGAACTTGAACATCAGGCCGCGCTTGATGCATGGAGCTGCCCCTATCTGGGTGCCACAGGCTGTGAAGTTTACGATGAGCGCCCTTTGATCTGCCGGCTGTTTGGCACCACGCCACGACTTGTTTGTCCAAAGGGGAGGCGACCGAAGGACATGATCGAGCCAGAACTCGAACGGGAAATATTCGAGCATTTCAACGAGGTACGGCTCGTGCTGTTGTGAAACTGATCGCGTCGTCTATTGGCTGACAACGAGGTGGTGTCGTTTGCAGTGGGACACCAACGGCCGGGCGAAATACTAGCCGCCCGGCCGACATAGCGAATGGGAAAGTGCTGCCGCTTGCGGTGGGGGGCGTGCGGACAGCGTAGTAAGTTCGGTCGCAGCCCAGCGATATTCGCACGGGTACTGGCTGGCGCTTTCACCCTATTGCCCTAAACTGAAAGAAACAATGCAATGGGGAAGTGCCATGTTCAAGCATCTTTTGGTGCCGACCGACGGTTCGCCATTATCGGACAATGCGGCACGAAAGGCTGTACTATTGGCGAAGAGCGTCAATGCCAAGGTGACCGGGTTCCACGTAGTTCCGCAATACCATATCCTGACGTTGCAGACAGAGATGCTGGCCGATACTGAAGAGCGGTTCGCGAAGTATGGCCAGTCTCATGCGGAGCAGTATCTGTCAGTCGTTGAAAAGGCCGCCAAGGAAGCAGGGGTACCATATGACTCGGCCTTCGCGACCAGCGACCATCCTTACGAAGAGATCATCAAGGCAGCCGAGGAACGAGGGTGCGACCTGATCGCGATGGCATCGCACGGGCGCCGGGGATTAAGGGGCCTCTTGATTGGCAGCGAAGCGCAGAAGGTGCTGACCCATAGTGCGGTGCCAGTGCTCGTGTTTCGCTAATTGCCGCGGGAACTGTTCCGAGTGAAGCCGTGCCCTGCTGCACCGGTCGTAGGCGTGACCGTCGAGTGAGTAACTTCTTTCGTCTTCCGCTGTCGACGGAAGGACTAGTGCGCCCGTGGAGGGCCAGCGTGCCGTTTGCTCACGGCATGCGCAAGCAGGGTAACGTGAAATAGTCGGCGCCCGACTGTTCAGGCTGTCCCTGGCGGCGTTCTTCTCCCAGCGGAATGCGGCCTACACGCACCAGCCAAACGCGGTCAGTCCTGCCCCTTGGTCCTGGTAGGCCAAGCGGAACAGGCCAGTCATCGTGTCGTGGCAAGTATCCCAGTCCAGGTTCTTGGCCAAATAGCTGTCCGCCATGTCCTGCGCCAGTTGGTCGCTCATGTTGTCGAGGATGGTAGGCGACACCTTCGGGCTTGATTAGATTAGTTGTTGGCGGCGCCTGCGCGACTGGCAAGAGGCCGGCGTCTGGGAGTGGCTCCATCTACTGCTGCTTACCAAACTGCGCATGGCCGAATGCTTGGTTTTTTCGCGCGTCATTGTCGATTCGTCGTCGGTACGAGCGGTGGGGGCTGGTCAAAAACAGGACAAAACCCCACAGACCGTGCACGCCCAGGCTCCAAGCATCATCTCGCGACCGATGCCAACGGCACGCCGATCGCCATCATCCTGACCGGCGCCAATCGCAACGACGTTATGCAACTGCTCCCGCTCATTAATGCGATTCCTCGCATCTCTGGCCTGCGTGGCCAGCCGTTAAGCAAGCCAAATCGCGTCTACGCCGACCGTGGCTACGGCCACGACAAGTGCCGCAAACTGCTGCATGCCGCAGCCATCCCGACTTCCATTGCCCGGCGCGGTAAGCCATATGGTTCCGGACTTGACAAGGTCCGCTGGGTGGTAGAACGCACCCACGTTTGGATGCACGGCTTTCGACGATTGCGTGTGCGCTTCGAGCGGCGCGCTGACATTCACGAGGCTTTCCTGCGCGCTCATTTGCTGGAGCACCCTTCAGCGGACAGCGGAGTCATTTTGAAACGTCTTCTTGTACTGAATTAGATCCGAACGGTTCCGATTAGACCAAATTGGACATGTGTACCAGAAGGGGCGACGCAGCAACAAATGTGAAGGTCCGTTACTTCGGAAGCTTCCTCCCAGCTGGCGCGCACTCTGAAATCAAGGCTGAGCTAGTCCAAATTGACGGGCCGGCCGCACAAGGGCCTAGGCCGTTTTGTTTGGTGACGCCAATCAGCCCATACGTCACTTGACGTATGGGCCGTACAGGCCCGCATCGTTACTCTTTACACAAGCGGCAATATTTTCAAACTTGTGAAAAGAGGACTGGCATGCAAAAGAAGATCACGCTCTCCGTATTACTCAGCGCCGCCGTGGCGTCGCTGGCGCACGCGGGTGCGACTATTCCCATTGGCGATGAAAAGTCCGTCAGCGTAGGCTTTGGTGCGCGGGGCAGCTACACCAGTGCCAAAGATGGTGCGCCGGACGGCTCACGCTCGAACGACTTCAACCTGGACAGCGCGCGCCTGTTCTTCGGCGCCTCCCTGAACAAGAACATCAAGGGCATGCTGAACACGGAATGGGATGGCGACCAGATCCGGGTGCTGGATGCTGCTGCCCAATTCGCGTTTTCGCCGGAGTTGAATGTCTGGGCCGGCCGCCTTTTGTCGCCGAGCGACCGTGCGAATATGGCTGGTCCCTATTATTCGCTCGGTGGCGGCTACTGGGCGGGAGTGGCCTCGCGCTACGGCTACAACGGCGGCATCTTCCGTGGCCGCGATGACGGCGTGGTGGTCTGGGGTAATGCGGCCGAGGGCAAGCTCGGCTACTCCTTCGGCGCGTTTGAGGGCCATACCTTCGGCATCGGCAGCCTGACGCAGAAGGAAGCCAAGGCGGCGGGCATCAAGGCCGACGACAGCCTGATGTATGCGGGCCGCGTGCAGTACGACTTCTGGGATGCCGAGCCAGGCTACTACGGCACCGGCAACTACCTCGGAACCAAGGATATCCTGGCCATCGGCCTGGCAGGCCGCTACCAGAAGGATGGGGTGCTGACCATCGCCAAGACCGGCGACTACAAGGCGTGGAACCTGGACTTCCTGCTGGAGAAGCGCATCGGCGCCGGCGCGGTGTCGGTGGAAGCCGCCTACTACGACTACCGCAACGGCGACGTCATCCTGGCGGAGCAGGGCAAGGCATGGTCGACCGGCCTCGCCTACGTATTCAACCTGGTGCCGGGCCAAGGCAAGCTGCAGCCGTTCGTCCAATTCCAGAAGTTCAAGCCAGACAACAACATCGACGTCAAGCAGTCGGACATCGGCCTCAATTACATCATTGATGGCTACAACGCTCAGTTGAGCGCCAGGTATTCGAAGACTGAGACCGTTGCCGCCGCCGACCAGTCGAATTTCGTGGTCGCGCTCCAAGTCCAATACTAAGCACCATCCTTCCACCATCAGAAGAGGGTAACCATTATGCAAACTCGCCGTCATTTCATCGCTTCCCTGACCCATATCGCGGCGGCTGCCGCCATGCTGGGTGGCAGCTTCGCGGCCTATGCTGCCGATACCATCAAGGTCGGCATCCTGCACTCGCTTTCTGGCACCATGGCGATTTCCGAAACGTCGCTGAAGGACGTGGCCTTGATGGCCATCGACGAAATCAACGCCAAGGGTGGGGTGCTGGGAAAAAAGCTCGTGCCGGTGGTGGTCGATCCGGCGTCGAACTGGCCGCTGTTTGCCGAAAAGGCGCGCCAGCTGGTAGCGAAAGACAAAGTGGCCGCCGTGTTCGGCTGCTGGACTTCGGTATCGCGCAAATCAGTGCTGCCTGTATTCAAGGAATTGAATGGCCTGTTGTTCTACCCCGTGCAGTATGAAGGCGAAGAACTCGAGAAGAATGTGTTTTATACAGGCGCGGCGCCGAACCAGCAGGCGATTCCCGCGGTCGAATACCTGATGAGCAAGGAGGGCGGCGGGGCCAAGCGCTTCGTACTGCTCGGCACGGACTATGTCTACCCGCGCACCACCAACAAGATCCTGCGCGCATTCCTGAAGAGCAAAGGCGTCAAGGACAGCGACATCGAGGAAACTTACACCCCGTTCGGCCATTCGGATTAC
>Ga0209565_1000600_pt1 | contig 24200 bp, 23 predicted proteins | sample Araplaol_mTSA_r2_2_FD_184283 | JGI IMG/M metagenome (GOLD analysis project Ga0209565, IMG submission 184283) | Arabidopsis root microbial communities from North Carolina, USA - plate scrape MF_Col_mTSA_r2 (SPAdes) (version 3) | ecosystem: Host-associated > Plants > Roots > Endosphere | place... | reverse complement strand
TCGCCCAAGCTTGAGATGCTCACGGAGCAGGTGCTTGCCGCAGCAGGGCGGGCGCTGGATCGCTAGACTCGAAATTGGTGCGAACGCGCCAGTAGCTGGCGCGTTGCGGGGCTTGCGATTAATACGTGTAGAACATGCGCTGCAGTTCTTTGGTATTGCTGGTTTTGGTCATGCCCAGCATCAGCAGGATGCGGGCTTTTTGCGGGCTCAGGGTATCGGCGACCACGAAGTCCAGTTCGTCGTCATTTGCTTCGCCATTACGGGCCAGGATGCCGTTGCCAACGCGGCTGGCGCGAACGATAACCGTGCCGTTCTTGCGTGCCGCAATCAGTTCAGGTTTTACTTTGGCAGCCAGGCTGCCATCGCCAACGCCCGCGTGGATAATGCCTTTGGCGCCTGCGGCGATAAAGGCATTCAGCGCAACCGCATTCATGTTGGCATAGCCGTAGACGATGTCGACTTGCGGCAGCACGCTCAGGTTCGAAATATCGAATTCGGTGTCGGCAGTATTCTTGCGGGTCGAAGTGCGATAGAAGAAGGCTTTAGGGCCCTGCACATAACCGAGCATGCCCAGTTCGGGAGTCTTGAACGAATCCGGGGTCGAGGTATTGGTCTTGGTAACTTCGCGCGCACCGTGGATCTGGTCGCCCAGGGCCACCATCACGCCTTTGCCAATCGCATCATGGCTGCCGGCAATCAATACAGCGTTGTACAGGTTGATCGGGCCGTCGGCCGACAGCGCAGTGCCCGGGCGCATGGCGCCAACCAGTACGACCGGCTTGCGCGACTTGACCACCAGGTTCAGGAAGTAGGCAGTCTCTTCCATCGTATCGGTGCCGTGGGTGATTACGATGCCGTCGACGTTCGGCTGAGCCAGCAGGACGTTGACGCGTTTGCCCAGCGTCAGCCAGTGCTCGTTGGTCATGCTTTCGGAAGCAATCTGGAACACTTGCTCGCCGGTGACGTTTGCAATCTTGGACAGTTCCGGCACCGCGTTTATCAATTGTTGGACGCCAACAGTCGCGGCCGTGTAGCCGACGGTGGTGGTGGAAGTGGCGCCCGAGCCGGCAATGGTGCCGCCCGTGGCAAGGATGGTGACGTTTGGAAGCTTCTCCGCGTGAACACTGAATGCAAGCAAGAATGCAAACAGGGCGAAAATGAAGTTCTTGGCTGTGTTACGTTGCATAAGTTCTCCTGTACTTAGTTTTAAGAATGTTGCGCATGTTACTCGATTTGGTGCAGTATGGCTGTACTTACTAGCAAGGACAATGCCAGTGGAAACAGACGAACTAAGTCTCGCTGTTGTCATGCAGCGCAAACCATTGAAGAGCACTTGGCAGCCATTCCAGTGGCTGCCGGCTGAGGTGGTGTTGTCTCCTTTGCCCGGTAGCGCGGCACGCTGCCTGCGGGACGATCCTTCCGAGACGCTTTGGCTTTATCCGGGCATGTTGATGCGCCTGTATTCCGACGAGGCGGAAGGCTACTTCCTTAACCTGGACTCGGGCTCGCCGTGCTGGTTCATCATGTGGCGGCTGGAGGGCGAGCTCGCTGTGCCGCAGTCCGTGACCTTGTCGTATAACGAAGCTGCGCGGCTGATGGATGGGGGCGAGCAGGTCGATACGCTGCCTTTGCCGCCATCGATGGTGGAACGGCTTGGCGCCTTCGTGGCGGAGTATTACCGTCCGGAGCCGAAAGGTAAGCGCCGCCGACCTTCGTTCGAAGGCGGCGCCGCCGTCCAGCAAATGGCGCGCGAGGAGGGGGAGGGACGCCGTGGCCGCTGAAACCTTTTTCGCTCGCTGGTCGCGCGTCAAGACCGAAACCCTGCTGGAGCAGTCGATGCGCGAAGCCGACGCCGTTGCGCCAATCCCCGAGGACGTGCCTGCCGAGGCGCCCGCCGAAGCGGCGCCCGCTCCAACGCTCGAGCAGGTAGAAGGCCTGACACCGGAATCCGACTTTACCCCCTTTATCGCACGCGGCGTTGACGAAACGGTGCGCCGCGCCGCGCTGAAAAAGCTGTTCGCCGATCCTCGCTTCAACGTGATGGACGGCCTGGATACCTACGTTGACGACTACAACAAGTTCGAACCACTGACGCCATTGATGGTGGCAGCCCTCAACCATGCCAAGGACCTGATTGCGCGCGAATTCGCGGCGGAAGAAGACGATGAGCCAAAAGACGAGGATCTGTAACTGCAACAACACCATGCCATTGGACGGCGCTGCCATTGGGAGTGCCCTCGGCGAAGGGGCACTACCGGTGGCCAGCCAGCTTTGCCGCCGCGAAGTCAACGACTACCTGCAAACACTGGACGGCACCGAACGTATCGTCATCGGCTGCACGCAGGAGGAGCCGCTGTTCCGCGAGCTGGCGGAAATGAAGTCCAGCGTGGCGCCGCTGCGTTTCGTGAACATCCGCGAGACCAGCGGCTGGAGCGACGAGGCGCGCCACACGACAGCCAAGATGGCGGCCTTGCTGGCTGCCGCCCGCCTGCCGGATCCTGAACCGGTGCCGGAAGTCGAATACCAGTCCGAAGGCCGCGTCCTGCTGCTTGGCCCGGCGCGCCGCGTGCTGCCATGGGCGCGCAAGCTGGAGCGCCAGCTTCAGGTGAGCGTCCTGCTCACTGATGGCAGCGATGCGGCGATCGCGGGCCACTCCTGGCCGACCTTCAGCGGCAGTGCGCCTCGCGTGCAAGGCTGGCTTGGCACCTTCAAGGTTAGCTGGCAGCAGTCGAATCCGATCGACCTCGAACTGTGCACGCGCTGCAATGCCTGCGTCAAAGCGTGCCCGGAAGGCGCCATCAGCCTTGCATACCAGATTGACCTGGATGCTTGCCGTTCGCATCGCGAGTGCGTCGCAGCGTGCGGTGCGGTCGCCGCCATCGATTTCGACCGCGCCGACAAGGATCGCGGGGCCGAGTTTGACCTGGTGTTTGATTTGAGCGATACGCCGCTGCTGCGCATGCACCAGCTGCCGCAGGGCTATTTCGCACCCGGTGCCGACGAGGCTGCGGCTGCCCTGGCGGCAATGCAGATGCTGGAGCTTGTCGGCACCTTCAGCAAACCGCGCTTCTTCCAATACAAGGAGAGCATCTGTGCACATAGCCGCAGCAAGCAGCCTGGCTGCAACGCCTGCATCGACATCTGTTCAGCGGAGGCGATTTCCAGTGCGGGCGACCACATCAAGGTATCGCCGCAGCTATGCGCTGGATGTGGGGCTTGCACTACGGTGTGTCCTTCCGGTGCGTTGACCTATGCATGGCCGCGTGCTTCCGATTTCGGCGAACGGCTTCGGACCATGTTGGCGACCTACGCCCGCGCCGGTGGGACGCGGCCTGCGCTGCTGCTGCATAGCGACGAGGAGGGCAGTGCGCTGGTGCGCGAGCTCGGACAGCTTGCGGCTGCGGGTGCGGCGCGGGGCGTGCCGGCACGCGTGCTGCCGCTGCCTGTTCATCACGTGGCGTCGGTGGGGCTGGACTTATGGCTTGCTGCGGTCGCGTATGGCGCGGTTGACGTGGCAGTGCTGGCCACTGGCTGCGAAGCGCCGCAATATCTGGATGCGCTGGCAGAGCAAATGACGTTTGCCCAGGCGATCATCGATGGCCTGGGCTATAGCGGCATCAAGCTCCACTTGCTGCGTGTGCGCGACGCGGCGGAACTCGATCGCGAACTGCAACGCTTCGTCGCCACGGCCGCCGCAGGTGGCGCCGCCGGCACGGCGATCCTGCCGGCAGCGAGCTTCCACGTCGCTGCCGCGAAGCGCGAAACGCTCGACTTCGCGATCACCCACCTTGCCAGGCACGCACCGACACCGCAAGACCACATAGCACTCCCACAAGGCGCACCGTTCGGGGCAATTGAGATCGACACGGACAAATGCACGCTCTGCATGGCCTGCGTTGGCGCCTGTCCCGAGTCCGCGCTATCCGACAACCCGTCATCGCCGCAACTGCGATTCACCGAATCGAACTGCGTGCAGTGCGGCCTGTGCGTGCACACTTGTCCCGAACAGGCATTAAGCCTGCAACCGCGCCTCGCGCTGGGCGCAAGCGCCAGGCAAGCCCGCGTCATCAACGAAGCCCAGCCGTATCACTGCATCAAGTGTCAAAAACCATTCGGTACCCTGCAAATGGTGGAAAATATGGTCAGTAAACTCGCCGGCCACGGAGCCTTCTCCGGCAACATCGACCGCCTGCGCATGTGCCCCGACTGCCGCGTTATCGACATGATGCAGCCCGACAAAGAAGTCTCTATCTTTGAGGTAAAACGCCAATGACCGAAGACGAAGAATATGCGCGTTCCGAACTGTACGGTGTGCTGTCCATGCTGTTCTACGGCCCGCCTTCGCAAGCTGTGCTGGACTTGATTGAAGGCGCTGCCATTGAAGGCGACGGCGTGCTGGCCGATGCGTGGCGCGGCCTGCAATCGGCCAGCAGCAAGACCGATGCCGAGCGCGCGCGCGAAGAATATGAAGCGCTGTTCGTCGGCGTCGGCAAGCCGGAGGTCATGCTGTACGGCTCCTATTACCTGTCCGGCTTCCTGATGGAAAAGCCGCTGGCCGCATTGCGTGACGACCTTGCCCGGCTAGGGCTGGAACGTTCCGAACACTTGTCCGAAAGCGAAGACCATTTCGCAGCACTGTGCGATGCAATGCGTCTGCTGCATGGCAGCATTGCAACACAGAAGGAATTTTTTGCCGCCCATATCCAGCCATGGGCGAACCAGCTTTTTGATGCCATCGATGCGCATCCCGGGGCAACTTACTATCGTGCCGTTGCGGGCCTGGCCCGCAGCTTCGTTGAAGTGGAAACCCAGGCGTTCGATATGGCTTAGCTATTGATGCATTGTTAAAATATTTGTGCTAGTGTTAAAAGACTAACTGATGTTGGTTATGGGAGACCATGATGTCAACGCAATCCAACTCCGGAAGAAGGTCTTTTTTCACCGGCATCGGGGCCCTGGCCGCCGCCGGCATCGCGGCCAAGATGGCCAGCAATCCGCCCGACACGGCGCCGGCCGCCGAACCGGAGCCACCTCCTGGCACCGGTTACCGCCTCACAGAACATATCCAGAAGTACTACCGCACCACCAAGATCTGAGTGGAGGGCAAGATGATGCTCCTTACACGTAAAGGGCCAGCCGGACCTCGTGCGCCTGGACGTTTTGCTTCGAGTCTTGAAGGCAGCCTGGCGAGGGCGTTGCCGACGATGGACCGGCGCGCATTCCTGAAACGCTCCGGCATCGGAGTCGGAGTCGGGCTGGCGGCCTCGCAGCTTTCGTTGATGCGCAAGGCGCAGGCAAAAGATCCCGCTGCCGCTGATAGCGGTAGCAAGCAGGTCGTGCGGCGCACGGTCTGCAGCCACTGTTCGGTGGGCTGCGCAGTCGATGCAGTGGTGGAGAACGGCATCTGGATCCGGCAGGAGCCGGTGTTCGATTCGCCGATCAACCTTGGCGCGCACTGTGCGAAGGGGGCGGCGCTGCGCGAGCATGGGCATGGCGAATACCGCCTGAAATATCCCATGAAGCTGGTGAACGGCAAATACCAGCGCATCAGCTGGGACCAGGCCTTGCAGGAAATCTCGGCAAAGATGCTGGACCTGAAAAAGAAAGATGGCCCGGATTCGGTGTTCTTTGTCGGCTCGTCGAAACACAATAACGAGCAGTCGCAGCTTCTGCGCAAGTTCGTGTCCTTCTTCGGCACCAATAACTGCGACCACCAGGCGCGCATCTGCCACTCCACGACGGTGGCCGGCGTGGCGAACACCTGGGGCTACGGCGCCATGACCAACAGCTACAACGATATGCAGAACGCCAAGGCGGCCATGTATATCGGCTCCAACGCGGCGGAGGCGCACCCGGTTTCCATGCTGCACATGCTGCATTCGAAGGAGAACGGCTGCAAGATGATCGTTGTCGATCCGCGCTACACGCGCACGGCGGCCAAGTCGGACCAGTACATCCGCATTCGCTCCGGCTCGGACATTCCTTTCCTGTACGGGATGCTGTGGCATATCTTCAAGAACGGCTGGGAAGACAAGGAATACATTGCCGCCCGCGTCTACGGCATGGACAAAGTGCGCGAGGAAGTCGCCAAATGGACGCCGGACAAGGTGGAAGAAGCTTGCGGCGTGCCGGAAGCCCAGGTGCTGCAGGCAGCTGAGACGATGGCGAAGAACCGTCCGTCCACCGTGGTGTGGTGCATGGGCCAGACGCAGCATTCGATCGGCAACGCGATCGTGCGCGCTTCCTGCATCCTGCAGCTCGCGCTGGGGAATGTCGGCAAGAGCGGCGGCGGCACCAATATCTTCCGTGGCCACGACAATGTGCAGGGCGCGACCGACGTCGGCCCGAATCCCGATTCGCTGCCGGCTTACTACGGCCTGGCGACCGGCGCATGGAAGCACTGGTGCGCGGTGTGGGGCGTCGATTACGAGTGGGTCAAGAGCCAGTTTGCCTCTCAGGCCATGATGGAAAAATCCGGCACTACCGTGTCGCGCTGGGTCGATGCGGTGCTGGAGAAAAATGAGCTGATCGACCAGGACAGCAACGTCAAGGCGGTCTTCTTCTGGGGCCATGCGCCGAACTCGCAAACGCGGGGCCTGGAAATGAAGAAGGCGATGGACAAGCTGGAAATGCTGGTCGTGATCGATCCGTATCCCTCCGCTACGGCCGCCATGGCCGCGATGAAGGTGGAGGGACAGGAAGTTAACCCGAACCGCGCCGTCTACCTGCTGCCGGCTGCCACACAGTTCGAAACTTCCGGTTCGGTGACTGCCTCCAACCGTTCGGTGCAATGGCGCGAAAAGGTAATCGAACCGCTGTTCGAATCGCGCACCGACCACATGATCATGTACCAGCTGGCGGAAAAGCTGGGCTTTGGCAAGCAGCTCGTGGCGAAACTGAAACTGGTACCGGGCAAGGGCAATATGATGGAGCCGGAGCCGGAATCGATGCTGCGCGAGATCAACCGCGGCAGCTGGACCATCGGCTATACCGGCCAGTCGCCGGAGCGCCTCAAGGCGCACATGCGCAATATGCACATGTTCGACGTGAAAACCTTGCGCTGCAAAGGCGGCAAGGATGCCGAAACGGGCTACGACCTGACCGGCGATTATTTCGGCCTGCCGTGGCCTTGCTACGGCACGCCTGAGCTCAAGCACCCCGGCTCGGCCAACCTGTACGACAACACCCAGCATGTGATGGATGGCGGAGGCAATTTCCGCGCCAACTTCGGCGTGGAGCGCGATGGCGTGAACCTGCTGGCGGAGGATGGTTCCTTCTCCAAGGGGGCCGATATTACGACGGGCTATCCGGAATTCGACCACGTCCTGATGAAAAAGCTGGGCTGGTGGGATGAATTGACTGACGCCGAAAAACTGGCGGCGGAAGGCAAGAACTGGAAGACCGACCTGTCCGGCGGCATCCAGCGCGTGTGCCTGAAGGTGCATGGCGTGCACCCCTTCGGCAACGCCAAGGCGCGCGCGGTAGTGTGGAACTTCCCCGATCCCGTGCCGCTGCACCGCGAGCCGCTGTTCGGCACGCGACCCGACCTCGTGGCCAAGTATCCGACCCACGACGACAAGAAAGCCTTCTGGCGCATGCCGACCCTGTACAAGACCGTGCAGCAGAAGGCAATCAACGATGGCCTGGCGCAGAAATTCCCGATCATCCTGACCTCCGGGCGGCTGGTGGAATACGAGGGCGGTGGCGAAGAGACGCGTTCCAATCCATGGCTGGCGGAGCTGCAGCAGGAGAACTTTGTCGAAATCAATCCAAAGGCAGCTTCCGAGCGCGGCATCCGCAACGGCGACTACGTGATCGTATCAACGCCGACCGGGGCGCGCATCAAGGTGCGGGCGCTGGTAACGCAGCGCGTGGGCGTGGACACAGCCTTCATTCCCTTCCACTTCTCGGGCTGGTGGCAGGGCAAGGACATGCTGGAATACTACCCTGAAGGCGCGGCGCCGATTGTGCGCGGCGAGGCGGTCAACACGGCCACGACTTACGGCTATGACTCGGTCACCATGATGCAGGAGACCAAGACCACCATCTGCAATATCGAACGCTTCGCGGGCTGAGGAGATTGCCATGGCACGAATGAAATTCATTTGCGACACGGAGCGCTGCATCGAGTGCAACGCCTGTGCGACGGCGTGCAAGAACGAGCACGAAGTGCCCTGGGGCGTGAACCGGCGCCGGGTGGTGACCATCAACGATGGCATCATCGGGCAGGAAAAGTCGGTCTCGGTGGCGTGCATGCATTGCTCGGATGCGCCTTGCATGGCGGTGTGCCCGGTCGACTGCTTCTACCGCACCGAAGAGGGCGTCGTCCTGCATAACAAGGATGCCTGTATCGGCTGTGGCTATTGTTCCTACGCTTGCCCGTTTGGCGCGCCTCAGTTCCCGTCCAACGGAACCTTTGGCCTGCGTGGCAAGATGGACAAGTGCACTTTCTGCGCGGGCGGCCCGGAAGAAAACGGCTCGCAGGAAGAGTTCGAGAAATATGGCCGCAACCGGCTGGCCGAGGGCAAGCTGCCGGCCTGCGCGGAAATGTGTTCGACCAAGGCGCTGCTGGGCGGCGATGGCGATGTGGTGGCGGATATCTTCCGCACCCGCGTCGTCACGCGCGGCAAGGGCAGCGAAGTCTGGGGCTGGGGCACGGCTTACGGCAAACCGGAGGCAAAGTCATGAAGCTCTATCTCGTAGTGCTGCTGGCGCTGGCCGGCTGCGGCGAAGTTTCGCAGTCGAAGCAGGGCAGTGCAGTGAATCGCGGCGACGAGCCAGGATACAAGGGAGCTCGCACGGCGCAGGTGGCCAAGGGCTGGACGCCGGGCGACAAGGCTTCCTGGGACAAGCAGGTGCGCGAGCGCGGGCAGCTGCAGAATGAGTACGTGAAGACCAACCGTTAGGGAGGTTCGCCATGAAACGATGGTTGGCAATGCTGGCAGTGGCACTCGCAGCCGGCACGTCACTTGCGGCGGACGCTCCCGCACCGAGGCAGCAGGCTGCCCCGGCATCGCCTGCGGCTACGACTGTGGCTCCACGCGTTGAATCGGTCGATATCCTCAAGCAGAACCAGGCCGAGCGCACGCGCGACCAGCCAGGCAATAACGCGCCGGTGTGGCGCAAGGTGGTGGCAGGGGAGGCGCACTACAGCAGCCTGCCATACCCCGAGGCCGGTGTGCTGATCCAGCCCAAGGCCCAACTCCCTGGACAGCCCGTGGCGACGACTGCAGGCGAGGCCTGGCGCCGCTTCCGCAATGGCCCCATGATCGGCATCGGCGGCTGGCTCATCCTCGGTGTCATCGCGATCCTGGCGGCCATGTACTTCGGCAAAGGCCAGATCAAGGTGCATTCACCGCCAACCGGCCGCAAGATCCAGCGCTTCACGCCAACGGAGCGCTTTGTGCATTGGACGACGGCCATTACCTTCGTGCTGCTCGCTGTTTCCGGCCTGTGCATGATGTTCGGTAAATTCGTGCTGATGCCCATCATCGGCCACGCCCTGTTCGGCTACCTGACCTACGCCCTGAAAACCATCCACAATTTCGTCGGCCCCTTGTTCACGGTCTCGATCATCGTCACCTTCATCCTGTTCGTGAAAGACAATTTCCCGATCGCCGCCGACATCAAATGGCTGGCCCGGTTGGGCGGCATGTTTGGAGGAGGGCATGCTCCTGCCGGCCGCTTCAATGCCGGCGAAAAGCTCTGGTTCTGGGGCGGCGTCACCTTGCTCGGCCTGGTTGCCAGCGGTTCCGGCTTTGTGCTCGACAAGCTGGTCCCCAACCTCGAATACACCCGCTTCATGATGCAGGGTGCGAACCTGCTGCACATTACGGCCACCGTGCTGATGATGGCCTTCGCGCTGGGCCACATCTACCTCGGCACCATTGGCATGGAGGGCGCCTACAAAGCCATGCGAGAAGGTTATGTGGACGACGCCTGGGCGCGCGAGCACCACGATATCTGGTACCAGGAAGTGGTGGATGGCAAAGTGCCGCGCGTGCGTGCCCCGGAGCACGATGGCGAGACGGTGCCGCCACCCGCGCCCAAGACAGTCTAAGGAGCATGCCATGAACAAGCCCATCTTCGGCCTGGTACTGCTGGCCGTATCCTGCACAGCGCAAGCCAAGCTGCCAGCGCCCACTGAAGAGCAAAAAGCCGCCGCCGCCGCAACCAAGGACAAGCAAGCCTGGACCGACAAGGTTGCCGCCTACAAGCTATGCCTGGCGCAAGATCGCGTCGCAGCCCATTATTTCAAGACGAAGGGAAGCGGCGGCAAGCCATCGGCCGCGCTGCCGGCGTGTGCCGATCCGGGACCGTACGTTGCCCAGGTGGCAGCCAGCAAGGAAGTTGGCGTCGCCGATTCGAAGCCCGTGCCCGAGGCTGGCAAGAAGAAATAAAGAAAAACCCGCCGCAGCGGGTTTCCACGGGGGGAGTGGTTGCGGCTTAGCCCAGCTTGTCGTTGGACTTGCGACGGGAAGCCAGGCCCAGCAGGCCAACGCCTACCAGCAGCATCGCATAGGTAGCTGGTTCCGGAATCGGAGCCGCCAGGTTCAGGTTACCGGCATAGGACCCGCCCATGCCAGCAATGGCAGTGCTGCCAGTGACCGTAAAGCCATAATTACCCGACATCAGGGCGTCGATCGGGAAGAATTCGATGCCGGATGAAGTGTCAAAGGTTGTTGAGAGTGCGGTCTGGCTGCTGTCGGCTTCGACTTTGAAGAACTCAATGCCAGTGATGCCATAGTTCGCCAGGCGGGAACCATCGATCCAGGTCTTGCCCACGACGACCGAACCGCTGGCATAGCTGGCGTTCTGGTCCACCGAGAACAGATAAGTGTCGATATAGTCCCCTGCCGTTGCGTGCAGGGCGCCAAAGATGGCATTGCCTGCAGCATCAAAGGTCAGGGTGGTTTGCGCCATGGCGCCGGAGCTGGCGAACAGCCCGGCGGATAGCATCAATGTACCGGCTACCTTGCTAAGAAACGCTTTCTTCATGTTAATACCCCTTGAGATAGTGTTGTTGTGAAGGTGAAGCGGTGTCAGCGCGCAAGAGATTGCCTGGTTATATCGTCAGTGGCCTGCTGAAAACATAACCTTTCCTGCTTGCCAACGACGATCAATATAGCCCACCCCCTCCAGTCATTAGTTCATTAATGAAGTGTGTATGTTTTCGAGCGCACAAAGCTCGACCGCACTCGCGGGGCACGGGAAAAGCGCTGGAAAACGTCAAGGGAAAAATTTTTGTGTGCTCGAGCCTGTAAGGCTTGAAAGCCACATTTCGTAGGCCGATTCCGACAGGAACAAGAGCCGAACTGACGGGGGAATTGTGAGCAAACGCACCGTGTGCAACGGGGCCGGGAAATAAGATGGAAGCGTGATCGAAGCGCCCAGCGCTCATCTACCAGACACCCTGGCCGGCTTCTGCCGCAGCGAGGCACCCGGCCCAAAAACAGAATACGGAGGCCTATCATGACCCAGACCAACCACCCATCCAAGTACGTGGTAAGGGAGTACCTCGAACGTCGTTCTCAGGCAGTCAAACCACCTCCATCGCCAGAGGAGATTCGCCGTCAGCTGGGCTGGGGTTTGATGTTGTTCGAGCCGAAGATGGAAACCGGGCGCTAGACCCCCGTACTTCACACTGACCCGCCGCCTGGCGGGTTTTTTTTCGCCGTTCGCTGAAATCTTCGCCATTCACCGAGCCGCTGCCGCCATTCACCGAAAAGCCGTTTCGCCGCCTGCTGCACCCCGGTATCGTTCATCCATCCAATCAACGGGGAGCAAAAAATGAGCAAACAAATGGAATCACGCAGCCAACTGCTCTGGGGCCTGATCGTGATCGCCGTCGGCGTGCTGTTCCTGACCGATATCGAGATTCCGCCAATTGGCCAACTGTGGCGCTACTGGCCTTTCCTGGCGATGGCCTTCGGCGCCGTCAAACTGATTCCACCGACCACGCCGAAGCATGTAGTGGATGGCCTGTGCCATATCGCTTTTGCCGGCTGGTTCTACATGTCGTTCGAACATATCTGGGGCCTGACTTTCCACAATAGCTGGCCCATCCTGGTCATCATCGCCGGCATTTGCCTGCTGGTGCAGCCAGTTGTGATTAAATACAGCGCCAATAAAGAGGAGAACCAATAATGCGTAACCGCAACCGCAGCCATCGCGAACGTAATACCGCATCCCAGATGCTGATCGGCGCCGGCGTCATCCTGGCCGGCTTCCTGTTCCTGATCGATAACCTGGGCTGGATCGACCTGGACATGCGGGTGCACTTCTGGCCCTTCATCCTGATGGTCGTTGGCGCCTCGACCCTGGCAAACGCGCCGCGGCGCGGCAGTGGGGCAGCAGTGGCAGGCATTTTCATGATCGGCTTTGGCGCCTTGTCGCTGCTGAAAGGCCTGGGCCTGATCTACATCAGCTGGAAAGTCATCTTCCCGATCGGGATTATTGGCCTGGGCTTGATGATGGTGTTCCGTGCCAGCAAGCGCAGCAAGCAATCGTCGGCCAGCGGCGAAGCAGCCAGCGGCTATGCTCAAGACGCTTCCATCTTCGGGGTGGACGAGGGGGAAACTGGCGAGCGTGTGCTCGACCTGACGGCCATCCTCGGCGGCGTGCAGCGCAAGGTTACGACCCAGGACTTCCGTGGCGGCGATTTGAGCAGCATCATGGGCGGCATCGACCTGGATATGCGCACCGCATCGCTGAACGGCACCGCTGTCGTGAACGTGTTTGCGCTGATGGGCGGCATCTCGATCAAGGTGCCGACCGACTGGACGGTGGAACTGGAAGGCACGCCGGTCCTGGGCGGCTTCGACGAAAAGACCATGGAGCCAAAGGACAACAGCAAGCGCCTGGTGATTCGCGGTACCGCCATCATGGGCGGCGTGGAAATCCGTAACTGATGCAGCGCGTGTTGACCAGCCGTGGCGGCGTGCTGCTGTACCTGACGGTATGGCTGCTGCTGGGGCTAGGACTGGGGGGCGCGATTTCCACCCTCAGCGACGAGCCCTTGCTGCGCGCCATGCTGATTGCAGTGCCGGTGACTTTGCTGTTCTCCGTCGGTGCCGGTTTCTCGGCCTACTATATGTGCAAGGCCAACCCGCTGCGGGAGCGCAGCCCGGCGGTGATCCTGGTGTCGATGCTGACTGCCGCTGTATGCGCCGGCTTCCTGTGGGTGTTCCTGATGCGGCTCTGGAATGTAGGGGCTGAATCGTTCGGCGCGGAAGGCATTGCGATCCGCCCCCAGTTGACGGCCTTGCTGTTCTCGCTCGGGATCCTGATGTATGGGCTGCTGGCGACGCTGAATTACCTGGTCGGAGAATTTGTCCGGGCCCGCCAGGCAGAGCAGCGCGAACTGGAATCCAAGCTGCTGGCGCGTGACGCGGAACTACGCATGCTGCGCACCCAGATCGACCCGCACTTCCTGTTCAACAGCCTGAACTCGATCAGCGCGTTGACCTCGATTGACGCCAAGCGCGCCCGCGACATGACGCAGCGCCTGTCGGACTTCTTTCGCCAGAGCCTGGGCATTGAAGCGCAGGGCAAGATCACGCTGGAAGAGGAAGTTCGCCTGATCGGCCACTTCTTGGCAATCGAAAAAGTACGCTTCGGCGCAAGGCTTGGGGTGGAGCAGGAAGTAGGCGAAGCAGCGCTGCCATGCCTGCTGCCGCCGATGATCCTGCAGCCGCTGGTGGAAAACGCCGTCAAGCACGGCATCGGCGGCATGCCGGAAGGGGGCACGGTACGCATCGACGCCCGCCGCGAAGGCTCGCTGCTGAAGGTTGAAGTGGTAAACGACACTGACCCGGACACTCCGCCCCGCAAGGGCAACGGCATTGGCCTGGTCAACGTGCGGGAGCGTCTGGCGGCGGCCTATGGCCATCAGGCCAGCGTGCACTGCACGCACGAAAACAATAAATACCGGGTAGCCCTGACGCTGCCCGCTGAGACGAAGGAGTCCTGAACCATGCGCGTCATCATTGTCGATGATGAAGAATTAGCCCGCGGCGTCATGCGGGAATACCTGCGGGCCCACGCCGACGTGGAAGTGGTCGCCGAATGCGGCAACGGCTTCGAAGCCGTGAAGGCAATTGCCGAGCTGGAGCCGGATGTCGTGTTCCTCGACATCCAGATGCCAAAGCTCGATGGCTTTGAAGTGGTGGAACTGGCGGGCAGCAAACCGCACTATGTTTTCGCCACGGCCTATGACCAGTACGCGCTGAAGGCGTTTGAGGTCCATGCGATCGATTACCTGCTCAAGCCCTATCCGCAGGAAAGGCTGGACCAGGCCGTGGCGCATCTGCGCACTCGCCTCGGAAGCGAGCGTACACCGGTGACGCAGATGGCGGCCGAGGCGGCGACCCGCAACGGCCCGCTGGAACGTGTGCTGATTCGTGACGGCTCGCGCGTGCACGTGATTGCCGCCGAGCGCATCGACACCATCGAAGCGCAGGACGACTACGTCGAGATCCTGGCCGAGGGTAAGCCATACCTGAAGAACCAGCGCTTGTCGGAACTGGAGGAGCAGCTTGACCAGACCCGTTTCGTGCGGCTACATCGTTCATGGATCGTCAATGTCGAGCGCATCGAGCGCATCGAGCAGGCCACCAAGGATAGCCATTGCGCCGTGCTGAAAGACGGGCGAAAGATTCCTGTGAGCCGCACCGGTTACCAGAAGGTGAAAGGGCTATAGCGGAGAATGTGTTTTTACCGAAGCCTGTCCAGGGTTCCTAGCGGCGAGAATTGCAGGGGCATACTTCCGAGCAGCCTGGATTATTTATGTTAGTCATAGTGTTTGGAGCTGGACTGCTGAAAATACTACCATTCGTCCTTCAGGATAGCGGCCCTCCCAGCCACAAGGCATTCCTCCGTCAAGATAGACTTGTTGCACTGCTTTCCACAGTTCATGCACGTCGCCGCAGGCATGGCACTGGAGTAACCTGGCCACATCGCCCTGCATATTGTTGATCAGGGTATCGTTAAGTGCGCTGGGATGCAGCTTGCTTGTCATCTGGTCAAGAAGCTCTATGGTCCTTTTTTCAATTTCGCGAGGCATGTCCGGCCAAGCCGGTGTGACGGATTCCAGCAGCTCCTGCCAGTCTTGGAATCGTTCGCCGGAGTCGTCTGTGGAGCGTTCGGCGGCTTCTGAGAAGTCACAAATTACTCGATGCGTTCTTGCGTCTCCGCCGTAAGGCCGGTCAAAGAAAGTAGGACGGCTTAAGAAGTCGAGCAGTTGGCCAGCGGCAAGTCGGACTTCGCTCCAATTTTTATTCATGATTACTTGAACTATCTTGCTATGACCAGTCGCTTATAGAGCTTGCAAAGACGATGTCTCCCGCCTGACGATCTTTTTCAAATGCAGCTCTGGCATCGGATTCAATATTATAGTTAATCGGAGACCGAGTCTGGAATGAAGATGCACAGCTTCCCATTCGGAAATTCGCCTTTCCACCCACAGGGAAAGAAACCTTTTTTGTACGCTCTCCACATCTTTTTATACAAGTCCGGTTCGAAACCTACAAGTTTAGCCTTCGCGATTTGTGTCAGGTCACCATAGACATCGTCGAAGAAATGCATCATCTCGCCAACTATCTTTTGCTCGCAGATTTCAACGATTTGGGGTGCAATGCACTTATCAAAGGACTCTGTTTCTATCCCTTTTTCCCGGCAGTGCGAATACAGCTGGCGTGATGCATGAGCCCTCAATCCGTTCCAGGATTGAAATGGCTCTTCAATTCCTTGATGCCAGGCCAGCCACTGCGCTTGCTCGACGTCGTTGGTAAATATGCTATTGCGTAAGCTATTAGGATGTGCTCCAAAATCAAAAATGTGGCCCTTACGAATCAGGTTCATGAGGGCCTCCAGCTCGACATTGTCCAAGCTGGCGTCAATGGTTACGATGCTTACCTTTTTCTTGCAGATATATAAGGTGCCAAGAGCTCGATTTCTGACCTCATTTGATATGTCAAGTTGCAAAAGACGTTCGAGCAACGGGATTGCTTTCGAATAAGAGTCTGTTTGATAACACAATTCAAGTGCAAGGATCGCCAGCAATAGAGCTTCCTGCTCGGTTCCTTGATACTGTTCAAGTAGCGAATAGAGCGAGCGATCTGCATCCACTACACGACCATATTTAATCTGGGTTCTGATTTTCTTAATTGCGTAATCGAAATCCATAGACTGCACCTTCATTACAGGTCGAGAAAGTCGTCGTACTTCACGTAATGGTTCAAACATTGCACGATCTCTTCCATATCCGTGCTTTAACGTTCAACCTCATTCTCTGTGAAAACATTCGCCGAACGAGTTTAACAAAAACTTAAAATTTCAAAAAAATAGGTGACCTAGGTCGTTTGGATAAAGAACAGGCCGCTATCAAGTGAATCACACATTTGCCGCAGGTATAAATACCCCAACGCATCAAGAATTCCAAATATATCCTTGAACTTTTCAGGAAAGTCTGAGCTTCTTAATTGAAGTGCAAAAGGACATATCCTGCAGACCAAGAAATTCATCTTGAAGCAAATATGGGGAGCCACCGATTCTCGATCCGCAATCATTCTCGTCTGAACAAAATTCGCCCAGTTCGAACCGATGGGGTGGAATACCAACGGATTGAGCTATGCAGGAGCCGGGCCGATGCTGGAGTACTTTCGTGCCGCCGCGCCGCAAGCATTCAAGTTCTTCCTGAGTACCGTGGTAAGTGATTTCATCGAGAAAATAATCTACCTCCGAATAATACGAAAAGACAGAGGTGTAGAAATCAGGTGCAAGTCGAAGCCCGGTAGCATTTGAAATGAAGCTATTTGGTAACGATGCAACCAGAATTAATGGATTGCCTCTTGCACTTACAGGCCAACTTACAATCCCTCCGATTAATGCTGATCCTCCAATGCGGGGTTCGAGGACGTCTGGCGTCGGTGAGGTTATTAATAGTTGCCTACCCAAAAGTCTAGCTCTTCCGAAATATGGTGGGTTGATATTACTATCACGACTGCGTATGGAGTGCCCCTTATTGTTCTGCCTCAGAATATTGCCTGCATCTCTTCTTCTCTGTTGCGCCGAAAGAGGAAGATCCAAAGCAGAAATAGGCTATGCTTCAATGATTTGAAAATACTACCAAATTGCCTGATGGGTACCTGCCATTCCAACCGCAGGGGAAACCATCGTTTAGATAAACCTCCAATATCTCAGACCAGATTTTTGGGAAAAAGTCGTTTGCATAACAGTTCAGTAAAATTTTGACGTCCCGGTGCATCAATTCATTAATTAAGCAAACTCCAGAATCGGTCAACTTTACATCTGCGCCGTTGAAATTTTTCTTTGATAGATCGAAATAATTGTTTTTCCTTAAATTATGAACAATCCAGCTCTTCCACTCGAAATCTTCGGAAAATTCCTCGGAGCCATCGGTAACGGACTCCCAATCATCGAAACGGTCCCCAGAGTCGTCCGAAATAAAATCGATCGCAACTGCCGGATCGTTCACAATAAATTTTCCAACGCTGGGCCCAGAATAAGCAGCTTGATAAAAATTATCGCGAGATAAAAAATCAATTAGCGGCTTTGCAATTATCGTAAGTTCATTCCAGCCAATGTTCATTTGGACCTCACATGGTTTCGAATACTATTTACCCAATCCATCATTACTCCAGGTACTCCATTTGGATGCTGATTTCCGTACATTGTTTGGCCACCGCTCTCCAACTGGGACCGTAAAGCTGATTGGATAACGCGCAATTTTTCACAATTGGTTACTCCACTCTTCTTAAAGCGTGCTGCAACTGCCATAGCCTTCTCGGCGGCCTCACTATAGCCTGAATGATAACCTTTGTGGGTGGTCTTTCCGAATCCCCTTCCCGGCGGCACCGTGATCGAGGAATCTGTGGGCAGCGCAATTAAGTTGGATTCACTATGAACGTCAAAATTCGGACATAGTTTCTTGACGGCTGCAACGGAGGACTTGCTCTTCGGAATAATGTGGTGGACTTGGAACCCGTTAGGAAGCGGTCCATGCACTGCTTCCCAATTCGTCTGCCATTCCGATTTTAAACCGAGAGGATCGGTCCAACTCACCGGATTTAATCCATAAGCATAGGGATTAAGCCCGCCCGCCAATCGAATTGGATCTTGGCTAATGAAGCGCCCGATGGCTGGATCGTAATAGCGATGTCTTGTGTAAAACAGTCCGGTCTCAGAGTCCTCGTATTGGCCTTGGAAGCGCAACGGTTGAATTGCGGCGCCCCGTGATTGCCGGAATATGCTCCCAAACGCACGATGGCGCGCCGCCCATACAATTTCTCCAAGCTCATTACGCAGCTCAAGCGGCATTCCGACATGGTCGCATTGGTAGTACAGTATGTGATCCTTTAACGCGTGTTCTTCAGCGAGCGCAAGCCGCTGCGTCCACTGTGTTCTGTGGTGCTGGTCGAAGACCGCTTGCCGTTGGGAGTGCCAAGACTCGACATGGGCACCTGCGTCGTGCGTGAGGGATAATTGCTCCCAGACATTCCCCTGCCACAAAAGCATTTCGTTCGCTGGACACGTTTCGATTCCGCCGCTGGATTCGATTTGGGCGATGGGTAAAAAGGTGTCTGGTTCGTAAAGATAGGTGATCGTATTGTCCGCAGAGATTTCTTGTGCCAACGTGTCGCCATCCCATACGAAGAGCGTTAATTTGCCCTTATGTTCGAGCCCGACGGAAGGCGAGGCGTGTCCAACTGGCCACTGCTGCTCATGGACCCGTTTGGCTATGCGTCGTCCAAAGGCGTCGTAGCTGTAGCGCGCGACCTGCCGCGAGTTTGCAAACGTGCGCGTAGCGGTGGTCAGACGATTTGCCGAGTCATATTCGAACTCGAGGTTGCCCTCGTCATTTGCAACTTTAGCTAAGCGGGCGTGTTTGGCGATGGTGTTACCCTGCACATCATAGTCATAGGCATAACCCATGTACTGGCACAGCAGGTTATGCGTGACTTTTGCCAGGCGCGGTGCGTTTGTGCTGGGGGCGGGTTGTTCGTCCAGATCACGCAGAATCTGTCGGGTGCTGATGGACTTTGCCGCAGCTTCGGGATCGAGAAGGTTGCCGGCCGGGTCGAAGGCGAACATTTCTGTCAAGTCGGGCTGGACTGCGGACAGCAATTGGCCCAGCGGATCGTAGGTGTAGCGAATGTTGCCACCGAACGTGTCATTGATATGTATCAGGTTGCTTGCAGCATCATATTCGTAGCGGCGTTCGCGCAGGCGCTGAGCTCCTTTGTCGAGAGTGAAGGAATTAAGTCGCGACTGCGGATCGTAACTGCGGCGTTCGGTGAGGCGTTCCTTACCTCCACCTAGCTGGCGCTGCGTCTCGCGGTGCAAATGATCCCGCTCCAGATCGACCAGTGATTTGCCTTGCCACAGGGTGCCGTGCCAGTGGCCGCTGCCATACCTTAGGGTGTCAACCCGTCGGCCGTTGGGCAGGACGGTCTGGATATGGTTGCCTAGTTCGTCATAGGCATGGGTCATTGTGAATGCAGCGACGTATTCTTGGGGTTCGCCAGGCAGACGTACCGGACCTGGCGAGTAGGCCATGCGCTCTTCTACGAGCTGGCCTGCTGCGTCGTAGCCGAACCGATGTTCGGCTTGAGATGTGGCCGTAGCGGTCAGGCGGCCGAGTGCGTCGTAAGCGTAACGTACGGCTCCGTCTGGGCTGCTTTTTGCGAGCAATCGGCCTAGTGCGTCGCGAGCGAAATCGGTGGCGATGCCTGCGCAGTTGGTGGCCACGAGATTGCCCGCGGCGCTGTATGCAAAGGTGGTGATCTTGCCGTCGAAACCTCTTTCGCTGGCCAGGCGGCTCTCAGCGTCATAGCTGAACATATACGAGTCGCCGTTGCCGTTGATAAGCTCAACGAGCCTCAGCGCCTTGTCGTACTTGTAGCGCAGAACCTGTTCTTTCGCATCGATCTTCTGGACCAGCGCGCCGTGTCCGTCGAAGTGGTAGCGCGTGCGCTGTCCTTTTGCATCGGTATGAGTAACCAGGTTGCCGTCTGCATCGTAAGCGAAGCTTTCAGTTGTGCCGTCGGGGTAGATGATCGACGTCATCTGACCGACTTGGTTGTATTGGTAACGGGTGGTGTTACCGATGGCATCGGTGTATTCAGTCAGGCGTCCATTCGAATCATAGCTGTAGCGTGTAGTGAAGTTCGAACAGTCGGTGTATGAAGCAAGGCGACCGGCAGCGTCGTAAGACAGGCGCTTGTTGCCGCCGCGTGCATCCGTGACTACGGCCAGGCGGCCTTGCGTGTCATAGCCATAGGCGGTGCGGCGGCCCAAGGCATCGGTGCGCTCGGCGATTCGGCCTGCGCTGTCATAAGCGGTGCGCGTGGTGTGACCCAGCGCGTCCGTGACGGCGATGGGCTGGTTGTGCGCATCGTATTCGATCCTGGTCACATTTTGCTGTGCGTCAGTGATCGAAATGAGGTTGCCTGCGCTGTCGTAGCTGTAGCGGCTGTCGTTGCCGTCGGCATCGATGTCGGCCAGCAGCATGCCATCGCGGCTCCATTCCCGTCGGCCAAGCGAGCGGGGACCGCCGTCCGGGGTGATGCGGTGTACGCCGGTGGCGAGCCATTGAGAGTTGAACTGGTATTCCAGTACGCCGCCATCGGGCTCGGTGACGCGGGTGGTGTCTGGGTCGATGTACGCAATCTGGACTTCATCGCGGCCATCGGCTGTCGTGGTGCGCACGGCACGGGCCTGGTAGCTGTTGCCGACGGTGATAGGGCAGCGCTCGGATAGTTGCGCGTCGTCGAGGGCATTGCCGGCCCAGCGCTCGCGCAGGAAGGCGAGGCTGATCCATTCCAGGCCGTGGGCGAAGCCGGAGTAGGTGGTGTACTGCACCAGCAAATGATGTTTGTACGTGTAACGGCGCGACTGGTCGGCGATATTGCTTTGTTCAACCAGGTTGCAGCGCAGCGGCAGCGCATCGAAGGAACCGGCTGGCGCAGTTGCCATGATAAGGTCGGGCAGGTCGGCTTCGTAGCGGTAGCGCACATGGCACAGACGGGTGCCGTCCGGCAGTACTTGTTCGATGCTGCCGATGCGCGGCGCGGCGAACTGCGGCTCGGGGCCAGATTCGACCGGCAGGTAAGCATCCCTTAGCGCTTCGATCGTCAGTCCGTCGTCGGAGCGAACGCGGAGAAGGACTTCGCCCGGCCGGGCGGCATGATTACGCTCGATGGTGATGCCGCTGCCATCGCGTTCGGCGCGGCGAGTGAGGTAGTAGCGTTGCGTGCGAATGGGTGAGCGGGGGGCGAGCATGGCGTTGACGCCATCGTAGCCGTGCGGCAGCCATCCTTCAGGACCTGCGCTGAAGGTATCGGTGGCGCCGTCGCGCCAGGTCAGGGTGACTTGCTGGTCGCTGTCGCGCCGCAGGATGAAGCCTTCGCCGCGGTGGTCGTGTTCCTGGCCGATGTCCAGCGCCGGCAGCCTGATCGCGCGGCCGCTGGCCTCGTGATAAACGATGCCTTTGGCGCAAATGGAGATGCTGCTGGTGTAGGGCGTGCCCCAGCGTGCTCCCAGCAGGCCCCAGTCTTCGGTCTCCGAGCCGGAACGATAGGTGCGGGTCCAGGCCAGCGGCGTCGGTCCCTCCAGGACGAAGTCGGTCTGCGGCAGGATTTCCTCGCCGGTGCCGAAATGCACGGGGTGGCTGCTCTTGACGGGTTTGCCGCCAGGTGCGCCGTCCTTGGGACAGCAGTCGGATGGCTTGTCGGACTTGGGTTCCTTGACCTGCTTGGTCTTGCCGCCGTCGTGGCCGTCCTTGCCGTCGCCGCCGGTTGCCTTGGGCTGGGGTTTGGGCTGCGCCGGCGGTGTCGAGCCGGGCTTGGCCTTCTTCGATGGCATCAATTTCTTCAGGAAGCTGCCGACCTTGGCGACCTTCTTGAATACCAGGTTTTCCGCGGCGCTATAGGCCACGCCGGTTGCGGCGGTCACGATATCCGGCGTTTTGCCGGTGAGGATATAGTCGGCAGCCTGGTCCAGTACCGTGGCGGAGGTGTCGGCAGCATAGCCTGTCGCCGTCACTGCGCCGGCGGTTACGCCGCCAGCTGCGGCTGTCGTTTCCATCGCTGCTGCCACCGGCAATCCGACGCCGGTGGCGCCGACTGCAAGTCCGCCAACGCCTACGGCGGCACTGCCCATGGCGATGTCGCCGCCCTTGTCCATCGCGTCCTTGCCGAACTTGTGCAGGCTATCGGAAACATTGTCCTTGTATCCTTGCGCCGCGTCGTGCAGTGTTTCGCTTGCCGCTTTTCCAAGGCTTTGCAAGCGCGTGCGCGCAGCTTGCACACCGCGTTCGTAGATCCGTCCGATGGTGTTGCGGTTGTTCATCCAGACAATGCGCGACTCCTGGATGGTCTGCGTGCCGTTGGAGCCTTTGGTGGAGCTGTAGTCTTTCGATTCAACCGTTTTGAGGTAGGTGCCGCTTTTGACGCCACCCAGCGTGCCGCGTTCGTCGCCTTTGACGCTGGGGATCACGCTTTTGTTATGCAGGAAGACCGGGGCGCTTTGCGTCTTCACCGAGCGGGATACATCCTTGGCGTCCTTGAACTCCCCGGTAATCGTGTATGGGATGGGTACGACGGAATTGCCTACCGGAGTTTTGCAGATATCCGGCGTGAGGCTGACGCAGTAAAAGCGTTTGGACTTGGTGACGGTTTCGTGAGCCATGGAATCTTAAAGGCTTTGTGTTTCGGATTCTGCGTGCCAGGCATTCAAGCGCTCCAGCGCTTCCGGCGTGTTCGCATGGTGCAGGCGCACTTCCTCGAAGCCTTCTGCGGCGGAGATGGCGAGGCGCCAGGTCAACTCAAGCTGGCCAGTGTCGAGGTCGATCACCACGGTGTCGATTGCCATGGGCATGGCGGCAATGGCCGAATCTGCGTCGACCCCTAGCAGGAACAGGGATTCCTTCGGCATGGTGAAGGAAAGTGTGCTGTTGCCATGGCCGTCGACGCGGGCATAGGGCGCGCTTGCGGCGCACAGATTGGTAAGCTGGAATTGCTCGCCGCCTTCGAGGTGTGGGCATTGCTGGTCGACCGGCGCGCCGTTCCAGTAGCGGAAATCGAAGTTCTTGGGCAGCAGGGGGACCTCGTCGTCCTTCCAGTCGGTTTTCGTATCGACCTGGCCTATCAGTTCCCGGCGAGGCAGCCAGCCGCGGCCCAGGTAGCCCATGCCGGCCGGCGTTTGCGGCTTGTCTCCGCCTGCCATCTGCCAGAAAGCGTTGGCAGTAAAACGCTGCTCGGGATATTCGATGCAGGGCGCGGGCAAGGATTCGGCGCGGCTGGCGTCAAGGAACCAGATTGGGGCGAAGCCGCGGCCAAGTGGATTTTGCTGGCAGCTGTCATGTGCTTCCGGCGCCGTTGCCGGATCCGGATAGGTTTGCCGTTGTTCTGCAGTGAGCCGGTGCTTGGCGGGAACCCGTCCAGCGTCGGTGCTGCCGGCCTCGATCCGGCATTCGCCGCCATAGGCAAATTCATAACGCAGCGGAGTGCGCGCGGCCGCCTTGGACGTCCTGATGCGCCAGGGCACGGCGTCCGCCATTCCCAGCGAGCATGCGCGCAAGGTGGATTTCAGCCAACGCGCCGGTGCGGCGTTGCGGAACAAGCGGCGTTCGCCGGTGATACGCAGGGTCTTGTCGACCAGGATTTCGCCGGGCGTGGTGGTGTCCTGCGCGGCGGCCACGCGCTGAAGCCAGTCCTGTTCAACGTCGTGCGACAGGCGCATCATCGGGTTGAGCGGCTGGGGGCGTTCAGGCAGCGGCGCCGGCAGGTCGGGACGCTGCACGCGAAGCGATACCTCGAACTCGCATGTTTCGACGCCTGCTGGCGCATGCGCTTCGCCAACTACCACGACATCGCATAGCGGCTTGAATGGCGCCAAATCGCTTTCGTAGCGCACGCTCTTTTTGATATCGTCTTCGTGATGGACGTCTGTCACGTGCAAGGGTGCAGGGTCCTCAACGGCGATCAGTTGGGCACGGCCTTGCTCGTCGCAGGGGCCAAGCGCATAGGCGGTCTTGGCGGCGATTACATGGAAGGCGGCGCCATTCTGGTCGACCGAATCGAAATGCAGCGCATCGAACCCGGTGCGGTTGTCGAAGCGCAGGCTGGGGATTGCTTGGAACTCCACGGTCAACCTGCCGGATTGGTGTCAACGTCGTC
>Ga0209565_1000593_pt1 | contig 24403 bp, 27 predicted proteins | sample Araplaol_mTSA_r2_2_FD_184283 | JGI IMG/M metagenome (GOLD analysis project Ga0209565, IMG submission 184283) | Arabidopsis root microbial communities from North Carolina, USA - plate scrape MF_Col_mTSA_r2 (SPAdes) (version 3) | ecosystem: Host-associated > Plants > Roots > Endosphere | place... | reverse complement strand
GTTCGAGACTCTTCTCCCGCTCCAAGTTTTTCAAACCCATGCGGGAATAGCTCAGTTGGTAGAGCGCAACCTTGCCAAGGTTGAGGTCGAGAGTTCGAGACTCTTTTCCCGCTCCAGAATTCGAAGAGATACGCGACCTGCCGCGGCTCTTGTGTGACCGCCTTCGGCGGGGTAGCAAAATGGTTATGCAGCGGCCTGCAAAGCCGTGTACGCCGGTTCGATTCCGGCCCTCGCCTCCAAACGAAATGAAAAATCCCCGCTTAGTCGGGGATTTTTCATTTTCGGCTTCGATTTTTGCGTAAATGCCACCGTTGCTGAATTAGTCATGGAAAAGCCTGTCAAAACTCCCAAGGAAGTACTCAAGCTGATCGCTGCCACCTGGCACCGTGCCGGGCCATTTCTGGCCAGTATTGAAGTGTGGCTGATGGTGCTGGTGGCCGCCGCGACGGTTGGCGGAGTTTTCCTTGCCGCGATGGGTGATGTACGCGCGCTGCTGGCAATCGGTTTCGCGGTCGGCTACCTGGTGCTACGCCCGGTGCTGCATGCCAAAGGCATCCTCAGTTGGCCGTTCCTCTAAGCCCGCGATTGCAATACGGGCGCCGCAATGACCAGTTGCTAGCGCGGATAAACAATGAATTGATCCAGCTTGCCGTCGGGCGTGAAGTAAGTTGGCACGCGCACGGCCCCGCCGGCGGTCTTGATGAGAAAGAAGCGATAGACAAGGCCACCTCGACGGTCGGCACGTGTTTCGACGATGCTCTCAACCTCGCCCATCGGTTTGAGCGAAGCGGCGAAATCGGCGACGACCTGGTCGCTAAAATGGCCGCTCAAGCCTTCGCTCATCATGCTGCGGTCAGGATTTCCGGCTTGTAACTGCAGGAAGAGCGCACGAACCTTGTTCAAGGCTAAAGAGGCGGTCGGGTCAGCGGCCGGAGCAAACAGAAGCGCTTCGATCTCGCCGGTGACTTTGTCGCTGGTACCGCCGCCACCATTGGTCAGCACGACAATCGCCATGTCATCATTTGGAAAGATGGTGTTTTGCGAGCGGAAGCCTGACACCTCGCCACCGTGGTCCCAACGGAGACGTCCTTCGGGCGTCATTCGTACGAACAGGCCAAGACCATAATTTGTGCCGGTTCCTCCGGCCAGCAAATTTTCCGTCGAAATCGCTTTGCGGGATGTGCCGCTGAGAATAGCGCCGTGCATCAAGGCGATATCCCACCGCGCCAGATCGCTGGCCGTCATCGCCAGGTTGCCGGCCGCCCATACCCAATTTTTTCCCTCCGGCCGAGCCGGGCGCGGCGGGCCGAATGCGGCAACTTCATAACCTTGCGGCTCGCTCTCGTCCCAGTGCGTCACGCTGGTATCGACTGCTGACCGCATGCCCAGCTTTTCCGTAATGCGGCTGCGTATAAAGTCGTCGAGCGGCATCCCACTCGCTATTTCGATAATACGGCCGGCAATTGCATAGCCGGTGTTGCTGTATTCCCATCTTGAGCCAGGCTCGAAGCTGAGCGGTTTTTTCCCCCAGTTGGCAAGGATCGCATCGACGGTGGTGGCCTTCTCCATGAATGGCGCCAGATAATCGAGTGGGTAATAGTCCTGGTAGCCAGCTGTGTGTGCCAGCAATTGTCGTACAGTGACTTCATTTGCCTTGGTCAGGTCGGGCAAAAAACGTCCGATCCTGTCATCGAGCGATAACTTGCCGTCTTCAACCAGCATCAGCATCGCTGCCGCCACAAATTGTTTGGTGTTTGACCCGATCTTGTAACGCATCTGCGGCGTCGCCTTGAGCTCTGGGTCCAGGCGTGCAATGCCGTACGCTTGCGCATAGGCCAGCTTGCCGCTCTTAACGATGGCAATCGATACGCTCGGGACCGATTTGTCTTCCAGGGCCTTCACAACGATTGCGTCAATTGCGCGCGTGGTCTCCGGTGCAAGCTGGGCGTAAGCGCCCAAGGGCAGCGTGGCTGCAAGCGCAAGAGTACGAGCGATGATGGCGGCGCTTTGGCCTTTACGCGTGTGATTTTCGTTATATTTCATTGGAAAGATGATCGGCCAGGAGCATTGTGTCCCAACAGTGTAATCTGCCGCGCTGATGGGATCGACGCAAAGCGATGAGCGGTAATATTTGCGCGCTGGATTGCCAAAAATGAGGATTCGTCACCTGTCCGTTAAAATGTGGCTGCTACAACCGAGCAATCTAATCGCCGCCCCCCATGCTTGAGAATACCGAACCAACTGCTTCCCCGTCATTCATCAGCCAGATAATCAAGCCGTTCCTTCGCGACCGCATGTTGCATGTGCTGCTGGTCGTCGCTATCGCACTTTCGATCCTGTCGCCGCATCCGTTTGCAGATTATCCCGCCTGGGTCGATTGGCACACGATCGCGACACTCGCCGGGATGCTGCTGCTGACCATGGGCATCGAGGTTAGCGGCTACCTGGAGCACCTGGGACGCGTCATTATCAACCGGCTGCAACAAGAGCGTGTCTTGGCCATCTTCCTGGTGACGGCGTCGACCGTGCTGTCCACGGTTCTCACCAATGACATTGCGCTCTTTATCGTGGTTCCGCTGACAGTTGGACTCCGGGGTATCAAGAACCTGCCGGTCGGCCGCCTGGTCATCTTTGAAGCGCTGGCGGTGAATGCCGGATCCTTGCTGACGCCGATCGGCAATCCGCAAAACATCCTGCTGTGGCAGCGCTCGCATCTTTCCTTTGCCGACTTCACCTGGCAGATGGCGCCGCTGGCGCTGGCGATCTTTGCGATCTTGCTGGTGGCAACCTGGTTCTGCTTCCCCAAGCAGACGATCCACGCGGAGTTGAAGGACGATGCCGCGTCCTACAGGGTAGGGCTGCTCAGGACGTGTGCGCTACTCTATCTCGCGTTCCTGGTGACGGTGGAATTGGGGTATCCAGGCTGGGGACTGCTTGGGGTGACGCTTGCCGTCCTGCTGTTCTGCAGGGAGATCATTGCCAAAGTCGACTGGTCGCTGATCATGGTGTTCATACTGATGTTCATCGACATCCGCCTGCTGTCGCAATTGCCGTTCATTCAGGGTTGGGCCTCGGGGATTCCCCAGTATTCGCAGCTTGAGCTGTATTTATCGGCCTTGCTTGGTTCGCAGGTGATCAGCAATGTGCCGGCGACGATCATGCTGGTCCAGTATTCTACGGCTTACAAGGTCATTGCCTACGGCGTGAACGCGGGCGGCTTTGGGCTGGCGATCGGTTCACTGGCCAATATCATCGCCTTGCGCATGGCTCCAGAGCGACGTTTGTGGCTGCGCTTCCACCTGTACTCTTTTCCATTCCTGGTTATCTCGGCGCTGACAGGCTGGGTGCTGTTGGCCTAGGGCCACGGCTCATTTGGGCGCAAACAGCGCCGCGTGGACTGCCGCGCGTTCGGCCGACTTGTGCTGGAAGGCTTCGCGCGCCGCCACCACCTCCTGCCTGTGCGCCATGGCCCACTCGTAGAGCACCTGAAGCGGTTCAAGCAGGCTGCCACCGAGGGGCGTCAGTTCATATTCGACGCGGGGCGGGATGGTCGGGTACATGGTGCGCTCCACCAGGCCGTCCTGCTCCAGGCCTTTCAGCGTCAGCGTCAGCATGCGCTGGGAGATGCCTTCCACGCGGCGCTGGATTTCGTTGTAGCGCAGAGGCTGCCCACGCAGGGTGCCGACTACCATGACCGTCCATTTGTCGCCGATCCGGGCCAGGACGTCGGCCACGGACGTGCATGCCGAGTGATCGACCCCACGCACATCTGTGTTCGTATCGCTCATTTTGGTGCCTCCTTGTATGAAACCTCCACGAGTCTAACATGGCGTCACGAACAATTTGTTCGTTTCACACAGGAGTAGCCCATGAAGATTCTGCACATCGATTCCAGCGTCAACGGCCAGCAGTCGGCCAGCCGCCAGGTCACCGCCGCCATTGTGCGCCGCCTGACACAGGCCGATCCTTCCGCATCCATCATTTACCGCGACCTGGTTGCCGCGCCGGTGCCGCACCATTCCGAAGGCCACGCAGGCGACAGCGTGCCGCTGCAGGAATTCCTGGCGGCGGACGTGGTGGTGATCGGGGCGCCGATGTACAACTTTTCGGTCCCGAGCCAGTTGAAAACGTGGATCGATACCCTGGCGGTGGCTGGCGTGACGTTCAGCTATGGCGCCGGCGGTCCGCAAGGCCTGTGCGGCGGCAAGCGTATCATCGTCGCCTCGACACGCGGAGGCATCTACAGCGCGCCATCTCCTGCGGCTGCAATGGACCACCAGGAAAGCTTCCTGCGCAGCTTCTTTGCCGGTTTCCTCGGCGCTGCCGTCGAATTCGTGCGCGCCGAAGGCATCGGCCTGGGAGAAGAGCATCGCCAGCGCGCCATGCAGCAGGCCTTGAACGACGCTGCGGCGCTGCAAGCGGCATAAAGGCAAGTAAGGGAGCATTTCAATGAAACCATCGCGCCGTATCCTGACCCGCACCCGTGGCATGGGGCATGGCCCCATTACACGCTTGATGAGCCCCTCCGACCTTGGCCATTACGTCAAGCCCTTTGTGTTCCTCGACATCTTCGATGCCGGTGGCGCGATGCTGCATGCCATGGGCTCCATGCCGCTCCATCCGCACTCCGGCATCGCCACGGTGACTGTGTTCACCGAAGGCCGCATGCGCTTCAACGATCCGCAAGCAGGGAGCGGAACGATCGCCTACGGTGGCGTGGAGTGGATGCGCGCCGGTTCCGGCGTCTGGCATGGCAAGGAGATGACGGTTGATGACGTGCCGCGCATCCAGGGCTTCCAGCTTTGGCTGGCTTTGCCGCCCGAGCTGGAAAGCGCGGAACCGGTCAGCCGCTACATCGAGGCACAGAATATGGTTAGCGCCGGTCCTGCGCACGTGATTGTCGGCAGCTACGGCGGCGCGCAAAGCCCGGTGCCGGCGCCCGCAGGCATAAACTACCTGCTGGTTACGCTGCTTCCTGGCGAGCGCTGGACTTATCACCCGCCCGCTGGACAAAAAGTCGGTTGGTTGGCCGTGGCGAAAGGACAGCTCGATGCAGGCGGCGCAATCGGCAGCGGTGAGATGGTGGTGTTCGAAGAAAGCGAAGACGCCATCGCCCTGGCCGCAGGCGCAGAGGGCGCTGTCTTCGTACTGGGTTCGGCGGTGCCGCACCCGCACCTGCTGCACCTGGGTTCGTACTCGGTCCATACTTCCGAAGAGGCGCTGGAGAAGGGCGAACGACGGATCGTGGAACTGGCGCGCAAAATGCGGGAGGACGGCGACCGGCGCACGACGGCGGGGACGATTCCCGTCTACCGTTGAAAGGGGGATCTCGGTCATAATGGTGGGGAGCCAGCCCGGAAACTGCCTCTTCACACGTATGCGCCAGCTCCGTCTTTCAATTGCCGCTTGCCTGATCCTGGCCACTGCACAAGTGCGGGGTGGCGAACTGGTCGTGCTGGTCGACCGCGCTGCCGACATGCCGATGTCGCGCATTGAGGACGGGCGACTGGTCGACGGGGTCCATAAGATGCTGGGTGAGGCGCTGGCGCGCGGCACCGGGCGCGAACTGCGGTTCCTGTTACTGCCACGCAAACGGATTTCGAAGGCCTTGCAGGAAGGTCAAGCCGACATCCTGTGCGGTTACACGCCGGAGTGGATCGAGGGCGATTTTCTTTGGACCGATGCGGTTTTCACGGCGGAAGAAGTGCTGGTGACGGATGCGGTCTATCCCCGGCCGGCCTCGATTGCCGACCTGCGCGGGCAGCCGATCGGCACCATCCTCGGCTACCAGCGTCCGGAAATAGAAAAGATCCTTGGAACGGACTTTGTCCGCGACGATTCGCCGAACATGGAAACCAACCTGGAAAAGCTGGCCCGGGGCCGGGTGCACCACATCCTGATCGCGCGCGGAGTCCTCGACTATCGCCAGCGCCTGCGTGCCATTCCCTTGAAATTGCACCCGCCGCTGCTGGCAGCGAGCTTTACGACACGCTGTGCGTTGTCGCGCAAGGGGCAGCTTAGCCTGGAGGCGGCCAACCGGGCCATCGCGGCGGCCGAGAAAGACGGCACGCTCGCGCAAATCATGGCGCGCTTCCGCTGATCATGCCTCAACCGGTTGCGCTGGCGGCGCAGCCGGATAGAGCCAGCAGAACAAAGCTGTCGCCGCCGCCATCCCGGCCAGCTGCGCCAGGATGAAGCCCGGTGCGTCGGCCGGCCGGATGCCGGCAAAGGTGTTGCTGGCGGCGCGGGCAAGCGTTACGGCAGGGTTGGCGAATGAAGTCGAGGCGGTGAACCAGTAGGCCGCCGTGATATACGTGGCGACCGCAAAAGGCGTAATTGCGGGGCGGCTGCGGGAGCAGCCGATGATCACGCCGACCAGGCCGAACGTGGCTATGAACTCGCTCCACCATTGGGCTGGGCCCGAACGCACGTGCTCGGAAGCGAAAAACAGCGCCTCGCCGAACATGCCGTGCGCGGCAGCGACACCGGCAAAGGCGCCGGCTACCTGCACCGCGATATATGGCAGGACTTCGGCGGCGGGCATATTGCGCTGCCAGGCTTGCGACAGTGTCACGGCAGGATTGAAGTGCGCGCCGGAGATGGCGCCGAACATCAGGATCAATGCCACCAGGCCCGCGCCGGTGGCGATGGTATTGGCCAGCAGGGCGATGGCGACGTTGCCGCCGGAGAGGCGTTCGGCCATGATGCCGGAGCCAATCACCACGGCCAGCAGCAGGGCCGTGCCGAGCGCTTCTGCCACCAAACGTCGCGACAGCGTCATGGCTGCACCCCGCCGATGCGGTCCAGTTCCGCCTGCATGCGGGCCGGGTCTTTCTTCAGTTCTTCAAGCGGCAGGACGAAGAAGGTCTCGATGCGATGGCGCAGGATGCGGTAGGCCTTCATGAAGGCGGCGTCGATTTCTTCATCCGTGCCGGTGGCGTGGGCCGGGTCTTCAACACCCCAGTGGGCGCGCATGACGGGACCGAGGTAGGCCGGGCAGGTTTCGCCGGCGGCACTGCCGCAAACGGTGATCACGATGTCCGGGGTGACCGGCAGGTTGTTCCACGACTTGCTGTGATAGCCCTCGGTCGAAATGCCTTCCCGTTCCAGCAACGCCAGCGAGCGAGGATGGACATAGCCGGCAGGGTTGCTGCCGGCGCTGTTGGCGTGCCAGCCGGCAGGGGCCAGGTGGTTGAAGGTTGCTTCGCCAAGGATGGAGCGGCAGGAGTTGCCGGTGCAGAGGATCAGGACGTTCATGGATTGCAGCAGGTGATATTGGTTGATGGAGCGCAGCTTTGGCCGCCGCAGCAGTTATCAGTCAGGAACGAAAGCACGCCGTTCATGGTGTCGAAGTTGGCGCTGTAGATAATGAAGCGGCCTTCCTGCTTCGGCGCGATCAAGCCGGCATTGGTCAGCTCTTTCAGGTGGAACGAGAGCGAGGAGGGGGCAATGTCCAACTGCTCGGCGATCTTGCTTGCGGCGAGGCCTTGTGGGCCAGTCTGGACCAGCAGCCGGAAAGTATTGAGCCGTGATTCCTGGGCCAGTGCTGCCAGCGCGGCTATTACCGATTTCGTTTCCATTGATTGGTTTCCTGGGGTGGGGTGGCCGGATTATCGCACAATGCTACGACAATTCAATGATTATCGAAATGTGTTGACAGCTTGGGGTGGTGGGCGCTAATCTTCGTTCGTCGATTGACGAATGACTTGATAAAGATGACTGGCTGCTGTACCCCCAACCCGAAGATTGACCTTGCAGCACTGGATGCCGACGAGGTGGCAATGCTGTGCAAGGCGCTGGCGCACCCGGCGCGGGTGCAGTTGCTGCGCTATCTGGCGGCATATGGAGCTTGTTATTTCGGCAACCTGGCCGATGTGCTGCCGCTGGCGCCATCGACCATCTCGCAGCACGTCACCATCCTCAAGCAGGCAGGGTTGATCCTCGGGTCTTCCGATGAGCAGCGCGTTTGCTATTGCGTCAATCCCGAGCGGCTGGAGCAGTTCAAGCAGCTGGTCGGCAGTTTGTAAAAAATTTTTGCCCTCTTATTCGTAGTTCGACGAATAAAGAATAAGAGTAATCTGCCTATGAAAGGACCGCACCATGACAAAACTGAATGAGCTCCCTGTCGCCGTACTGGGCGCCGGCCCCGTGGGCCTGGCCGCTGCCGCGCATCTCCTGCAGCGTGGCCTGCGCCCCATCATCTTCGAGCGCGGCGACGAAGTGGGCGCGAACCTGGACAGCTATCGTCATGTGCGCCTGTTTTCGCCGTGGCAGTACAACGTCGACAAGGCGGCACGCCAACTGCTGGAGCACAATGGCTGGCAGGCGCCGGCAGGCGATGGACTGCCCACCGCTGGCGAACTGCTGGATGCCTACCTTGTGCCGCTATCAAAGTTGCCGCAGCTTGCCGGCGTGCTGAAGTTCGGACATCGCGTCGTGCAGGTCACGCGACAGGGCTTCGACAAGGTGAAGAGCCGTGGGCGGGAACTGGCGCCGTTCCTGATCCGCGTGGTGGGGCCGGATGGCGAGCAGGATTACCTTGCGCGTGCCGTGATCGATGCCAGCGGGACTTGGTCGAATCCAAATCCTCTTGCGGCCAACGGAGTTGCTGCACTTGGCGAACACAGCCTGCAGCACCGCATCGCCTATGGCATGCCGGATGTGGCGGGGGCGCAGCGCTCGGACTATGCAGGCCAGCGCACCTTGGTGGTCGGTGCAGGCCACTCGGCAGCAGGTACCTTGCTGGCGCTGGCGGACCTCGCCGAGGCCGTACCGGGAACTTCGATCATATGGGCGACGCGCGGCGAGCAACTGGCGCGTGTATTTGGCGGCGGCGAGGCCGATGGCCTTCCAGCGCGCGGCTTGCTTGGCCTGCGGCTCAAGGCATTGCGGGATTCAGGCAAGCTGGAATTGCACACCAGCTTCCACATTACAGCGCTGCAAGTGGAAGCCGGTGCCATCAATGTTGTCGGCCAAAAGCCGGGCGGCCAGCAAGAGGTGATCGGCAGGATTGACCGCATCGTCGCTGCGACCGGTGCACGCCCCGACCTGGGCTTGACGCGAGAGTTGCGCGTTCGCCATGATCCTTGGCTCGAAAGCACCGATGCGCTGGCGCCGTTGATCGATCCGAACGAGCATAGCTGCGGTACCGTGCGGCCACATGGGCACCGTGAACTGGCCCATCCCGAGCCGGGGTATTTTGCCGTCGGCGCCAAGAGCTACGGCCGCGCCCCGAACTTCCTGATGGCGACAGGATACGAGCAAGTGCGTTCGGTGGTTGCGAGCCTGGCCGGCGACATGGCGGCCGCCGACGATGTTCAACTGGACTTGCCGGAAACCGGGGTATGCAATACAAGCTTTGCGTATGAAGGCGAGGCGGAGGCGGACAAAGATTGCTGTGGCGGCCCGGCCTTGGATGCCAGTGTTGCGTGCTGTGCATTGGACGAAACGGAAAAGGCCAAGGGACAAGCCGGTTGTTCTGCGCTGGCGGCCTGCAGCCCGCGCCCGAAAAAGAGCGCATGCTGTGCATGATTCGAGGAGAGCATCTTGAAAACGTTCCTCGCGCGCAGTTTCCTGCCCCTTGCGCTGGCCTTGAGCGGCGGCGTGTTCATGGCCGCCCGGCAGTCTGGCGGCAATCTCGAACTGGCGGTCATCATTCCTAGCGTGTTGATCCTGGTGACCGCAAGCCTGGCGGAACGCTGGATGGTTTACCGGCATGACTGGAAGTCAGGGCAGGGCGACCTGCGCACCGACATCACCAGCGCAGCGCTGCTCTTCGCCGTGGTCGATCCGATGTTGAAGTGGCTTTTGCCGCTGCTGGTGCTGGCGCTGGCAGGCGAGTGGTGGATGGAAGCTGGCGCGGCCATCTTCCCGGCGCACTTGCCCTTTGCCGCCCAGGTCCTGGTTGCTACGTTGCTGGCTGAATTCGCTGCTTATTGGTCGCACCGCTTGCATCACCGGCTGCCTTCCCTGTGGTGGCTGCACGCTCTGCACCATGGCAGTGAACGGCTGTACTGGCTGAATAATTTTCGCATTCACCCTTTGAACTACGCCATCAATTACGTGCTTGGCTTTGCGCCGCTCCTGTTGATTGGCACGCCGCCGGACGTGGTGCTTGGCTATCTCGCTCTGACCTATCCGGTCCTGATGCTGCAGCATGCCAATCTCCCATTACGCAGTGGCTGGCTGAATTATGCGTTCAGTACCAATGAGGTTCACCGCTGGCACCATGCCGACAATGCGCTGGAAGGCGATCGGAACTTTGGGCGCGCCCTGGTCCTTTGGGACATGGTGTTCGGCACCTTCCGCTATCGGCCGCAGGGCAACGATCCGGCAGCCGTTGGGCTGTACCGGCCAAGCAGCTATCCGGCCAGGTCGTCATTTGCGAAGCAGGCGTGGTCCATGTTCATGCCGGGCTGCTGCCGGGCCGCAATCTAAGGGAGGGCTTGTGCAGGTTCGAAAACCGGTTGTCATCCTGGCGTTCACGCAAGTGCTTTCGTGGGGCATGCTGTACTACGCCTTTGGCGTACTGGCAGGCCGCATCCAGGCAGATCTCGGGTTGAGCGCGAGCCAGGTATTTGGCGCGTTCTCCTGGAGCGTATTGGTGGCGGGTGCGTCGGCGCCACTGGTCGGGACCTGCATAGACCGCTATGGGGGCCGCTGGATCATGGTGGCGGGTTCTGTTGTCGCCGCGGCGGGGCTTTGGCGGCTTGCCGTCGCCGGCTCGTTCCAGGGCTACGTATTGGGCTGGAGCCTGGCCGGTATCGCCATGTCATTGACCTTGTATGAAGCGGCCTTTGCCACTTTGAACCGGTCGCTTGCGAGCGATGCCGGCAAGGCCATTTCGACGGTGACGCTGCTTGGAGGCCTGGCCAGTACCGCTTTCTGGCCGCTGACCGAAGCGCTCGCGGTGCGCGTGGGATGGAGGGAAACGCTGGAGCTTTATGCGTTCATTCAGTTGCTTGCCTGTGCGCCAGCGCATTTTCTGCTTGACGGAGCACGGGTGCATGAAGCGTCCCTGTCGCATTACCGCGGCGTAACGCTGCCGCAGGCAGTACGGCACTCAAAGTTCTGGCTACTGGCAGCGGCATTCGCGATCAATGCCTTTATTTTCGCGGCGCTGTCCGTGCACTTGATCCGCGTCGTACGAGCCCTGGGGCATTCGATGGAGCTGGCGCTGATGCTTGCCGCGCTGGTTGGTCCAATGCAGGTTGCAGGACGCCTCATCGAGCGAACCTGGGCCAGCCGGACGCCGCCAGCCCTCGTCGGCCTTTATACGTTTGCTGCCTTGCCCATAGCCCTGTTTTCCCTTGCCGCTTACGGCAACGAGGCATGTGGCGTTGCCGCGTTCTGCCTTCTGTACGGGCTGAGTAACGGCGTGCTGACTATTCTTCGCGGCACCTTGCCGGCTGCGATGTTCGGGCGGCGGCATTACGGAGCGATATCGGGTGCCTTGGCCGCACCGGCTTTGCTGGCCAAAGCCAGTGGACCACTGCTGTTTGCCGTGGTGCTGGACCAGGGCGGGGCGCAACAGGCGCTGATGCCGCTGGTGCTGGTGTCGCTGGCTTCATTTGCCGTTTTCACACGAGCCATCGGCAAGCGCGCAAGCTGGACTGCCGACGCGGCGCTCCATTAGCACGACGTCTCGCCACACGCCATGCAATTGGCCCATTCTTTCACGGTGCCCGACCCTGCGGAACCCGGCTCTACAATGCAATGCCAGGCTGGCTGTGTTTTCGGCGAATATGCCGGCCTGCAAAGTCCAGAAACCGTGGCTTTCTGAAGCCGCCACCAGCTCGCGCATCAGGGCGCTGCCGACACCTTGGCCATGCGCCGCTGCAGCGACGTAGACGCTGACCTCCGCCACCCCGCGGTAAACAGGGCGCGCCGAAATCGCTGCCAGGACGGCCCACCCGACAATGGCATCTCCCATCACTGCCACCAGGCGGCATGCCTGCAAATGACTGGCATCCCATTGCTCCCATGTGGGTGCTTCGGTCTGGAATGTGGAGTTGCCGCTGGAGATGCCTTCTTGATAGATGCGGCGAACGTCGGTCCAATCCTGCGGGAGCAGGGCGCGTAGCGTTAATTGTGGCATGTGCTTTCCTGTTTTTCGTGGGGATCACCGAGGGCGGACTTCAACGTTTGCAAGGCATTGTGCAAGGCGGCCTGCTGCTCAGGTGGCACGTGGGCCAACACCATCTCCGAATGGCGGTTCAATTGGCGATTCAGCGAGGTTGCGCGGGATTTGCCTTGCGCCGTGAGCGTCAACATCACGCTGCGCTTGTCCTGCTCATTGGCCTGCCTGGATAAGCTGCCTTCCGATTGCAGTGCCTCGACCGCCCGACTGATCCAGCCTTTGTCAAGCCCAAGGCGAGCGACGAGGGCTTGTTGCGGCAGGGGGCCATCGCGCAGTAGTTCATTGAGAATGTGGCAGCGAACCGTCTGGCCGCCATCCATGCACGCTGCGCGTTCGCGCTGGTCGCGCACGAAAAGGCGCACGACTTCACGGAAAAGCTGTGCAGTGTTTTCTTCGCCGCTCATATCTGGAATGGTTGTTGATAACAACTAAATTCTATGATTTGATGATTTGGTTGTCAAACGCAACTATCGGGGCCTTGTTGCGTGAGGGGAAGATTGATAATAGTATATTGCTGTTGAAATAATTCGAGCGCAGGATGAAGGATCCCTATATCTCGCAAGATTCAAAGGAAAACTGGGGCAATAGGGTGCTCAACCTGGCCTCGATTTTCCTGCCCTGGATGTTGATGGCCGCGATTGCGCTGGGCACCCGGCGGCCGCTTGCGCCCACAGTCGCAACATCGCTGGTCTTTGCCGTCTTCTTTGGCTTGACCGTGGCCGGCGTCGCAATCGGCTTGCATCGTTATTTCACGCACCATGCTTTCAAGACCAGCACGGCGGTCAAGGTATGCCTGGGTGTTCTCGGGACCTGGGCGATGCAAGGCGACATTACGCGCTGGGTGTCCGATCACCGGCGGCACCATCGCTTTGCCGACAAACAGTTTGATCCTCATTCGCCCTGGTATTCCGACCGCGGGCCGATTTCGAACCGCCTCGTGGGCTGGTTCCATTCCCACACCGGCTGGATGATTTACGGAAGGGTCTCGCTGCCAGGGCGGTATGCCCCGGACTGCCTGGCCGATCGCAGCATCGTCATCCTCTCAAAATACTACTGGCCGGTCGTGGCCGTTGGGCTGGTTTTGCCTGGCCTGGCTGGCTATTGGGCCGGCGGGGAAGACGAGTTTTACCGCTGCCTGTTCTGGGCGGGCGCGGCGCGGGTCGCACTGCTGCACCAGTTGACCTGGTCCGTCAATTCGTTTGGCCACCTGTTTGGAAAGAAGGTGCCAGGCAGCGACAATGAGGCGAGGGACAATATTTTCTTTGCCCTGCTACTGCTTGGTGAGGGGTTGCACAGCCATCATCACCAGCGACCTACCTCCGCGATGAACCAGCCGAAGCATCTTGATCCTGGCGGATGGATCATTCGCGGGTGGGAGAAGCTTGGCCTGGTCTGGCACCTGCGATAAGTCGTCAGAGCAGGACGCTGCGCAAGGCAATCGGTGCGGCGTGGCGGACCGCAGTCATTTCCGCCACGATGGCGACGGCGATTTCCGGCGGCGTATGGCTGCCGATGGGCAGGCCGATCGGTCCATGCAGCCTTGCGAGTTCTTCCGGCGAAAAATCGAAGTGGCGCGACAGGCGCTCCCGGCGTTTGCTGTCGTTGAGGCGCGAACCGACCGCGCCGACATAGAAGGCCGGCGAACGCAAGGCTTCCAATAGCAGCATGTCGTCCAGCTTCGGATCGTGCGTCAGCGCCACGACAGCGCAGCGGGAATCCGCGTGCATGGACAGGAAGGCGTCGTCCGGCATGGCGGTGGCCAGCTTCGTGCCAGGCACGCGCCACTCGGCGCCGTATTCATCGCGCGGTTCGCAGACGGTAATGTCGTAGTCCAGTGCTTGCGCCATCTGGGCCAGGTAATAGGAAATCTGGCCGGCTCCGACGATGAACAGCCGCCACTGCGGACCGTGGACCGTGCGCAGCCGCTGGCCGTCCCAGCCCAGGGTGTCGCCGCGCTGGGCCGTGCGCAAGGTGGTGGTGCCGCGTTCCAGGTCCACCTCACGCAACGCCAGTTCGCCGCGTTCCAGGCGCCTGGCCAGTTCGTCCAGCTGCGCTGCATCCGGCTGCGGTTCGACCACCAGTTGCAGCGCGCCGCCGCAGGGCAGGCCGAAGCGCGCGGCTTCGTCCTGGGTGACGCCATAGTCCAGGCTGAATGGATAGCTTTCGCCAAGGCGTCCCTCGCGCATGCGGGCGATGATGTCGTCCTCGACGCAGCCGCCCGATACCGAGCCGACGGCCATGCCGTCGTCCCGTATCACCAGCCACGAGCCGGCAGGGCGGGGCGCGGAGCCCCAGGTATGCGCCACCGTTACCAGTGCGTAGCGCCGCCCTTCGGCCGCCCAGCGGCGGGCGGCCTCCAGCACCTGCAAGTCGACACTCTCCATCAGGCCTTCAGCTCCTCGGAGCGGATCGGCAGGCTGCGCACGCGTTTGCCGGTGGCGGCGGCCAGTGCATTGGCCAGCGCCGGCGCCAGCGGCGGCACGCCCGGCTCGCCTATGCCGGTTGGCTTCTCGGCCGACGGGACGATGTGCACTTCGACTTTCGGCATTTCGGTGATGCGGATTGGCGCATAGTCGTGGAAGTTGGATTGCTCGACCGCGCCGTCCTTCAGCGTGATGGCGCCATGCAGCACCGCCGACAATGCAAAGCCAACGCCGCCTTCGGCCTGCGCGCGCACGATGTCGGGATTGACGACAATACCGCAATCCACGGCGCATACCACGCGGTCGACGCTGAAGCTGCCATCGGCGTTCACGGTCACCTCCGCCACTTCGGCGACGTAACTGCCGAAGGATTCGTGCACCGCGATGCCGCGTCCGCGACGCGTACCAGCCGCGCCTGCCGGCAGCGGCTGGCCCCAGCCTGCTTTCTCGGCGGCGAGTTTCAGTACGCCCGCGTGGCGGGGATGCTTATCGAGCAGCGCCAGGCGGTAGGCGACCGGATCTTGCTTCGCGACGCCTGCCAGTTCGTCGATAAAGGTTTCGGTGGAGTAGGCGGTGTGGGTCGAGCCGACCGAGCGCCACCAGAGTACCGGCACCGAAATGTCTGTCGGCGTATGCAGCTCGACGCGCTTGGCCGGGATGCCATATGGAAGATTGGCCGCGCCCTCGACGGACACGGCGTCAACGCCATCCTTGATCATCATGCCCGCGAATGCCGTGCCAGCGATGATCGATTGGCCGACCAGGCGGTGGCGCCACGCCGTTGGGCGGCCATCTTCACCCAGCGTTGCCTCCAATGTGTGGTGGAAGGCAGGGCGGTAGTAGCCCGCTTTCATATCGTCCTCGCGCAGCCAGACCATCTTGATTGGCGCGCGGGACTTGCTGGCCTTGGCGATCTGCACGGCTTCCAGCACATAGTCGGCGTCCTTGCTGGCGCGCCGGCCGAAGCTGCCGCCGGCGTAGAGCATGTTGAGCTTCACTTTCTCGGGCGGCAGGCCAAGCAGGGCGGCAACCGACGGCTGGTCGATGGACTGGAACTGGGCTCCGTACCACAGCTCGCATTCGCCTTCGCCGATGCGCACCACGCAGTTCAGCGGCTCCATCGGTGCATGGGCGAGATACGGGAAGTCATACGCGGCGCGCAGCACGCGGTCCGGGCGCGCGAAGGCGGCCTCGGTATCGCCCGAGTTATGGGCGACCAGGCCGGGCTGCTGCGCCAGCGCGCGGAATTGCTTGAAGACTTCCTCGCTGCCCAGCTTGAACGCCTTCGATTCGTCCCAGACGATCTTCAGTGCGTCGCGGCCTTTCTTTGCGCTCCAGGTATCGTGCGCCAGGACCGCCACGCCGGTCGGGATCTGCACTACGTTCACCACGCCTTTGACGGCCTTTGCCTTGCTGGCGTCGAAGGACTTGACCGTGGCGCCGAAGCGCGGCGGGTGGGCGACAACGGCAGTCAGCATGCCCGGCAGGTGGATGTCCTGCGTGAACTGGGCGCGGCCATTGACCTTGTCCGCGCTGTCCTTGCGCGGCGCGTGCTTGCCGATCAGCTTGAAATCCTGGGGGGATTTCAGCGCGACGTCGGCCGGTACCGGCAACAGTGCCGCCGCCGGCGCCAGTTCGCCGAACGTGGCCTTGCGCGCGCCATGCGTGACAACACCTTCGCTGACGTGGATTTCGCCGGCGGGGACCTTCCATTGCGCGGCAGCGGCCGATACCAGCATGGCGCGTGCGCTGGCGCCAGCCTTGCGCATCTGCTCCCAGGAGTTGGCCATGGCGGTGCTGCCGCCGGTGCCCTGGATCGGGCCGAATGCCAGGTTGTTGTAGCGGCTGGCGTCGGCCGGCGCGCCTTCCACGCGAACCTGGGACCAGGCTGCGTCGAGTTCTTCCGCCACCAGGGTGGCCAGGCCGGTATAGGCGCCCTGGCCCATTTCCACGTGCTTGGCGATGACGGTTACCATGCCGTCGGTCCCGATGCGGACGAAGGCGTTGGGCTCGAACTCCGGCGCGGCCGTCGCCGCGGGTGCGGCGTGCGTGCCGGGCAGGTAAATGGCCAGGGTCAGGCCGGCGGCAGCTTGCACGGCACTGCGCAGGAAGTCGCGGCGGCTGCCGTTTTCAATGCGGGGATTCATGTTCATGCCAGCTCCTGTGCGGCTTCGTGGATGGCGGCGCGGATGCGCACGTAGGTGGCGCAGCGGCAGATGTTGCCGGCCATGGCGGCGTCGATGTCGGCGTCCGTTGGCTTGCGGTTGCCGTCCAGCAGCGCGACTGCGCTCATGATCTGGCCGGACTGGCAGTAGCCGCACTGCACCACGTCCAGCTTCTTCCAGGCTTCCTGCACAACCTGGCCGATGCGGGCGCTGTCGACGCCCTCTATAGTGACGATCTTTTTCCCGACCGCGGCCGACACCGGCGTGCTGCAGGAGCGGATCGGCGTGCCGTCCAGGTGCGCGGTACAGGCGCCGCACAAGCCCATGCCGCAGCCGTATTTGGTGCCGGTCATTTGCAGCTTGTCGCGCAGTACCCACAGCAATGGGGTGTCGGCTGCGACGTCGACGCGCGTCGCCTTGCCGTTGATATTCAGTGTGATCATTCCTTACTCTCCGCTCAGGTGGAAATGCAAGCTTGCATTCTATTGAGCGGGTTTTCGATGCCAATAGCACGATCCCACCGATTTCTTGCCTGATCCTCTTTGGCGTGTCAGGCGGCTGCGGCTTCGCGCCGCATGGTGTCGATATCGCGTTTCGGGGGCGCGCCGAACAGCCGGCTGTATTCGCGGCTGAACTGGGAAGGGCTCTCGTAGCCGACCTTGAACGCTGCGCTGGCCGCATCGAGCTGCTCGTTGAGCATCAACCGGCGTGCCTCGTTCAGGCGCAGCCACTTCTGGTATTGCAAAGGGCTCATTGCCGTCAACTGGCGGAAGTGCAGGTGCAGGTTGGAGGCGCTCATTTTGACGTGCGCCGCCAGTTCGTCGATGCGCAGGGGCTGGGCGTAGTGCAGGCGCAGCCAGTCGAGGGCGCGCGCGATGCGGAAACTCTGGCTTCCGACCGATGCAATCTGGCGCAGGCGAGCAGACTGGTCGCTGAGCAGCAGGCGGTAATGGATTTCGCGCTCGATCAACGGCCCCAGTACCGGCAAGGCTTGCGGCTCGTCCAGCAGCGCAAGCAGGCGCTGGAAAGGTTCCGCCAGCGCCGGCGTCATGCTGCCGATGGCTGCCACTCCCTGGCTGGGAGATTCAGCCGGCGCCGGCAGCTTGCCAAGCGTCGACAGCTCGGCAATCGTCCGCAGGTCAAGCTTGTAGACCAGGCCGAGGCAGGGCTGATCCGGCTGTGCTTCCAGCACCTGCGAGCTGCCGGGGAGATCGAGCGCGGTCACCATGAAGCGCGTTGCATCGTAACGGTAGCTTTGGTCGCCAATCACCAGCTGCTTGGCGCCCTGCGCAACGAACACGATGCTGGGCTCCACCAGGCAGACATTCGGCGTGGTCGGCTCATTGCGCCGGTACAGGTACAGGTTGGCAATGGGAGACTGGAAGTCTTCCGCATTCCGGGTCCATTGCGCGATCGCCTCAGCCAGATTCTTCATGCAGTTTCTCGGTAAAGTCCTAACTGTTGAGGCGGATCGCCTCGATTACAAGTGCAAGTGCGCGCGATGTGTGCCGTCGGCTCGGATAATAGGCGTGCAGGCCGGGGAAGCCCGGGCACCAGTCTTCCATGACGCTCACCAGGCGCCCGCTGCGCACATAGCCGCCGGCCAGGTCTTCGGTCAGGAAAGCCAGGCCGCAACCACTGAGCGCCGCCTGCAGCATCTGGTAACCGCCGTTGAACACCAGTTGTCCGCGTGGATGCAGTTCGACGTTCTTGCCTTCATGCTGCAGTTCCCAGGCATAGACGCCGCCCCGCGTTGCCAGGCGCAGGCCGATGCAATTATGCTTCATCAGGTCCTGCAGCGAGGCCGGAGCGCGGCGATGCGCGAAGTAGTCCGGCGAACCGACGATCATCGTGCGCATGTCTGGCGTCAGGCGCACGGCAACCATGTCCTGTTCGACCATGTCGCCCCAGCGCACCCCGATATCATAGCGCTCAGCCGCGATGTCCACCATCCGGCATTCGGCGCTGATCTCGACATGGATGTCCGGATATTGCAGCAGCAGGGGGGCGAGCCGCGGCCACAGCACGTTGTCGATCACGTGGTCGGTGGCGGTGATGCGCACGGTGCCGGCGGACTTGTCCCCCATATTGCTGACGGCCAGGATTTCGGCGTCGATTTCTTCCAGCCTGGGCGCGACATTCTGTAGCAGGCGTTCGCCAGCCTCGGTCGGCGAGACGCTGCGTGTGGTGCGCGTCAGCAGGCGCACGCCCAGGCGCGCCTCGAGCGAGCGGATGGTGTGGCTAAGGGCCGACTGCGTCATGCCCAGCTTGAAGGCGGCGCGCGTGAAGCTGCGCTCCCGCGCTACCGCCAGGAACACGAGGATGTCGCTGATGTTGTCGCGTGCCATTAGACCATTGTCAGGTTGAAGTTCGCTTGATTCTACTATGCACTGCGGGCGGCGCGCCCGGCCATGACCGCCACGATGGCACCCGCCACCAACACCGCGGCACTGGCGCCGAAGGTGGCCTGGTAACCGTTGGCGTCAAACAGTATCCCGCCCACCGTTGCACCGGAGGCAATCGCCAGCTGGACTACTGCGACCATCAAGCCACCGCCGGTCTCGGCCTCGTCGGGCAGTGCCTTGGCCAGCCAGGTGAACCAGGCCACCGGTGCGGAAGTGCCTACCAGGCCCCAGGCTGCCAGCAGCAGGGCCGTGGCGATGGCCGATGCGCCGAATACGGGGAGCGCCACCGCGATGAGCGCCATAATCAGCGGAATGACGACCAGGATCCGGAACAGGCCGTCCTTCAGCAAGGCACCGATCAAGGTGGTGCCAACCAGTCCCGCCACGCCGATGACCAACAGCAGCAGCGACAGCAGGGAAGCATCTGCCTGGGTCTTCAACTCCAGGAATGGCCGCAGGTAGGTGAAGAGCGCAAACTGCCCCATGAAGAACAGGCTGACCGCCAGCATCCCCAAGGCGACGGGAGGGCGCTTCAACAATGCGAAGGCACGGCCGGCGCTTACCTCTGTGGCGGACGGCATCGAAGGCAGGCTGGCCAGTTTCCAGGCAAGGGCAAGCGCCGCCACCGGGACCAGGCAAAAGAAGGCGCCGCGCCAGCCAACCATCGCGCCGAGGTAGCTGCCAAGGGGCGCCGCCACCACCGTCGCCAGAGCGTTGCCGCCGTTAACGATCGCCAGCGCCCTGGGCATGTGATGTTCGGGTACCAGGCGCATGACCGTTGCCGCCGACATGGACCAGAAGCCGCCGATCGCGACGCCGACAAAGGCGCGGCCGATCATGAAGACCGTGTAGTTCGGCGCGAATGCGGCAATCGAGCCGGCAGCGATCATCAACAGCGACATGCTTACCAACAGCAGTTTGCGGTCAAGCTTGCCCGCCAGCGAAGAGATGAACAGGCTGGTCATCACGGCAAAGGCGCCGGAGACGGAGATCGCCTGGCCGGCCTGGCCTTCGGTGATGTGGAGGTCGGCGGCGACTGGCGTCAGCAGGCTGACCGGCATGAATTCCGATGCGACCAGGGCGAACGCACCTAGCGACATGGCGAGCACGCCGCCCCAGGCAGCAGGCGTATCCTGCCCGGCGCCGGCAGTTGTAGTGATTTGTGGATGCATCGGGTTAGCCTGCAAGAGTAGCGTTATCGATGACAAAGCGGTACTTGACATCGCCCTTGAGCATGCGTTCGTAAGCCTCGTTGATTTGGTCGGCCCGTATCATTTCGATGTCGGCCACAATGCCGTGTTCGGCGCAGAAGTCGAGCATTTCCTGCGTCTCCGGAATGCCGCCGATCATGGAGCCGGCAATGGAGCGGCGCCGGGTAATCAGGCTGAACACCTGCGGCGACGGATGCGGCGAGGCGGGCGCGCCGACCAGCACCAGCGTCGCGTCGCGTTTCAGCAGGACGGTATATGCATCGAGATCGTGCGGCATCGCCACGGTGTTGATGACCAGGTCAAAGCTCTGCGTGTGCCGTGCCATGGCATCGGCGTCGCGCGACACAACGACTTCGTCGGCACCCAGCGCGATTGCGTCGCCGACCTTCGACTCCGAGGTCGTGAAAGCGACGACATGCGCACCCATGGCCCGCGCCAGCTTGATGCCCATATGTCCAAGCCCGCCGATTCCCACAATGCCTACTTTTTTGGCGGGGCCGGCATGCCAGTGGCGAAGCGGCGAATAGGTGGTGATCCCGGCGCAAAGCAACGGCGCTACTGCTGCCAGCTGGTCCGCCTGGTGGCGCACGCGCAGCACATAGCGCTCGTGCAGGACGATCTGCTGCGAATAGCCGCCCAGGGTGTGGCCCGGCGCGTCCGGAGTCGGGAAGTTGTAGGTGCCGACCATGCCGCCGCAATAGTTTTCCAGGCCCGCCTCGCAGTCGCCGCAATGCTGGCAACTGTCTACGATACAGCCGACGCCGACCAGGTCGCCGACCTGGAAGCCTGAGACGTGCTGTCCCACAGCCGACACCCTGCCGACAATTTCGTGGCCCGGCACGCACGGGAACAGCGTGCCCGCCCACTCGGCCCGTACCTGGTGCAGGTCGGAATGGCACACGCCGCAAAAGGCGATGTCGATCTGCACGTCGTGCTTGCCCGGGGCGCGCCGGGTGATAGTGATGGACTCCAGCGCTTGGTCGCCCGCATATGCGCCATAAGCTTTCACAGACATGGGGGATGCCTTTCAGTTATTTCAATGGAAGACCAGCATGGTAGGTGCTGGCGGCGGCGAAAGGATGGCCTTGCATTGATTGGGCTTATGAATGACGTTCATCAATATAGGTATATATGAGCGTAAATTGATGATCCGAATTGATGAACAAGTTGCGAGGGACGACAATGCAGTACGTACACCTGGGCCGGACAGGCCTGAAAGTCAGCCGCCTGGGGCTCGGCACGATGAATTTTGGCGACGTGAGCGATGAGAAGGCGAGTTTCGCGATCATGGATGCGGCGTTCGAAGCGGGCATCAACTTTATCGACACGGCGGACGTTTACGGCGGGCCGCAGAGGCCGGACATCGAGCGGGGTTACGGGCGCTCGGAAGAGATTATTGGCCGCTGGATGCACGAGCGGCAAGCGCGCGACAAGATCGTCCTCGCGACAAAGCTTTTCCAGCCGATGGGTTACGGCCCGAACGACCGGCGTCTGTCGGCCTACCATATCCGCAAGGCCTGCGAGGATAGCCTGCGGCGCCTGAAGACCGACCGCATCGACCTGTACCAGATGCACCATATCGACCGCTTCACGCCATGGGAGGAAATCTGGCAGGCTTTCGAGCTGCTGGTGCGGCAGGGGAAGGTGCTTTATGTCGGCAGCAGCAATTTCGCGGCATGGCACATCGCCGTGGCACAGGGCGCTGCGAACGCGCGCCATTTCCTTGGGCTGGTCTCGGAGCAAAGCCTGTACAACCTGGCGAATCGCATCATCGAGCTGGAAGTGGTGCCGGCGTGCCGCCATCTCGGTGTTGGCGTGATCCCGTGGAGCCCCCTGGCCGGCGGTTTGCTGGCCGATGCCTTCGGCAAGGCAGCGCAAGGCCGTCGCGGCGCACTGGCTGATGCAATCGAGCGCCACCGGCCGCAGTTGGAAGCGTATGAAGCACTCTGCCGCGAACTGGGAGAACATCCATCCGATGTTGCACTGGCCTGGCTGCTGCACAATCCAGCCGTCACAGCGCCCATCATCGGTCCCCGCACTAAAGAGCAACTGGCAGCAAACCTGCGGGCCGTCGACATTTCCTTGTCTTCGGAGGTGCTGCGTCGCCTGGACGAGATCTGGCCCGGCCCGGGCGGTGAGGCTCCAGAGGCTTATGCTTGGTGACACGCCGCGCCATCTTCCTTGCTATCTGTCTCTCGTGTGGACTCGTTCCACTGGCAGCGAGCCATGCAGAACAGGAAAGAAGAATGTTAAGAATACAGATTGAGGTCGACGGAAACCGGGTTATCGCAGCGCTCGACAACAGCGAGGCCGCCCGTGATTTTGCGTCTCTGCTGCCACTGACCGTCACACTGGAGGACTACGCGTCCACTGAGAAGATCGCTGACCTGCCGCGCCCCCTTTCCATCCGCGGAGCGCCGGCGGGTACCGATGCACAACAAGGCGACTTGAGTTATTACGCGCCATGGGGAAATCTCGCCATCTTCCTGAAGGACTTCAAGTACTCGGAAGGCCTAGTCAAGATCGGCAGGATCGAATCCGGAATGGATGTCCTACGAAGAAAGGGTGGCATCAAGGCCTCGATTCGAATCGTAGGGACGTCCTGATGTATACCAATGTGTCGATCCGGACGCGTTTGCCATGCATATCGTGCAAGGCTCAAGGGCACGCTGCTTTGCCCGCCGCCTGGCTGCGCACAGCTTTCGCGATATCTGCCGCAACCCTGGCTAAGGCGCGGCGATGGCCCATGACCAATGCGTCGTAACCGGCGGCGACGTCTTCGCGGGCGGTACTGCGGCAGGTCAGTACTTGGCTGCTGCCTGCCAGGCGCACGCTCCAGACGGCGTCCAGCAAGGCATATTTGCCCGGCGCCGATTCGAAGCGCTGCACATTGGTGCTGATGCGATAGACCGTGGCTTTTTCCGGCGGCTGCGTGCGGAATACGTCGATGGCGCCAAGCTCGCCGGAAACGGCCAGCGACAGCGCCTGGCCGATCTCCGAGGCTGGAGGCGAGGACCAGCGCTCCTGCTCCAGCAGGTCGATGCGCCCCTCGGCGGAGGTCACCACCAGCTGGCTGCGCGCCACCTGCTGCGGCACCGTCACATTCTGCACTTCGATGTAGTAGCCGGGATTGGGCACGCTGGCGGCTGGCGGCATGCCGTTGCTGAGGCTATAGAAGCGTTCCGGCGGCGGGCTGGCGCAAGCGGCCAGCGACAATGCAAGCGTGACACAAGCTGACAGGGCGGGCCGGCGCATCATTTGTTCTCCTTTGCAGGCTGGGGTTTGGCGCGGATCAGCGCTTCCGGATGGCGCTGCAGGTAATCGGACAGTTCGTTGAGCGATTGCAGCGTCTGCGTCAACTGTTGCAAGGCCGTGCGCAAGTCGGACTGCACCGGCGAGTCCTGCTGCAGCACCTGCTGCGCCGCGCCGAAGGTCTGGCGCGCTTCGCCTAGCGTGGACTGCAGTTCCGGCACCAGTTGCGAGTCGACCTTTTTGAACAGGTTGTCCGCGCTCTTCAGCGAGTCGCGCAGGTTGTTGCCGATCTGGTCGAACGGCACCTTGTCCAGCTTGCGCGCGATGCTGGCGATCTGCGCCTGCAGTTCGTCCAGAGCGTTCGGCACGGTCGGCACTTCGATCGGGTAGGCGTTCATATCCAGCTTGACCGCCGCCGCATTGGGGAAGAAGTCCAGGGCGATATACAGCTGGCCGGTCAGCAGGTTGCCGGTGCGCAGCTGGCCGCGCAGGCCGTGGCTGACCATGCGCTCGAGCACCAGCGGGCCGGCATTGCGGTCCTTCTCGTCGGTGACGGTTTCCTGGAAGCGGCGGCCCAGGCGGCCGGGGTACATATCCACCGTGACCGGCATGCGGAAGTCTTTCTTGACCGGGTCGAATTCGACGCCCACCGAACGCACTTCGCCCAGCACGATGCCGCGGAAGTCCACCGGCGCCCCGGGCGAGAGGCCGCGCAGCGACTGGTTGAAGTAGAACACCGTTGTAATCGGCGCGCCATCCTGTTCGCGCATGGCGCGCGCCTGGTCGGCCGCCAGCGGGAATTCGGTGC
>Ga0209565_1000584_pt1 | contig 24619 bp, 21 predicted proteins | sample Araplaol_mTSA_r2_2_FD_184283 | JGI IMG/M metagenome (GOLD analysis project Ga0209565, IMG submission 184283) | Arabidopsis root microbial communities from North Carolina, USA - plate scrape MF_Col_mTSA_r2 (SPAdes) (version 3) | ecosystem: Host-associated > Plants > Roots > Endosphere | place... | reverse complement strand
TGGCCCGGTCGCCTTTACTCGTTAACGGGCCAAAGATGCCATTGAGCAACGGCCCAGCCTAAGGGAAGATTGTCATGTCGATTATCAACAATGCACTGTCCGGATCGTTGGCCGCCCAAGCCGCCATCAATACGACCAGCCAGAACATTGCAAACTTGCAAACGAAGGGCTATACGCGCCAGGGCGTACTCCTGTCAGCGGTAGCCCCCGCCGCCGGTTCCGGCGGCCCCGGTTTCGGTGTTGAAGTTAGCAAGCTGATCCGCTTCTCTGACTCGTACAAGAGCCAGCAATTGTGGCGCGCCAATTCCGAACTCGGCTCCCGCACCCAGTCCCAGCCTTACTTCACGCAGCTCGAGCGCGTGATGGGCGACGAGCAAACCAGCCTGTCGAACGGCGTCGACCAGTTCTTCCGTGCCCTGAACGCCGCCGGCGTCGACCCGGTATCGACCCCGCTGCGCCAGCAGGTGCTGACGGCCGCCAACGCCATGGCGCAGTCGTTCAACAGCATCTACAACGTCACCCGCCAGCAGCAAGTCTCGATCACGCAGCAGCGCGACGCCATGCTGCCGCAATTAAATACCCTGAGCGCCAATGTCGCCGCCCTGAATAACCGGATTACCCAGGCCGGCTCGCTCGGCACCAATACCTCGGCCCTGGTCGACGAGCGCGACCGCGCCATCGATTCGCTGGCCAACCTGGTGTCGGTGGAAGTGCTGGAACAGCCGGACGGCACCCGCAGCGTTTCCCTGCGCAGCGGCCAGCCACTGGTGGTCGGCAACCTGGCAGGCACCCTGTCGATGAACCCGTCGACCACGCCCGCTTCGCTCGAACTCAAATTTGCCGGCACCACCTTTGGCCTGGACGACACCAAGGTCGGCGGCCAGCTCGGCGGCATTGGCGATTTTGAAAAGAACACCCTGCAACCGCTGCAGCAGTCGCTGCTGGACATGGCCAACCAGCTCGCGAGCAAGGTGAACACCACCCTCGCCGCCGGCTACAAGCCCGACGGCCTGCCGGGCCCACCCATTACGGCCACGCCAGGCACCGCCCTCTTCTCCTTCAACGCTACCGGCGCCGGCGGCATCCTGGGCCTCGTCCCAGGCATCCAGGCCCAGGACCTGGCATTTTCGTCCAACGGCGCGCCAGGCGACAGCAAAAACCTGCAGGACCTGATCGCCATCAAAGGCCAGCCAATTACCCTGACCTCGATCGGCACGGTGCTGGTGGGCGATGCCGACACGCAGCTCGTCGGCAAGCTCGGCATCGACAGCGGCCAGAACAAGTCGCTGCTGGACACTGCGACCACCATCCGCCAGCAATCGGAGGACGATTGGGCCGCGACCAGCTCCGTCAATAAAGACGAAGAAGCGATCAACCTGGTCGAATTCCAGAATATGTACCAGGCGAACATGAAAGTGATCGCCGTTGCCAACACCTTGTTTGACGCCACCTTGGCGCTGTTCTGAGGATATAGAAATGCGTATCGCTTCCAGCCAGTTTCAGGCATCCATGAACCGCTCGCTGCAGATCAACCAGACGGTGATCGCCAAGCTGACCGAGCAAATGGCCACTGGCAACAAGATCCAGGTGCCGTCCGACGAGCCGATCGCCAACGTCCGCCTGTCGCGCCTGCGCCGCGAAGAAAACATCGTCAGCCAGTACGTCGACAACATCAGCGCGGTAAAAATCCGCCTGTCGAAGAACGAAACCTACCTGGGTTCGATGGTCGACGACATGGGTGCAGCGCGCGACCTGTTCGTCTGGGCCTCGGACGGCTCGAACACGCCGGCAGACCTGAACTCCATGGTCAACAGCCTGGTGGCGCTGCGCGACTCCCTCTACTACAACGGCAATACCAAAGACCAGGAAGGCAAGTACATCTTTTCCGGCACGCTGACCTCTACTGCGGCACTTTCGTATGACGCGACCCAGCCGCTCGGTTCGCGCTACAAATTCACCGGAAACAACGGCACCCAGGAAGTTGTGGTCGGCAACGGCATCACCCAGCCTGCCAATGTCACCGTGGATGGCATGGACGTCTACCTGAACCAGCTGGACCAGGCAATCAGCATGCTGAGCAGCCCAACCGTCAACGCCAACGACCCGGTCTTGCAAGGTGTCCTGAAAACCGCGCTGGATGGCACCGACACAGCGCTGGGCCTGATCTCCGGCAAAATTGCTCAGTTCGGCGGCGCACAAAACGTGATGGAAACCCTGGCCAACAACCACAGCAACGTCAGCCTATCGAACAAGATCGCGATCACCGATATCGCACAATTGGATTACGGCCTCGCGGCCACCCAGCTGTCTGGTTACAATAGCGCCCTACAAGCGACTTACCAGGCTTATTCCAAGGTCAGCGGACTGTCGCTGTTTAACGCACTGTAAATATCATGGAAATCGCCCAGCGCCCCAGTACTACCGGCCTCTCCACCCGCGCCACCGCCAATCCGGCGGCAGGCCAGGCCGAGACTACGCTGGCGGATGCAAGCGCGGCGATCGAGCAGGCCGCAGCCAGCAAGGCGCCAGCACCGCTGCGCCGCGGCCTGACCAATATGGACGCCCCGCTGCAGAACGACGTATCGGGCGCCCAGCAAGCCATTGATTTCCTCGAGCAAAGCGCAGCCCAGCTGCGCGCCTTGAAAACTGACATCGCCGCCAAGCTGGCCACACGCACCATGCGCGACGGCCAAGTCGAACAGCGCGTACGCCAGTTCAACGAAACCTGGCGCAACCGCGCCCAAGCGTCCGGCGGCACGCTCGACGCGCAACTGAACTACTCCAACCAGCCGGCGACCCAGCGCTTCACGGTGCGCGGCATGACGCTGGCCAACCTGCGCAATGGCGCCCGCGAAACGCTGGCCATCTCGGTCGGCGGCGGCACGGCCGGCCTGCGCTCGGTCCACCTGGCGCCCGGCCTGTCCGATGCCGAAATCATTTCCCGCTTCGACCAAGCCATGGCCCCGGCCGGCGTACGCGTCTCGGTCAACAAGGATGGCGAGCTGGTGTTCACGGCGCCCGAAAGCGCCTGGCCCGGCATTCGCGATTCGCTGGCCGTGCAAGGTTCCGGCATCCGCTTTCCGGCAGGCCAGCTCAACCGCATCAAGGCTGACGCTGAAGCCCCGGTCGTGGTCCCGGAAGGCTGGGGCACCGCCGACATCGAAACGATGCGCGCCACGCTGCAGCAAGTGACGCAAGCGCTGGCCCACGTCGAAGCCGCGCTGGCCAAGGTACGCCAGGAACTCGCCGCCGCCACCCAGCGCGTGCAAAGCGAGCTGCCGGAAATCGAGGTCGCCGGCATGGGGCAGATGGCAGAAGTCTTCGCCAATGTCGCCAATGAGCCAGGCTACTCTGCCTTGGTCTCCCTCACCTCCGCCCTGGTTGGCATCAACCGCGACCGCGTGGTATCCCTCCTCCGCCTGTCTTGAAGCAGACTCCTGCCCCGAGTGCGCTCTAGCATAGTCTGGTTCCGGATGCCACGGGAGTTACATTGTTCAGGAAGTCGATGGTCCGATTCTGATCAAATAGGGCAATTTCATGCAGTAGAACGTGCGACTTCAAAGTTAGCAGTTGTATTTCCGAGGCGATCAATTTGAGTTGAACAATCACACAAGACGGCAACAAGAACTCTCACTCGTCGCGCATGCCCTTGCTCGCTGACTTAGGTAACGCCACGAATTATTCTAGCGACTAAATTAGCGAGATTGAACTGACTTCAAAATTATCTTCTCGCAATCAGAGACCGTTGCCTGCCCGGTCGAAACGGATGCCCAGCACTTTGCGCCCTCTTCATTCTTTTGGAATCCATTCCACCCTTTTGACAAGGCGTCCGCCAGCCATCGGCTCGCGCTTCTTTGCCCCCCCTTCGCCGCCCGTAGAATCCAATACCTTATGGCTGCATTCCGTTCATCAGCCGAAAACTTGACGCCCACGTCTACATGTCCCTCCAACAGCAGGGCAATTGCTTCCTGGACTTCAGGATCACCCTGTTTCGCAATCGGAAGCCAGAGCGCATAAGCCCGAGGGAAGTCGCCACTATTAGCTGCAGCCGCTCCAAGTTCTTTGGGAGTCTGAGCGAGTGCACTTCCGAAAGCGAAGCTTAGAATCCAAATTACTATAAAGTTCTTCATTCTTGATTTCCGTTCGGATAAACAGCAGGCACATGCCTCTCGTAGTCTTGTAATGTCGGAGCCGGGCCATTTTTATTCAGCGACGGGTATTGCAAATTATACATCTTTAACAGGAAGTAGTCAGCTACTATTTCCGCTCTTTGCTCTTTGTTAAGCCCTAAGAAGCCTGTTTTCTCAACTAATGGCCAGTATACGTAATCCCGGTCGAATGCAGCACTACGTACATTTTCACCAGACTGGGTTTGCGAAATATGCCCAACCTCATGAATAAAGGTGTGCTGAGATTCAGGTGAAGCCAGAGAAAAGTCGTCGGAATATTGTGGATCCTCCGGATGGAAATACATGTTTCCGTCCGGAGCCATCGCTCGATTGTTTGGTTGGAAGAAGTATGCCTTCTCCCTAAAAATTTTCGGACGCCGATAATCAACGTACGGGTAAAATTTTCTCGCCAATTCAATTTCACCAATTGTAAATGGTCGGCTTTCACCAGGGTTAAGCTTAGCCGGGCCTGGAACAATCACACAGTTTGGTAAACCGCCGCACGGTCCGGCGGGATTTTGATTCCCACCCATTACTCCAGGGCTATTTGCCGATTTCAGAACTGAATTTATGGAAATGCTGTTGACTCAAGCTCGTCACAGACGACTTTCCCACCAGAGTAAACGAATCGCACTACTAACTCCGGACGTGGATATAACACGTTATGCAGAGGATCATAATAGCCACCAGACAATATAACTTTGTATCGCCCCTTGATGCCGAACTTAAATTTATTATTTAAAGAAATAATTTTCACCTGATTATTACCGGACGCCACAACATCATAGTCTTCCGGTTTGAGCTCTCCGAAGTTCGCAATAATTCCGATCTCTTTCATCTTACGTCCTCGCTGATCTACCAAATCCATCAGCGGATCCCCCGGTTCAAAGTACATAGGCCTATCTGAATGGTTTTGAATATTCAAGACCAAGTAGTAACATTCATTGCGCTTCACCACGCGCGCAGCTTTTAGAAAATTCAACTCGGCCGCTTGAACATTTAGGCCAGAAAACAGAAGATATGTAAGAAAAAGCGTCCTCATTTACTCACCCCTTCCCCGAAGCGTTGAATAGAATATGAGTGATATCTAGACCATGCCCTACCAAGTTCCGTATTGATAAACTCGTTCATCAGGAAAAGACTATTAATAGTTTTTCCCTCCAGATATTCCCTGAATCCATCACGAGCGTGTCCCACGTCATCAAAGTGCGTTAATTCATGGAATATCAATATTCCAGCCTCTCGATCAGACATTAGAAAAAATTTCTCCGCCACGTTAATGGTATGTGTTGGATCTTCATATGTGACATATGCTTCCGCCGTGGGAATTCTTAACCTATCAAGCTCATTTTGGCTCGCCACCCTAAAGTTGTCTTTTGAGAGTTTAAGTGCCAATTGCTTCCTCATCATGCCTGCTATATAGTTTCTCGTTCCCGAAGACTTTGTACCAAATGTAGACATAAAGAATGCTTGGTCTTGTTGATTCCAGCGAGTGACAGAATCTAAGACTGCTTGCGAAATTTGTCGTTGCTCGCGTATTCCTCTCACAATCACCTGCTGTCCTACTTCAGTAATTTGGCCGTCTTTCACACCTGGGTTGCCGCCAGGGGCGGCGCCATTCCCGAGCTTCGCCCCAAAATCGTTTGCCGAGGTTGAACCGCCATTTGAAGTGGCTGAGCTGCCTGAAGGAGGGCTGTTCTTATTCGTATTGCCTGTCTCACCATTGTTGGCTTTTTTAACGTCGGACGAATCTCTAGCGTTGATTACAGTAATGGAAACACCCATCCGGGCGGCGGCATTTTGCGCATCCTCTGCCGACTTATACTTGATGTTACTTCCTGTCACACTGAAACCTTCGCAATTTCCATCCTGACCACTTCCGCTTTTACACCCGTCAAAGCCGGTCGGGTCTGTCATGTTGGTCGGATTGTTTAAGACATAGCTATAACGATTATAGTTCTGTCCGTCCATCGGGTCGGTGATATGCGGGTCTGCCGAAACGAATTTCGACAGCACAGGGTCATACACGCGCCCGTTCATGTGGACCAACTCCAACTGGTCCAGCATTTCATGACCCGTATAACCCTTGTTGTCCACGAAGTTCGTGACGCTAGGCGTAGCGCTGCCATTCAAGTTGCGGCGTTTGCCCCAAGCATCGAAAGCCATTTTGTCGCGCAGCGCGCCAGCTTCGTTCGACAACGCCACTGGGCTGCCGAGCCAATCCTTATGAGACCAGCTCAATTCGCTGGCGGCAACGTCCGGCCTGTCGATCTCAACGCCGAGACCGTTTGGCCAGTAGGTCTTAACAGTCGCCTTGTTGTCCTTAAACTCCACTTCCTGGGCACCTGCGTACACCACTTCAGTGCCATCGCTGCGCGTCTGGCGAGTACGCTGATGTTCCGGGCCATACGTAAAGCTCGACCACGTACTACCTTTGGTAATGCGAACAGGCATATCGAATGCAGTCCACGTGATATTGCCAGTCGGAGTGCTAGTCATGTTACCGTTATCGTCGTAACCGTAATTGCCCAGACCACTCACACTTCGTACTGCGTGAGGACGCGGCTTACCCTCGCCCTGAGAGTCGTAGCCATAGATCGCGCCATTCTTTTCGATCATGTTCCCGACGTCGTCGTATTTGTACACCTGAGTCGCCGTACCAACTGTGCCGGTTTCCAGTCGGTTCAATTTGTCATAGGTGAAGGTTTCGTGGAAGCCGTTAGTATCCCAGTACAAGTTGCGTGTTTTTACACTGCCAATCTCGTCGTATTCATACCCTTCCGTCAAACGAGGCGCAGTTCCCAACTGCAGAGCGGCCCCCGTCAATCGGCCGGAATATGGATTGAAGTCCCTGGACTGAACCAGGCCATTGCCCAACGCGACTTTGATTTGGCGCAGGCTTGCGTCTTGTGCTTTCACTTCCCACAGTAACTGGGTACCCCGCTTCACTTTCCACAGGTAGCCAGCGCTGGTGTACTCCAAACCAAACTGCTTCTGTGTGCTGGTGCCTCGCCAGTGGCTGATAGTTTTGAGGCGGCCGAAAGTATCGTAGCCTTGTTCGCTACGGTATTCCACGTTGGAGATCTTCTGGATCGTTTGTTTCGGACGACCCAGATCGTCGTAACTATGGCTGCGATAGTAGTCCTTCGCGTCGTTCGTGCCAGTGAAGGCTTCGGCCAACTGGCCTTTACCGCGCGCAGCCGTGTCATATACCCAATGGCTTTCCAGTCCAGGCTCCATCGCCGAGATGGCTGGCTCGTAGCGCGCAGTCATACGATCAAGAGCATCGTAATCCATGCGGGTCTTTCTACCTGGGCCTTGCCGTACGGTGAACTGCTCGCGAGTACGGCCGACAGGGTCGACGGTGTACTGGATCAAGCCCAGATCCGGGTCATTCATACTTTCTTTACGGCCCCACAAATCAGACGAAACAATGATCGCATTGCCGTTCTGGTCGATCGTCTTCGCAAGACGCCCAAACGGGTCGTATTCAAACTTCGTATTCTTGCCGTTGGCATCGAGTACTGTTTCGATCTGCCCCAGCACGTCACGGGTCTCCGTGCGCGAGAAGCCTCGTGCATTAGTACGCTTAACAGCAAAGCCTTTAAATTCAGTGTCTGTCGCGCGTTCATAGCGACCTTCATCTTGCGTTACGTACTTCGTCACTCGGCCAAGAATGTCGTACTCGGTGCGGCTAGCCCAAACCTGCGACATTGCCGCGTCGCGAGGATGATAGGTGCGCCACAGACGACCAAGGTTATCGTAGTCTTGCTCGACGATAATGGTGCTGCCATCGATATTCCAAGTCTGCTTGCGTAGGACATGGCCAGCGCTGTCACTGAATTCGATATTTGGAACAGCGATGCGAACACCCCCGTTGAACAGCTCGCTAATGCGTACCAGAACAGCGCCTGGCGGACAGCTGGATTGGCAAACTTTTTGATAAACGCGAGTTTCGTTACCGTCGGGACGCAACTCCTTTTGGGCACGACCAAAGCCGTCGACTGTCAAGGTGGTTGTGAAGCCGTTACGGTCGGTCATGGTCAGCGCTGCGCCACTGCCGCTGTCATTGGTGCGGCTTTCGACGTGGTCATTCCCGGCAGCGACCTTCCTGGTCTGCTTCAGAGCATAGCGTCCGTTCGAATCATATTCGGTAGAAGTCTCGCGGCTTACGGCAAGTTTTGTAACTGGATCAATCCAGTCCTGTCGAACAAGGCCGACCAAACCAAAGCTATTGTTGCTGCGGTCATAGGTGGTCGTGACCTGATATTTTTCTACGCCTGGTTCAATGACATCGGTCAGCGGCAAGCCGGTAACGTCGTTATACGTATGTTTAACAGTACGGGTCAACGAACCTTTCGACGAAGTACGGGTTGTAGTGGCAGTCTCCACCAGGCCAAACAGCCAACGGTTGGCATCAGCCGGCTTGAAGGTGTTGTTAACCGTCGTCGTGAAGGTCTTGCCGGCACCGGTAGACGTGACCACTTGATGCTTCAAATTCGCCCAGCTGTCCGGCGTGTACTCGTTGTGGGTTACGACGATGCCAAGCGGATCACCAAGCAAGTCCTGGCGCGTTGTCGAACTGTCGCTAACGTAGACGAATTTAGTTGTGGCACCGTTCGCCTGTACCAAGTCAGTGGAGCGTACATCATTGACAGTATCAGTCAGCACAACGCCACCGTTGGCAACCACAACTTTAGCTACTTGGCCTGTGAATGGCCAATGCTGGCGGTAGGTGGTCGTGGTGACGATACCGGTCTGTTCATCTGTTTCTTCAACACTGCCAAAGCCAAGCGCGCCCCGGCCGGATACATCAGTAGCGGCATCGCGGTAGACATAACGGACCGTACGATCTGCACTTACGCCATTTCCAACTTTAAGGCGGCGTACCAGTTTTCCTGGCGTACGTGCAGGCTGTACCGGATAAGACAGATTAGAGTCAGTCAGGCTCGGGAGCAACCCATTTGGCAAGGCGTCGACGTACTCTACCGAGCTGCTCGCTTTGTTGCCATTTGTGACTTTAACGATGCGGTCCAGAGCCTCGCCGTCCGCAGCGACATCCACTGGCTCGAACACTTCCCAACGCCCGTCCTCGACCCACTGCTTATTTGCGACATAGCCGCTGTGGTATTTCACGACTTGTGGACGACCAGTGCCCAGCAGGTCCATAAAGTAGAACGTATTGCCAGCGACACCACGATAAGGGTCCTGCGCCATGTTGAGGCCTGGCCATGCATTGCAGACCATGTTCGTATCGTTGGTGCCTGTGCCACCAGTCGTGTCATCGCCCTTGACGCGGCAAACTTCCAGTTCGCCGGTTGGTGCCGGTTGCTGGCCGGCCGGATAGCTGATCTTTTCAGCCAGAATCGCCGGGGCTCCGTCGCCGACCAGGTTGCCGATTGTACGGATAGCGCGATAGTCAGCGCCACTGTATTTGCGGCGCACACCACAATCGAGGGTACGACCAGTCGACAGGCACAGCGTCATTTCCGCTTTGTCATAAGTGCGGACCCCATTTGGATAAGCAAACTGCAGGTAACCGAATGCCAGGCTGTTGTAGCCCGAGCCGTTGAAGTCGGCGGTCAGGAGACCGCCCTCTGCCGGCTTATCAAACCTGTAGGCGAGCTGCATCGGCGCCATCGATGCGTTGCGGAAGTCGTCCGGATACGCATAATTGCTCACCGGATTATCGTCAAAGCCGGCACCGTAGATCGACATGATTGGCTTAGTGTTCAGCCAAATCGGCTTTGTCAGCTCGATGGTTTCGTTACCATCGTACAGGTATTTCGTCGCGTACATGCGCGACCAGCGTACGTCGTACGGCCTGCCGACGCCTGAGAAGTCCACCATCTGGCTGAAGCTAGTGAAGCTGTGATAGCTGTCGTTATCCATCCCGTATTGGCCGAGGACGCTAGGCGGGTTCGAGATGACCTCACACGATTGCTGTACGCAACGTACGATCCCGCTACCAGTTTGGGCGAAGTGTGCAGCACGCCCATCACCATAGATATCGGCGACATAAGGGGAATTTCTCGGTCCATCGGTACCGACCGCAGGCCGGTCTGGGGCGCACGTAAAGGTTATATGCGACCCTGGGGCACCCAGGTTGCCAGGTTTGCCGAGGGGCGACAGGCAAACTTGTGCGCGGTTGGTAAAGACCAGCAGATCGAGTGCACCATCGCCATCAAAGTCACCGGTTTCCAACACAGCGAACTGCTCGCCGGTGTTCAAGCCATAGGTGTACTCGGCGAAGCCGCTACCAGTGTTACGGAAATATCGGTAGCGGGAATACTTGGTTGTCCCAGGCAGCGGGTTATATGACTCGTTCGAGTTGCCCGAGGCGACTTTCTTCTCAAGGACGTCCGCGTAACCGTCGTGGTCGAAGTCATTAAAGGAGAAGTACTCGTCATGGATCATGCCGATCTGCGACCCGGTCACAGGATCAACAATGTGAGTCGTCAAGATTGGCGCGCCGGACCACATGCCACGGCTCACGAAACCTGGAGTTTTACCTGGTGCAGGCTTACCCCAAGCAAAGGTAGTCGGTTGCAAGCACACCTCGGCACCACCAACAGGTGACGATGCACATGCCTGGACCGACGACAGCAGGCTGCGGCCACTGGTTGGACTGACGTCATAGACCAGCTTGTATTCATGCACGCGGCGCGTATCGGCTGCAGTCATTGCGACGTCAAGGTTCGTTCCTACGTATGTCCGGATCGTACGAATACGCTGGCGCAAATCATTCCGCGTTTCATCGATATAACGCTTCCAGGCATCGGCGCGCCCCTCCGGTACAAACTCAACTGCAGCGTGGGCTGGTTTGCCAACACCACCATACCGAATGAACTTGGGAATATGCTCACCAGTGCTCATATCCTGCGAGTATTCGTAGGTGATGTAGTTGTCATTTCGGTCTACGATGCGCGCAATCGCCCAGGATTGAGCGCCCTGCTTTGCCGCGAGGTTCGGTTGAGGAGCGGTGGTACCGCTGGCAACAGGGCCAACCACGGCCTGAACAGTCGCCGTGCCGCCGCCGTAGGTGGTGATTCGGCCATTTTTGGCCTCGACCTTGAAGGTCATACCTTCCGGTTTGTTCGACAACGTAATTCGGGCAAAGCTGTCAATTTCAGTGCGGTACTCTGCTCCGTCGGCCCAGTAGTTCGCATCGGATAGCGTGCCCTTCACCAGCACCAGGCGTTGGCCGTCCAGGCACAGGCGATCGCCACTATTGAAGGAGATGCGGCCATTGATACCGTCTTGCGCAACGGTCTTGCCGCAGCGGTGAATATGCGACATGCCGCCAAGCGACCAACCCAGCCCCAACAGGCTATTGCCGCCATCGCTGGAGTAATTCAAGGAAAGCTGTGGAGCCATCCCAGCCGTTCCCGGTGGCACCGCAAGGGCGATCGAATAACTTGCAGTGCCGTTAGGACCGACGGATAGTGCACCCGGCAGGCTGCCTGCATCCGGGTCGCTCAGGTTGGGGAGAGAAAGGTTCGCCAACGAGAATTGCTCGATCGAGCCGGCGCCACCGGTACCGCCCGTGCCTCCCGTACCGCCGGTTCCTCCTGTGCCCCCTGTGCCGCCAGTACCATCTCCAGGAGGCGCCGTTGGGGTAGCTACGCCATCGTCAAACAGCAGTTCGAAAATGGCATTCATCGCCGCTGCCACATTGGCGGAGTTTGATGCCGCTCCTGGCGGCGCCGTCACCGTTACCGTAAACACTGGCGAGTTGCCTTGTGCGCCCTTTTCCGTCGTCGCGTTTACATACAACCGGTAGGTGCCAGGAGGCAGCGCAGCCGACAAGTCAAAACTGCGCTGTGTATTAATCGGAATTTCGTTTGTTGTGAAACTGACCGAGTATTCTTGTGTGGCTAATGGAGTCGGTTTGCCTTCCTGATAAAGGTAAACGGAATTGACCGCATCAGCGGACTGTGATGCCTTAACAGAGCCTTTGATCCCAGCATTGAACGTGGTAGCAGGCGCTACCACAGTGCCGCTCTTCCCTTCCAATAGCGAATATGTGACCTGCGCATGCGCCGAATTCGTCAACATCAAGACCACAAAGCACAGCAGGGAACTGGCATGCCCAAACAGCCACCTCATGCTGCGCTGGTGAAATGCTGGTGCCGTAGACTGCCGTGTAGTAGCGGTGTTGGACATGACAAAATTGGACGTTGTCGCAGAAGACACTATTTTTCTCCGTATCGCAAAGCGATGGATGAACTAGCGGGGCAAGCTAGGATTAAATAAATTGAGCGGCGCGAAGCATCATCGGCATCGAAATGACGCACATGGTTGAAGCGCCTGGAATTAAGCAAGACAGACTGAGTTCGACGTCGTCCGGGACGTTACTGAGTGGTGCCCTCAAGCAGCTTGCAATATCCGCCGCGGCCAGCCGCCACCCAAAAGAGAACCGGTTTGCCAGTCAAATAAGCCGCGGTGAAGATCGCAACCTTATTCTTATGGCCGGAATCTGGTTCAGGTTCTGTATAAATAAATGACGGATTGCATTCGCCATTCGTTTGGTCACTTGTTATATTCAATTGAAAGCGAACGCCATACCAGTTATCTGTCCCGGCGTGTATGTTTCGAATAGTTCCCTGGACACTTCCCACAGCAAATGCAACTGACGGAATGCCCGCAGCTAGTGCTATAACGGCTGATACTATTGATCTCTTAAACGATGCCACCACAATTCTCCTACTTTTCATTCAACAAAACGTCTTAAGAATTATTGCTTCAAGATGTACAGGGATTGAATCGCTGTCGCGAATCCTACGCATCCCGTGTTCACGACCTCTACTTTGACGTATTTGTCCGCCACTAAAGCGGCCAGAGCTGAAGCGAGTACCTCTTTAGATCCATTCCAGCTGAGGTCAATCCTGTAGGTATCCGTATTACACAGTGACACTTGATCAACACGAACGTAAACCGCCGCGGGTGCGCCTTGCACGTTATATGGACGAACTTCGAGGATTTTTACCGGTCCGGTTGTCGGCTCTGCGAAGGCTGCATTTCCTGATATCCCGATTATCACAAGTGCGAGCAACATCAACATGCGGCTAATCATGTATTAATTTCCTATATTCGGTGCCTGAAAATGGAAGAACATCGCCCTATTTGGCGATCGTAATCCCGATGATTCGTGGACGCAGTTCCGTGCACTCGCTATTGCTTAATATCACGGTAACATTCTTCCCCATTGCAAAGGCTAACAGGGCGACAGCGTAATAAGTCTTGTAGCCTGGATTGGCGCCAGACGCATAATACCCATCGGTCACTTGGCAATTCGCAGGATTGAGATATGTCCCGCCCGTGTCAACTGCAAAGAGGTCATTCATCCATCCGGTGCGGATTGCGGCTACTGGAACTGAGCCGGTGGAGGTCTGAGCCTGTGCAGTGCCAACCACCAGTGTCAACGAAAATAAAATTGAGATGAAGACGCGCATTCAGATATCCAGTACGTGACCGATTGAGCAATTAATTTTGTAGCAATTTTTTTCCGAACAGCATCTTCCCACAACATTAAATAGTCAGCAACAAACATTTCCCGAATGGAGATTATTTTCACCAGACCTGTATCTCAAGAACAACAGAGGTGATCTTTAATGCATGCCGGACAGCTGAGGAGAGAGGCTCAGGTGCACTTCAAAGTCTCGCGTTACCAAACGTCCACGCTCCACACTGGCGGTATGGATCAGGAAGGCCCTCGTGAAGGTTGCGTCCTCCTGCAAGCGCTCGAGGTAACGCATTACGCTTTCTCCACTGCGCCCCTCACCTTTCAGCACCAACGTCCCTTGCCTACGATCGGGACGGAATTCGAGAAGTTCAATTTCGGGATCGGATGCACGCTCCACCGCGCGAAAAACTTTCTCCCACGGATAGGCACGGTCTTGCTGCAATAGCCCCCACTGACGCCGAAATTCCTGGTCTTCCCGGCTCGGCTCCCGGCGCATCGCCGCTTGCTGCGCCCGCAGCTGCTCATTTTTGACAGAAATTGCCTCTGCATCCCGATGCGCAGAATAGGCTGCACGACCTACGGCTGCGGCAGCAAGCGCAATGCTGAGGGCAATCAAATAGCCTTGAAAACGGCCCCGCGCACGCGGGCGAAGCATCGAAGCATGATCAATCATATGTACCGCCGCCATTGGGGTGACTTCAACCTCTGCATCGATACTTGGGGAGGGAAGGCGCCTGCGATGCCATCAAGTTCAACATCTTCGAGATCTGCGCACACTTTAATTTTTTTGATTTCGGTTCCGTCAGCAGCCAGCCGCGTCAGCAGGCGGCGCAGCGCGGCTCTCTGTCCACCTACAGTGGGTTCGGCATCGTAACGCTGCAACCCAGTGCAATCCATACGCAATGCAGTGATTACGTTGTCCTCAATTACCAGCGACAATTCGCCCCCTGCTCCGCTTGCGCGACCTGCAGCCAGATGAGCTATGCCAACGATTGGAAGCACCGTCGTCAAGTCGAGGAAATGACGCGCCGCGACGGCGTGCAATTCGTCAAGCAACTGTTTCGGAAACGCGTAGGCCAATCCTGTTGCGCCGTAATGCCGGAATTCGGCGTGCACGACATATGTACCGTCTACGTTCAACCCGGCTTGTTCCAAATGGGCCCATGCATAGGCTTGTTTTTCTTCAGTTCCGTGGATGGCAGCGCTCCACGGAAGGCACACACAGCGAGAGGACATGCTTGGCAAAATGACCGAAAGTTTCTTGGTGCCGCGCCGTGGCGGCGCCGACTGCAGACAAGCTTCAAGCAGCTCTGACGGCGTAGCGCCAGCCGGGACGGATGCCGTTAGAGGCAAAGGTTCGCCCGTGGTGCCGAACGCAAGCCAGGCGTGTTGCCCGAGTAATCCGGCATATAAACGCTCAGGCGATAAACGTAACACGATTGGCCTCCTCCAAAGTGGTATGCCCCGCGCGGACAAGATCCAGCGCAACGTCACGCAGGAAGCGCGTCCCTTCGCTACGTGCCTGGGCCTTCAAAGCGCGAATGGTGGCACGGCCAATAATCAGCTCACGGATTTCATCCGTAAGGCGCAGCACTTCAGCGATCGCGCGCCGTCCACGATATCCCGTATTGCGGCACTGCTGGCAGCCGCGGCCAGCTCGGAAGTGGTAATTCTGCGGATCGCTGATCCCGGATTCGCGCAGCAGTTCTTCGTCCGGCACTATGGTTTCGCTGCAGTGCGGACAGTTCTGGCGCAACAGGCGTTGAGCCACCACCCCACTCAGTGAAGAAACGAAGCTGTAAGGGTCAACGCCCATATGCATGAAGCGGCCAATCACGTCGAACGTATTGTTAGCGTGGACCGAGGTGAACACCATATGGCCGGTCAGCGCCGATTGCACTGCGATCTGCGCCGTCTCGGAATCGCGAATTTCGCCGACCAGGATTTTGTCAGGATCGTGGCGCAGGATCGAGCGCAGGCCAACGGCAAACGTCAGCCCCTTCTTTTCATTTACGGGGATTTGCAGCACGCCAGGCAGTTGGTACTCGACCGGGTCCTCAATAGTAATCAGCTTGTCTTCGCCGCGGTTGACTTCGGTAAGGGCGGCATACAGCGTCGTCGTCTTGCCGCTACCGGTAGGACCAGTAATCAGCATCATTCCATACGGTTCCGAAGCGAGGCGGCGTAGTGAGCGAATCGTTTCTTCATCAAAGCCGAGCGAATTAAGCGTGAGACGCTGCACTGAATCGGTCAATGCCTTCTTGTCCAGGATGCGCAATACCGCATCTTCGCCGTGTATGCTGGGCATGATCGAAACGCGGATATCTATCTCGCGTCCTTTGGCACTTACGCGAAAACGGCCATCCTGCGGGATGCGCTTCTCGGCAATATCGAGCTCGGCGAGAACCTTGGCGCGCGCAATCGTTTGCTCTGCCAGCGCCACACTGCTTACCTCCGCGATGCGGGTGAGGACACCGTCGATCCGAAACTTGATTACCATCCCGGTCGGCACCGACTCCAGGTGAATATCGCTCGCTTCGTAGCGCAAGGCATCGAAAACCGTGGAATTTACGAGCTTGATCGCCGGGCTCGCTTCACTTTGGATCGCGGTCAGGGTTAATTCCTCAGCCGAGGCCAGCTCCAGTCCCCGCTTTTCCTCGCCGGCTACCGCATCCGCCACTGCACTGAAACTCGATTCGAAAGAGTCCAGGTATGCTCTCAACGCCAGTGGATCAGCCAGTGCAATAATGCCGTCTTTCAGGCCGCGCGATGCCAGCCAAATACTGATACCTGCGTCGAGCGGAGTGCCGAGGACGATGTGCAGTATGCCTTTGGCATCGTGTGCCAGCAGCACGTTCTGCCCCAACATTTCAGCATAGCCAGCCAAGCCGAATTCCGGCACCAGGCTGTCCAGCGGGCACTCCAGGTTCTGGTAGCCGCACAATTCCGCTGCGCGGGCAACGCATTGCGTGCGCTGGCCAACGTCGTCCTGGCAAAATGCTGCGACCCAGTCACCATGCGGGCGCGCGCCCGTGACCGCCTTTTGCAATTGGTTCAAATCAAACAATTCAGATTCCTAAATGACGTTGGTCAATTCGAAGATCGGCATATACAGCATCAGCACCACCGCACCTATGACAAGACCTATGCCGATCATCAGGGCTGGTTCGATCAACTTTCCGGCAGTGTCGATCCAGCTTGCCGTCTCCTGGTCATAGAAGTCGGCGATACGCTCCATCATCTCGTCCAGGTTGCCCGACGCCTCCCCCGCCACCAGTAAGCGGTTCGCCACTTCCGTACCAAGCCCCGCTGCCGCCATTGCACGCGAAATTGCGTGCCCCTGCCTGACCGCCTCCATGGCAGATCTCATCGGAAGCGCCATATTCCCAGGCAAGGCGTCTGCCGTCATTCGCATTGCACCCAGCATGCTGATGCCGCTGCGTAGCAACATGCCCAAGGTGCGGTAGAGGCGACCGAACTGGAATACCTGGACCCGGCGTCCAATCATTGGGATGGATACCAAGCGCCTTGCCAGGCGGACCCTCAAACTGCGGCTCCTCATAGTCAGCAGCCCCCCTGCCGCCAGGATCCCAACGCCCGACCATGCCAGCACTGGGCTGTTGCGTACGAAGCCTCCCCACAACTGCACGAATCCGCCAGCCATATGCTTGCCAGGACCTGCATCCTCAAACACCGCGCTAAAGCGCGGCACGACGTACAGCATCAGGAAGGAGACAACCAAAAAGCCTACCGACATCAGCACGGCGGGATAAATCGCAGCCGCCACCAGCTTGCTGCGAATTTCGTCGACCTGCTTCTGGTATTGCATGAAGCGGCGCAATGAAGTACGGACCGTGCCTGTGGTCTCGCTGGAACGCACCATCGCTATGTAAAGTGGTGGAAAGACAGACGACAGAGCGGACATACTGTCCGATAACTGCCTGCCGTTGCGTAGGCCCTGCAACAGGGTTTCATAGATATGGCGGTTGCCACCTCGCATGTCGTTGGAACCTAGTATCTCCAACGCGTCGACCACGGGCTGCCCCGCGTCGAGCAAGGACAACAGCTGCTGGTTGAAGATCGACAGGTTGAAGGACTGCCGCCTGCCCGGCCTGCCAAGCCCATGGCGCATTGGAGTTGCAGACAAAAGCTTGCCGCCGCCGGCGCTCACAATGCGCCGGATTTCCTCTTGGTCGGCCGCCTCGACGGTCTGCTCCTCGACCACCATGGCCTGCGTTAATAATTTGACTTTGAATTGCATACGAAATCGCCCCAGATTACCAATCCTGATAGGCGCTTCCGTCGCGCGCCTTGTTCGGGGCGCCGCTACGGACGTCGTACACAGCGCCCAAGCTGGTATCCAGCGGCGGCTTGAGCACCCAGCTGCTTGATTTTTGGGTGATCGGATCAACCGGCACTGCACGCAGGTATCGTTTTTCGACAAGGTCGTTCAACGAATCCGGATACCGGCCATGGTCGGAAAAGTGCTTATCGATCGCATCACGCATCACAAACAAGTCTTCCCGCAAGGTGCTTTCCTTGGCAGCATCGAGATTATTGAAGTACTTGGGCGTTGAAATGGTCAGGATGATGGCCAGGATTGCCAAGGCCACCATCAGTTCGATCATCGTAAAACCGCGGAGAGTACGCATATCACCAGTCCCTGTATGGGGTTCCGTCCAAGGCGATTTCGCCGGACTTGGTGTAGATGTCGAACACGTCTGCTCCTGGCATCGGCTTGTTGGCGGGCGAGGCAAAGCTGCGCTTGCCCCAGCTATCGCCGGCGGACACTGACGGATCGCTGTTGAAGGGATCGCGCGGGATCCGGCGCAGGAAGTAAATCATTGCTCCATTCTTGCTCGACAGGTCGGGCACGCCGGTAACGAGATCGCTCAGCGCAGGGGGATAGCCGCTCGCGTCAGTTGCGGCTGAAATCCGCTTCTGGGTGACGGCTTCCTTGTAGGCGTCGATAGCACTCCTGATCTCGCGCAACGCCAGGCGCAACTCAGCTTCCTTCTTGCGCTTTTGGGTCAGCTCCACGACTGGCATGGCGACAGACGCCAGTACGCCCAGTATCGCGACGGACACCAAGAGTTCAACCAGGCTAAAGCCTGCAATTCGGAAGGGCGAGGTCATTTTCTGCTTATTCCGCATCCGGTATGGGAAGCGACTGCTTCGCACCTGTAGAAATATGTTCAAACTCTACGCTGCGTGCCTGCAGCGCGGAGACCTTGTAATCGCCTTCCAATATCTCCCCAACACGCGCGACAAAGGCCACTTCCCCGCGCGCGAGATAGATGACTGCACCGGACTCATCACTCAACTTGCCGACATAGCGATACGGCAGTGGCGGCGGGCCTGGCGGCTCCACCACAACGGGCGCAACTGTCCGCTCTGCAGGCACGGGTGCTGCTACCGGTGTTGGCACAGGCGGCTCTGCCCAACCGCGCTTTTCAAATGGATCGGCAGCTCCCTCTTCTGCGAAGACCGGCGCAATTTCGGGTGCGGTGGGCCGCGACGTCGGCGTATCCGAACGTGCCGGCACCCTTTCTGTATTCAGTTCAGGCACCTCGGCTGGTGCCGGCCCCAGGAAGGCAGCTGCCAGTGTCAGCAGCAAGGTTGCCAGCAGCACAGTCCAACGTCGTCGCTGTGACCTATCCATTGCCCTTCTCCCGGTATGCGACAAAGGCAGAGAAATCGCAACGGACATCGACTGCGGCAATGTCCTCGCGGCGGCAAGAGACCGTGTCCAGCACCACGCCCTCGGATCCGCTCAGGATTTCGGAGATGAATTTGCGGACTGTCGGATAGCGCGAAAGCACCTGGAAAGAGGCACGGTATCGTACATATGGCTGGTGCGGCGACTCCTCGACAGCGAAGGATATTTCATCGAGCTTGATGTTGGCGGAGGAAGCGCCCTGCTCAAGAATCGATAGCAGATGTGAGCTGCGAAATGCCTTCAAATCCACTGTGGCGGGAGCGAGCCGAAGCGCCAGCCCTGTCGTCGCTTGTTCTTGCTTAGACAAGCCGGCTGCCTCAAGCCGTGCTGCCTCGAGCGCTGACTTTGCCGTCATATGAAAGCCAATCGCGATCATCAGCACCAATGCTGCCGCGGCCGCCAAGGCGAACGGAAGCCGATAGGCGTCCAGCATTCGCCGAAACAGGAATGCGGTCTTGTTAGCAAGCAGTTGGGTGGAATCCATCAGGAATGGTCAGAACGACAGAAAATATTCTTACTTGGGCAAATAACAAATGGCTCGAAAAATCTACTGCTCGGGTCGATAAATAAACTTCCAGTCGCTGTAACGTTGCGCGTTCACGAATCCGGCGAGTTTCGGATCAAATCCAGCCTGCTTGATCGGCCGCTGGGTCGACAAGGAGTAGACTCCGATGATGTTGTCCCCGTCTTTTACCAAGCCCCACTCCTTGCTGCCAGTAATCGGGTCCCGGTAGATTTTTCGCAGTGGCCGTATGGGGTTACTCAAGTAATCGACGTAGAGCAGCTGCTCCAACTCCGTGGGATAACCATTAATATTCCCTGTCGAGTTTTTGTGGTAAGCCTCAATCGCATTGCGAAAAGCCGTTCCCACCCAGAGCAGGTCTACTTCCTTCTCGCGGCGCTCGGACGTACTTGCATACTCGAGCGCACGTGTCGCAACAAGAGCGAGGACAGCTACCAGCAACAGAACAATGACATACGTGAAACCGGACTCTTCTGGCCGCAATGGCCCACTTACACTCGATGTACGCAACAAGCTCACTTTTCGCTCAAAGCCATCACATGCGAAACTGGCAGCCCAGGCCGCGGCACAGCTTTTTCAGAACCCACCGGGGTGACGGCCACCAGCGCAACGCTGGTTTCCGGCGCTTCTTTTAGTGCGCGCAGTTTGAGGACAAGCAATTTCCCCGCGCCCTTTCCCGAGACGCCCTCCGCGGAGCTGGCGCCAACGGAAATGCGCCCGCTTGCACCTTCGACGGACTTACTAAATCCGCCTCGGTCATCTTTGCCAAAGTAGTGGCCATCTTCGATACTCACGACACTAAAGTCGGCTGGGTTGAATGCAAGCTGAAGCGAAGCTGCGCGCAAGGCATCCTGGCTGTCAATTTCGAGTCCAAGCTCGATCACTTCCCCCGCTTTGGCTTTCGCAGGTCCGCTCCAGGTGATTTTGGGCGCACCCGGCGGCGACACAACAACCGGATTGTTGTCTCGCGCCGATGGCACCGCCATCGGATTTGGCGAGGGCGACGCGGCAGCCCCTGGCGCCGGCTTCATTTCACGCAACTGCAACGGGCGATTCCGCATCGTCGCCTCGGTGCCGGACCAGAACGACTCGAGCGACGGGTCTTTACGCTGCATGTTACGCACAAGGTGCGGCGTGATCGACAGTACGATTTCGGTCTTCTGGCGGTTGTCGTTCTGGCTGCCGAACAAACGGCCAAGCAGCGGCATGTCGCCAAGCAAAGGCACGCGGCTGGCAGAGGAACGGTCTTCATCACTAATCAACCCAGCAAGAACCTGGGTTTCACCTTCCCGCAAGCGGAGGGTGCTGCTGAAATTCCGGGTCCCAATCTGGTAAGCCAGCGAGCCATTGTTTGTCTTGACAGAGGACACCAAAGAGCTCACTTCAAGCGCGATTTTCAGGCCTACTTCATCGCGCAAATGAATGTCCGGCTCTACTTCAAGCTTCAATCCAACGTCCAAGTATTGGACATTTTCGGTAACGAATGTGTTGGTAGTCGTTGTGCTCACTACCGGGACTTTATCCCCGATCATGATCTTGGCTTTCTCCCGATCACGCACGCGGATGCGCGGATTGGCCAGCAGGTTGGCGTCGCCATCGTTCTTCTGGAGGTTGATGGTTGCGCTGGGTGCTGTTATGCCTAACTTTTCCGAAGTGAGGTTGCGCAGGTCGCTCAGCTTCATCGTCGCCGTTGCTGCGCCGCCGGACGATCCGGATCCACTCACGCCCAAAGGTGAGACTGTAAATGCACTATTCCACTGGATGCCGGCGTTCAGCAACCGGGAGCGGTTTATCTCGAGGACTTCCACGTCCAGCATGACTTCCGGCTCTTCAAGGTCATGCAAGCGAATCAGCTTCTCCGCGAGCGCGATGGTTTCAGGCGCTTCTCGGAGGACAATCATGTTGTATTTGTCGTCAACGAACGCATCCTTGATCTTCAGGACTGTTTTCAGCATTGCTGCAGTTTGCTTAGCTTCGACATTCGCCAGGTAAAACGCGCGCACGATCAAATCCTGATACTCGCGGAGTTTGGCCGGCGTGTTCGGATAAATCAGGACACTGCTTGAATTGAGGACCTTTTTTTCAAGCTGACCGGTCGACAGAATGACGCCAATGGCATCGTCCAGAGATGTTTGCTTAAGGAAGACCGTTGTCCGTTGATCTGTCCTTACATCACGGTCGAAGATGAAGTTGATTCCAGTACTGCGTGACAACGTATCGAACACCATGCGAATGCTCGCATCGCGAAATTCCAGATTAATCGGCTTCTTGTAGATTGCGCTCAGGGACGGCTCGATCATCAGTTCCTGCGCATGGATGGCGTCGATCTCCTGCTTGACCGCAAGAGCTGCTGGATTAGACGGCGCGGCTTTCAGTGCCCGCGCAACGATCTCGCCAGCCCTTTCCACATCGCCGGATTTCAAGGCGGTTTGGGCGGCTTCGGCATCCTGGTCCGCACGTGCGAGGTTCGCAAGCCGCTCAAGGCCCGCCTGCGCGCGATCATTTTCGCGATCGTATTTCAGGATTGTCCGATACTGGCGTTCGGCCATCCCACGGTCATTCCTGGCCAGCGCCTCCTGGGCGGCATGTAACAGCTTGTCTGTCGCAGCTTCCCTGACACGCAGCCAGTCGCGTCGGTATTCAAGATCCCCCGTCTTTAACTCAACTGCCTGCTGAAGCTCAAGGACAGCCGTGGCATATTCACCTCGCCCAAATGCGCTCATTCCGGAGCTATGATGTTGCTGTGCCGCGCAGCCGGCTAGTACGGCAAGGCCGGCGATCACGATTGATTGGCGTACGAGCCCGGGAAACTTCAAAAGCGTCATTTAACTGTCCTGGACCCGGCTTGCCAGCGCTTTGCCGGCATTAAGGCGATTCTTGGAACGATCTCAGCCAGCACCATCTATCTGATGAGTGCCTATAGGATGAATGGGGGATACCAGGGGCAATTACCCCTAGAGCTAACTTGCTACATAGTAGTAAATAAGGTTCGGAAACCCTTGGGAAGTGCACCCATCCAGGTAAACAGACACAGACTTTCCGGCAACAGATGCCGCAACCAACGCGGCATAGGTACGCTTCCCATTGGCCGTATCCGCGTTATCGAAGCGGAAGTCGTTCGTTGCCCCAACTGCACAAGCAAGAGTCGCCCCAAATGCGCTACCGTCCAGCGTTACGAAGCAAACGCCGTTCGTGTTATGGCATCCCAGGCCAACGATTTTCCTGGCTGTGAGTGACTCTCCTGCCAACGCATTATTGCCGACAAGTGACGTGCCTGCACAAAAGACGGCCAACAGAATGTTCCGTAGACTTGGCAAGAATTTTCTCCTCGATGTAATTGGGCTGAACTAAATGTCAGCAAATTGCCTGGCCCGGCATTATACAAAATGTTGGAAAATGAAATATATCCAATTGCAACCTTGTTGCGTAGGCGCATCAAAATATTGCAAACGGAAATGCCTGTTTGCGGCACCAGGACTTGTGACAAATGAAGGCGAAAGACGGCTTTGACTTGCGATCTGGCCTTCAGCCCACCAATTGCGCGGGGCCGCGGGCCAAGGTGCCCATTTGGGCGGGTGGCATGGGGCGGGCATAGACGAAGCCTTGGGCGTAGTCGCAGCCGGCGGCTTTCAGGAGGTTGAGCTGGGTTTCGGTTTCGACGCCTTCGGCGACCACTTTCAGGCCCAGCTTGTGGGCCATGACGATGATGCCTTCGCACAGCGCCAGGTCGCCGGAATCGCCGGCCAGGTCCATCACGAAACTGCGGTCGATCTTCAGATAGTCGATGTCGAAATTCTTGAGGTGGGCCAGCATCGAATGGCCGGTGCCGAAGTCGTCCAGTGCGACCTGCAGGCCCATCGATTTGAACTGGCGCAGGCGGTCCATCACGGGGCCACTGTTGTCGAGCAGCAGGCGTTCGGTGATCTCGATTACGATGCTGCGCGGCGCCAGGTGCATCTGTTCAACGTAGCGCATCCATTTTTCAAAGACCTCGGGGCCGGTGCGGAATTGCACCGGCGACTGGTTAACGCTGATCTGGAATGGCCGTCCCAGCTCTTCCTGCCAGCGCTTGGCCTGGTCGGCGGCGTTGCGGAACACCCAGTCGCCAATTTCGAGGATGATGCCGCTGGCCTCTGCGCTGCCAATGAAGTCGACCGGGTTCAGCATGCCGCGCTCAGGGTGGCGCCAGCGCAGCAGCGCTTCGGCGCGCTCGATGGTGCCGGTATGCAGGTTGACGATGGGCTGGTAATGCAGCTCGAACTGTTCGTTGGCGACCGCCATCTGCAAGTCGCGCGTGATGCGCAGGCGCAGCTGGGCGGCGGCCTGCATGTCGGGCGTGAAGTAGCTGTAGCGGTTGCGGCCGGCATTCTTGGCGGCATACATGGCCTGGTCGGCGTTGCGCAGCAATTGTTCGGGATCGTTGGCGTCCGAGGGATGCAGGGCGATGCCGATGCTGGCCGAGACCGATCCGGTACTTTCGCCCAGCACGAAGGGACGGTTCAGGCTGACGATGATTTGCTGGGCCACGCGTTCCGCGCTGGTGACGTGGTCTAGACCCGGAAGAATCACCACGAACTCATCGCCGCCAAGCCGCGCCAGCGTGTCGGAGGCACGGACGCAGGCGCCGATGCGGTGTGCTGCCTCCACCAGCAAGGCATCGCCCATCTCGTGCCCAAGGCGGTCGTTGATTTCCTTGAACTGGTCGAGATCGATGAACAGCAGGGCCAGGAATAACCCGTCGC
>Ga0209565_1000564_pt1 | contig 25498 bp, 26 predicted proteins | sample Araplaol_mTSA_r2_2_FD_184283 | JGI IMG/M metagenome (GOLD analysis project Ga0209565, IMG submission 184283) | Arabidopsis root microbial communities from North Carolina, USA - plate scrape MF_Col_mTSA_r2 (SPAdes) (version 3) | ecosystem: Host-associated > Plants > Roots > Endosphere | place... | reverse complement strand
GCGCGTCAAGCAACTGACCGGGCGCTACCCGGTCCTCTACACGAACCATGCGAGCGCCAAGCTCATCTCAAGCAAGTTCAAGGACAGTGATTTCTCGCAAACGCCGCTGTGGTACGCCCGCTTCAAGCCGACCGTCAGTGATTTTCCGAAAGGTGTGTGGCCGACCTATGCGCTGTGGCAGTTCTCCAGCGAGATCCTGCCGCAGTTGCCCGTGAAAGGGACCCGTTCGGACATGGACGTCAACGTCTACAACGGCACGATCGAGGAACTGAGGGCCAAGTGGCCGCTCACCAAGGCCGCTCCCTGAGCACGGCGGGGCATCAATGCTCGCTGCAGGTGACCAAGTCAATCGGCGATAGAAGTTGCGGGTTCTCATTGGCGGGCGCCTGCCGTTGCGAAGGGCGTAGACGTGGAGCAGGCAGGCAGATGACAACAAGGACGGCCGCAGCCCGCAGGAGGAAAGGCCCCACCGTTCTACAGGCTGTGTCCAGGCCTTACGGATGCCAGATCCATGTGCTGATCGAGGAGAGACCGCTCGCGGCATCGACCTTGGGTTCGAATGTGCAGCACATCAGGCAGCGGGCCGCGAGACCATCAATCGCACCTTGATTCGTGCACAAGAGGCCGATGATCGGCCGGAGACCGCGAAGCCTCTGCTCGCTTACCGGTAGGGAGCGGGTGATACTCCCGCCACAAAACCTGGAGTGGAAATGAAGGAAGAAGCACCGGAATGGGTGACGGCGGTCGGTGTGACTGCGCTCGTGTTGCTGCTGGTCGCTCTGGCGCTGATTGCCGCAGGAGGATGGACCTGGTTCGCGAAGTTCTTGGAGTCGGCGGCCCCGGCCTGGGTGCAGGCGGTGGGTTCCATTGTTGCGATTGGCGTTGCTGTTGCAGTCCCTGCGCGCCAGCAACGCAGGCAGGCGAAGGACGAAAAACGACGGCATTGGGAGGGCCGGCTCGCGACGGCGCGCTCGTGCTATCTCGCTTGCGACGAGGCCGCTCAGACGATGAGCTACATCTCAAGGAAGCTTCGCGACAATGTCGAGTTGCCCTTCCGACTCAGAACCGAGCGAGTCGCGGACTTGCTTGCCACCCTCCAAACGCTCCTCGGCAAAGATATTCCCCCTGAGTTGCTGAAGGACCTGCTGACGATACAGCGGGAGCTTTCGTATACCCAGATGGCGCTCAAGCAGTTGTGGACGGCGAACACCGTTTCTCGCAAGCGTGCCGATGCCGCCGAGGCGAGGGAACGCAGAGTCAGCGAGGCTCTCTACGGTTTGACCACGAGGCATCAGCTTCACGAGTGGATTCAAAGCGAGAATGGCCCGCGAGTTACCAATCCCAAACTCGATTTCAGCGACATGCTTGAGTAGTTTCTCCGCCACTGGTACTGCCCTCTCCACGGGCCTGAGATTGAGCGCCCATGCTTCCGTTGTTCCCCGGGGACGACGGCCAACCGAGTTGCTCGGGGACCCGCGATTTCGGCTTCGCCCTGCAGCAAAGCGCAGCGGGAAAGATCATCGCGGCGGAAGGCGAGAGATGTGACACATCGCTGCCTGCTTGAGTCGGCATGACCGGGGAATCGGCGCTTTCATGCGTTGCATCGTGTCGCTTTCTGCGAGGTATGACTCGCTGGGACACGTCGACATGGTCTTTTCGCAGTGGATGCGCGTTGACGGCCATGGTTGCTCATCAGCTTCAGAAAGACGGCATGCAGTCGCATCAGCTTGAAATCTTCGCGGATTACTTCCAGTTCTACCTGCAGGATGAGACAGCCAAGGGCGACCTCTCGGGTGCCTGGGATGCCGCCGCCGTGGAGTGCATGCTCGCGGTGTCGCCGGGCGTCGTGGGCCTTGGCACCGTTCGCAACATGGATGTGGCGGTTGTGCTCGAGACCCTGGACGCGGAGCCCCAGAACGATCTAGCCGGATTCAACCACGTCGCTGAAGGGACGTTGGTGATCCAGGCCGGGCCGCTGGTCGTGGCGGGCTGCACCGACTATTTTCCGGATGCCGCCCGGTTCGACGTCGAGCCCGGCACCTACAGGGTCAGGCTCTTGTGCTCCGGCTTGGACTCGCTGTCGGAAGACGGACTCGATGGCGAGGATCGCTACCTCGTGCAACTCTGGAAAGCCCCGACCGTCGCCCCCAGGGTGCTCAAGCAATACGTCGTCTAGTGCCTCCGGCGTTGATGCGCAAGGAGACAGCTGCATGGTTGTGCTCCGGTGCTCTGGCTGTCACAGGACTGACGTGGCGCCGTCCGGCGTGTTCCCTGTCCGCCCGGGCTGCGGTAAGCCGCGACCGAGCTATCCTTATCCTGCCCGGGCCTACCTTGACCTGGGCTTCTCCTGGGCGGAGGTACATCGGGCTTGCCACCCTCCACGGCCACAGCCCTGGCGCGACCGGATTCACGGGCGGGGGCTTCCTGCCCATGGGCCGGCTGGCGTCCGGTGGCACCGCCGCCCAAACCACGAGGAAGGCCAGCAGGCACAAGCGCCCCGGCCACCACGAGCGGCCATTCCACACCGTTGGCTGCTCCGATCAGCGCCATGCCGCTCGCGCAGTTTCTGGTGCCGGCGACGGTAGGCAGTCGCCGGCATGCGCTGCCGCGCTGCTAGGCTTTTAATTCTGAAGTTGCATAGGGCCGGCGCTACAGGACCTTGACGAAGCCACTGCCCGGTGCTTTCACCATTCGCTCGAAATTCCTGCTGTAGTTGTATTTCGCGTCGACCAGAAGAGCGGGCGGGAACAAATCTTCAATCGTCATCTCTCTGCCCAATACTTCCTTGGTGACAAACTTGCAGTAGTCGTTCACGCCGAATGCCTTGTGAAAACCTCCTGGATTCGATGCTTGATATGTGGCGAGCGCCACCTTCTTTTTCTCTCTTCCGACTTCGACAAAAGCTTCGTAGCGGGCGGGTTTGGGAAGCTTCTCTCCACGAAGCTCCGTGAGCAGCATGAGGCCTTTGGAAACTTTCTTGTGATCACCGCCCATATGAAAATCAACCGAAGACGCTTGGAAGCATGCGGTGACGAAAGCGCAGCAGGTGGTTCCGCGATTCTCGCTAAAACCCGCTCGCTGGCGGGCGGCCCACTTGAAAGCTCGATATAGTGCATCGAATCCAAATGGCGGATTGATGTCTGTTCGCAGGGAATTCTGAACCCCGTAATAGCGGCTTATGTCGATGCCTGACTCGGACAATCCATAAGAATACGGGGTCAGTTTGCCCCGGGCGCCGTCTTTCTTGATGCTGTAGGTTGTCAGAGGCCCTTGTTTTGTCTGCTTTTGCGTCGCGGTCCTGAGGTGGGCCCAAAGCCTGGCAAAGGGCAATCCGTTTGACAGCTCGACGGAATGAGGCGCCGGGCGATAGACGGTGAACCAATTTCCGCTGGCTTCACTCTTGTCGATGTCGATGATTTCTCGATAGACGGCCGTATCCCTGGAAGCAGCATGAATCACCTCAATTTCTTGAGATGCATGGCCCGGCAATATGCTCTCCAGACTGACGAAGTTCTTGGGATCAGTTACCAGCATCGTGTGGTGGAACGCCCCTTGCCGAAAGATGATATCGCCCCGCTGAATCACGAAAATCCCTCCCGTGCATTGAAGTGCTGGCGGCGCAAACTTTAGCGGCGACGCGACAGGTTCGTCAAACGGTCGTCACCCGCAAAAATATTGCGCCTCCCATCGTCGATAAGAGGTATTGCGGGATTGATGTTCCAGCCTCGAGAACTGCAAGTGCAGTGTGATTGGAACTGTTTGGATTTCACCAAGGATCGGCTGTCGGTACTTGAACTGCTGGCTGGCAATCGAATGGTGAGCGGGGCACGGCATGCCTTCTTTGAAGTACCTGGCTCGGTGTCGGCCGGTGGGGCCGTGGTGGCTGCCGGTCGTTTGGGCGTTCGCCGAGATCGCGCGGTGTTCGCTTTGGCGCGGGTGCGGAGCGCCGGAGCGTCGTGCCGCAGGCTCGACTCAGATTCCGCTGATCACTGCATCGAGCGCGGCCACGAAGTCGTTGGCCTGAGATCGCAGGTTGCCCCGGACAGAACCCAGATCGTTGACCCGAAAGGGTGCAGCCAGATGGGGCAATGCCACCAGCATCGCTGCGTTCCCGCCGATGGTCGGACAGAGGGACCGCGGCATCGCCGCCGGCATGTGGGCACGCAGTGCCAACGGCATCACGAGGCGGGTCGGGAGCTTGTCGAGGATCTCGCTCTGGATGTCCACCATCCAGGGAATCTCGCCGCGCTGGGTCTTGGACGGGTTGGCATAGACGTCGAACTGGGCCATCGTGCAATCACCAGGGACGGTAGTCCTCGCCGAAAACACCCACGCGTTCGACAAGCTCGTTCTGGGCTGCAATCCACTCCGCATAGGTTTCGTTGAATTCGCGCTTGCGCTGGCCGAGCGTCTTCGTCCGTTCGATTGCCTCGAGCTCGGCGTAACGGGCTGCCGAGACCATCACAACTGCGACGCGGTCGTTCTTCATGACCTGCACGGGCTCGTGCTCGGCCTGACCCAGGTAGTCGCCGAAGCGGTTCTTGGCATCGGTGGCACGGACTTGCATGATCGGACGGGTGAGAGTGATCAGCCATTTTGGCCATTCTTCAGCAAGAATGCCTTGGCATTCCCGTTGGCGCATTGCATGCAATGCGCCCATGGCGTGCGCTGGTTGCCAGGCATCGAGACCAAACATCAAAGACTGATCGCCGCGATCCCGTCCAGCACGATCACTCTCCCGGCCATGCGGCGTGCGAGATAGTCCTCGCGGAAGAGCCAGAACGCGAGGAAAGCGCCGATGACGATGGACACCGGCGTGCCCAGCATGGCGGTGAGAACGAGGATTTAGGTGAGCGGGGACGGTCCGCCTCGCCCCTGGTGGATGTCGCATTTTTCATATGAGCGGGGCGAGCAGCTCGAAGGCAGCGCCGGGAATACCGCACGAATTTGAAGGCCCGCGTTCGAAGAAGCGACCTGACCGATGGTCCAGGCAAGCCTTCAGAAGGCGCTCTTGACGATGCTGCAGTCGACGCGAAGGGCCACCCCCATGGTCGCCGAAGCGAGTGGACTTGCACGTGGACCACGAGGAAGGCCACTTCCTGTGGCGATGCGAAGCGCTTGATCAGCGAGGTCGGGCGGATGTGGTCAAAGAACTCCGCCTCGACCTGCTCGAAGCTCTTGTCGCTCAAGCGCGCTATGCTTCCACGAAGTCGCCGACGCCGCGCGACACAGCGAACTGGGCGGTCTTCGCTATGCCGTAGTGGATCATCTCGGTGAGTATCTGCACCGCGGTTTCGCTCGAGACATCGTATCGGTCGGTTCATGGGCTGCGTTCAGAAGGCGTGGTTCACGCCGAGCTGCAGGCCCGACGAGCGCCGGCCCGCCACACCGGCGGGCGACGAGTCGGCTACCACGTAGGCAGCATTACCGCGGTTGCTGATGCGTGAGTAGGCGCTGTACAGCGTGGTGCGCTTGCTCAGGTTATGTGCGTAGCCGATGGCGAACTGGCGGGCGGTGCCGCCGGTGCCGGGGCTCGGGCCGGAGCGTTCGGAGCGTGCGAACGATACCCGGATCTGCCCCGCGCCCACGGGAACCGACGCACCGATCAGCGCGTTCGTCTGCCGCTCGCGTCCCAGCCGATGGCGCAGGTGGTTGGCATAGGCCTTGACCACGCCGAAGTCATAGCTGCCGCCGACGGTCACGGTACGGTAGTCGTCGACGCCCACAGCGGTCTGCCCGTAGGCGGCCGCTACGTTGAGCGGGCCCGACTCGTAGCCCAGCCGGCCGCCGCGGTAGCCGGCGCCCTGGACACCTTCGGCCGCCGCGAACATGAACTGCCCGTACAGGCCGCCGAGGCCGCGCGGCAGGAAGTAGCCGGCCGAGTTGCTGGCGCGGGCCTGCGTGCGTGCACGGCCCAGGCCGAGCGGCCAGCCTTCGACGATGTTGCTGCTGCCGCCCACGCCGACCGTCCCGAAGGGCGAAAAGCTCGACACGTTCCAGAACGTGGGCGTGTAGTCACGGCCCAGCCGCAGCTCGCCGAGGTCCTTGGTCATCAGGCTCACGGTGGAGCGCCGGCCGAAGCCGCCTTGCGTCACGCCGGTGTCGGGCAGCACGGCGGTCTCGAGCCAGAAGCCGGCCGCGAGTCCGCCGCCCAGGTCTTCCATGCCGCGAAAGCCAAGGCGGCTGGGCAGCAGGTAGCCGCCCTGGTCCATGGCCTTGGTCGAGGCGTGGCCGGCTTTCGAGTAGGTGAAGTTCAGGTCGATGCTGCCGAACACCGTCACGGACGATTGGCCCTGGGCGGCGCCGAAGGCGCCCATGGCCGCAAGGGCAAGCAGAAGTTTGAGTTGTTGTCTCATGTCTTTCTTTCGAAGCGCAGCGGTCGAGGGTGATCAGCTGTCGATGCGGATGCCGGCGCGCCGGATGAGCGCGGTGGTCGAAAGGACCTCTTCGCGCACCTGCTGCGCAAAGGCCTGCTGCGGCATCGGTGCGGCGTCGGCGCCGAGCTTGTCCAGGCGCGCGCGCACCTCGCTGGTCTTCAGGGCGCGCACGGTCTCCGCATGCAGATGCGCCACGGTGCGCTCCGGTGTCTTGGCGGCCACGAACATGCCGACCCAGAACAGGTGGTCCGCGTCACCGACGCCGCTTTCGGCGGTGGTCGGCACCTGCGGCAGCAGTGGCGAACGCCGCGGCGCGCCGATGGCCAGCGCGGCGAGCTTGCCGCCTTGGACCAGTGGGGCGGCCAGCGCCAGCGGCGCCAGGAACCAGTCAAGCCGCCCTCCCATGAGGTCGGTGAGCGCCTGCGGCGTGCCCCGGTAGGGGATGTGCGCGGCCTCGATGCCGGTGGCGATGCGGAACTTCTCGCCCGCGATGTGCGAGGCGCTGCCGTTGCCCGAAGAGCCGTACACGAACTTCTGCGGGCCTGCCTTCACCTTGCGCACGAGGTCTTGCAGCGAAGTGAAGCCGCGGTCGGGCGGCACCACCAGCACATTGGGCATCGACGCCAGCATGGTAACCGGCGTGAAGTCGTTCAGCGTGTCGTACTTGAGCCCGGGGTAGAGCGCGGCGTTGGCGACGTGGCCGGTCGAGTGGATCAGCACCGTGTGACCGTCGGCTGCGGCGTTGACCACCGCGCTGGCGCCGAGCGTGCCGCCCGCGCCGGGCCGGTTGTCGACCACGCAAGGCTGGCCGAGGTACTGCTGCAGACGTTCGCCGACGATGCGGCCTACCACGTCGGTGGTCGATCCAGCGGTGAAGGGAATGACCAGCTTCACGGGCTGGTTGGGGTAGGCGGGCTGTGCGAAGAGCGTGGTGGGAAGGCCGGCGATGCCGCCTGCAGCTGCTGTGAGGCGAAGCAATGTCCTGCGATGGATGTCCATCGTTGTCTCCTTGTTGTGCGTGGGGGAGGGCCTACCTGCCGGGCAGGCCCCGAAGTGATGAACGGGGCTGCGCCCCGGGAACGTTCAGGGCGCCAAAACCAGCCGCTCCATCGAGCCTTCGAGCACCTGCAGGTAGGCCTGGCGCGCACGGTCCAGCGGCAGCACCGAGCCGTCGTTCACGTCGAAGCCCTGCAGGCTGCCGTCTTCGAAGCCCGGCAGCAGCGTGCGGAACACGTCCGCGCACTGGCTGGCCGTGAGCTTCAGGCTGTCCACGCCGAGCATGTGCAAGTCGCGGCGGTAGAAGGCCATGATGTCGAAGGGCACGTTGCGGTCGGGCGTGGAGATCAGGATCTGCGTGCCGCCGACCTTGAGCGATGCGAGCGCTGCGGCGAAGTACGGTGAGCCGACGGTGTTGTAGGCAACGTCCACGCCTTTGCCATCGGTCATCGACAGGACTGCCTGTGCGATGTCGTCGCGCGTGCCATCGATCACCTCGACCTGCGCGCTCGCGTGGCCCGTGTACCGGGTGGCGCCGCGCTCGACGCCGATCACGCGCGCGCCGGCGCGCGTGGCCAACTGCACGGTGGCCTGACCGACCTTGCCGTTCGAGCCGAGCACCAGCACGGTCTGGCCGGGGCCCGCGAGGTGGGCGCGGCGCAGGCCTTCATATGCCGTCACGAAGGGCACGCCCACCGTGGCGGCCGAAGCCATGGCGATGCGCTCGGGCTTGGCGACGAGCGCTGCCACGGGCAGCACGAGGTAGCGCGCGTGCGTGCCGTCGCGCGTGATGCCGAGGTCGCCGCCGGTGCCCCACACGGCGCGGCCGATCCATTCCGACGGACCGGCGACGACGCGCCCGGCGTAGTCGCGGCCCGGCGTGCGGGGCCAGATGGCATATGGCATCAAGCCCAGTGCCGCCTTGACGTCGCTGGGGTTGATCGCCGCGGCAAGGACTTCGACGATGGCGCAGCCGGCCGGTGTCTCGGGCTGTGCGATGTCAACCAGGTCGGGGTTCAGTGCATCGGAGCTCGGGGCCCCGGCGCTGAGGCGAAGGGCGCGCGGTGGTGTCCTCATGGTGCTATGTCTCGTGGTACGGAGTGAAGTGAAGAAAATGTGTGTGCGTTCAGGGCAGCGGCGGCGTAGGCAGGCACGTTTCGCCGGGCTCCAGCCGCAGTTCGAAGTCGAGGTGGAAGTGGCCCGCGCTGTCGGGTTCGAAGTCGCGCAGCAGCGAGCCCACCGCGCCGAAGGCCGCGTCGCTGTAGGCGTACGGATCGCGCGCATCGAAGATCTGCGTCGTCAGCACCTTGTGGCCCGGCGCGATGGCGATGAAGTGCAGGTGCGCCGGGCGCATGTGGCTGCGGTTCTGCAGCGCCAGCAGCTCGCCGCAAGGTCCGTCGGTGGGCACGCCATAGCCCGAGGGCTGCACGCTCTCGAACCAGAAGCGGCCGTCGGCGTCGGTCTCGAAGACTGCGCGCAGGTTCATGTCTTCCTGCTCCGGGTCCTGGTTTTCGTACAGTCCACTGGGCGCGGCCTGCCAGGTTTCGATGCGGGCACCCGCGAGGGGCGTGCCGTCCAGCGACAGCACACGGCCGCGTACATGCAGCGTCTCGCCGGCCGTGTCGTCGGTCGCGATGCGCACGCCGTTGGGCCTCACCGGCTGGTTCGCGCGCCAGAAGGGGCCGATGAGCGCCGGCTCGGTGCCGCCCGCGGCGAGCACGGCCTTTGCGTCCATGAGCAGCACCAGCGTGGCGAGGCCGAGGATGTCGGCAAGCAGGATGCCTTCGTGCTTGCTCGGGCCGGTGGCCTGGCCGATGCGCACCATGAAGTCCAGGCCCTTGAAGAGCTCTTCATAGGTCAGCGTCACCTCCGAGGCGAAGGCGTGCAGGTGGCGGATCATCGCGTCGAGCACGGTGCGGGTGCGCGCGTCGCGCGTGCCCTGGTTGGCGTCCAGCACGGCCTGCAGCAGCGCCTGGGCGTTGGCGGGAATCGAGCGCTGCGCAGGCGGTGCCTCGGTATCCGTGGGCGTCTCGGTGGCAGAAATCATGGGAAGTCCTGGAGAGTGAAGAAAATGAAATCGGCACGACGCCGCCGGCGCGCATCGGCGCACCGCTGTGGCTGAAGGGGCGTGGGGCCGCTAGTCGGCGCGGATGCGCGCGCGGGTGGCGACGGCGGTCCAGCGCGGCACGTCTTCGGCGACGCGCGCAGCGAGGTCGGCGGGCAGGCTTGCGACCGTCTCGAAGCCGAGTTCTCGGGTCTGGCGCTGCACGTCGTCGAGCGCCAGGATGCGCCGCACCTCGGTGTGCAGTCGCTCGATGGCGGCGACAGGCGTGCCCGCCGGCGCGAACAGCGCCTGCATGGTTTCGGAGCGGTAGCCGGCAAAGCCCGACTCCGCCACCGTCGGCACCTGCGGCAGCTCGGCCCAGCGCGCGCGGCTGCCGACGGCCAGCACCCGCAGCGTGCCCGCCGCGATGTGGGCCTTGGCAGCCGGCAGTGCGGTCAGCGCGCAATCGACCTGTCCGCCGAGCACGGCCTGCACGGCAGGGGCCGCGCCGTTGTAAGGCACGTGCAGCAGCTCGATGCCGGCGCGCTGCCACAGCAGCTCGCCGCCCAGGTGCACGCTGTTGCCCTTGCCGGGCGTCGAGTAGGTGAGCGCGCCTGGTCGGCGTTTAGCGGTGTCGATCAGCGCCGACAGGCTGGTAAGTGGGCTCGTCGCCGACACCACGATCACGTCGGGTGAGCTGACGGCGAGCGACACCGGTGCGAACTGGCGCAGCGGGTCATAAAGAGGCTTGTCGGCAAACAAGGCCGGATTGGTCACGAACGCGGACGAGACCAGCAGCAGCGTCTGGCCGTCGAGTGCGGCGCGTGCCACCGACGCGATGCCGATGTTGCCGCCGGCGCCCACGCGGTTGTCGACGAGCACCGGCTGACCCAGTGCTTCGGCGAGCCGCACGCCCACGATGCGCGCGATGATGTCCGAGGTGCCGCCGGCGGCGAACGGAACGACGATGCGCACAGGGCCTTTGGGGCTCCAGGTCGGCTGGGCGCGAACAAGGCCGGCGCCCAGCGCCGCGAGTGCAGCGGCGATGGCGTGTCGCCGGTTCATGCCGTGTGCCACGCCGCACGTCGGCATGCGGCATGCGGCCTGGAAGTCCTGGGGGATCGTCATTTTTTTGTCTCCTCGGGCGGTGCCTATGAGCCTTGCGCAGTTCGGGCGGTCGGCGCGGCGACTACTTGCTTTCTGGCGCCGTCTCTTTGATATAGCCGTCGGTTCCGTAGACCAGGCCGGTGGCCTCTGCAGCCCTGACGACATCCTCGTGCCAGGCGATGCGCCCGCATTCTTCGTCGGTTCCACCGACGACCGAATACACCACCAGCGCGTGATCGTTCGGATTGCGGAAACCGCGCATCACGCCGATGGGGCACGAGATCACGTCCCACTGGTTGAGCATCACGGAGTACTGGCCCTTCTCGCCCCAGATGACCTCCATCTGCCCGTTCAGCGGACAGAAGACTTCCTCGGTCTTGTGTGCGTGAAGGCTGGCACCCTGGCCCACCGGGATTTCGATGAAGGTCACACCGAAGCGGTGGTTGCCTGGAATCGCCGGCTGGACACCTTTGTTCTCCAGGACGCCGCGGTTCATGATCTTGTAGATGTTTTTCTTCATGCCCGGCAGCCGGCTCTCGATGAAGGTCTCGCCGTAGGGCGTGACCTTGCCCCAGCGGGCGATGCGGGTGGATTCCATTTCCTGGAGGGTGGGGTCCATGTCTATTCCTTGATGCGATGATGTTCGGATTCGTTGAAAAAGCAGCGGATTACGTTCTGCGAGGCCCACTGTAGGCAACGGTCATTCGTGCGTCCATTACCATTTTTCGAGCGGCTCGATAACATTTCGGTATGGGGAGTGCGATGCCCATCGACCACTCTTGCTGCAACGACTTGGACCCCCTGCATGGACCTCAGACAGCTTCGGTATTTCGTGGTACTCGCCACGCAGCAGCACTACGGCCGCGCCTCTGCCGTGCTGCACGTCGCGCAGCCAGCGCTGAGCCGGCAGATCCGCCTGCTCGAGGAAGAACTGGGCGTGCGCCTCTTCGAGCGGCACGCGCGCGGCGCGACACCGACCGAAGAGGCTGTGTTCCTCATGGAGCGCGCATCGTTCCTGCTGCGCTATGCCGAGCAGATGAAGCAGGACATGACGGCGCGTCAACGCGACCCGAGCGGCCCGGCGGCCATCGGCTTGTCGCCCGCTCTCGCGCTGCTGCTCGCCGTGCCAGTTGCGCGCGCGGTGCGCGAGCAGTTTCCCGATGTGCGGCTGCGCATCGTCGAAGGCTTCTCGCAGTCTCTGCTGGGCATGCTGGAGCAGGGGGCGGTCGACATCGCGATCCTCAACGGGCCGATGCAGTTGACCAACGTGCTGGCGACGCCACTCATGACCGAAGCGCTGTGCCTCATCGGGCGCACCGATGACGCGCGGCTGATGCGCATGACGAAGATCAAGCTGCCCCGGCTGGCCGGCCTGCCTCTGGTGATGACGGGCGTGTCCAAGTCGGGCGTGCGGCTCGAGTTGGAAGCGGCAGCGGCGCGCGCGGGCGTGGTGCTGAACCCTGTGGTCGAGGTCGAGACCTTGAGCGTGGCGGCTCGCCTGGTGGAAGAAGGCCTGGGCCTCACGGTTCACTTCGCCGCGGTCGTGCAGGACGAGATCGAGGCCGGACGCCTGGTCGCGATTCCCATCGAGGGGCTGCGCTTGCGGCGCGTGCTGGCTCGCGCTTCCGACCGGCCGCCATCGCGCGCGACCGAAGTGCTCATCGACATCCTGCGGGCCGTGGTGCAGGAGCGCGTGGATTCGGGACGCTGGCCGCATGCGATGCTGGACCGCTGAGCGCCGCCACGCCAGTTGGACGATGTCGACACTCGCGGTGGCATCTTCGGAAATTCTGAGTACTTCGGATTTTCGCGAGTGAAAATTCTTTTACTTCAAGCATGTACGCCCAGCACGAAGATGCTGGATGCTGCCATTGAGACCGTGGCCGAAACCACCGACTGGCCCGTGGCGCACCGCGATCGTGGTGACCACTACGCTGGCCAGGCTGGCTAACAAGAATGAGCGACGCGCATCTCACTCGCTCGACGCCTTGCAAAGCCTGCTCGCCTGACAACGCGGCCCGCGAAGGCTCTTCGGTCGACCTCAGACCGAACTGTTTTATCCTCGGTACTGGGCGAGCACCACCGTTGAGGAATTCATGGAAGCGGTGGGTTCCTGCATCCGTGGGTGCAACCAGAAGCGGATCGAAATCTCTCTCGGCCCCATCGAATACCGTGGGAACCTTGGTCGGCAGCGAAGAAATTCGCTCGGCCGCGCCAGCCTCACAAAAATGAGCTATGGAATGCTGGACCAAGCACGTGTAGAGGCCGCGGAAAAAGAGGCCGAACAAGCGACTGACATCGCCGGGCGACTTGCCCCCTGGTTGCCGCTGTGGGCCGACGGGGATGAAGAAACGCGCAGTGCCGCCTTGTCTGCCTTGGCAGATTCTCGATCAAGAGGGGATGCAGTGACGAAGGTGTTCGTCGAAGCCGCCTGCGATCCCCTTCCAGCCGCGAGATGTCAAGCCATGTGGTGGTTCGGCGACGAGGAGGACAGGGGCGTCGGCACGGCGGCATTCGAGGCGTTGACGGCGGGCTTGCGGGACGTGGATGCCTGCGTGCGCGCCGCCGCCGCTCAAGGTCTGCGTTTCAGCGACCCCGCTGCGATCGAACCGCTGCTGGTCGCACTGCGCGATACGGAGGCCGATGTGCGCAGCAACGTCGTGATCGCTCTCAAGGACTTCGACCTGCCCGTCCCGTCCATCTTCGAGGCATTGATCCGCGTTTTCCACCACGATCTCGACTTGGAGGTTCGAGAGAATGCGCTCCATGCACTGGCTTACCTGGATGGGACCCAGGCATTGGATGTGCTCCGCTTGGCTGCTCGCGCCGAGGACTTGAGGCTCCGGTTGGCCGCTGCAATGGCGCTTGGCGATTCACGCTCGCTGCCTGAGGCGCATCGGCTTGAACTCGTTTCGTTGATGCTGGCGGATACCGATGGGGAAGTCCGTGAGCGGGCCGTCCGCTCGCTAGCCCCTCTGTTCGACGAGCAGCCTGGCGCTGCTTCGCTTCCGCTGCTGGCTGCGATTGGCGATGGCGAAGCCATCGAGCCGCTGATCCGCACTTTGGACAGACGTGAGCCTTACGTGCGTCGACGCATCGTGTGGGCGTTGAGTTTCTTCACCTCAACGCGTGTGATGCCGGTATTGACCGGGAGCTTGTCGGACCCTGCGCCCGACGTGGCCTGTACCGCAGCCAAGGCGCTGCTGGAGACGCTTACGCCAGCCCAGGTTCGTGCGTTGCTATCTCGCGTGCCCCTGCTTCGTCGGTTACCGGCGCCAGCGCGCGAGCTACTGCGCCGCGAGCGCGAGTACGAATTGGAAGAAGGTGATGGTTCTTCGGGTCCGAGGTGTCAGCGTCTGGTTCGGTTGGGAGCCACAGAATATGAATAAGCCCGGCGAACGAATCGAGCGAGGTTGCGATGAGTCGTTGGAACTGTTTTGCCACGCAGTGACGCCGCGAAGACACTGTCCGCAATGAGAAATGACGATTGGTACGAGCGGCTCGAGAAGATGATGATCCGGAACCATAGAGAAGGCAGGTAAGGCATGAATGCAGATCGACTGTTTACGCTGGTTGGAATGACCGATACAGACAATGACGTGATCGATGCGATCAAGGTCAATGGGGGGTCCATCGATGCGCTTTCTCCGAAGAAGCTCAAGGAGTTGACGATCGACTTCGTCCAGCTGAATGATCTGGGTGTTGTGCTCGCATTCACGCCAAAGGAATTCTTCTCTCGAAACTATCGAGATCCGATGGGGTCTGGTCCGTATGCGATGAGTGGCGTGTTCTATTACCCGAATGGAGCAGCCAAGGTGTCCGCATACCTGGGATCCATTCCGTTCGCCACGGGTTCGGTCGGGAGCCGGGAGGAGGCGCTCGCGGCTTTCGGGGAACCGCAGGAAACCGAGGAAGAAGACGGCGACGTCTATTGGGATATCTGGATGAAGGATGGCCGGCAGGTCAAGGTGGACTACAACGATGAATTGGCGGTAAAGACGGTTCTGGTCTCGTTCCCGATGAAGGATTGAGAACTCGGTTTCGATGCGTGCGGGCAGGCGCGGGACAGAAGGGATGGATATGAATGACGGCCTTACCGAGGTCGTTCAGGGCCTGCCTGGCTGGCTCGGCCCCGGACTCCGCCACGGCACACCTGCACCGCGCTGCAGCAACTCCGTCAGCGGTACTGGGCAAACGTGGCAGGCATCGCCGTGCCAGGGGAAGTCGATGGCGCGCAGCACTGCGTACTCTCGCATGCGGGCATGCGCGTGCGGGTCTGCGAGCAAGGCCGCGGAGGGGTGACACATCAGCACATCGCCAGTGCGTGCGGTGCGCAGCCAGCCATACAGCCGCGCGCGGTAGGCGTCGGCATTGCCGCCGAAGTCGTACACGCCCAGCAGTCCGCGGCTGTGGGGAATGCCGCGAGCGCACGCTCTTCTCTGGAGGGCTGGCCCACCGAGCGCGTGGATCACCCGGGCCTTCAGGCCCTCCCTGCGCAAGGCGCCGCCCGGCGCGGTGCTGCGAAGCCAGGGCAGCGAGGTCGAATAGCGCCTGGAAATTTCCTCGAGCAGCAACTCGCGCACCACCGGGAATTGATGGACATGCCGGTGACCGTCGATGAAGGCGGGCTGGCGTCCCATGGCGTCCTCGAAGCGCGTCAGCTGGTCGCGGATGTCGGCCCGCAGTCCCGCAGCGAACAGCGTTCGCGTGTAGGCCTGCGCGAGCAGGCGCGCGAGGCCGGGCTCGGGCCCATCGGCGCTCGCCGGACGCGTGAGATCCAGGTGCAGCCCGACGTCCAGCCGTGCCGGGGTGAGCGAGCGCAGCGTCCGCGCACCGCTCAGCCAGGCGCTGCGGCGCACCATGGCGCTGGTGGCGGAAATCTTGCCGCGCTGGGCCAGGTCGACGACTGCCGCATTGACGCCGGCGCTCAGGCCGAAATCGTCCGCGCAGATGCAGATTTCCTGCATGACGGTCGCCGCAACCTCCGTGGCCTCAGTCATTGCCGATGGCTGCGGAAGCCGTTGCCGCGGACGAGGAGCCCAGGCAATGGGGATCGCTGGTGGCACTGCCCGCGAAGCGCCATGCGGCGATGGCATCGTTGACCGTCACCAGCTGGGCGCGAGCCAGCCAGGCATTCGTGAGATGCGCGGTGTTCGGCCCGACGATCCAGGTGGGGCGCGGCACGCAGAGCCAGGGGGAGAGCCTGCTTCGATCCAACAACGTTGCCGCCGTGCGCGCGGGCTCGAAGCGGCCCGCGTCGGAGAACTCCTTGCGCCAGTTGTCGCGCGTGTCGCGGGCCGCGGCCTGCCAGTCGTCGGACACGAGCACCGGTTCGCGCAAGTTCCAGTAGAAGGGAATCTCGTAGAAGTAGCGCTCGAGCATCAGCACCCGCTCTCCGGGCGCGATCGACATGCCGGTCGGCAGCCGCAGCCGTGTGCCCGGCGGCACGGAATAGATGGCCATGGCCACCACGCAGGTCACGCACACCGCGGCGGACGCGAGCGCGGTCGCGCGCAGCGGGGTCCGCAACGCATCGGGCGAGCGGCCGGCGGACACGCGCCGCGTGATCAGGTACGCGAGCGGCGGCAGCGCCGGCAGCACGTAGCCCACGAGCTTGGAGCGCGGCATCGAGAAGAACACGACGATCACCGCGAGCCAGATCCACATGAGCCGATCGACGTCGCTGTTCCCGGAATGCGCATCGTCGTCCTTGCCGCGCGGCACCAGCAGCCAGCCGAACCACGGCAGCGTGAGCCCCGCCAGCACCGGCAGGTAGAACCAGAAGCCGTTTTCGTTGTTGAAGCCCGACGACGCAAAGCGCCGGAAATGCTGCTTGATGACGAAGTAGTCGAAGAAATCGGGGTACTTCATCTGCATGGTCAGGAACCAGGGGCCGGCCACGGCGAGCAGCACGGCCCAGCCGGGCAGCCACAACGCGAGCCGCAGTGCCAGCGGCAGCCGGCGTGTCGCGCTGCTCCAGATCACGATCACCATCGCGGGCAACACCAGGCCGATGAGGCCCTTGGCCAGCAGGCCGGCCGCCGCGAACAGATAGGCGCCCGCCAGCAGCATGCGCCATGGTTCCTCGCGCTCCCTGCTCAATGCCGCGCCCGCCGCGAGCAGCACCGTGCACGCGATACACCCGGCCACCAGCATGTCCAGGTTGGCGAACTGCGCGCCCAGGAAGAAAAAAGGCATGGTCGCCAGCACCACGGTGGACAGCAGCGCGACATGCGCCGCCGACCAGCGGCGAAGGAAAAGGTACAGCGCCGTTGCACCGGCGACTGCACCCAACACCGAAGGCAACCGTGCCGCCCATTCCACCGGCCCCGTCACCGACATCGCAGCGGCGCCGATCCAGTAGAACAGCGGCGGCTTGTGAAAGAAGGGCAGGCCGTCCAGCCGTGGCACCAGCCAGTCGCCGGAGCGCAGCATCGCCAGCGCAACGCCGCCGTAGCGGCCCTCATCGGGTGCCATCAGGGGGCGCACCCACGCGGTGGCCAGCAGCCATGCGAAGAGCGCGAGGAGGAGCCACAGCGGCCGGGGTGACATCCAATTCGCGGAACTCGCGCGCTTCATGGCTTGCCGGCGCGCAGGCCGCTCCCGTGCTCGCGGCTCACGACGTACAGCGGTCGGCCCTTGACTTCCTCGTAGATGCGCGCGATGTACTCGCCGACGATGCCGGTGGAGATCATCTGCACGCCGATGAAGAACATCAGGCTCACGACGATGGTGGTCCAGCCGGAGACCGGGTTGCCGAACAGCAGGTAGTCGATGCTCACGTAGAGGCCGTAGCAGAAGGCGGACAAGGAAAACAGCAATCCGACCACGCTGACCAAGCGCAGTGGCCAGGTGGTGAAGGCCGTGAGGCCGTCGATGGCCAGGCGCACCAGGCGCTGTGCGTTGAAGGTGCTCGTGCCCTGCGCGCGCGGCGCTGGCGTATACGGCATCGCCACCGCGCGAAAGCCAACCCAGGCATACAGGCCCTTCATGAAGCGGCTGCGCTCGGGCAGGCTCAGGAGCGCATCGACCACCTTGCGGTCCATCAGGCGGAAGTCGCCCGCGTCCTTGGGAACGGCAAAGCGGTCCGAGGTGTCGAGGAGGCGATAGAAGAGCTTGCTGCCCAGTTGCTTGAAGCGGCTTTCGTCGCCGCGCTCCTGTCGCACCGCGTACACCACTTCGGCGCCTGCCGTCCATTGGGCGATCATCTTGTGGATGAGATCGGGCGAGTGCTGCAGATCGCCGTCGAGCAGCACCACCGCATCGCCGGCAGCGGCCGCCAGGCCTGCGGTGAGCGCGGCTTCCTTGCCGAAGTTGCGCGACAGCGAGATGCAGCGAAAACCCGAGAGCTCGCACCAGGCGCGTGCGACCTCCGCGGTGTCGTCGGTGCTGCCGTCGTCCACCACGATGATTTCCCAGCGCAGCTTGGTGGCCCAGAGGATTTCCTCGAGGCGGGGCAGCAGGTGCCGAAGGTTGGCGCCTTCATTGAAGCAGGGAATGACGCAGGAGATGCCAGGCGTCTGCAGCTCCAATGGCGCACGTGCCTGCGACCGTGCCTGCGAAGGTGCCTTCGGGGCGTCGGTGTCCCCGATGGCCCTGGCGGCCGCGACGCCTGCGGCTTCGGTCTTCGTGGGCGAGATCATGAATGCCTCCATGACGAACCCGACGCCTGATGCGTGAGCGAACCGGGGGCCGCCCGCAGCGTGAGGAGGCGAAAGAGCCGGCGACCGACGGCAGCGATGCCGGCCACCGCGGCGCCGAGCACCAGACCCGCGGCGATGTCGAGCGGGAAATGAACCCCGACATACACGCGAGCCCATCCGGTGATGGCCGCCAGCGCCAGAAGCGGCACGCCGGGCTTGCGCAAGCTGGGGCTCAGCATGAAGCCAAACGCCACCATGAACATCACCGCCGCATGCGTGCTCGGCAGCGAGCCGCGCGCGGAATGCGCGATGTAGACCGGCGCCAACCCCAGCACGAAGGGGCGGGGCACATCGAGCGACGCGGCGATGGCGTGCGACAACAGCGACGTGAATCCTGCCGCAGCGGCCACCATGCACAGGTAGGCGCGGTCGCCGCGATGCCGCCACAGCGCGACCGCGACGATGAGTGCGCCCGGCCAGCTGGCCCAGAGCGCGAAGGCCGAGGCGATGGAAAGCACCCACGGCGTGGGACGGCTGCCGGCGGCGAGCCAGTGAAAGAGCGTGAGGTTCAGCGCATCCATGGCGCTGTTCCGCAACGGAGGAACGAAAAGACGGGCGCAGGAGGGCACCCGGTGCGGCATGCGCACCTGCGGGAACTGGACATGGTCAAGACCTTTCGATGAGGAAGGACCGCCAGGCTGCGGCTGCGACGGGACGCGTCACGAGGCCATGGCGTTGTCGTGCGGGATCGCGCAGCGAGCCGGTGCGACGCGCGCGGCGTCGTTCGCTCGCTTCTCAGTTGGCGGAAGGTGGTGCCGTGGTCGGTGGCAGTCGCCTCCAGCGCATCGCGACAGGCGCAGCGCCGCCGTGCGTCGGTGCTCCACGGTCGCGCGCAGGATCGGCACGATCGGCACGACCAGCCGCGCCATTGCAAGCACCAGTGGCAGCATCGCCAGCCCCATGGCCATGAGGCTGTTCAGCGCGAGGCTGAATGCGTCGGGATGGTCGATGCTCGCCGAAGTCTGCGCGAACCCGATGGTCTCGCGGCCGCAGGCATGGTCGGCGCGATCGCCGGCTTTGAACCGCACGGCTTCGCTGGCGACGTGCAGCCTGAGCATCGGCTCGTCCCGCGGGCCGTCGCAACGGTAGTGCGCCGCAATGGAAGGCAACAGCACGACCCGGGCCATGCCCGCCCGGCACCATCGCGTCGCTGCTGCCGTCGTTGACGTACCGCAGCTCTGATGCCATTGGCAGCGCCTTCACCCCTGCGTGGATTCGCGCATGCAAGGCGTGCAGCAGCCGCTCTTGAAGGTTGCGGGGGACACTGATGTTCAGCTGCAGGCCGGCGTGCTGTCCGGTCGGGGCGAGGGACGGAGGACGGATGCTCATGGCGCCGCGCACGTCTCAGAAGAGCACGAACATCGGCGTCACCAGGCGGGTGCCCAGCGCATCGGCCAGCGCGACCACGCCCACGAGCCACACGAACCAGACGACATCGCCGGCCGTGCGATGGAAATGCCGCGGCCGCACCTCGCAGGCGTCGGGTTCACGGTAGAGAACGATCGAGGGAAAGAAGCGGGGCGTGCGTTCGCAGTATGCCTCGAACGCGGCGCCGAACTTGTTGCGCAGAAAGGCTTCCTCGCTGGCGATCACGCAGGGATACACCGCCGCAAAGAACAGCCCCGCGGACAGCGCGAAGCTCACGCTGCGGGTGGACAGACCCAGGCCCAGGAAGCCCAGCAGCGAAAAGAAATACTGCGGGTTGCGGGTCATCGAGTAGGGCCCTTCGCTCACCAGTTCGTCGTTCTTGCGGCCGCCGATGTAGAGCGCGCACCAGAGTCTTCCGACGATCGCGAAGCCGATCAGCATGAGGCCGATCGTCAGCAGCACGTTGCCCATCAGCCGGTCGGCGAACACGCGCTCGGTCAGGAGCAACGCCACCAGTGCGAGCAGCCAGAAGAGCCGCGAGATGGCGCTGTGGTGACGGGCGATGAAGACGGCAAGGGGCATGGCGTGGGCTGGAAGAGGCTGGAAGGGGGTGGAAGGGGGTGGAAGGAGGAAGTGGCCGGGATGCTAGGCATACGGTCGTGAACGAAAGATCAACGTGCCGCGCTGATGCCCCTGGGGGTTTGTGCGTTGACATTTGCTTCACGCCAGGCTTCCTACGATCGCGGCCCCTTCTACTGCCAAGCCGTGCCCTGACCTCATGAACCTTCCCCGTACCCGGTGGCGCCTGCCCATCGCCAGTACCTTCGCGCCGATCGGCTGCGCGCCGCAGCCGGCGCATCCGCCACCCGCACTGAACGCGCCGTTTCCCTGGCCGATCGGGGCCGCCGAGGGCTCAGGCAATGCACCCGACGAACACAGGTGGCGCGCCCTGCAGGATCCCGCCGTCGATGCGTTGGTCGATGCGGCACTGGCCGGCAGCCCTGCGCTCGCACAGGCACTTGCCCGCGTCGACGAAACCCAGGCCGGGTTGAGCCGACGCACCCCCTGATTCTTTCAACCCATGCCTGGACGCGGATCTGCCACCTCGGGCCCACGTTCGATTCCACGAGGCGTCCTCTTTTTTACCCACCGGAGTATTCATGAGCGTTTTCAGTTCCACCGTTGCCTTGCGGCCCGTTCCGCGCCTCGTTCACGGCGTGGTTGCATTGGCATCACTGATGGCCTTGCCCTCGGCATGGGCCGACCTGCTGGGCGAGCAGACAGGGCCGAAGGAAACCCGGTTCGGCCTCGGTCTCGGTTTCATGGCCAACACCAAGCCGTATGCCAAGTTCGGCAACGACACCGGCGCGCTGCCGATCCTTGCGGTCGAGAACAACTGGCTCAGCATCGCCGGTCCGCGCGCCGACCTCAAGCTCTATGCCGTCAACGGACTGTCGCTGCGGTTGCGCGCGGCCTATGGTGTCTCGGACGGCTACAAGGCCACGGACGCCGTGGTCCTTCGGGGCATGGCGGAAAGAAAGTCTTCCGGTTGGCTGGGCGTGGCCGCGCTCTGGCGCACCGACGTCGCGACCTTCTCGGCCGAATGGCTGCGTGCCTCGAGCCAGAGTAAGGGCCAGACGCTCAAGCTGTCCGTCGAGCGCGACTTCCCGGTGACCAGCACCTTCAGCCTCACGCCCCGCGCTGGCGTGGTGCGGTACGACAAGAAGTATGTGGACTACTACTACGGCGTGCGCCGCGAAGAAGCGGCGTTCAACCGGCCGGCCTACGCCGGCAGCGCCGTCACACAGGCCGAGCTCGGCCTGCGCATGACCTACGACATCGTGCCGAAGGCGCAGAGCGTTTTCCTCGACGTGAGCGTCACCTCGCTCGGCAAGGGCATCAAGAACAGCCCGCTGGTCGACCGCTCCAGCACCAGCAGCGTCAAGCTCGGCTACCTCTACAGGTTCTGATCGACATGCCGTCGTCGTTCAAGCCATGCGCCGGCATCCTGGCGGCGGCGCTGCTGGCGGGTTGCGGATCCGGCGGCGGCATCACGCAGGCGTTCGCTCCTGTCACCGCGCCTGCGTCGGTCCCCGCACCGGCCGCTGCACCCGCACCTGCGGCACCGGTGATCGCCCCCGTAGTTCCCTTCGCGCCGGGTGTGTTCAAGGGCCCCGGCGCGACGGGCACCGCGTTCAAGGTGATGGCCGCGCGGCCGGCCGGCTGGCCGATCCGGCGAATCGCGATGCGGCCAATCGCGATGCGGCGATTGCGATGTTGCTGGTGTCCTGGCCCGACATGCCGCGTTCGATGACCGAGCGGCGGGCAGCGAGCAGGCCGGCATGGTGAATTTCACGCACGCTCCGGCGGGCCCCTGCAGGCCTGGCGGCGTGGCACCGGCCTCCAACGGGGGCAGCGCGCCGGCCGAAGTCACGAGCCACGCCGGCCCAGCCCGCCCAGCTACCTCGTGGTGCCGCAGTGCAGGCCCATTCCCGTGCGGTCGGGTCTGCGTTGCCAGGGGCTGCGATTGGCTGCAAAGTCCGGGCGCATCGCGCATTCGCACCGAGGAAAGTGTTTCATGAGAGTTCTTTTGCTGGAAGACAACCCGGCCCTGGCGGGCACCCTGTCCGACTACCTGGAGGTGCAGGGCTGCGAGGTCGACCTGGCCTTTCACGGCCAGGCCTTCCTCGACATCGCGCAGGCCGCGACCTTCGATGCCTACATCCTGGATGTCGCGGTGCCTGGCATCGACGGCCTGCAGGTGTGCGAGCGACTGCGCCGTGGCCACCGCGACGACACGCCCGTCATCTTCCTGACAGCGCGCGATACGCTGGAGGACAAGAAGGCCGGCTTTGCGCGCGGCGGGGACGACTACCTCGTCAAGCCCTTCGAGATGGAAGAGCTGCTGTGTCGCATCCAGGCGGTCACCGCGCGCGGGCGGCGGCCGCAGGTGTCGACGCAGACGATCGGCGACCTGGTGATCGACCACGGCGCCGGCACGGCCGCGCGCAACGGACGCCGCATCAAGCTGCACGAGCTCCAGCTGCGGGTGCTCAAGATCCTGGTGGCGCGCGCGCCCGACGTGGTGGACCGCAGCTTGCTGGAGAAGGAAATATGGGGTGAAGACGTGCCCGACAGCGATCCGCTGCGCACCCACATCTATCGCCTGCGCAGCGCGCTGTCTGCACCTGGCGAGAAGCCGTTGATCGAAACCGTGCATGGCAGGGGGTGGCGGTTTGTCCCGTAATCTGCATTTTCAACGCCGGCTCTCGCGCGTTTTCGTGAGTTTCGCCGCGGTCACGAGCCTGCTCTACGGATTGCTGGTTTACGTGGTCGCGCAAGCAACCGAAGAGTTTCTGTTGCGGCGCTACGTGGGTGCGGTCCTCGAGTGGGCGATGAAGGATCTGGCGCAACAGCCGGCGGCCGGCCTGCCGCGGGCGAGCAACCTGGAGCGCCTGCAGGTCCTCACCAGGGAGTCGCACGGCACGGCCCGCCCGACCTTGGCCGAGGATGTGGCCCGCCTCTACGTGCGCGCGTCGCCTAACCTGCCGGCCTGGGCGCGCGACCATGCGCCGGGCATCCACCGGCGCTTGGACGTCGACGCCGACGGCTCGATGGTCGGCGTCGCATCGCTGGACGGTGGCCAGGATGCGCTCTACGTCATCGTCGACGGCGACGGCCTGCTCGACATCGACCAGCTCGAACCGTACCTGCTCGTCGCGCTGCTGCTGATCGGCGGCGCGGTGACGGCGCTGGGCGGGTTCACCGGCAAGGTGCTGGCGCGCCAGCTGGCGCAGCCGCTGGTCACGCTGACAGAGGAAATCGATGCGCACGGTGAAGGGCCTGCCGTGTTCTCGGGCATCCAGCGCGCGGACGAGATCGGTGCGCTGAGCCGCGGCTTTACCGGCCTGGTCGACCGGCTCAGCGGCTTCCTGCAGCGCGAGCGGGAGTTCACGCGCTTCGCAAGCCATGAATTGCGCACGCCGGTGGCGGTGTTCAAGAACAACCTTTCGCTGCTGCGCGTGACCAGCGATCCGGCGGTGCGCGAGCGGGCCCTGTCGCGCATGGCGCAGAGCGCGGAAGAGATGGAGGCCCTGGTCGCGACCTTTCTCGCGCTCGGCCGCGAGGCGTCGGAAGGCACGCTCCAGAGCCGGCAGCTGCGGCTGCAGGCGGACGTCGAGCGTGCGCTGGCGTATCTCGCGCCGGTGATCCGGCAACGCCGGCTGACGGTGGCGCTCGACGGGGACGGCGAGGCGACCGTGTCGGCGCCGCCCGAGCTGCTCACCGTGCTGGTCGACAACCTGCTGCGCAATGCGGTGGCCTATGCGGCGACGCATATCCGGATATCGCTGCGGCACGGTGCGCTGGAGATCTTCAACGATGTCGATCGCGATGTGCCGTCGTCCACCGGCTACGGCTTGCAGATCGTTGCTCGCTTCTGCGAGCGGCAGCAATGGACGTACACGCGCGAACAGGGCGATGCAGCGCACACGATGCGCATCGCGTTCACGCACGGGGATTGAGTGCGAAAGGGTGTGACAGCAGTCACACCTGAACCTGGGGCCGATGGGGGCGTTGTTGCATAACCCTGCGAGATTGGTCTCCGATCGTGGTCAGGCTGGACAGATGAGCAAGCCACCGCGGGGAAGTTTTCCACAGGACAGCGAAAATCCGGGCAGCGCATTGAGCGCGATCTGCCTGCGCTTTGCGGCCTGTCGGCGTAGTGGCCGCAGCGTGAGCTCTCATGGCGAAGCCTGCCCCAACTAATCGAGCGCCTTTGAGCGGGCGTGAAGCGCCGCCGCAACCATTGCATGTCATCTTCCAGGAAGCTATATACGGCCGGAATCACGAGCAGGCTCAGGAAGGTCGAGGTCATCAACCCGCCGATGACGACGACGGCCATGGGAACGCGAAAGCTCTGATCACCCCCCAGTCCCAAGACCACCGGAATCATGCCGCCGCCCATGGCCGTCGTGGTCATGACGATGGGGCGCGAGCGCTTGCGGCAGGCATCGAGAATGGCCTCCGTGCGATCCATGCCGCGGTCACGTCGTGCAAGGATGATGTAGTCCACGAGCAGGATCGAGTTCTTCGTCGCGATCCCCGTCAACATGATCAGGCCGATCATGGAAGGCATTGACAGCGCGGAGCCGGTGACCCATAGCGCGAGCATCGCTCCTGGTACGGAAAGCACCAGAGCCGCCTGGACCGTTCCCGGTTGTACAAAGTCCTTGAGCAGCAGCGCCAAACCATGTAGATGCACAGCACGCCAGTCAGCATCGCCATTCCGAAGCCAGCCGCGAGCTCCTTCATCTCCTCGGCTTCGCCGAGTTCACTGCGCATGACGCCGGGCGGAAGCTGGGATTCAGATCCCGCCATCGGCCGACGAACCCGTACATGGACCGGGCCGCTTAAGCACCGACCTGGTCCGCATGCTGCGTCGCTTAACGAGTCAGGAGCCGCAATGGCGGATCGTCCCGACGAAGCAAAACTTATCCCCGGCGACATCGCGCCGACCACGTGCCGGAGATTCACATCAACAGCGCCGCTTGGCGGCGCTAGATCCTGTGGTGGTTCGCACCGATGCGATGAGTCCCTCTGACCAGCCGAACCCATGGGAGGTTGATCTGTTCGAATGCTCGGCAACTATCGTCAGATGGCCGCGCACGCACCGCGAAGCAGATCGGCTGCCGCTTGAGTCTCCGTCCTTTCCATATGGCCGTAGCCTATCAGGACCTCGGCGGTTTCGCCGCCGAAGTCGGTGACTGTTTGCAGCACGACCCCTCGCGCTTTCAGCTCCTTGGCTAGCTTCCGATCCAACTCCTTACGCCCGAGCGTCAATAAGAAATGCAGTCCGCCCTCAGTGCCGCGCACTTGCAGTTCAGGACATGATTGGCGAATGG
>Ga0209565_1000560_pt1 | contig 25575 bp, 23 predicted proteins | sample Araplaol_mTSA_r2_2_FD_184283 | JGI IMG/M metagenome (GOLD analysis project Ga0209565, IMG submission 184283) | Arabidopsis root microbial communities from North Carolina, USA - plate scrape MF_Col_mTSA_r2 (SPAdes) (version 3) | ecosystem: Host-associated > Plants > Roots > Endosphere | place... | reverse complement strand
ATGAAGAACTAGCCCGCGGCGTCATGCGGGAATACCTGCGGGCCCACGCCGACGTGGAAGTGGTCGCCGAATGCGGCAACGGCTTCGAAGCCGTGAAGGCGATTGCCGAACTGGAGCCGGATGTCGTATTCCTCGATATCCAGATGCCCAAGCTGGATGGCTTTGAAGTGGTGGAACTGGCGGGCAGCAGTCCGCACTATGTTTTCGCCACGGCCTATGACCAGTACGCGCTGAAGGCGTTTGAGGTCCATGCCATCGATTACCTGCTCAAGCCCTATCCGCAGGAAAGGCTGGACCAGGCCGTGGCGCATGTGCGCACTCGCCTCGGAAGCGAGCGTCCACCGGTGACGCAGATGGCGGCCGAGGCGGCGACCCGCAACGGCCCGCTGGAACGTGTGCTGATTCGTGACGGTTCGCGCGTGCACGTGATTGCCGCCGAGCGCATCGACACCATCGAAGCGCAGGACGATTACGTCGAGATCCTGGCCGAGGGTAAGCCATACCTGAAGAACCAGCGCTTGTCGGAACTGGAGGAGCAGCTTGACCAGACCCGTTTCGTGCGCTTGCATCGATCCTGGATCGTCAACGTGGAACGCATCGAGCGCATCGAGCAGGCTACCAAGGATAGCCACTGCGCCGTGCTCAAAGACGGCCGCAAGATTCCGGTGAGCCGTAGCGGTTACCAGAAGGTAAAGGGGCTGTAGCTCTGGATGGGAGGTTTTGTGGGACTCAGTATTCAAGTTGGCGGCTTTGAAGAGCCGGAAATGTATGCATCGTTGTCACAAGCACTCGTGGAAGCGGGTCTGCCTGCACATAAGGAGCCGCATTCGCCTGAGGACGATGGCATATTTTCTTGCCAGATGTGGGGTTACTCCGGACTGCATTACCTGAGGCGGCTGGCTGCCTATATTGGTCTCGATAAAAAAGTTCCGGGGCCAGGTGGCGACAATCCGGCGGGTGACCCGGTACTGGAGGAATATTATGACTATCTCGCTCCAGGCTTTGAGCACCTTGTCATGCACAGTGATTCGGAAGGATTCTACGTCCCGCAGGACTTCGAAGACGTCATCTATCCGCGTGAGGAATTGGGCGTCGGAGGTGGAATCATCGGGTCCTCAGTCCGTCTTTTATCCGAATGCAAACGCCTCGCCGCTTGGCTGGAACTGCCGCTGGACCTGGACCATGAGAGCGACGAGGTATGGGAAGCGGGGGAATCGCCCGAGTCAGATGGCCCCCGATGGAAACAGTATGGCAAAGAGTCCTTCGCATGCATTCGCCTTATCAGAGCAGCCGAGGCGTCAATAGAGTCTGGTGCAGCGATCGTGTTCTGCTGATTAAAACATGTACTGGCTGCAGGAGCTTGACCAGTGTACATGTCAGGCACAGTTACACTGAGAAGACGATCATTCGTCCTTCAGGATAGCAGCCCTCCCAACCACAAGGCATTCCACCGTCAAGATAGACCTGTTCCACTGCTTTCCATAATTCGTGCATTTCGCCGTACGCATGGCAATGGAGTAACCGTGCAATATCACCCTGCATATTGTTGATCAACGTATCGACGAGTGCGCTGGCGTAAAGCTTGCTTGTCAACTGGTCGAGAATTTCGATGATTTTTCTTTCAATTTCGCGAGGCATGTCCGGCCAAGCCGGCGTGACGGATTCCAGCAACTCCTGCCAGTCTTGGAATCGTTCGCCGGAGTCGTCTGTGGAGCGTTCGACGGCTTCCGGGATGTCAAAAATTACTCGATGTGTTCTTGCGTCTCCGCCGTAAGGCCGGTCAAAGAAAGTAGTGCGGCTTAAGAAGTCGAGCAGTTGGCCTGCGGCGAATCGGACTTCGCTCCAGTTTCTATTCATTTAAGTCGGAAGAAATGGTCATGATGATCGCGCTTTGATGGCTGGAACTGGAACGAAGATGCACAGCTTTCCATCCGGAAACTCGCCTTTCCAGCCGCAAGGGAAGGTACCTTTTTTGTAGGCTCTCCACATTTTTTTGTACAAGTCTGATTCGAAACCGACAAGTTTAGCCTTTGCGATTTGTATCAGGTCGCCATAGACTTCGTCAAAGAAATGCATCATTTCGCCAGTCATCTTTTGCTCGCAGACTTCAACTATTTCGGCTGCAATTGATTTATCAAAGGACTTTGTCTCTATCCCTTTTTCCCGGCAGTGCGAATACAGCTGGCGTGATGCTTGAGCCCTCAATCCATTCCATGATTTAAATGGTGCTTCAATTCCTTGGTGCCAGGCCAGCCATTGTGCTTGTTCGATGTCATTAGTAAATATGCTATTGCGTAAGCTGTTAGGATGAGCTCCAAAGTCAAAGATATGGCCCTTACGAATCAGGTTCATGAAGGCGTCAAGCTCGAGATTGTCAATACATGCGTCAACTGCCACGATGCTTACTTTTCTCTTGCAGACATATAAGGTTCCTAGAGCCCGATTCCTGAGCTCATTTGGAATGTCGAGTTGCAGAAGACGTTCGAGTAGCGGAATTGCTTTCGCATATGAGCCCGTGTGATAACACAATTCAAGTGCGAGAATCGCCAGCAGTAGAACCTCCTGCGCGGTCCCTTGATTTGGATCAAGCAGCGCATGTAGCGAGCGCTCCGCATCAACCACACGACCATACTTGATCTGCGTTCTGATTTTCTTTATCGCGGAATCAATATCCATAGACTGTAGTTTCATTGACGATATCAAAGGCTTGGCCTAAATTTCATCTCAATTCGCAGGGACAGGCTATCTAAGTCGCTTGGACGAAAAAAAGGCCGTGATCAACGGAGTCGTATTTCTCCTGTAAATATAGATAGCCTAAGGCATCAAGAAGTCCGAATATGTCTTTGAATCTCGACGGAAAGTCAGCACTCTTTAGTTGAAGGGCAAAGGACATCTGCCGAAGGTCTAAGATTTCATTTTGAAGTAGACATGGGAGAGCGCCGATTCGCGACCCGCAGTCTTTCTCTTCAGAGCAAAGTTCGCCCAACTCGAGCCGATGGGGCGGAATACTAAGGGATTGAGCTATGCTTGCACCTGGCGGATGCTGGATTACCTTAGTGCCGCCGCGTCGCAAGCATTCGAGTTCCTCTTGAGTGCCGTGGTACGTGATTTCATCAAGAAAATAGTCGGTCTCAGAGTAAGAAGAAAAAACTGAGGTATAGAGGTTCGATGCAAGTCGAAGCCCTGTGGCATTCGAGATAAAGCTGTTTGGTATTGATGCAATCAGAACTAACGGGTTGCCTTTCTCATTTGCTGGCCAACGTGCAATTCCTCCGATTAATGCTGGTCCTCCAACACGGGGTTCGAAGGCATCTTCAATTCTCGACGAGATTTCTTTGATTTTCAGTATGCTTATTCTTGCGATTCCGAGAGTCTTCCATTTCTTCCTCTTACTCAGCAACTGTGCGGCTTGCATTTTCAAAATACCACGAGAGGAAGCTATTAAATGTTTCCCATCGTGCGGGAATTTCTCCATTCATAAAAATCTCGTACTCTTTTAGATTGAAGTCATACACCGCTTGGTCATCCTTGTTGTATAAATACATCCCTTCACTCTCGTCCGACGTCAGCGCTAAGAACTTTTCCGGCAGATGATATCGATCCCGCGAATAGTCGGTTTGATCGGGGATTGCGGGAATTGCGGTGTCGTCTATGTCCAACAACTCGGCAGTAGGACGGGGACTGATAAATGCACCTTGATATTCCAAATAAAATTCTCCGAATTCGGAATTTGGGTCGACGCCCAACTGGCTGAGCGTACGAAGTGCTCCTTGCTTGTTCTGCCTCAGGACATCACCTCTATCTTTTGACAAATAGTCTTTTACTGTCTTTGGAATCATAAAGAACGTTCCTCGCCGTTACGCGACAAAGGGAGATCCAAGGCGGAAATAGGTCATGCTTCAATTATTTGAAAATACCACCAAATCACCTGATGGGTACCTGCCATTCCAACCGCAGGGAAAACCATTGTTTAGATAAACCTCCAATATCTCTGACCAGATTTCTGGGAAAAAGTCGTTTGCATAACAGTTTAGTAAAATCTTGATGTCCCTGTGCATCAATTCATTAATCAGGCACACTCCAGAATCTGTCAACTTTACATCTGCGCCGTTGAAATTCTTCTTCGATAGGTTGAAATAATTATTTTTGTTTAGATTGTGGGTAACCCAACTTTTCCATTCAAAGTGCTCTGGGAATATTTCAGACGAGTCTGTTAGCGACTCCCAGTCATCGAATCTATCTCCCGAGTCATCAATGGCGTACTCTATAGCAATACATGGATCAGTGACGACGAGCCGGCCATCTGTGCTGCCTGAATACTTTCCTCGGTAAAGTGAGTCACTTTCTAAAAATGCTAGCAGCGGTTTTGCACGTGCAGAAAGCTCGGTCCAGCCAATCCCTGAGCTCTCTGCTTTGGTAAAATCGTTTGCCTGATTGGTACTCTGGAATTTTATCACGTGAAGATCAGCCCTGTTTTTCCCAAACGATTCCGTTGGAAGTAATAGATGTCAATTCTCCATCGTTATCGTAGTTAAATTTGCAGTTCGACTGAAAATCGTAAGGCGCGCTTACCACTGAGACTGAATCAACAGAGCGGTCTTCGTTAAGGTGAAACAAATCTATCGAATAAGTATCTCTTTCGCCAACAATAATGCAAGCTCTAATACGGTCTTGAAAATTGAAAATCCTCCTCATCCCGATAAGCCTTGGAGGCTTGTTGGATTTGTAGGAATCATTGTTCGGATATTGAATACTTATCCCGTCTATTGACGTTTCGTTAGCCGTGAAGAATGTACCCATTAGCGGTATTTCAATTGGCTTCGAAGGGGAAATTGTGGCCACATGCGCACCGTTAATGAATCCCGAACTATACGTTCCCTTGAGCCTTGCCTCAAATGGGTTGGAGAACCGCTTTTTTACGAGCTTGCCTGGGGTAAATCCCGCTAACTCAGCGGAGTAGGGGGCTGATCAAAAACCGGACCAGTAGAATATCTCCACTCTTCAATCTTTTCAATTGTAGAGTAATATGAGTTTAGAAGTGCAACGTCTAATTTGTTTGTGTTGAAATTGCCCTTCAATTCCTTCATAAGAGCTATGAGTTCAGTGGACTTCAAAATCTCAATCATGATTTTATTTTGACGAACTGAATTCGAATACGTAGCCGTTGAAGTAGCGTAGGCTGCCGTCTTGGCGGTTGGTTTGAGTGCTGAGCAGTACCTCTGGAAAGACGGCATTGAGGCAAGTCATGCTGGTTATCGTTTTGCTATGCTTTGGCGCAATTTAGCATAAGACTTGATGATACGGTTCAGCTGTAACTCAACGGTGTGCAGCCTTTAGCAATAAGGGGAAACGTCGTTTCGGAAGTACCGTCAGTCACCGGAGCCAAATTGTTAGCTTTGGTGAGAATCTATCTGCTTCCCGCAGGCTAATATGCCGGGTCTTGTAAGGAGCCTGATGTGAAGTCCCGCCAATATGGCCTTGGTGTAGCTGCCCTGGTTTTGCTGTCGCAGCCTGTATTCGCAACAACCGTCCCCGGATCGGGGGCTGATGAACTGGTAATGCTGGGGATTGCCATTCTTTGCGTTGGTGGGTTTGCAGGCGTCGTTTCCGGTTCAATGGGAATGGCAAAAAAGGTCGTCCGCTTACCGCCTTTCTTTTGCCGATCCTCTTGTTGCCTGCTGCAGCCAACGTGATTGGCGGTAGTCCCGGTCTCGACGGCTACTTCGAATTAATGGCGTTCAGTGCCTTCCCGTATGTGCCCGCGTTCTTTGTTGGATGTTGGATGGGACGCGCCAAAGCACCTGCACGCAAGGCGGCGCTGCCTAAAGGTGTGGCGGAGATGATCGAAGAGCAGGAGCCTGGCCAGACCTTTAGCCATCTTAGTCAAACCACGCATACGGCCTGCGGCCAGTCGTTCACCGTCCATGTTTGTCGCGTAGCCGAAACGGGACAATATCGTTCGTATGTCTACTGTAACGAAGCGCTCGTGGCTTGGGCGTTCGAGCGAGGCCGGGACTGCGAGGCTGATCCTGATTCCCCAGCCGCCAGGGCGCTCGTCGAGAAACTGGTTGCGGACACGGTTAATGAGGCTATTGCGAACAACCTTGACCTTTATTCGCGCGCGAGCCCGAACTTCTGAAATCCTATGCTTAAAAACCTTATTGGCCTGCTTCTCATCGCCACTTTCATCGGAAACGCTGCCGCAGCGCAGGAATATTCGACAACTCAGTGCACAAAATACGGACAGCCCGAGTTTGTCTTCTCCATCGATGATGGACCACTAAGTGAACAGGACGCGCAGTGGTTCCGTACGACCTTGGAAGAGATGGTCGCTGCAGGCGAGAAGTTCAAGGCCGGCGAAACACTGCTTGTCGGGCCGGTGCCCTTGAAGCTTGAAGCTGCAGAGGACGGAAAGCTTCGCATCCTGGAGCCCGACATGAAATCCATGCCGTTCAAGTTCGTGCCAAGCGTTGCCAGGACGCTCAAGATCGTACGGAGGCAGCGCTATGCCGCCGATAGCCTGGGCGCTACGAACGCAATTCGTTTCGCGCCATTTCATCATCCCCTCATGTTGACTCGCGGGGCCTTGCAGGCACCTGCGATCCTTATGATTCGGGCAAAGAAACAAGACGGTATCACCGGCTGGGTCCTGACCGATCTGGAAGACAAGAGTCAATCGAAGGGAGACCTGGAGGCTATGAGCGTCTACGAAGCCATGCTCCGGCGGCCCGACATCATGGATTTCCTGGCACTGCCGGAGCAATTTTCAGTCGTCGTTTCGAGCCGCAAGAAGTTTGAAATCCTCAAAGACGGCATCCCTGTCGAACCACGAAAGGGCAGCTATCTCGACCTGCGTTCAAAGCAATAATTTGAGCGCACTGCCAGGTATGTTCGCCGTTTTTATCGCGGCAATGTCCATAGGAGATAACAGATGAAATCACTATTTCTCTACCTGCGAAGCAAAAAATGGTCGCTGACCAATCGAAAAAAAACGGTGAAAGGGATAGAGCCAGCTGAACGCGTTCAGTTGTTCATCGCCGGATACCTGCGGGCGCACCAGCAACTGGCTGCGGACGCCGATCCAAAGAAGATTAACGAAAGCTTTGACCGCTGGAATGAGCTCATCACTGAGCTCGACGCAGAACATGCAATCAATCGGGGTTGCATGGAGCTGGCCGGCGTTATGTGCGACCCGTGTCCGCACATTCCGGGCCAGGAGGAAATCGTCAGCGTCAGGCACGATCAGGAGAAGGTTTTTGTCGAAACATGTGACAAGGACGTGCTTCCGCATTATTACGAGTACGAGTTGTGGCGGGCAGGTAATGACTGGCGCATTGCCCGAATCAGGAGCTACCTTTGCACGGCAGGGGAGCCGCTGGTGACTGACCGCGTGCGGCCTCGCTTCAGCGATCCAGCCCTTATTCCGCTACGCGAGTTGCCGGATGATGATGCGGGAGTTGGTGGCGATGACCTGTTTGTGCCTGGGCGCCCGGTCCGGCTGGATGGCGAAAAGAGTGTCATCGAGGTGCAGGCAGTCGGGAAACTGAACGTCTCGTCCGGCCGGCTTGTTGTTGGCGATTTGGGCTATGGCGCCGATGTTCTGGGTGTGTTGGGGCAGCCGGTGCCGCCCGGGCAGTACCCGGCGGAAGTCTCAAAGGCATTTGGCCGCGTTGCTGCGCTTCGCGTGCGTTTTTCCAGCGAAGCCGTAAAACGCTGGCTTCCTGCCGATCACAATTGCTATGACTCTCCCCAATACGTTGTCGGCGTAGATGCCGGGAACGTGGCCATTATGGACCTGGACGCAGTCCTGGCGGTGAAGGCGCGCGATAAGGAGAGGGCTTTCGAAGCATATGCTGAGAATACGCAGCAGCGCTATTCGATGCTAAGCCTGGCGCGCGCAAACGACGCTGTGATTTCGGATTCGGGGTTTGGCGATGGCGGCTATCCGGTTTACTGGGGGGTGGATGGCAGTGATAGACTTGTTGTGCTGGTCGTGGAGTTCATGTTGTTTCCGGAGTGAACTCGCTGATCATGTCGACTTCAGTCAATTCAAAGGCTTCAGCATTAAATTACGGCTTTTCCCATTTGCCTGGCAAGTTGGCTTTATCGATCCTCGCCTTCGATACAGTGGGCAGCCTGTTGGTTACAGGCTTTTTCGTCGCGATGGAGATGTTTTGCCGGGTCGGCGATTGCCCGTCGCCCAATTAGGAATGGGAGGGATGCTGCGGCCGAGTGACAATGTGTGAGACACGGTCGGACCGGTTTTTCATATACTTCCTACTATGAAAATTATCTTGCCACTGATCCTCACCTTGGCCGCCATTCCGGCGCATGCCCAGCTCTTTAAATGGACCGATGCAGACGGCAAGGTTCATTACTCGGACCGCCCGCAGGATGGCGTCAAGGCCAAGGAAATTGCGGTGCAGCGCGCAGCTGCGAAGCCGGCTGCCGCGCCTGTCGACAATTGGCAGCAACGCGAGCTCGATTCTCGCGAACGACGCATGCAGCGCGAGGTTGCGAATCAGGAAGCGGCCGATACTGCGGCGCGCAAAGCCGGGAAAACGCCATACAACCCCAGCCAGCACCGCAACAATAATCCGATGACCGATGATGAAGTCTGCAAGCGCGATGCGCAGCAGATTGAATTTTCCGAGAAGGTTCCCAGGCTGGCCTTTGGCGGCGCAAGTGGATCGGTCGCAGTCAGTGAAGAGGAGCGCCAGGCTATCGTCCGCCAGCGCAAGGAAAACCACGCTTTGCTGTGCGGATCCGGCCAGCGCACTCGCTGAAGTCTCGATATTCATCCGGGAGCAACGCAATTGAACCGGCTGTGGCGAAAGGCGGACTAGCCGGCTTCCCTGGCGCCGACTTGCCACCAGGCGGGCAGCAGGGCCTGGACTTCCGGGCGGCCAAAGCGGTCGTCGATCAGGTGGACGGTGCCGCGGTCGCTGGTGGTGCGGATCACGCGGCCGGCGGCTTGCACGACTTTCTGCAAGCCGGGGTAGAGGTAGGTGTAGTCGTAGCCTGCGCCGAATGCTGCTTCCATGCGGGCCTTGATTTGCTCGTTCACCGGGTTGATCTGCGGCAGGCCTAGCGTGGCGATGAAGGCGCCGATCAGGCGGTCTCCCGGCAGGTCGATGCCTTCGCCAAAAGATCCGCCCAGCACGGCGAAGCCAATGCCTTCGCCGCCTGCACGGAAGCGGGCCAGGAAAGCGTCGCGCGCGCTTTCATCCATGCGGCGCTCCTGGCGCCAGAGCGGAACGTCGGGATGACGCGCGGCGAACAAATCGGCCACCTTTTCCATGTAATCGAAGCTGCTGAAGAAGGCGAGGTAGTTGCCTGGCTGGCGTTGATACTGCTCGCTCATCAGCGCGGCGATGGGCGCCAGCGAGCGGTCGCGGTGCTGGTAGCGGGTGGAGATGTGGCTGGCGATGTGCACCTGGAGCTGCTGCGCGTCGAAAGGCGAGGCAACATCGACCCATGCCGTTTCGGGCGGCATGCCAAGCGTGTCGGCGTAGTAGTTCCAGGGGCTGAGCGTAGCGGAGAAAAGGGCCACCGCATGTGCGGCTTCAAAGCGCTGCTTGAGGAAGGGCGCCGGCAGGATGTTGCGGATGCAAAGCACCGAGTTCATGCGGCCTGCGGCGGCGCCACGGCCACCGTCCGATTTCTCGATGTCGAACAGCGAGTGTTCGCCGAAGCTTTCCGCCAGGCGTCCGAACAGGAGTGCGTTGAAGTAGAAATCCAGCACGTCAGCATCGAACCATGCGGGATGTTCGGCCATGTAGTCGCCGATCTCGGTGCAGGCTGTTTGCAGCGCGGCCATGAACTTTTCGGGCAGTTCGGCGTGGCTGGCGTATTCCGCTTCCTGCGCCTTCTCCAGCGCACTCCATTGGCGGTGTACGCGGTCGAGCGGTTTGCGCAGCGCTTCCGGCGCAGTCTTGCGCAGCACGCGCAGCCGCACGTGGTCCATTTCGGCGGAATACATCTTGCGGGCCCGCGAGACCATATTATGTGCTTCGTCGGCCAGCACGCCGACCTTCCAGCCGTTCATCTGCGTCAGGCTGTACAGCATGGCGCTGATGTCGAAGTAATAGTTGTAGTCGCCCACCACCACGTCGGCCCAGCGCACCAGTTCCGATTGCAGGTAGTAGGGGCAGACCTGGTGCGCCAGCGCGACTTCGCGCACCGAGGCGCGGTCCAGCATGGGCTGCTGCAAGGCGGCAGCGCGTGCGGCCGGCAGACGGTCGTAGAAGCCTTGCGCCAGCGGGCACGATTCGCCGTGGCAGGCTTTGTCAGGGTTCTCGCAGGCGGTGGTCTTGGCCGCCAGCTCCAGGGCGCGCAGCGGCAGCAAAGGTGCGCTGCGCTTGATGGTTTCGACAGCGCCGAGCGCCATGCTGCGGCCGCTGGTTTTCGCGGCGAGGAAGAATACCTTGTCCAGGCCATGTTCGGCGCTGGCTTTCAGCATCGGGAAGATGCTGCCGATGCTCTTGCCGATCCCGGTCGGCGCCTGCGCCAGCAGCGAGCAGCCGCGCGCGCTGGCCTTGTACATGGCTTCCGCAAGCTGGCGCTGGCCGGGGCGGAAGTCGGCATGCGGGAAGCGCAAGGCGCGCAGTTGCTCGTCGCGCGCGGTGCGGTGCGCCAGTTCCTGCTCGGCCCAGGCCACGAAGCGGCCGCATTGCTCTTCGAAGAAAACGCGCAGGGAAGCGGCATCGGCTTCCTCGGTGAACACCGTTTCCTTTTGCGTGCCGATGTCGAAGTAGACCAGGGCCAGGCGCAGGGCAGTCAGTTTGCGTGCGGTGCACAGCAAATGGCCGTAGACCTTGAGCTGGGCCCAGTGCAGGATGCGGTGGTTGGCGGGCTGGCGCGACAGGTCGCCGCGGTAGGTCTTGATTTCTTCGAGCTGGTTCTGGCGCGGGTCGTAGCCGTCGGCGCGTCCGCGCACATGCAGCGGGCCGAAATCTCCGGACAGGCTGACCTCGCGCTCATATTCTTCGCCACGGCGGCTGGTGACGATGGCGTGGCCTTCAATGCCTTCCTGCGCGGTGGGCGTGGGCGTGAAGCGCAGGTCCAGGTCGCCTTGCTTGGCGGTGAACTCGCACAGGGCGCGGACGGCAATCGTGTAGCTCATTCCTGCCACGCCAGGTAACACACGGACACCGGCATGCCATGCTCGGCGCAATAGTCGATCCAGCGCAACTGGTTGTCCTGCAGGCGGTCGCCCGGGCCTTTGACTTCGACCATCTGGTAGCGCTGTTCGGCGGGCCAGAAGCGGATCAGGTCCGGGAAGCCGCTGCGGTTGGCCTTGATGTCGAGCAGGATGCGCTCGAACCACAGCTTCAGATGGGCAGCCGGGATGCAGTCCAGCGCGAGACCGAGCAGTTCTTCATCAATCGCGTCCCAGTAAACGAAGGGCGACTGCAGGCCGGACTTGGCGGCGAAGTTGGCGCGGATGGCGTCGCGGTAGCTGCCGTCTTGGAGCCGCGCGAAGCAGGCTTCGAACAGGGCGGAGCGACGGCGCTGGAAGTCGGCGCTGTGCAAATCCGCCGGGCCGTGGTGGAAGGGGTGGAAGAAGGCGCCGGGAATGGCGGCAAACACCGCGTCCCAGCACAGCAGGCCAAACAGTGAATTGGCCAGCGCGTTCTCCACGTAGAAGCAGGGCGCCTCGTCCTGCCAAAGATGGTCGCGCACTACGCCTTCCACCCACCATTCCTCGGTCGGCATCGGCAGCACCAGGTCGATGCGTTCGACCGGCGTTGGCTTATGGGCGGGCTCGCGCATGTGGCCAAGCTTGCGGCGCAGGCGCGGCGCCATGCGCAGCAACTGTTGGCGTTCGGCTTCGCTCTCTGGCGCGGCCTGCGCGCGTTGCAGCCATTCGTAGGCCAGGCCGATCCGCTCGTCTTTTTCCAGCACGCGGATGGCGCGGGCGCGGGCGCCGGGGTAGGCGCATTGCTCGTAGAGTTCGAAGGCGCCGGCCCAGTTGCCCAGCTTCTCAAGCTGCTGGCCGAACTGGAACAGCATTTTCTGGCGGCGGCTGTGCAGCCACTCGTTGTCGTCGCCCAGGGCTGGCAGTTCTCGTGCCAGGTGCAGCGGGTCTTCACCGTCCGCGAATCGTTCGCGGCAGGCGTGCAGCGCCAGGTAATCGTCTATGTCGCGGCGCGAGCGGAAGCCGCGAGCGGCCGGAGAAAACTCGACTTTTTCGTAGCGGTAGATGCCCAGGTTGGACAGCACGAATTCCGACCAGTCCTGGTGGAAGTTACCGAAGAAGATCAGGCGCAGGCGGTCGCACAGGGGCTTGGAGAGGATATGGTAGACCTGGTCGCCGGCATCGGCATACCACGATGTGAAGCGGTGGCTGCCTTCGTGACGTTCGCGCAGGGCCTCCAGCTGGTCGGCCTTGCGCGCGCTGCGTTCAGCGCCGCTCAGGGCAAACACACGGGTGATTTCGGGCTTTTGGAGAAGCTCGAACAGCTCGTCCAGCGTCAGCTCGGGGTCTTGCACCACCCAGCCTTGCTCGACCAGCGGGCCGGCGGCGGCGATGGTGCAGCCGATCTCGGGGTAGCTCAACTTGGAGGCGCGGAACAGCTCTCCCTTGCGCATCACCATGCGCACAAACAGGGCGCGGGATGGCTGGGGCAGGGCGGGGAAGCTGGCGAGGAATTCGGCTTCCTCCTCCGTCAGCAGGTCGCTATAGCGCTCGCCAATCCAATGCAGGACCTGGTGGAAGTTCTCCAGGTAATAGAACGGATTTTCAAGGACTTGGTTCATGCAGGCGAAGCGGCGCGAAAACTGTATTTATATACAGTATAACGCGCCGCAGCCTGTATTGTCAGCCCTTCTTGCTGGCCGCGTTGGCTTTCTCGACCTGCTGCTCGAAGGCGGTGACGGCGTCGCGGGTGGCCTGCGTCACCTGTTCATAGCCTTTGAAGGCGTTTTCAATGGCGTTTTTGACAATCTCCACCGCGTTGTCCGAGCCGGGACGCACGTTCTTGGTCACGTCGTAAATCAGGGCGCTCAGGTTGGATTTGGCTTCGGCCAGGTGGGCGTCGGCAGCCTTGTGGAAGTCGTTCGACATTTCGGTCAGCAGGGCGCCCAGCTGCTGGTTGTAGGCGTTGGTGGCGGCCATGCCGGGCTGCAGGCGGGCGTTGATTACGTCCATGGCTTCCTGCGGCGTGGCGGAAGCATTGACCTTGCGGCCAGCCTCGATCTGGTCGTCGAGCGCCTTTTTGGCCGTAGCGATGTTCAGGGCCACTGCTTGCTCCACCCCTTGCATGGCGCGGTTGGTCAGGGTGTTGAAGGTCTCCAGCTGGAACTCAAACAGCGTCTTGGTCGCGTTGGCAAACTGCTCGGGATTCTGAAACATACGGTCTCCTTGTCGAGGTGGGATGGCGTTGCTTCTTGCTTTGGCTTCATTATTTATTACGCACCAAGTTTTCGCAATGGGCATCTTTAAACGGGCCGGCCATTTGTACCCAGCCCTTGCCGAGCGGGGTTTGCGAGCAGGCGCGCTGGCCGTCGATGCGGCTCTGGTACAAGTACCACCAGGCCGGGCGGGCGGTGGCGCTGCCGGCCGCGGTGGCGGCCAATAGCAGGATGGCGATCAGTCGTTTCATAGCGGTGCGGTGGCCGGCAGGCGCATGGTGAAGGTGCTGCCGTGGCCGGGCGTGCTGGCCACGTCGATATGACCCGCCAGCACGCCGGTCACGATATTGTGGGTGATGTACAGTCCCAGGCCCGACTGGCCGGAACCAAGCCGGGTGGTATAGAAAGGATCGAACACGCGGTGCAGGTGGTCCGGCGGGATGCCGGCGCCGTTGTCGGCCACCGACAGCAGCACGTCAGAGCCCTCGGCGCTGGCGGTGATGGTAACCGTCGGCTCGCCTTCCCCTGGCGCGGAAAAAGCATGGGTGATGCAGTTGTCGACCAGGTGTCCCACGGCCTGGCTAAGCGGAATCGGATAGCTGTCCAGCTGCAGGCCGGGCACCACGTCCAGCACCAGGTTGGGGCGCGGTTGCGGCAGGGTGGCCCACAGGGGCGCCAGCATTTCCTGCAACAGCTGGTCGAGGAAGAAGTGGCGGCGCTGGGTGTCGTTGGTGTCGACGGCGATCTGCTTGAAGCTGCCGACCAGCCTGGCGGCGCGCTGCAGGTTGCGCTGGATGATATCGCCCGCTTCGCGCGCTCGTTCCAGGTAGGCATCCAGTTCCGAGCGGCGGATGCCGGAATCGACCTGGCTGCTCAGGGCCGCCGTATGGTCGGCCAGGGTGGAGGCGGTAATCAGGCTGTTGCCGATCGGCGTATTCAGTTCGTGCGCCACGCCGGCCACCAGCGAACCGAGGGCGGCCAGTTTGTCGCGCCGCACCAGTTCGTCCTGCGTCATGCTGAGGTTCTCCAGTGCCGCTTGCAGTTCTTCACTGGTCAGCTCCGCATGCTGCTTGGCGCGCGTCAGTTCGGCGGTGCGGGCTTCGACCAGTTCTTCCAGGTGGCTGCGGTGGCGCGCCAGTTCGGCCTCGCGCCGGGCGCGCTCGATGGCGATGCTCGCCAGGTGGCTGGCCACCCCGATCAGGCGCTGTTCTTCGGTATCCGGATGGCGCACGGTGCGGTAGTACATGGCAAAGGATCCGAGCACCGTGTTCTCGTCCTGCATGATGGGCATGGACCAGCAGGCGCGCAGGCCGTAGTCGCGGATCAGGTCGAGGTAGGGCGCCCAGAGCGGGTCGTGTTCGATGTCCGAAACCACCACGGCTTCGCGGCGGTGCATGGCGGTGCCGCAGGAGCCCACGCCGGGACCGATCGCCATCCCCTCGAGCAGGGCCGCGTAGGAAGCGGGCAGGCTGGGGCAGCAGGCGCAGCGCATATGCACGCCGTCTTCATCGAGCAGCATGACGGAGCACAGCACGCCCGGCGATTGCGATTCCACCAGTTGCACCAGCTTGTGTAGTGTGTCTTCCAGCGGCACGCCGCGCGCCATCATTTCCAGCAGGCGCTCCTGGCCGACGCGCAGGTCGTCCGCACGCTGGGCGCCTGTGACGTCGACCAGGCGCATATGGAACAGGCGGCGGCCCGGCTTGGCGATCCGCACACCGCGGGCGTTGCATTCGACCATGCGCCCGCTGCTGTGGCGGAAACTGATGCGATGCACGCGCAGCTCACCGGCCAGCACGCTTTGCATCATCGCGTTCATCTCCAGCGGGTCGCAAAAGGCCGAGAACGGGGCGGTCAGCAACTCCAGCGCGCTGCGGCCCAGTAGCTGTTCGGCGCGGTGGTTCAGGTCGACCGGGCGGCCGGTGTCCAGGTCGATCAGCACCACGGCGTCGGGCGAGGCGGCTGCCATCATGTGGTAGTTCACCTCGAGGTCGAAGCCGCCGATGCGCTGGCCCTGCAGCGCGAACAGCACATGGTCCACGACGCTGGTGGTGGCCAGGGGCAGGGTGAAATAGCCATCGGCGCCGGCGCGGGCGGCGCGTTCCTTCTCGTCGTTGGACGGGCGGTGCGACATGAGCAGCACCGGAATGCGGCGGTCGGCGTCGGCCTGGGTCAGTTGGCCAGTCAATTCCAGTGCGGCGCCGCCGGCCAGCGCGGTATCCAGCAGTACCAGCGCCACGCCGCCGGCGCTGGCCGCCTCCAGGGCGTGTTGGCCGCTGGTGACCGATTCGACGCGGTAGTCGTGCCGGGCGAGCGCCAGCTCCAGCGCCGCCACATCGAGACTGGCGCCGGTAGCAACGAGGATGGTGTTGTTCGGTTCCACGCTGCCAGTGTATTACAAGCTGGCCTCGGCCTCGGCTTCGACCTGCGGAACCAGGATGCGCGGCAGGTTGTCCTCGATCCAGTCGACCAGGACTTCCAGCCGCTCGGCGACCTCGCGGCCCAGCGGCGTCAGGCTGTATTCGACATGGGGCGGGATGACGGGCAGGGCGGTGCGCAGCACGAAGCCGTCGCCCTCCAGCGCCACCAGGGTCTGCGCCAGCATTTTCTCGCTGACGCCGCCCACTTCCTTGCGCAACTGGCTGAAGCGGTGCATGCCGCCGAGGAGCACGACCAGCACCAGGACGCCCCAGCGGCTGGTGACGTGGCTCAATACCGTGCGCGATGGACATTCCGCAGCCAGCACATTGCCCGGCCTTGCCGAGCGGCGGGACAGGGAGGCCCGCAATGATTTTGAAGTTTTTTCCATACTTACAAAAAAGTACGTACTTACGAAAAGTTAGTGTTGATCCTATTATAGCCCTGCACTGTTTTCAACCAAGGAGAAAAACATGATCGTGGTAACTGGCGCTTCGGGCGCATTGGGTCAATTGGTGGTGGAAGGCTTGCTGGACAAGGTGCCGGCAGCACAAATCGTGGCGGCCGTGCGTGATCCGGCCAAGGTTGCGCACCTGGCGGCGCGTGGCGTGCAGGTGCGCCGTGCCGATTATGAAGACGCGGCCAGCCTGGATGCGGCACTGGCCGGCGCCGACCGCGTGCTGCTGGTCTCGGCCAACGAGGTTGGCAAGCGCACAGCCCAGCATCTTGCGGTGGTCGATGCGGCAAAACGTGCCGGCGTGAAGCTGCTGGCCTACACCAGCATTTTGCACGCCGACAGTTCGCCGCTGCGCCTGGCCGACGAGCACGTCGCCACCGAAACAGCCATTCGCGACAGCGGCCTGGCATATGCCTTCCTGCGCAATGGCTGGTATTTCGAGAATTTCGATAGCCGCATCCAGGGTGCCGTACAGTGGGGCGAAATGGTGGGCAGCGCAGGCGAGGGGCGCATTTCGGCAGCCGCGCGTGCGGACTATGCGGCTGCCGCGGTGGCCGTGCTGACCACGGAAGCGCCGCAGCAAGTATATGAACTGGCTGGCAGCACGTCGTTCACCCTGGCGGAACTGGCCGCCGAGGCAGCGCGCCAATCAGGAAAGGCCGCGGTGTACCGCGATGTGCCGCCGGCGGAGTTTGCTGGCGTGCTGGCTGGCGTGGGCGTGCCTGCGCCATGGCCTGAACTGCTGGCCGATTCGGATGCTGGCTCCGCACGCGGCGGCTTGTTCGATGATGGGAAAGCGCTGGAGACGCTGATTGGCCGTCCAACCCGCAGCCTGTCGCAGGCGGTGGAAGCGGCGCTGAACGCATAAATGAAAAAAGCTCCCCGGAGGGAGCTTTTCTGCGGAATTCTTGGTGCCCACGGAGGGACTCGAACCCCCACACCTCGCGGCACATGGACCTGAACCATGCGCGTCTACCAATTCCGCCACGTGGGCACTGGTACTGCATTTGTCTCAGAAGGTAGCGTTTGGTGCCCACGGAGGGACTCGAACCCCCACACCTCGCGGCACATGGACCTGAACCATGCGCGTCTACCAATTCCGCCACGTGGGCGCTAACTTCTTCAACTCTCTGTTGCGGTGTTGTGTGCAACAGAGGCACGCATATTAATGGCCGAGACCGAATCGGTCAAGTGTTAATTAATAATTTCGTGCAACTTTTTCCAATTCGGGGTCAGGTCTGTCATTTGGACAGCTGCCGCGCACCTTTGACATTTCTCAAAAGGCGGGGCGGAAAAGTCATGCTGCAAGTATTTGCGGCGCAGATTATTCGACTGCAGAAATTCGCAGATATGATTTGATGAAGATCAAATGCTTGGTTGCTGAGTCCAAATGACAGACCTGACCCCGAACTTGGCGGAAAACAAAAAAGCCGCTTTTCAGCGGCTTTCTTGCGGAATTTTTGGTGCCCACGGAGGGACTCGAACCCCCACACCTCGCGGCACATGGACCTGAACCATGCGCGTCTACCAATTCCGCCACGTGGGCATTGTCGCGTTGTTCTGCAACGAGGCACGCATAGTAATGGCCCGATGCCCACCCGTCAAGACATTTATGAAAGCTTGTTGGAACGGCCACGCTGGCGTACCGTGATCAGCAGCAGGCCTGCTGCCAGCATGGCCCAGCCCGACGGCTCGGGAATGGCTGCCACGTTCCAGCCGATGGCGTCCATGGCCAGTACGTCATTGCCGGTAATCTGCAGGGTCTCGCCCATGCCGGCGGTCGGGTCCATCAGGCCGATGAACAGGTTGTCCTTCCAATGACTGGCCTGGCGGCCGTCGCCAAAGTTTTCGCCGGTGGAAAATTCCAGTCCAACCGTGGTGCCGTCGAGCGAAAAATATTTTGCCCGGTTGTCTGCGGTCCAGTCGATCACGCCGTGCGCTGCACTCATGGTGGAGTAGCGGAACAGGTCAAGCGCGGAAACATAGGTGAACAGGTTGTCGTTGAACGGGCCGTTGTAGGGCGGGGAATTGCCGTCCAGGATGTCGACGCCGCTGATAAAGCCCAGCACGTGGCCGATCTCGTGCGCTGCCACGCCGATAAAGTCGAATGCGTTGGCGTCGGTGCCGTTGTTCGGATTGAAGTCGAAATTGAAATCGCTGTTGAACTGGATGAAGCCGTCGCAATTGCCGATGCAGCCCGACAGGGTTTGCGGTGTGACGGCCAGGCCGATGGCTTTGGCTTCGGCATTCGTGATGGAGAGGATCTGGTTGTTGGCGTCGCCATCATTGTCGACATAGGGCAGGGCGCTACCGGCCCCGTTGGGGTTGTTGGCGGTGCGGTTGATCAGCATGCCGAAGGTCGAGCCGCCGGGTAGATGGGCCACAGCGGTCGCGTCGGCGGCCGAAGTGGCGTCGGCCGCCAGTGCATTGCGGACTGAGGCATAGGTATGGAAATCTTCCGCCGAGGCTGCCTGCCCAAGAATCCCGCCGCCAAGGGAGTTGAAGCCGACCGTCAAATTTATCGTCACATTATCGTTCAGCAAACTTGACCAGCGCGCGGCTGCGGCCTGGAAGCCTTGCTGCGCCTGGAGCGAGGTGCCGGCGACGTAGTTGAAATTGAAAACAGGCGCTGCTGAGGCGGTACTGGCAGCCAGCAAAAGGCCGGCGAGCAAGGTCTTCATGGCGGTCTCCTACAGATTGGTGGGTAGGGAGGGTGCCGCAAGAAGTATGCGCGCCGCCGCTTCTGCGTGGCGCGCGACAGCCGGGGAGGCTGGGGCGTCAATGAATCCGACAGTTGAAAACAAAAAAGCCGCTGAAATCAGCGGCTTCTCTGCGGAATTTTTGGTGCCCACGGAGGGACTCGAACCCCCACACCTCGCGGCACATGGACCTGAACCATGCGCGTCTACCAATTCCGCCACGTGGGCATTAGCAACAACATCTGCTATCATACTGCTTTGGTGAGTTTTGCGCCAGATGAACTTTCATTCCACGCTGCACATCAACTCGCCATTCCCGCATCGCTGCGAGAGCCAGAATTATAGAGGAAACTCTGCCGATGTCAAAGGGCCTGCGAAAGATTTTTGTGTACGGTCCTTCCTGTTACACTAACAACCAATAATAAGATTACTGAAGAACTTTTGAACTCCACTCATACCATTCCTAGCCGCGAAGAGATTCTCGGCATCTTCCGCAGCGCCAAAGCGCCGCTCGACCTGCGCACGTTGGCGCTGTCGCTCAAAGTCAAAGCCGATTCCCAAGCCGTCCTGACGCGCCGCTTGAATGCGATGGAGCGCGACGGCCAGATCCGTTCCGATACCAGCGGCTTCTATGTGCTGGCGGACCATTCCGAATTCATTGCCGGGCGCGTGTCCAGCCACCGCGACGGCTACGGCTTCCTGATTCCTGACGAACCGGGCGAAGACTTGTTCCTGGCCGAGCGCGAGATGCAGAAGGTGCTGCACGGCGACAAGGTACTGGGCCGCATCATCGGCTACGACCGCCGTGGCCGCCCGGAAGGCACCATTGTTGAAGTGGTCCAGCGCGGCACTACCCATATCATCGGCCGCCTGCTGAAGGAAAACGGTGTGTGGGTCGTGGCGCCGGAAGACAAGCGCATCAGCCAGGATATCCTGGTGCAGGGCGCCGTCGGCAAAGCCAAGTCGGGCCAGATCGTCAGCGTGGAGCTGACCGAGCAGCCGGGCCGCTTCAAGCAGCCATCGGGCAAGATCGTTGAAGTACTGGGCGATATGGACGACCCGGGCATGGAAATTGAAATCGCCGTGCGCAAGTTCGGCGTGCCGCATATCTTCTCGGATGCCGCATTGAAGCAGGCTTCCAAGCTGCCGGACGTGGTGCACGAAGCCGATTGGGGCGAGCGTGTCGACCTGCGCGACGTGCCGCTGGTGACCATCGACGGCGAAGACGCGCGCGACTTCGACGATGCCGTGTATTGCGAACCGGTGAAAGTCGGCCGCAGCAAGGCCTTCCGCCTGATCGTGGCGATTGCCGACGTGTCGCACTACGTGAAGCCGAACGACGGCCTGGATGGCGATGCCATCGAGCGTTCGACCTCGGTTTATTTCCCGCGCCGCGTAATCCCGATGCTGCCGGAGAAGCTGTCGAACGGCCTGTGCTCGCTGAATCCGCGCGTCGACCGCCTGACCCTGGTGTGCGATGCCGTGATCACCGCGCAGGGTGAACTCAAGGCCTACCAGTTCTACCCGGCCGTGATCCACTCGGCTGCGCGCCTGACCTATACCGAAGTGGCAGCCATCCTCGGCAACACCAAGGGGCCGGAAGCAGCGCGCCGCGCGGAAATCGTGCCGCACCTGCAGAACCTGTACGACGTCTACCATGCGCTGCAGAAGTCGCGCCAGGAACGCGGTGCGATCGATTTCGAAACCACCGAGACCTACATCGTCTGCAATCCGGCCGGCAAGATCGAAAAGATCATCCCGCGCACCCGCAACGATGCGCACAAACTGATCGAAGAGTGCATGCTGGCGGCGAACGTGTGCGCGGCGGACTTGCTGCTGCGCCACAAGCATCCGGGCACCTACCGTATCCACGCCGGCCCGACCAAGGAAAAACTGACCCAGGTCCGCGACTTCCTGAAGCAGCTTGGCCTGTCGCTGGGCGGCGGCGATACGCCGGTGGCCCGCGATTACGCCGACTTGATGAAGAAGATCAAGGAGCGCCCGGACGCGCAGCTGCTGCAAACCATGCTGCTGCGCTCCATGCAGCAGGCGGTGTACAGCCCTGACAATATCGGCCACTTCGGCCTGGCGTACGAGGCCTATGCCCACTTCACCAGCCCGATCCGCCGTTATCCGGACTTGCTGACCCACCGCGCCATCAAGGCGATTTTGGCGGGCAAGAAGTACGAACCGAAGCTTGCCGACAAGTCGGTGCTGAACACCACGATTTCGAACGCACAGCGCCGCCAGGCACTGAAAGACAAGCAGGAAGGCAAGGAGCCGAAATCCAAAGGCGACCAGACCATCTGGGACGCGCTGGGCGTGCACTGCTCGGCCAACGAGCGCCGCGCCGACGAAGCTTCGCGCGACGTCGAAGCATGGCTGAAGTGCTACTTCATGCAGGACAAGCTGGGCGAAGAGTTCAGCGGCATCATCACGGGCGTGACCAACTTCGGCATCTTCGTGCAGCTGGACCAGCTGTTCGTCGAAGGCCTGGTGCACATCACCGACCTTGGTGCGGACTTCTTCGAATACGACGATGCCCGCCACGAACTGCGCGGCGAGCGTACCGGCAAGCGTTACCAGCTGACCGGCCGCGTGAACGTGCAGGTGGTGCGCGTCGACCTGGAGTCGCGCAAGATCGACCTGCGCCTGGCCGATAGCGAAATTTCGACCCTGCCGCCGCAAGGCAAAAAGGCCTCCCGCAAAGGCGGCGGCCTGGTTGGCTCGCTCGGCGATTTCGACAGCTTCGATGATGAAGACGAGAATCCAGCGGTAGCGCGCAAGCGCAAGGCAGCCCGCAGCGCGCCGTCGATCTCGACGCGCGACGAAGCGCCAACCCGCGCTCCAGGCCGCGCGCCGGCCAAGCGCGGTGCAGCATCTTCGGCTTACGCCCCGCCGGCTCCCGCTGCGCGCAAGGCCGCCAAGCCGAAGCCAAAGGCCAAGCCGAAAACCACCGCCAAGCGCGTGACCAAGGCTGCGAAGCCTAAGAAAAAACGATAAGCACCCGTCCGGCGCTTCGGCGCCGGACTTATTTTGAGAACTACGATGTCCAAGAACAAAATGATTTTCGGCTTCCACGCCGTTACCTCGCGCCTGCGCCACGAAGCTTCCAGCGTTGAAGAGATCTTCTTCGACCAGGCCCGCGACGACCGCCGCATGAAAGACCTGATCGCCCACGCGAAAGCGGCAGGCGTGCGCGTGATGCCGGTGGAATCCGAACGCCTCGACAAGATCGTCGGCACCCGCCGCCACCAGGGCGTGATCGCGTTTGCATCGCAGCTGGCGCTGGCGCGCAACCTGGACGAGCTGCTGGATGCGGTGGAAGGCCCGCCGCTGCTGCTGGTCCTGGACGGCATTACCGATCCGCACAACCTGGGCGCCTGCCTGCGTGTGGCCGATGGCGCTGGCGCGCATGCGGTGATCGCACCGAAGGATCGCTCGGTGGGCTTGAACGCGACTGCGGCCAAGGTGGCTTCTGGCGCGGCGGAATCGGTGCCGTTCATTACCGTGACCAATCTGGCGCGGACCCTGCGCGAGCTGAAGGAACGCGATATCTGGCTTATCGGTACCTCCGATGACGGCGACAAGACTTTGTACGAAGGCGATTACAGCGGCCCGACCGCGATCGTAATGGGTTCGGAAGGCGAGGGCATGCGCCGCCTGACGCGCGAGACCTGCGATGTGCTGGTGTCGATTCCGATGTTTGGCTCGGTTGAGTCGCTGAACGTTTCGGTCGCGTCGGGCGTCTGCCTGTACGAAGCGCGCCGCCAACGTATCGCGCGCGAAGCCTAAAACCGGTAAACCGGTGCCTGACCCGCAGGGTCAGGCACCTTCGCCTGCGGCCGTCGCGAATCAGTGTCTGATCCTGCGGGTCAGACACTGGGGTACCGGTTTGGCAGCAAGCAAACCACAGGCATATGCGCTATGATATTTGCCTGAACAACAGCATCCCAAAGCACCACCATGTTTGACCACCTCCGTGACGATATCCGCAGCATCATCGAGCGCGACCCCGCAGCTCGCAATGGCTGGGAGGTGCTGACCTGTTACCCCGGCCTGCAAGCCATCGTCATGCACCGCTGGGCACACTGGTGCTGGACCAACGGCCTGAAATGGCTGGGCCGCTTCATCTCCTACCTGGCGCGCATCATCACCGGCATCGAAATCCACCCCGGCGCCACCATCGGCCGCCGCGTCTTCATCGACCACGGCTTCGGCGTGGTGATCGGCGAGACCGCGGAAGTCGGTGACGACTGCACCATCTACCAGGGCGTCACGCTCGGCGGCACCTCGCTACACGCAGGCGCCAAGCGCCACCCTACGCTGGAGCGCGGCGTCATCATCGGCGCAGGCGCCAAAGTGCTGGGCGGCTTCACGGTCGGCGAATACGCCAAGGTCGGCTCCAACGCCGTAGTGCTGAAGCCCGTACCTGCCGGCGCCACAGCTGTCGGCAACCCGGCCCACCTGGTGCAAAAAGAGCACGCGCCTTCGCCATCCTCCCGCTTCTTCTCCGCATACGGCGTGACCGCCAACGGCGATGACCCGCTGTCGAAGGCCTTGCATAGCCTGATCAACCACGCGGTGGCGCAGGAAGAACAGATCGAGCGCCTGTCGGCAGCCATGAAGGCGGCGGGCTTGTCCTGTCCGGACATCAAAGCCTGCGACAAGCTCGATCAGGCAGAACTCAACAAACTGGTCGAATAAGGAAAAACCATGGACGACATTCTGGACCCGTTTGAAATACGCGTGCTCGCGGTACTGGCCGAGAAAGAAGGCCTGACGCCGGATAACTATCCGCTGTCGCTGAATGCGCTGACCAACGGCTGCAACCAGCTCTCCAGCCGCGAGCCGGTCATGCAATTGAGCGAAGAAACCGTGGCCGACGTGCTGGCCCGCCTCGCCGAGCGCAAGCTGGTGGGTACCGTCAGCCAGTCCGGCGCGCGCGTGGTCAAGTACGAGCACCGCATGCGCATGAAGTGGACGCTGGAGCAGGACAAGCTGGCAATCCTGACCATCATGATGCTGCGCGGCCCGCAAACGGCAGGCGAAATCCGCACCCGCACCGGCCGCCTGCACGAATTCAAGTCGGTTGCCGATGTTGAAACCGGCCTGCAATTCCTGATTGATAAGTATCCGCCGCTGGTGCAGAAGCTGCCGCTGGCGCCCGGCTCGCGCGAACCGCGCTACGGCCAGTTGCTTGGCGGCGAAGAAGCGCTGGCGCGCGAGGCCACGGCCGTAGCCTACGGCGGCAGTGCAAGTACGGCGGGCGAGGGCGGTGGCAGCCGTGCCGACCGCGTGGCGCAGCTGGAGCAGGAAGTGGCCTCGCTGCGTGAAGAAGTGGCATCGCTGGCCGCGCAAGTTGCCGAATTGAGGGCTGTAATCGAGTAGCAGTAGCTGTTGTGAGAATCCGCCATATTCGTTTGGATTGATTGTGGCGGCTCCCGGGCGTTGATATGCTGGACGCACAATATCAATACCCGGGAGATCGAATGGAATTGCTGCACCGCTTGTCCATCCGGCACAAGCTTCTTCTCAGCATGGGCTTGACCCTTCTGCTGTTCATCATCATTTCCTCCACCCTCAGCATCATGAAGACCAGCCAGGCTGCGCGCGAGCGCGTGCTGCGGCAGGAGCTTCCGGCCCAGGTTTCGGCCATCCGCAATGACGTGCTGCGGCAGATCGCCACGCCGTTGGCCGTTTCGCAAACACTTGCCAACAACACCTTCCTGCATGCCTGGGAGGATGCGGGCGTGCCGGACGAGGGAGTCGCCGCGTGGAGCGCCGAGGCCAAGAAACTCAAGTCCACCAATAACGCCGCTACCGTATTCTGGGTATCGCGCGCCACCGGCAAATACTTTACCGACAAGGGCTATGACCGCACGCTGAACGAAAAAGCCGCCAGCGACCAGTGGTTCTACGGCTTCCTGTCCGGCAGCGCGGCCTACCAGCTCGACATCGACAAGGATGTCAGCGCCGATACCTATATGTTGTTCATCAACACCCGCTCGCAAACGCCGGGCGGCAAGCAGGCGGTCGCTGGTCTTGGCTTGTCCGTCAATGCGCTGGCGGAAGCGGTGCGCAACTACAAGCTGGGCCAATCGGGTTACGTCTTCCTGGTGCGTGCCAATGGCACGGTGCTGATCCACCGCGACCCGAAAATGGTCGACGGCAAACACCAGCTGGCCGATATGCAAGGCATGACGCCAGCCCTGGCGAAACGCCTGATGGGCGGCGAAGCCTTCGTGGCCGACAGCTTCAAAGGCGCAGAAGGCGAAACCCTGGTGGCGTCTTCCTTCATCCCCGAACTGAACGCCTACCTGGTCGCGCAAGTGCCGGAAGCCGAAGTATTGGCAGGCATTGCGCGCGGCGCCGCCATGACATCCCTGATCGCGGCCGTGATCGGCGGCGGCATCGGCATGCTGGCGATCTTTGCTATTGCCCGCGCCATCGCATCGCCGGTAGCGAAAGCGGCCGAACTGCTGGAAGACATCGCCAGCGGCGGCGGCGACCTGACCCGCCGCATGCCGGTTCAATCGAAGGACGAACTGGGGGCGCTGGCCGCGGCCTTCAACAAATTTGTCGAATCGCTCAACGCCACCATCCTACGCGTGCGCGACAGCAGCCGCGCCATTGGCGCCGCGA
>Ga0209565_1000559_pt1 | contig 25609 bp, 25 predicted proteins | sample Araplaol_mTSA_r2_2_FD_184283 | JGI IMG/M metagenome (GOLD analysis project Ga0209565, IMG submission 184283) | Arabidopsis root microbial communities from North Carolina, USA - plate scrape MF_Col_mTSA_r2 (SPAdes) (version 3) | ecosystem: Host-associated > Plants > Roots > Endosphere | place... | reverse complement strand
CCGAGCTGATGGCCGACTGCAAGATCGCCCGTGTCTACACCGGCATCACCGGCAGCCACATACGCGGCATCAACTCCAGCGGCATGGTGGCGGTCAAGGACAAGGAAGTCACCCAGGCCGACGTGGCGCGCGTGATCGAGACGGCCAAGGCCATCAACATCTCGACCGACCAGCGCCTGCTGCTGGTCGAGCCGCAGGAGTTCGTCATCGACGGCCAGGACGTGCGCGAGCCCATAGGCATGAGCGGCATACGCCTGGAGGCCAAGGTGCACATCGTGACCGGTGCGCAGAGCGCGGCCGAGAACATCATCAAGTGCGTGCGGCGCTGCGGCCTGGAGGTGGACCAGCTGATGCTCAATCCGCTGGCCTCCAGCCTGGCGGTGCTCACGCAGGACGAGCAGGAACTCGGCGTCGCGCTGGTCGACATAGGCGCGGGCACCACCGACGTCGCGATTTTCACCGGCGGCGCCATCCGGCACACCGCGGTGATCCCGATCGCCGGCGACCTGATCACCAGCGACATCGCCATGGCGCTGCGCACGCCCACCAAGGACGCCGAAGACATCAAGGTGGAAAGCGGCTACGCCAAGCAGCTGCTGGCCGACCCCGACACCCAGGTGGAAGTCCCGGGCCTGGGCGACCGCGGCCCGCGCATGCTGAGCAAGCAGGCGCTGGCCGGCGTCATCGAGCCGCGCATCGAGGAGATTTTCTCGCTGGTCCAGCAGGTGATACGCGAGTCGGGCTATGAAGAGGTGCTGTCGTCCGGCATCGTCATCACCGGCGGCAGCGCCGTCATGCCCGGCATGGTGGAGCTCGGCGAGGACATTTTCCTCAAGCCGGTGCGTCGCGGCATACCGCGCTACTCCAGCGCGCTGTCCGACATGGTGGCGCAGGCGCGGGCCTCCACCGTCATGGGCCTGCTCGAAGAGGCCCGGCTGGCCCGCATGCGGGGCTACAAGGTGTCGCAGAAGGCGGGCAGCGTGCACAACGCCTTCGGCCGCGTCAAAGACTGGTTTGTGGGGAACTTCTGACCATGAAAACCTATTCCACTTTTATCGGCAGGCCCTCGCGTTGCATGCATTCGGGCGGGGCGGATCCCCCTGCGTGAGACAGCCGTGTCAACCATAAATACAAATTTCCAATTATTGGCAACTGCAGTTTATTGATTAGGAGGCTCCCAATGAGCATCGAAATGATTGAAATCGAAGAATTCAACCAGGGCACACAGATCAAGGTGATCGGTGTGGGCGGCGGCGGCGGCAACGCCGTCGGGCACATGATCGAATGCGGCGTGCAAGGCGTCGAATTCATCTGCGCCAACACGGACGCGCAGGCGCTCAGCCGCGGCAGCGCCCACAAGACCATCCAGCTGGGCAGCAGCGGCCTGGGCGCGGGCAGCAAGCCCGACAAGGGCCGCGACGCGGCCGAAGTGGCGGCGGACGACATCCGCAGCGCGATCGACGGCGCGCACATGCTGTTCATCACCGCCGGCATGGGCGGCGGCACGGGCACCGGCGCCGCGCCGGTGATCGCGCGCATTGCCAAGGAGATGGGCATCCTGACGGTCGGTGTGGTGACCAAGCCCTTCGAGTTCGAAGGCGGCCGCCGCATGACCAATGCCGACCTGGGCCTGGCCGAGCTCGAAGCCAACGTTGATTCGCTGATCGTGGTGCTCAACGAGAAGCTGCTCGAAGTGCTGGGCGACGACGTGACGCAGGACGAGGCTTTCGCGCATGCCAACGACGTGCTCAAAAACGCCGTGGGTGGCATCGCCGAAATCATCAACGTGCCCGGCCATGTGAACGTCGACTTCGAGGACGTGCGCACCGTGATGGGTGAACCCGGCAAGGCCATGATGGGCACGGCCAAAGCCAACGGCCCTGACCGCGCGCGCATCGCCGCCGAGCAGGCCGTGGCCTGCCCGCTGCTCGAAGGCATCGACCTGTCTGGCGCCAAGGGCGTGCTGGTGCTGATCTCGGCGGCCAAGGGCTCGCTCAAGCTGAGCGAATCCAAGCTCGCGATGAACACCATCCGTGCTTACGCCTCGCCCGATGCGCACGTGATCTACGGCACGGCTTATGACGATGAACTGGGCGACGAGATCCGCGTGACCGTGGTCGCGACGGGTTTGTCGCGCCAGGGTGTGCGCCGCCATGCGCCGCCGCTGCAGGTGCTGCGCACCGGCACCGACAACGTGCCTTTCAACGTGCCCACGCTGAACACGGCGGCAGGTGGTGCGGGCGTGCCGCAGATGGCCACGGGCGCGGCCCAGCCCGATTATGGAAATATGGCGGTGCCGAGCGTGTGGCGCACGAATCGGACGCAGGCTGCGGCCAAGGTGGATGCGCTGGCTTCGGGGGGCATGGACGACTTCGAGATTCCCGCCTTCCTCCGCAAACAAGCCGATTAATGGGTGTAAAGCTACTGCGCGTCCCGATCTTGCGTCTGCGGTGCTCACCGTACTTATGTACGGTTCCGCTCCTCGACGCAAGCTCGGGCCGCTCGCTACGCTTTCCATCCCATTAATCGCCCGTTGAGGGGACGCTTCGCTTCCCTTGCTTGCATCTCATCAATCGTCGGGGGTGGCTGCGCAATGCACTGCGCCTATGCCCGGCATTGCTATCCCCTACCCTTGAAATGGCCTTGGGCCAACTAAAATGAGCAAGATGCTTGCCCAAAGAACCCTTAAATCCCTGACCAAAGCCGTGGGCGTGGGCCTGCACAGCGGGCAGCGGGTGGAATTGACTTTGCGCCCCGCCGCGCCGGATACGGGCATTGTGTTTCGCCGTGTGGATTTGCCGCAGCCGGTGGATATCGCGATTTCGGCGCAATCGGTGACGGACACGCGGCTGGCGTCCACCATCTCCAGCGGCAGCGCCAAGGTGCACACGGTGGAGCATTTGATGTCGGCCTGTGCGGGCCTGGGCATTGACAACCTCTACGTCGACATCACGGCCGAGGAAGTGCCCATCCTGGACGGTTCGGCCTCTTCGTTTGTGTTTTTGCTGCAGTCGGCCGGCATCGAGTTGCAGGCCGCGCCCAAGCGCTTTATCCGTGTGATCAAGCCGGTGGAAGTGCGCGAAGGCGAGGGCGCCAGCACCAAGTGGGCGCGCCTGTCCCCTTATGAGGGCTACAAGCTCAGCTTTGAAATTGATTTCGACCACCCGGCGGTGGACTCCACCGGCCAGCGCGTGGAGTTCGACATGGGCTCGGGCGCCTACTCGCGCGACATCGCGCGGGCCCGCACCTTCGGCTTCACCAAGGACGTGGAGATGATGCGCGCCAACGGCCTGGCCCTGGGCGGCGGGCTGGACAACGCCATCGTGATGGACGACTACAAGGTGCTCAACAGCGACGGCCTGCGCTACAACGACGAGTTCGTAAAGCACAAGATCCTCGATGCCATGGGCGACCTGTACCTGCTGGGCAAGCCGCTGCTGGCCGCTTACAGCGCGTTTCGCTCCGGCCATGCGATGAACAACAAGCTGCTGCGGGAGCTGCTGGCGCATAAGGACGCCTACGAAGTCGTCACCTTTGAAGACGAGAAAAAAGCGCCCAGGGGTTTCGCCACACTGGCGCGCGCCTGGTAGGCGCGGCACTGCCAAGGGCCGCCCATGCTGCTGTTCCGCTGGCTCATCCTGCTGTTCTTGCTGGCCGCCGTGGTGGCCTTCATGTTTTACGCGGGTACCGGGCAGGCGCGCTACAAGCGCTTCGGGCTCATCATCCTCAAATGGACGCTGATTGCCGCCTTCGGGTTTTTCGCGGTGCTGGTGCTTGAGCGCATCGCGTAGCGAAGCCCTTCAGCGGCTGCGCCCGCCGCGGTAATTTCCCGTCATCTTTGTTGTACCCGTGCCGCCGGCCTGGGCCAGCCGTGCCATGGCGCTGCCCACGTGGGCATGGGTGATGGCCAGGCCCAGCGCGTCGGCCGCGTCCTTGCCGGGCAGCGAAGGCAGCTTGAGCAGGCGCATGACCATCTCCTGCACCTCGGCCTTGCCGGCCTTGCCGTAGCCGGCCACAGCTTTTTTGAGCTGCAAGGCGGTGTATTCGGCCACCGACAATTCGCGCGACACCAGCGCGGTGATGCAGGCGCCGCGCGCCTGGCCCAGCAGCAAGGTGGCCTGCGGGTTGACGTTGACAAAAATGATCTCGACCGAGGCCGCGTCGGGCTGGTAACGCTCCACCACCTCACACACGCCCTCGAACAGCACCTTGAGCCGCCCCGGCAGGTCGGCGCGCTCCAGGTGGGTGGTCTTGATGGTGCCGCTGGCCACATAGCGCAGGTGGGGGCCGTCCACGTCGACCACGCCGAAGCCGGAGGTCTGCAGGCCGGGGTCTATGCCTAGGATGCGCATGGCCGGGCCGCCTAGAGGCCGAAATACCAGCGGACCGAATGAAAGAAGATGGGCGCGCCGAAGCACAGCGCATCAACCCGGTCCAGCAGGCCGCTGGCGCCGGTCACGCCCACGCCGCGTTTACCCCAGTTGGGAATGCCGCGGTCGCGCTTGAGGGCCTTCATCACGAGGTGGCCCAGCGAGCCCGAAACGCAGGCGATAAAGGCCATGGCCACGGCCTGGGCCGGCTTGAAGGGTGTGAGGCCCGCGAGCAGGCCGCCCAGCAGGCTGGCCGCCACCACGGCGATCAGCCAGCTGGTCCAGTTGAAGCTTTTGCTCACATTGGGCGCGCTGGGCGGGCGCTGCAGCCTGCGGCCGACCAGGTACTCCACGATCATGCAGCTTTGCACCACGAACACCAGGAAGAACACCAGGAAGGCGTTCTTGCCTTCATAACTGGGAAACTTCAGCAGCATCAGGGCCGGCACGTGGCTGATGCCGTAGACGCAGACCATGATGCCCCATTGCAGCTTGGCGTTGCGCTCCAGGAAGCGCTGCGGGTCGTCGGCCAGCGCGCTGACCACCGGAATCGCCAGGAAGACGTAGACGGGGATGAACACGGTGACCAGGTCGAAGCGCCGCGTGATCACGAGTGCGAACTGCACCGGCAGCACCACGAAGAAGGCCAGCACCAGGCTGCGGTGGTCGCCCTGGCGCGTGGGCGAAAGCGTGATGAACTCGCGCAGCGCGAAAAACGCGACCAGCCCGAACAGCACGGTGGCCACGGTCTCGCCCAGCGTCCAGCCTATCCAGAACACCGTGGACATCAGCCAGGAAGTGCGCAGGACGCCGTTGAACTCCTTGAGCTTCTGGGTATGCAGGTCGTCCTCATGCGTGTCCTTGAGCGACATCACGAAGGCGGCCACGCTGATGGCGGTCAGGATGCCGAAGACCAGCACGAACAGCAGGCCGACCTGCTGCGAAGGCGAGAGGTTGCGCAGAAAGGTATTCATCAGGAATCCCGCAGGTCCATCACGGCCTGGCGCGCGCGGGCCAGGAATTCGCCGCGGTCCTCCCCGTCACCCAGGGCAATCGGCGCGCCGAAGGTGACCGAGCACAGGATGGGCACCGGCACGACCTCGCCCTTGGGCATGACGCGCTGTACGTTGTTGATCCAGGCCGGCACCAGCACCACGCCCGGGAACTTGAGCGCCAGGTTGTAGAGGCCGGCCTTGAATTTTTGCGGTTCCTCATGGTTGCCGCGCGTGCCTTCCGGGAACAGGATGATGGAGTCGCCGTGGGTCAGCGCTTCGATCAGCGGCTCCAGCGGGTCCTGGTCGCCGGTTTTGGCGCGGTCCACGTAAATCGCGTTGAACACCGCCGTGGTGATCCACTTCTTGAACGGCGTCTTGGTCCAGTAGTCCTTGGCCGCGATGGGCCGCGTGATGCTGCGCAGCTCCTCGGGCAGGGCCGCCCACATCAGCACCAGGTCGGCGTGGCTTTGGTGGTTGGCGAAGTAGATGCGCTGCTCGGCCTTTGGCGGGCAGCCTTGCCAGCGCGCCTGCGCGCCGGTCAGCGTGCGGATCAGACCCAGCAGGAACAGGCCCATGAGCTTGGCCAGCAAGGGAGAAAGCTTGTCGTTCATGGGCTGCTTGCCTTGGGGTGCCTCAAGGCAGTTCCACGCCGCCCATGCGGGCCACGATGGTGCCGGCGCGCGAGGCCAGGTAGCCCGAGTTGGGCCGGGTCTCAAAGTACTTGGGCCGCGGCAGCATCACGGCCAGGCGCGCGGCCTCATAGGCGCTCAGCCTGGCCGCGGGCTTGCGGTAGTAGTGCTGGGCGGCCGCCTCGGCGCCAAAAACGCCTTCGCCCCATTCCACGCTGTTGAGGTAGATCTCCAGGATGCGCTCCTTGCCCAGCAGCGCTTCCAGCAGCAAGGTCAGCACCAGCTCCTGGCCCTTGCGCAGCAGCGTGCGCTCGCCCGACAAAAACAGGTTTTTGGCCAACTGCTGCGTGATGGTGGAGCCGCCCACGATCTTCACGGGTTTGGCCGGCGTGGCAGCCGCCCTGGCGGGCGCCAGCCGGCTGGCCGACTGCGCGGCGCGCTGTTCGGCCTTGGCGTTTTTGTCCCAGGCTTTTTCCAGTGCTTCCATGTCGACACCGTCGTGCTCGGCAAAGCTGGCGTCTTCGGAGGCGATGACCGCGCGCTTGAGGCTGTCGGGCAGCTCGCTGTAGGGTACCCATTGCTGGCGCCATTTCAGGCTGCCGGTATTGCGCGCGACCAGGTAGGCTTCGGAGCGCTGGAAGGCGGTGGACTCCGGGTCCATCACGGCCATCACGGCGATGCGCGCCACAAAAAAAAGTTGCAAGGCCAGGCCGGCCAGCAGGCCCAGGCCGATCAGCCTGAACAGCGCCTTCATGCCAGCTGCGCCCGCATTTCCCGCAGCACCTGCGCCGAGGGCGGGCGCACCTTGCGCCACAGCTCGAAGGCCTCGGCGGCCTGCTCGACCAGCATGCCCAGGCCGTCGCGCGGCACGGCGCCGTTGTCGCGGGCCCAGGCCATAAAGCCGGCCGCGGCGGGGCCGTACATCATGTCGCAGGCCAGCGCGCCGGGCTTGAGCACAGCGGCGGCGACCGGCACCCCGGCACCGGCCAGGCTGCTGGCGCTGGCGTTGATGACCACGTCGAACGCGCCTTGGAGGCCGTCCAGGTCTTGGGCCAGCAGTTCGGTGGCTTGCAGCAGGGGCTGCAAAGACGCATGCGCCTTGTGGCGCTCGACCAGCGCATCGGCCTTGGCCTTTGTGCGGTTGACCAGCACCAGCCGGCGCGGCGCGGCCGCCAGCAGCGGCGCCAGCGCACCGGCGCCAGCGCCGCCCGCGCCTATCAGCAGCACGTCGCGCCCGGCCAGCGAAACGCCGGCGTTGTTCTGGATATCTTTGACCAGGCCCACGCCGTCGGTGTTGTCGGCATGGACGGCACCGCCCTGCAGCAGCAAGGTGTTGGCGGCCTGCGCGAGCTGCGCCCTGTCGCTGCGCGTGGTGGCAGCCTCAAAAGCATCAAGCTTGAAGGGCACGGTGACGTTGCAGCCCTTGACGCCGTCCCGCTGCAGCTGGGCCACGGTGGCGGCAAAGGATTCCAGCGGCACCAGCAGGCGCTCGTAGCGCAGGGATTGCCCCGTGAGTTCGGCAAAGCGCGCATGGATCAGCGGCGACTTGCTGTGAGCGATCGGGTTGCCCAGGACATAGTACTGATCCATGGGGACCCTAGCGGCTTGTGAGTTTGGTTTCCAGCGTGTCGTCACGCGTGAACTTGAAGCGCGACACCACGACGATCTGGTCGGCCTTGCGGCGCATGGCGTCGTTGAAGTGGCCGAAGGGCCCGGTGCCGCGCACAATGCTTTGCGCGCGCCGGTCCAGCGTCAGGTTGCCCGAGGTCTGCACCACTTCCGTGTCCAGCACGGTGCCGTCGAAGTTCACGGTGACGATCATGGTCAGCTCGCCATACAGTTTTTTGCCGGCCTGTTCGGGGAAGTTGACCGTGCCCTTGTCCTCGATCTTGCGGCGCAGCTCGTCGTAATAGACGGCATAGACCTCTTCGCGCGTGGCCGGGCTGATGTAGCGCTTTTTGGGCCGCGCGTTTTCTTCGTTGATGCGGCGCTCGATCTCAGCCAGGATCTTGACCAGGGCCTTGCGTTTTTCCTCGCGCTCGGCCTGGGCCGGGCTGTTGGCGGGCTGGGTCAGGTCGGGCGGCGGCATGGAGGCCAGCTGTTTTTTGATTTGCGCCAGCAGCTGGGTCTGCTGCTCCTGCAGCGACTCGACCTTGCGCTGCGCGTCTTCGGTAGCGTCGCCAAGCTCCATCAGGGCCGAAGGCGGCAGGGGCGAGGTGGCCCGGCCTTTTTCGGCCTCGCCGCCGCCGGCCAGCGAGGCCTGCGCGATCGCCTTGGCGAAGTCGGGCTTTTCGTTGGACTTGGCGTTGACCAGGATGACTTCCAGCGGGGTGTCCTGGAACACGCGGTTAAAGCGCTCGGGATCGACAAAACGCACCGTCAGCAGCACCGCGTGCACGGCGATGGACGCGCCTAAAGCGATTTGCAGTGTGCTGGGGGATTTCACAGAAAGAGATTATCGGGGTTTATGCGCGAAATCCGGTGTCAACCCGCCACCGGAGCCGCCGCGGCGGCGTCGGTTTGTGGCTCATTGACATCGACCGCGATGGAGATCGGGCCGGCGGCCATCTCGGACTCGCTGTCGTCCTCACCGAGCGGGTCGGGCGATTCGTCAAGCTCCACGTCCAGCCGCTCGGTCACCGTGCCCGACACATCCAGCGTGATCTCGTCGATTTCGCCCAATCGCACGCGCACTTTCGCGCCGCGCGGCAGGCCCTGCGTACCCACGGCCGCGAGCACCAGCGGCAATTCGTCGGCGCGCACCAGGTTGTCCTTGAAGGCGGTGGCCACCAACTCGGTGATGCCGTTTTGCTGCAGGTATTTGAGTGTCCAGTAGCGTTCTATGCCGGCCTGGAAACCGTTGTAGGCGCTGTAGGCGGCGTCAAAACCCGAGATGATGGAAAACAGCTCGGCATCCTTGGGCTTGAAGGGCGCGACCAGCGCGGCCGTGCGGCCGTGGCGGGCGCAGGCGATGATCTGCCACTGGTTGACCAGGTCGGTGTAGCGGCGCAGCGGCGAGGTGCTCCAGGCATAACTTTTGACGCCTATGCCCGCATGCGGCAAGGCCTTGGTGCCCATGCGCACCTTCACGCCGGGCGCCAGGCTGGCCTGGCTGCGGTAGATACCGGGCACGCCGTGCTCGGCCAGCCACTGGCCCCAGGTGCTGTTGGCCAGGATCATGGCCTCGGCCACGATCAGGTCCAGCGGCGCGCCGCGCTGGCGCGTGCTGATGCTGACCGTTTCGTTGCCTTGGGGCTCGCCGCCCGTGGGGTTGTCCAGGCGGAAGTTGTAGTCGGGCCGGTTGAAGTTCTCGGGCTTGCCGCGCACGATTTCACGCTGCGCCTTCAGGTGTTTGGCCAGCCGGTGCAGAAAGGTCAGCTCCACGCCCCACTGCACGCCGGTGGGCGGGCTGCTTTGCGCGGCTTCAAAAAAAGCTTCGGTAAAAGTGCTGTCCAGCATGTCGTGGCGCAGGTTGCTCACGATGGGCACCTGCTCCAGCCGCGTGGCGCTTTCCTTGATCTCCAGCGTGGCTTCGTCGAGCGTGAGGTAAAGCGACAGGGCCGGGCAGTTGCGGCCTTCCTGCAGCGTGTAGCTTTTGACGACCTCGTCGGGCAGCATGGTCAGCTTGTAGCCCGGCATGTAGACGGTGGACAGCCGCGCGCGGCCCACCGCATCGATGGGGCTGCCGGGCAGCACGGCCAGGCCGGGCGCGGCGATGTGTATGCCCAGGGTGACGATGCCGCTGCCAAGGCCCTGCACCGACAGCGCGTCGTCGATCTCGGTGGTGGCCGAGTCGTCGATGGAAAAGGCCTTGACGTCGGCCAGCGGCAGTTCGTCCTTGATCTCGGGCGCCTGCAATGCGGGGAAGCCCGTGCCCTTGGGGAAGTTCTCGAACAGGAAACGCTTCCAGTGGAACTGGTAGGGCGAGGCGATGGCGCCGGCCTTTTGCAGCAAGTCCAGCGGCGCGGTGTACGTGGCGCGCGAGGCCTCGACCACGGCTTTGTACTCGGCGCTGTTTTTGTCGGGCTTGAAGAGGATTTTGTAGAGTTGCTCGCGCACCGGCGCCGGGCATTCGCCGCGGCCCAGTTCCTCGGCCCAGGCGGTGATTTGCGCCGCCACCTGTTTTTTCTTCTCGATGGCGGCCAGCGCCTGCTGCAGGATGTCGGCGGGCGCCTTCTTGAAGCGGCCCTTGCCGGCGCGGCGGAAGTAGTGCGGCGCATCGTAAAGGCGGAACAGCGCGGCGGCCTGCTGCTCCAGCGTGGCGGGTTTGCCGTCGGCGCTGAAGTAGTCGCGGGCCAGGTCGGCAAAACCGAATTCGCCTTCGCCGGCGAATTCCCAGGCCAGGTCCAGCTCGATGTCGCTGCTCAGCTTCTGCCCGGCGGCCATGAGCTCGGCGGGCGAGGGCTTCTCGAATTTCAGCAGGGCATTGACGCCCTTGACCTTCACGCGCTTGCCCGAGTCGAGCTCCACCTGCAGCGAGGCGTCGCTCTCGGACAAAATGCGGCCGGCCAGAAACTTGCCGGCTTCTTCAAACAATACAAACAAAACGGGATCCCTTTGGTGTCTTTGATGACTTGGGGCTAGTGTAATCAGCGCCGTCCAGGGGCATTTTCAGACCAGTGCCAGGAAATCCAGGATTTCGGGCACATGCGTGTCGAAGTCGCTCAGCGCGTGGTCGCCGCCTTCGAGGATGCGCAGCCGGCTGCCCGCATAGCGGGCCGCCATTTCACGCCAGTCCAGCACCTCGTCGCCCTTGGCGATGATGGCCAGGTAGTTTTCAGGCGTTTTAAGCGGCCCGGCATGCTGGGCCTTGAGCTCATCGACAAAACGCGGTTCGAAGAAAAAGTGCTCGTCCGGGTTCTGCCAGGTGGTCTGCTCGCCGATGTAATGGGCCAGGTCGCGCGCCGGCTCCACCGCCGGGTTGAGCAACACCGCCTTGCAGCCGGTGCGCTCGGCCACGGCGGTGGCGTAAAAGCCGCCCAGCGAAGAGCCAACCACGGCCAGGCTTTCAAACCCGGCTTCAAGCGGCCAGCCGGCGATTGTGTCCATCACCCCGCGCAGCGCGGCCGCGGGCGAAGGCGGCAGCTGCGGGCACCACCAGCGCACGGCGGGATGGCGCTGCCGCACAATGGCCGCCATTTTTTGGGCCTTCATGGACTGCGGCGAAGAGCGAAAGCCGTGCAGGTAGAGCAGGTGGGTGGTGCGCATGCCGCCATGGTAGACGGGAGCCCACGGTCTTTGGCTCCCGGTCGCGGGCCCTGGCGGATAATCCCCGGCATGGCTGCCGTTTTCGACAAACCCTCTCTTTACCAGCGAACTTTGCCCCTGCTGCAGGGTTTTGACGGCCTGCTGGCATTTGCCGTCTTCCTGCTGGCCTGCGCGGGCCTGCTGATCATGTATTCATCGGGCTACGACCACGGCAGCCGCTTTGTCGACCACGGCCGCAACATGCTGATCGCCGGGGCCATCATGTTTGTGGTGGCGCAGGTGCCGCCGCAGCGCCTGATGGCCTTTGCCGTGCCGCTCTACATCGTGGGCGTGACCCTGCTGGTGGCGGTCGCGGTATTCGGCGTGACCAAAAAAGGCGCCAGGCGCTGGCTCAATGTGGGCGTGGTGATACAGCCCAGCGAAATCCTCAAGATCGCCATGCCGCTGATGCTGGCCTGGTGGTTCCAGAAGCGCGAGGGCCAGCTGCGGCCCCTGGACTTCGTGGCCGCCGTGCTGCTGCTGGCCATGCCGGTGGGCCTGATCATGAAGCAGCCCGACCTGGGCACCTCGCTGCTGGTGCTGGCGGCCGGCCTAGCGGTGATCTTTTTCGCGGGCCTGAGCTGGAAACTGATCCTGCCGCCGGTGATGCTGGGCCTGGTCGGCGTGTTCCTGGTGGTCTGGTTTGAGCCGCAGATCTGCGCCGACGGCGTGCGCTGGCCCATACTGCACGACTACCAGCAGCAGCGCATCTGCACCCTGCTGGACCCGTCGCGCGACCCGCTGGGCAAGGGCTTTCACATCATCCAGGGCATGATCGCGATCGGCTCGGGCGGCATCACCGGCAAGGGCTTTATGGCCGGCACGCAGACCCACCTGGAGTTCATTCCCGAGCGCACCACCGACTTCATCTTCGCCGCCTATTCGGAGGAGTTCGGCCTGCTGGGCAACCTGCTGCTGATCGCCGGCTTCATCTTCCTGATCCTGCGCGGGCTGGCCATCGCGCTGGAGGCCTCGACCCTGTTCGCGCGTCTGCTGGCGGGGGCACTGACCATGATTTTTTTCACCTATGCCTTCGTCAACATGGGCATGGTCAGCGGCATCCTGCCGGTGGTGGGCGTGCCTTTGCCCTTCATCAGCTACGGCGGCACCGCCATGGTCACCCTGGGCCTGGCCATAGGCATGCTGATGTCCATCGCCAAGGCCAAGCGCCTGGTGCAGACCTGAGGCCGCCTGCGTGAGCGCCCTCATGGTGACCGTGATCGGCGTGGGCAATATGGGCGGCGGCATGGCGGCCAACCTGCTGGCCAGAGGCTGGGAGGTCCAGGTTTGCGACATCGATGCGGCCAAGGTGGCGGCCATGGTGCAACTGGGCGCCACCGCCATTGCCAGCCCCGCGGATGCCGCGGCGGAGTCCCAGGCTTTTATCGTCTGTGTGGTCGATGCGGCGCAAACCGAAGAGGTGCTGTTTGGCGGGCAAGGCCTGGCCCGCATGCTGCGGTCCGGCCATGCCGTGATGCTGTGCCCCACGATTTCGCCGCAGGACGTCGAATCCTTCGCCGCCCGGCTGGCCGAACGCGGCGTGCACACGCTGGACGCCCCCATGTCGGGCGGCCCGGCCCGGGCGCGTGACGGCTCCATGAGCCTCATGCTGGCCTGCACGCAGGCGGTGTATGACCAGCAGGCCGGCTTGCTGCGGGACTTGTCGGCCAGGGTGTTCCTCATCAGCGAAAAACCCGGTGACGGCGCCCGCACCAAGCTGGTCAACAACCTGCTGGCGGGCATCAACCTGGTGGGCGCGGCCGAGGCGCTGGCGCTGGCCGGGCGCCTGGGGCTGGACCTGGCGAAAACCCTGGACGTGATCGAGCAGTCCAGCGGGCAGAGCTGGATAGGCTCGGACCGCATGCGCCGCGCGATTGCCGGCGACTACGCGCCGCGCGCGCATGTGACGCTGCTTGAAAAAGACACGCGGCTGGCCGTGGCGGCGGCCCGCGCGGCCGGCTTCGAAGGCCCGCTGGGCGAGAGCGCCAGCCGGGTCTTTGCCGAGGCCCACCAGGCCGGGCTGGCGGCCGAGGACGATGCCGCGCTGTTCAAGCACCTGGACGGCAAGGGCGGCTGAGCCGGTTTTTCACCCCGTTTCCCCTGCCTGCGGGCAAAACCCCGCCGCCCCCGGCCCACAGGCAGACTGCCTACAATGGCCGCATGACCTCACTTCGCTCCACCACCGCCTCCGCCCCCAACAAGTCCACGGTCTCCTCGGCCGCCCGGCCTACGGTGGAGTCGACCACGGGGCGGCTGGAGATCGCGCAGAAACTGCTGCTGGCGCCCTTCGGCCTCACGCAGGCGCACCTGGGCCGCGCCCTCGGTGAAATCACCTCCCATGGCGCGGACGACGCCGACCTGTATTTCCAGTACACCCGCAGCGAAGGCTGGAGCCTGGAAGAGGGCATCGTGAAAACCGGCTCCTTCAGCATCGACCAGGGCGTGGGCGTGCGTGCCGTCAGCGGTGAAAAAACCGCGTTTGCCTATTCCGACGACATTTCCGAGGCCTCGCTGCTGGATGCGGCGCGCACCGTGCGCAGCATTGCCGCCGGCGGCAAAAGCGCCCGCGTGAAGACACCGGCCGGCCGCATCGCCGGCAGCCGCTCGCTGTACCAGGGCCTGGACCCCATCGCCACGCTGGACAGTACCGCCAAGGTCCAGCTGCTGGAAAAGGTCGAAAAATTCGCCAAGGCCAAGGACCCGCGCATCGTGCAGGTCATGGCCGGCCTGGCCAGCGAATACGACGTGGTCATGGTGGCGCGCGCCGACGGCACACTGGCCGCCGACGTGCGCCCGCTGGTGCGCCTGAGCGTGACGGTGATCGCTGAGCAGAAGGGCCGGCGCGAAGTCGGCTCGGGCGGCGGCGGCGGCCGTTTCGGCCTGTCCTATTTTGACGACGCGCAGATTGCCGAATACGTCAACGACGCGGTGAAAGCCGCCCTGACCAACCTCGACGCGCGTCCCGCGCCGGCCGGCGAGATGACGGTGGTGCTGGGTTCGGGCTGGCCCGGCATCCTGCTGCACGAAGCCATAGGCCACGGCCTGGAGGGTGACTTCAACCGCAAGGGTTCCAGCGCGTTTTCAGGGCGCATAGGCCAGCGCGTGGCGGCCAAGGGCGTCACGGTGCTGGACGACGGCACCATCGCCGACCGCCGCGGTTCGCTCAACGTCGACGACGAGGGCAATGCCAGCCAGCGCAATGTGCTGATCGAGGACGGCATCTTGAAGGGATATATCCAGGATTCTCTGAACGCCCGCCTGATGAAGGTCAAGCCCACCGGCAACGGCCGGCGCGAAAGCTACGCCCACGTGCCCATGCCGCGCATGACCAACACCTATATGCTGGGCGGCGACAAGCAGCCCGAAGAAATCGTGGCCAGCATCAAGAAGGGCCTGTACGCCACCAACTTCGGCGGCGGCCAGGTCGACATCACCTCGGGCAAGTTCGTGTTCTCGGCCAGCGAAGCCTTCTGGGTCGAAAACGGCAAGATTCTGTATCCCGTCAAGGGCGCGACGATTGTCGGCAACGGCCCCGACGCGCTGACCCGCGTCACCATGATGGGCAACGACATGGCCCTGGACAGCGGCGTCGGCACCTGCGGCAAGGAAGGCCAGAGCGTTCCGGTCGGCGTCGGCCAGCCGACCCTGCGCATCGACGGCCTGACGGTGGGCGGGACGGCCTGAACCGGCCGTTTTCGGGGCTTTCTCGGACCTGTGCTACATTCCAGCTTATGAATTTCGGCAAGTTTTATTTTTCTTACTTTTGGTTCTCCAGCGCTTTCGGCGGTAGAGAGATCAAGGCGTGACCCGATAAAACGCACCGAATCTCCAAAAACCGCCGGCTCCCGGCGGTTTTTTTTTGCCCCATTTGTTTGCTGAATGTTTGTACCGAAACTTGAATTGCCCGACTGACACCTGACACCCTAGAAAAGGAAGATTGCGATGAATGCCAAAGCCACCTCCGCCAGCGACAACTGGTATGCGACCGTCGAAAAGACCAGCCAGACCGACGACGAACGCATCAAGGACATCACCGTGCTACCCCCTCCCGAGCATCTCATCCGCTTCTTCCCTATCCGCGGCACCGCCGTCGAGACGCTGATCAGCAAGACCCGCAAGGGCATCCACAACATCATCCAAGGCAAGGACGACCGCCTGCTGGTCGTCATAGGCCCCTGCTCCATCCACGATCCCGCGGCGGCGCTGGACTACGCCCGCAAGCTGGTCGAGCAGCGCAAGAAATACGAAGGCACGCTGGAAATCGTGATGCGCGTCTACTTCGAAAAGCCGCGCACCACCGTGGGCTGGAAGGGCCTGATCAACGACCCTTACCTCGATGAAACCTTCCGCATCGACGAAGGCCTGCGCATCGCGCGCCAGCTGCTGATCGACATCAACCGCCTGGGCCTGCCGGCCGGCAGCGAATTCCTGGACGTGATCTCGCCCCAGTACATCGGCGACCTGATCTCCTGGGGCGCCATCGGCGCGCGCACTACCGAAAGCCAGGTGCACCGCGAACTGGCCTCGGGCCTGTCGGCACCCATAGGCTTCAAAAACGGCACCGACGGCAACATCCGCATCGCCACCGACGCCATCCAGGCGGCGGCGCGCGGCCACCATTTCCTGTCGGTGCACAAAAACGGCCAGGTCGCCATCGTGCAGACCAACGGCAACAAGGACTGCCACGTGATCCTGCGCGGCGGCAAGACGCCCAATTACGACGCGGCCAGCGTCGCGGCGGCCTGCAAGGAGCTGGAAGCCTCCAAGCTGCCGGCTACGCTGATGGTGGACTGCAGCCACGCCAACAGCTCCAAGCAGCACGAAAAGCAGGTCGAGGTGGCGCGCGACATCGCGGGTCAGGTGGCCGGCGGTTCGCGCCATGTGTTCGGCCTGATGGTGGAAAGCCACCTCAACGCCGGCGCGCAGAAATTCACTCCCGGCAAGGACGACGCAAAAGCGCTGGACTACGGCAAGAGCATCACCGACGCCTGCCTGGGCTGGAACGATTCGATGGACGTGCTGGAAATTCTGTCGGCCGCCGTGCTCAAGCGCCGCGCCAATCAATAAGCGAATAAGCGCCATCTTCCGCTTGCGGGTTTGTGCGAATAGCCGCGCTACCCGCAAGTCGCCGACCATGGGTGCCTGACCAGGAGCACATCATGCGCAGCGAAGTCACCGTGAGCTTCAAGGACGGCCCGCCCGTGCGGCTGGACCTCAACGAAGTGCAGCCCATGCCGCACGACGTGGCACGCTGGTGGCTGGACGACCAGTTCACGCAGATGGGCTGCGAGCCGCTGCGGCCCACAGGCAAGCTGCTGACCGCCGACAAGGTCGTGGTGGTGGCCCAGGCCGCCGGGCCGGCGAAGTTCGCCGAGGCCAAATGGGCGCAAGAGTTTGCCCGCGCGGCCAGCGCGGCGCTGGCCAAGCCGGTGATTCACATCGACGTGGCCGCGCTCACCATCTCTTATTAATTAGTAGGGCCCTCAGGAGCCCCCAGGAGTTCCGGGCAGCGGCTCAGGCCTTGAGCGCCTCCAGCAGTTTGGCGTGAATCCCGCCAAAACCCCCGTTGCTCATGCACAGCAGGTGGTCGCCCGGCCGGGCCGCTGCTTTGACTTGCTCCAGCAATTGATCAATGGTGCCGGCCACCTGGGCGCGCTCGCCCATGGGCGCCAGCGCGGCGCGCGCGTCCCAGTCCAGTCCGCCGGCGTGGCAGAAGGCCAGGTCGGCCTGCTCCAGGCTCCAGGGCAGCTGGGCCGTCATGGCGCCCAGTTTCATGGTGTTGCTGCGCGGCTCGAAGATGGCGAGTATGCGTTCGCCGCCCCGGCCGGCGCTTTGCAGCTGGCGGCGCAGGCCGTCCACCGTGGTGTGGATGGCCGTGGGGTGGTGGGCGAAGTCGTCATACACCGTGATGTCGCCGCCTTTGCGCGGGATCACGCCGCGCACTTCCATGCGCCGCTTGACGTTCTGGAATTCCGCCAGCGCCAGCGCCGCGGCCTCGGGCGCCACGCCCACGTGCTCGGCCGCCGCGATGGCCGCCAGGGCATTGAGCTGGTTGTGCATGCCGCTGATGCCCCACTTCACATGGGCCACGGCCTCGCCGGCCTTGAGCACGTGAAAGTCATGCGGTTCGCCATGGGCGGTAAAGCCGGCTTTGTTCAGCAGGCCGTTGCCAAAGAGCAGTTGCTCACTCCAGCAGCCCTGGGCCAGCACGCGCTGCAGGCTGGCCTCGGCTGCGTTGACGACCACCCGGCCCTGCGAGGGCACGGTGCGCACCAGGTGGTGGAACTGCCGCTCGATGGCCGCCAGGTCGTCGAAGATGTCGGCATGGTCGAACTCGAGGTTGTTCAGCACGGCGGTGCGCGGCCGGTAGTGCACAAACTTGCTGCGCTTGTCGAAAAACGCCGTGTCGTATTCATCGGCCTCGATCACAAAGGCATTGCCCTCGCCCAGGCGGGCCGAGACGCCGAAGTTGAGCGGCACGCCGCCGACCAGAAAACCCGGCTTCAGCCCGGCATGCTCCAGGATCCAGGCCAGCATGGCCGTGGTGGTGGTCTTGCCGTGCGTGCCGGCCACGGCCAGCACGTGGCGCGGGCCGGTCGCGTGGTGGGTGGGGTGGTGCAGCACATGGCCCGACAGCCATTGCGGGCCGCTGGTGTAAGGCTTGCCGCTGTTCAAAATGGCTTCCATCAGCGGGTATTTGGGCGTCCCGTCGGCCAGCCGGGCGCGCGAGATCACATTGCCGACCACGAACACATCGGGCTCAAAGGCCATCTGGTCGGCGCCGTAGCCCTCGATCAGCTCTATGCCCAGGCCGCGCAGCTGGTCGCTCATGGGCGGGTAGACGCCCGTGTCGCAGCCTGTGACCTTGTGCCCCGCCTCTCGCGCCAGGGCGGCCAGGCCGCCCATGAAAGTGCCGCAGATTCCCAGAATATGTATGTGCATGGGGCTGTATTCTAGGAGTCCGGGTTTCGCGGGCCCGGCGGTGAACTTTGCGCCACATCGGGAGCCTAACCGGGGCACAATCGCTTCGCCCCTTCTTTTCCTCTCTCTTCTGGCTCCCGGGCCTGCCGACCTTGACCCCACACACCCTTAAATCCGAAATTGCCGCTACGGCTGCCGCGATGGTGGTCGAAGAAGGGCTGGAATACGGTCCCGCCAAGCGCCGCGCCGTCAAACAGCTGGCACTGCCGGCCCGCACCGAGCTGCCCGGCAACGACGAACTCGAGGACGCGGTGCGCGAATACATTGCGCTGTTTTGCGCCGACACCCAGCCGGCCGAGCTGGCCGCCCTGCGCGAACTGGCCCTGGTCTGGATGGAGCGCCTGGCGCAGTTCCGGCCCCATCTGGGCGGCGCCGTCTGGCACGGCACGGCCACGCGGCTTTCCGATATTTATATCCAGCTTTTCTGCGATGACCCCAAATCGGCCGAAATCGCGCTGGTTGAGCACAATGTGGACTACGAGCCGCGCACCGTGACCGGCTTTACCGGCGACAGCGTGGAAGCGCTCAGTCTGCGAAGTGTGTGCAAACCTTTGAATGAAACGGTGGGCGTGCATCTGATGGTCTACGACCACGACGACCTGCGCGGCGCCTTGAGGGCCGATACCAAGGGCCGCACGCCCCGGGGCGACATCGCCGCCGTGCAAAAATTATTGATCCCCCCAGCCGGAGCCTCAGACACGTGAACCGCAGAAACATACTTTATGGCGCGGCGGCTGCCGCAGCCGGCCTGGCCGGCGCCAGCGTCGCCTGGTGGAAGTTCCAGCCGCACCAGGTGGTGCCCGGGTCGGCCGAGACGCCGGTGGTGGGTGCGGCTGGCAGCGCCTCCGACGCCTTCTGGCGCCTCAGTTTTGACACGCCGGACGGCAAGAACCTCTCGATGAGCAGCTTTCGCGGCAAGCTCCTGCTGGTCAATTTCTGGGCCACCTGGTGCCCACCCTGTGTCGAGGAACTGCCTTTATTGGATTATTTTTACCAGGAAAACCGCGATAAAAACCTGCAAATAGTGGGTTTGGCGGTCGATCAGCCCACTGCGGTACGGACCTGGCTGCAAACCAAGCCCCTGCATTTCCCGGTGGGCATGGCCGGCCTGGGCGGGACTGAGCTCAGCAAATCGCTGGGCAACCTCGCCGGCAGCCTGCCCTTCACGGCGGTGTTCAGTGCCTCGGGAGAGCTGCTGCACCGCAAGATCGGCAAGGTCTTGCCTGAAGACCTCGCGCAGTGGGCCAAGTTGGTCTAAAAGGCCGACACGGGTTTTTGCGCGAAAACCCGGCCAACCTGCGGCAATACGCTTCTAACAGCATTGTCTGAAGGGGATTTAGGGAAATCGAGGCCAACCGCCAGACGGTTTGGAATGGCCTCCGGCTTGATGTACACTCTGCGCTTTCCCGGGGAAAGCCGCCTGGCTCCTCCCCGCAGTAGTTAACTGATAAGCGCTTTAAAGCGTAAAAGCAGAAAGTAAGTGAAAAAAGAAGGAAGATCGGTGGTGGCGCTCCTTGCGCCCTGTTTCCGGCCTTTCAGTCAAAAGCTGCGCCGAGATCCCGCGCCAGCATCTACCGTCGTTGGAGAGAACCCATGGATTTAAGAAAACTCAAAACCCTGATCGACCTCGTCTCGGAGTCCAACGTCTCCGAGCTGGAAATCACCGAAGCCGAGGGCAAGGTACGCATCGTCAAATCCAGCGGCGCTCCCGTCGTGATGCAGCAGCCGGTTGCCATGGTAGCAGCTCCCGCAGCGGCCCCGGCCGCCGGCGCCCCGGCTGCTCCGGCCCCCGAGGCGGCGCCCGCCGCCCCGGCCGGCCATGCCGTCAAGTCGCCCATGGTGGGCACCTTCTACCGCTCGGCCAGCCCCGGCGCCAAGCCCTTTGTCGAAATTGGCAGCGTGGTCAAGGAAGGCGAGACCATCTGCATCATCGAGGCCATGAAGATCCTCAACGAGATCGAAGCCGACAAGTCGGGCACGGTCACCAAGATTCTTTCGGAAAACGGCCAGGCTGTCGAATACGGCCAACCCCTCTTCATCATTGAATAAGCGGGGCGCAGCGCCTCCTTTTCAAACCAGGCTTACCGACGCATGTTCAAAAAAATTCTGATCGCCAACCGCGGGGAGATCGCTTTGCGCATCCAGCGCGCCTGCCGCGAACTCGGCGTGAAGGCCGTGATGGTCTATTCCGAGGCCGACCGCGAAGCGAAATACATCAAGCTGGCGGACGAGTCGGTCTGCATTGGCCCGGCGCCCTCCAAGGACAGCTACCTCAATATGCCGGCCATCATCTCGGCGGCCGAGGTGACGGATGCCGAAGCCATACACCCCGGCTACGGCTTCCTGAGCGAAAACGCCGATTTTGCCGAGCGGGTCGAGAAAAGCGGCTTCAAGTTCATAGGTCCCTCGCCCGAATCCATCCGCATCATGGGCGACAAGGTTTCGGCCAAGCAGACCATGATCAAGGCCGGCGTGCCCTGCGTGCCCGGCTCGGAAGGCGCCTTGCCTGACGACCCGGTCCTGATCAAGCGCACCGCCAAGCAGATCGGCTACCCCGTCATCATCAAAGCGGCCGGCGGCGGCGGCGGGCGCGGCATGCGCGTGGTGCACACCGAGGCGGCCCTGCTGCACGCGGTGCAGACTACCAAGGCCGAGGCCGGCGCGGCTTTCGGCAATCCCGAGGTCTACATGGAGAAATTCCTGCAGAACCCGCGGCATATCGAAATCCAGATCCTGGCCGACCAGCACAAGAACGCAGTCTGGCTGGGCGAGCGCGATTGCTCCATGCAGCGGCGCCACCAGAAAGTCATGGAAGAGGCGCCGGCGCCCGGCATTCCACGCAAGCTGATCGAACGCATCGGCGAGCGCTGCGTCGCGGCCGTCAAGAAGATAGGCTACCGCGGGGCGGGCACCTTCGAATTCCTCTACGAAAACGGTGAGTTCTACTTCATCGAGATGAACACCCGCGTGCAGGTGGAGCATCCGGTCACCGAGTGGATCACCGGCGTGGATATCGTACGCACCCAGATCATGGTGGCGGCCGGCGAAAAACTGCCTTTCGCCCAGCGCGACATCGAACTCAAGGGCCATTCCATCGAATGCCGCATCAACGCGGAAGACCCCTACAAGTTCATTCCCTCGCCGGGCCGTATCACGACCTGGCACACGCCAGGCGGGCCGGGCGTGCGGGTGGACTCCCACATTTACGCCAACTACTTCGTGCCGCCCAACTACGACTCCATGATCGGCAAGATCATCGTCCACGGCGACACGCGCGAGCAGGCCCTGGCCCGCATGAGCACGGCGCTGGCCGAGACCGTGGTCGAAGGTATCAACACCAACATCCCGCTGCACCGCGAACTGATGGTGGACGCCAAGTTCATGGACGGCGGCACCAACATCCACTACCTGGAAGAGTGGTTGTCCAAGCGTGAGAGGTGAGCCCCCACGCTTTTCACTTCGTGTAATGCGCTGCCCCCCGAGGGGGCCGCTGCGCCCGCGGCCCGGCAAAGCCGGTTCCGCGGCCCCTGCTTGATTAAATACCTGTGCGCCTCGGCGTACAGCTTGCGCGAGGCGATAGCCAATGTTTGAACTGATCCTGCTGGCCCCTGTTGACGAGGTGGAAACGCTCAGCGAAGCGCTGGACGCGCTCGACGCGCTCAGCGTGTCGGTGGAAGACGCCGACGCCCAGACGCCGGCGGAGCAGGCCTTGTTCGGCGAGCCCGACATGCCGCCGCCCAAGGCGGGCTGGGAACGCTCCCGCATTGTTTCGCTGTTTGCCACCGAGGCCCTGGCGCGGGACGCGGCCCATGTGCTGGCGGCGCAGGACTTCTTCGCGGGCTGCCGCGTCGTCGCCGTCCAGCCCGTGCCTGAGCAGGACTGGGTGCGCCTGACCCAGTCGCAGTTCTCGCCCGTGGACATCACGCCCGAATTCTGGATCGTGCCGACCTGGCACGAGCCGCCGGCCGAGGCCAGACAGGTGATTCGCCTGGACCCGGGCCTGGCTTTCGGCACGGGTACGCACCCGACCACACGCATGTGCCTGCGCTGGATCGCAGGCCGCACCGGGCAAGACCTGGGCCGTGTGCTCGACTACGGTTGCGGATCCGGCATCCTGGCCATAGGCGCGGCCAAGTTCGGGGCGGCCGACATCGACGCCGTGGACATCGACCCGGCCGCCGTCGAATCGACGCTGGCCAATGCCGAGGCCAACCATGTGGCGCTCAAGGCCGGCCTGCCCGAGACCGCGTCCGGCCAGTACCGCACCGTGCTGGCCAACATCCTCGCCACGCCGCTCAAGGTGCTGGCGCCCCTGCTGTGTTCCCATGTCGAGAAAGGCGGGCACCTGGTGCTCGCCGGCATCCTGGAGCGCCAGGCCGACGAGCTCAAGCAGGCCTACGCCCCCTATTGCCAGCTCAAGGTGCATGATGCGCAAGAAGGCTGGATCCTGATGACCGCCGGTTTCTAGGCCGTCCCGCAGGGGGTCAACACGGGTCGCGGCCCCTACAATACAGCGCTAAATGAGCCTGATTACGCGCTGTCCCGCATGCGGCACGATGTTCAAAGTCGTGACCGACCAACTCAAAGTCTCACAAGGCTGGGTGCGATGCGGCCATTGCGCTGAAGTATTCGATGCGTCGGCCCATCTGCTGCCGCGCGATATGTCCGCGCTGACCGCCCCCGCACCCCTGGCAACGGCCACGCTGGCCGCCGCCCCCGAGCCCCCGCCGGAATTCGACCGCCCCACCGAACCCCAAAGCCTGCCCGCGGCGGACCCGCCGGCGGAGCCGCCCCGGCAGGAATGGGCGCCAGCCCGCTCGTTTGCCGACAGGGTGCCGCTGCGGCCTTCCAGCCCCGGCTGGGACGACGCCCAGGACAGCGCCGCCGACTTCGACCCCGTGCGCTGGAAGCAGGCGCAGCAGGAACGCCAGCTCGATCCGCTGGAGCTGCCCGCCGAATCGCTGCCTGCCGAGGCACCCTTGCCGCGCCAGCCGGCCATGGTTCGCCAGGCGATTGACGACGATTCCAGCTTCGCCTATTCGGACGTGGATTCCGGCATGCCGGGGCGGCCGATGGAGCACGACGTGTCCTTTGTGCGGGATGCCCGGCGCAAGGCCTTCTGGCGAAAACCGCTGACGCGCCTGTCGCTGTCCCTGCTGTCCCTGCTGCTGTTGGCCACGCTGGTGGCCCAGTGGGCCGTCCAGCAGAGGGACATGCTGGCCGCGCTGGAGCCGCGGCTGGTTCCGGCGCTGCAGGCCTTGTGCGGTCCGCTGCATTGTGACATCCGCCCGCCTCGCCATATCGAGGCGCTGGTGATCGACAGCTCCACCTTTAACCGCATCGCCCCCGACGCTTACCGCCTGAGCTTTACCCTCAAGAACACCGGCGTGGCAGCCCTGGAAATGCCCTCTCTGGAGGTGACCCTGACCGACACCCAGGACCAGGCCGTGGTGCGCCGCGTCCTGGCGCCCGCCCAATTCGGCGCCAAGGCGGCGACGCTGGCGGCCCAGTCCGAGCTGGCGGGGCTGGTCATCATGAAAGTCTCGGGGGATGCGGCTGCCGCGTCGGCCCCTTCTTCCTCTTCTTCCTCTTCGGCGGCCGCACCCCTGCGGGTGGCGGGCTACCGTGTCCTGGCTTTTTATCCCTGATTGAAACGAGAAAAATCAATGTCCGCTGTTATCTGTGGCTCCCTGGCGTTTGACACCATCATGACTTTCGAGGGGCGCTTTTCCGAGCAGATCCTGCCCGACCAGTTGCACATCCTCAATGTGTCTTTCCTGGTGCCGGCGCTGCGCCGTGAATTCGGCGGCTGCGCCGGCAATATCGCCTACAGCCTGCGGCAGCTGGGCGGCACGGCCTTGCCCATGGCGACGGTCGGCAGCGATGGTGCCGAGTATGTGGAGCGCATGAAGACGCTGGGTATCAGCACCGAGTTCGTGCGCCAGGTCGGCGATGCCTACACCGCGCAGGCCATGATCATGACCGACCGTGACAACAACCAGATCACGGCTTTCCATCCCGGCGCGATGATGCAGGCCCATGTGACCCGCATCACGGCGCGCGGCGACATCAAGCTGGGCATCATTTCGCCCGACGGCCGCGATGCCATGCTGCAGCATACCGAGCAGTTCAAGGCCGCCGGCATTCCCTTTGTGTTCGACCCGGGCCAGGGCCTGCCCATGTTCGACGGCAAGGAACTCGCGCATTTCGTCGAACTGGCGACCTGGGTGACGGTGAACGACTACGAGGCCAAGATGCTCTGCGACCGCACCGGCATGTCCTGCGCCGAATTGTCGCGGCGCGTGCAGGGCCTGGTGGTGACCTTGGGCGCCGAAGGCTGCGAAGTCTGGATAGACGGCGAAAAAACCCTTGTACCGCCCGTGAAGGCCGAGGCCGTGGTGGACCCGACCGGCTGCGGCGACGCCTTTCGCGGGGCGCTGCTGTTCGGCCTGGAGCAAGGCTGGCCGCTGGCGCGCTGCGCCGCGCTGGGCAACCGGGTCGGCGCGCTCAAGATCGCGACGCGCGGCGGCCAGAACTACACGCTGTCGGCCGAACAAATCGCGGCTTAAGGGCCCGTTGCTCAGGCGGGTGGGCGGCCCTCGCCCAATGCTTTCACCAGTTCATCCCAGGCGGCCCGGCCGGCCGCCGCGGCATTCACGCGCAGCTGCTTGCGCCTGGAGGTCTCCCCGCGCGCCAGCGTGACCGCCTGCTGCGGCACACCGAGGCAGCCGGCCAGCCATTTCACGAGTGCCTGGTTGGCCTTGCCGTCCACCGGCGGCGCCTGCAGCCGCAGGCGCAGCGCTTGCTGGCCGGTTTCGCCGTGCAGGCCCACGATCTGGGTTTTGGCGGCATTCGGCACCACGTGCACGTCGAGCAGCACGTCACCGTTCTTTTCGATTCGCAGAAAGGCAAGCTCAGGCAGCGGCATGGGCAGGGTCGTGGTGGGGAGTGGGCCGGGCATGAAAAAAGCCCGACATCTTTCGATATCGGGCTCTAAGCAGAATTACCTTACTGCTTACGGCTTGCTGGCTGTCGGAAACGGCCAGGCAGCTTGCGGGTTCAGAGTAGTCTGAGCCGCAGGGGCAGCCGCTGCAGCGGGTGCTTTCGCAGCTTTGGCAGCAGGTTTTTTCGCGGCTTTCTTCGCAGCGGGCTTTTTCGCTGCTTTCTTGGCGGCAGGCTTCTTCGCAGCGGCTTTCTTGGCCGCTGGTTTCTTCGCTACCTTTTTCGCGGCCTTCTTGGCTGCTGGCTTTTTCGCTGCGGCTTTCTTCGCCGCTGGCTTCTTGGCCGCTACCTTCTTGGCTGCTGGCTTTTTCGCTGGCGATTTTTTCGCAGCTGGCTTCTTGGCCGCTACTTTTTTCGCTGGAGCTTTTTTAGCCGGAGCTTTTTT
>Ga0209565_1000536_pt1 | contig 26563 bp, 21 predicted proteins | sample Araplaol_mTSA_r2_2_FD_184283 | JGI IMG/M metagenome (GOLD analysis project Ga0209565, IMG submission 184283) | Arabidopsis root microbial communities from North Carolina, USA - plate scrape MF_Col_mTSA_r2 (SPAdes) (version 3) | ecosystem: Host-associated > Plants > Roots > Endosphere | place... | reverse complement strand
CCGAACAGGATCGGCTTGTTGAAGTCATGCTTACCAGCGCGCATCCACCAGAAATGCAGGATGCCGAGCGGCGCAATCACGTACACCAGCTTGTGCAGCATCTGCCAACGCTTGCCGCCCAGGCGGCGCACCATGCCATTGGTGCTTGTTACGGCCAGCGGCACCAGCAGCACGAAGGCGGTGAAACCGACTGTGATGAAGGGCCGCTTGGCGACATCCTTCAACATCTCCTGCACATCGAAGAAGTGATCGAACCACAGGAAGGTGGTGAAATGCAGCAGCGCGTAGAAGAAGGCATACAGTCCCATCATGCGACGCAGCTTGAGCAGCCAGTTCCAGCCCGACAGGCGGCGCAACGGCGTGACAGCCAGCGTGATGCAAAGGAAGTACAAGGTCCACGAACCGGTGTTGCGCGTGATGTATTGCAGCGGTTCGACCAACTGGTCGGTCGCAACCAGGTAGGCCAGCGCGAAGAACGGCACCAGCGCCAGCATGAACGCGATGGATTTGATCGCCGTCAGTTGGCGCGGAGTCGGAGTAAAAGCCATCAGTAGAACTTCTTCAGGTCCATGCCGGTGTACAGCGATGCCACTTCCGGATAGCCGTTGAACATCAGCGTCTTGCGCTTCTTCGTGAAGAAGCCGTCTTCGCCGATACGGCGCTCGGACGCCTGCGCCCAGCGCGGGTGATCGACGTCCGGATTCACGTTCGAATAGAAGCCGTATTCAGGGGCTCGGCACACAGTCAGATACCAGTAGGGCAAAACCATAGTCTAGCCTGACGTACAAAAAATGCGCAAAATTTGTGCTTAAGAAGCGCTTAGCGCAAATTCTGTATTCACATGGCCCGCATTCAACGCACTGCCCTGCCCTTTCCTGCTACCTGACCTGCTTACCACTTAAAGATCGTGCCATCATCGACAAACGGCTTAGTAGCCAGATCATCACTGGCTTCGCGCTGTTTCGCTGAACGCGCTTGAAGCGTTGTCTTTGGCGTGATCTCTGTCACATTAATCCAGTCAAAGCGTTGCTGCTTCACTTTCTTGCGCTGGATGTAGTCCCGTGCCAGCACGGAGACCACTTGCGAGATCACGCGGTAACGCTGTCCGACGAGTAGTTGGGACTTGTTGAACGTACTGCATGCCGGGATTCGCCATTTCTCTTCGCGCTGGTTGGCAGACAGCTTGTAGTACACGGTCTTGTCCGTGACCTTCGTGATGACGATGTCGAGTACCTGGGGTGTTAAATGTTGGGTCATGAGCGTATCTCCAGAACGCATGTGAGCTTCATTGCTGCACTTGGTTATTTACTGAGATCGTCAAGATCGGGGCGGATAAGGCCAAGAAATCAAGGCTTTTGTTGAATGGCACTACGGCGCGGTAGCTCTTTCAAATAGAAGGTGATTTCTTCGCCACACGGCTTTCCAATTGGTGTACTGCAAACGATGCAGCAACCAACCAAACGGAGAATTAACATGGCAAAGAACGCACAAGCAACTACTCAAGCAGCTAACGGCAACGAACAAGCAATCGGCTTCTTCGCACAACTCGGCACACTGGCAACCGCGATCACCGATCTGTCTCAGGTAGCTGTGAAACGCGATCCTTTGGTCAACGCCCGCACCAAGTTTTCCGCCAACTGCGACGAGACCGTAAAGCTGATCAAAGCAGCAGCGGAACACGGGAAGTTCTTCAAGAAGCTGCCGGACGGCTACCTGATAGCTCTCCGCAACGGGAATTCTGCGATGCTGCTTAATGGAGCTGCATACTTCAAGGTCGGCGATGCTCAAGCCGCGATCAATTTTGTAGAAGCCGCTAAAGCCGGTGCTGCGAACGGAGAACTCGATCAAGCATTTCGAGACAGTATGCGACCCCCGCGTAAAGGAAAGGAAGTAGCAGCCTCGTAAACGATGACTCATGCAGAAAAAGGAACGGCGCCATGTGCGCCGTTTTTGCTTGGAAAAAAGAATGACGAGTGCTGTCACTCTTTTGTTAATCCACCTTGTACCTGGCTGCATCCTCCGAGGCGTCGCGGAAACGCACTAACAGCCCAGGGGAACGAAATGCAGCGAGCACAGATCGACCAGACTTACTTCAACGAATACTGGGACTTCATCGAAGTCGGCGCAACGGCATGTGAAGCACTAATTGAAGTCGCGAATGCCAACGAGGTAAGCGTTATCGAAGTGTTTGATGCACTCGTTCGCCAGAGCTATCATACACGCGGGATCAATCGGGAATTTTTGGGAAGTGATGTGTGAGTCAACCAGCGGTCTCGATTAAAGTTCGACATGAGCGAGGCATTCATCGATTCCTCATAATTGCCTCGCTCACTTGTGACTCACGCAGCGTGGGACACAAACTGGCCCTTAATGTTGATGGTGAGATTCGGCTGGGTAGCAACTCCACCTGCTGCCGTAAATGAATTGCTCCCATTACTTTGACCAGTAAGTTGCAAGTCAAAGTTCTTAAGCGGCCCAAATACTGACGGAACTGCAGGGTTCCACTGCTTAATGTTCAAGCGACCGCTCATCGTTCCGCCATTGAGGGAAATTGCTCCTGTATAGACGTAGCCTGGGTCTCCGCCGTTGACAGCACCCTGCTTGATGACCGCGAGTCCTTCCCCCAAGACCCCTGCTGATGATGAGAAATGCACGTGATAGATACCGTCTTGCATAGCAAACTCCTTGCTGAATTGAAGGTTTAACTACTAACGGAAAATCCAGGGCGATTCTGCTTTTTTTGCGTCAATTGAGCCATCCGATAACATAGTTCATCTGGGCGCTCAAGATGTCAAAAAGTTGGTGCAAAAGTTCATTCTTGAATGCAATCGAACCGAGCCACTTCTATCACATGTGAAGTTTGATCATCAAAGCGCCTCAATGACGAGATGTGATCCGTCAAGTGCTCCTGTGAGCATTCCTTTCGGTTTGCCACAACTGCACTTCAGATTACCGACGACGCGATCTTGAAATAAGCCAGTTGACGACAGCGTTACGGTGACTACTCCTGGGTGGCAAAATGTTACGTAAGAATGCCCACTTCCTTGCGTTGCGCAGATCTTTTCCTCCACAGATGACCTGTTGCTACTAGTAACTTTAGAAGTCCGGTCGAATTCATAATCCATGGTGTGTTCCTATCAAATTAGGAAGTGGCAAGGTCACGACTTCTCAGAAACAAAGATCTACCTCCGACATCGAGCGTAGCCGCAAATCGCCTTCAAGTACATGGTATTCGTGAGATTCAACGGCACCGACTCCGGACCTGACGCGGTCACCTTAGCTTCTGGCGGCTCTTACTTGCGTGCTTTCAGCCGGAACCAATAGTGCTGTCACTCTTTAGTTGATTCGATAATCAGTATGGCCTTTAACTTTGGTAGCTGACTCGACTTAATGATTGAATTTTGCGAATGTAAAAATGTAGCTTCATTGTCGGTTCGCCAGAATGACTAGTTGCACTTTACTTTTTTCGCCCCGCACATGGAAACGCAGCTTGCAGGCTCTCTACTGCAATTACAAATCCATCTTCGTGAATTCGCTGGGGGTTTTTCTCGGCGTAAGTGACGAAAATTGCAATGAGCTGAGATAACCTACTACTGGGTGGAGCACAAACTCCGTAAATCGGACGTCCAAAATCATCAGTGTGACTAATGACTGTTTGAATAGTCCCGAATGTGCCCCAACATACTCCAGTTTGAAAAGTCTTTTGCATTCTGATGCCTTCACTAGACACATCTGCATTTGCAATTGCCCTGCACTCTGAAAGCAATTCTTGCGCAGAGCTCGCAGATGCCAACTGCGGTATAGCGAATGCAAGAAAAAAGGGAACGTGGATCAATGCATTCATGCGCTTCCTCTTGCGATTTCTACATCGCTGGCATTCCGACATGAAAAACACCTAAAATTTCACTTCGGCAAAAATCTTCCAACATTCATTAAAGTTCTTTGACGTTCACTTTGAAATGATCATCATCCGCTGTAGCCCGGTAGAACTTTACGCCTCTGCTTCTTGATCTAATTACAGCATCACGAATCAGTTCTTCGTCAGTTGGCCTAATCTCAGCGCCAAAGATCACGCCGGTCAATGCAGCGGGATCATAGTCCACAAAGCCAAATCCATCCGCCACATGGATAAGTCGCCACTCACGCTCGTAGCTCCAATGGCTTGATTTCGTGAGTAGGGCCTTCTCCATCATCGTTTGTGTAACTTCATTTGCGAGACGGTTGATCACTGGGCGATGGTCGGAGTAAATCACGCGAAGCGCCACGCGCATTAGTTCGGACCTTCCATCAAATTCAAGGCAAACCCCGCTATGGTTATTTGCATAATGCGCCCACATTAGTAAGTCATCGCGCTTCTCAGACATTGAATAGACACCTGACTTTTGCAGCCTGGTCGCCATACCTCTCTGAATCTCGACTGAGGTTTTTCTATTTCGAGGGTCGCGTAATGTACCAATCGCCGCCCAGGCTTCGATCAATAGTTCTTCAATAGGTTCAGTTCGGTTACGGTCTCTGCACAATTGCACGTATAAGCGAACAAATTCTTCATCCGTTCCTGAACAGCTAAAAACTGGGCGGCAGTCAAAAATATCGTTAAAGGCCGATGGTGACGAAAGGTAGATCTGCGAATCGATAATTGTCTTTACAACTCGCTCTCCTTGCTCTCCGTTCAATGGCCGATACTTGTAGAGCCTGTTAGGCATGCCACCTTTCGCTTCCCCTTCGATGATTTCCATTTGTCCCAGTTCAAAAAAGGATTTGTATAATTGGATTGATAGTGTTAGTGGTCATTGGGCTGAACTTTCAACACAGCTCCTAACGGCAAAGCAATGCAGTGCGAATGAGCCCTAGACAGTAAGGCAGGGCTTACTCGAACACAATTGCGCCTTCACCAGCAGCGCTTATTCGAATCAGATCATCAGTAGTCCGCGCTCCCATTCCTGAAAGAAAGATACGACTTCCGTGCCCGCTGGCCGCTGCTGCGATCCGAATCAATTCATCGGTAGTTCGAACGCCACCGTTAAATCGCAATCCTCCACCTGCGGCAGCAATACGGATCAGGTCATTTGTTGTCTTCGTTTCCAAAGCCATTCTCAACTCCAATCATTCGTATGAAATAGGGGATGCAATACATTTAACTCTACCACTAGTTACTACTGCCCTGTGAATAACTAAAAAATTGCATTTTTGCAACTTCAGCCAAGGTCATAGCGTCAACTCAGCTACCCTGCGTCGAACTGGCGTCAAGCACTGCTGGTATGACGATCTCGTCAGTCCTGTGACGTATTGCTAACCGACGTTACCGGCGCTAGGCTGTGGGCAGTAGGGGACATGTCGGTTGAACCGACAACTGATTTGTGCAGAAGTTGTACACGCTACTAAACAGTGCTGTAGGTGCTTGATTGGTATGCGTTTTTTCCGACCTGTGTAATACACGTTGTATTACAGGGGTCGCTGGCCGGCTCGCACGAAGCCACGTAGGTGCTCGTTTCTCCTGAGGTTCTGCACCTATTCACGGAAAAAAGGCAGCCTGTGAATAATTCCCCGATTCCTGCCCCCCAAAACGCATCACTGTATTGCTTGGGCTACTGCCTGGTAGGTGGCATCGCCAAGAACATCTTACTGGTCGTTACCTAATGAACGCATCGAGTTTGGGCGATCTCGCGTGACGCAGGTGATTTGCGCTAACTCAGCTTCCATCCCAGTGAAAAAGGCCACTGAAATCGGTTGACCAGTATTGACTCTCTCTACGCTGAAAATAATAAGCTGCTCCGCCGGACTCAACGCTCTTCGGATCTTCAACTAATTCTTCACTTGCAAGGAATCCGACGCCGACCAAATGGTTACGCTCCTCAGATCTCAAGAATCGGTCTGCACCAACCCGAATTGCGGTTGGGGTAGCAGTTGCGGATTCGTCGTGCTGACCCAATGAACGTAGCTGATTTGAATCAATACCTTCAAGTGATGCGAGCAGTAAGCCTGCGCGCTTTTTCGTGAGCTGGCGCTTGGAAGCATCGCTCAATGTGTCAAACATAGCCTTTAAGAGATTGTCATCCTGCTGGCTTTGGATGAAGAAAGTGAAGATGCCCTCTTTCCGCGACTTGATAATCATCGCTTCGCGATTGTCCGTTTCGCTGATCTTGTCTAAAAGGCCCCGCACCTCTTTGGTAGTTTGCTGTAGCGGATAGGGGCCAAGCGTGTATGGATCAAAGTCTTTAATCCGAACAGTTTCACCGTTCGTTAAAGTGCTGTCTTTTCCTATCAAGATCGCTCGCGCCGCTTCCTTTGCCAACTGTTGGCGGTCCTTGTGTGCTGTAGGCAAGCGGTTCGGTAGGGTCAAGACTGCACATAGGCCACCTTCAAGTGAAGCTGCAATCGGCTTCAAATGCGGCTTCATCAAACCCTGGAAATCGATGGCTTCCCGACGATGAATGCGCCGTCCCTTATCGGGAGAAATGGATTTGCATTCGACTTCGAGTCCACCATTCCCCATGTCTTCAATTAACAGGTCGAAGGTACCCGTCTTGTCCATCTCTGGCCAACGCACCGTTCTTCCCCTTCGAAGAAAGTGCGTCGCAGCAGTAAGCTCCAACATTAATCCACGCAGGTCATCGGGGTTGCTGAGTGCACCATGAACACGCCGACGCAGTCCTTCGGCATCGCCTCTCATACTTGCGGTCATCATCGACAGGATCTGAGAAGCGAACCTCATCGCTGGATAGAACGCGCGATTCTCGATCAAGTGAATCGGCGGCCGCTGTTGATACCTTTCGAGCAAATCGCCGAGTTGATTAAGCTGAAATGCGATGCTGTTCTCACGTTTCAGAAAGTCTTCTAAGAACGGGTTTCCTCGGACTTCAGCTTCACAGTGCCTTACTCTCCTGTGCCAATGGTTCGCCCCGATCACCTCCGCAAATTGTTGGTAAATCAGAGGTATGTCACGAGTATAGAGTTCGGTGTTAAGCAACTGTTCTATCCCTTCTTTCTTCCAAGTGCTTTCGCAACTGCTCAACTTTCATAGCAGGTCGCGTCCGATGAATCATGGCATGGCAGTTTGGACAAACAGGTCGAAGATGTTCGATTGGATTGAGGACGTACTCTTTGCCGATTTCGGCAAGTGGCACGACATGGTGCACGTGGATGTACTTCTCGCCGATTGGGCCGTAGACAGCCGCAAAATCGAAATCACAAACTACGCAGACGTAACCGTAATGCTTGATGCATTTAGCCCTGGCGTCGGGGTTTCGCTCATACGTGTTCACAGTGACCGTCTTCAAAGCACCTTCTGTGAACTGTTCCGGCCCATCCACTTCCTCTGGAAGTAGATCGCTCATCCGATCATCGGACGCGTACCAATTCCCGCCTACTCGTTTGATGACACGCTTCGTTAGTACTGGCTCAAACCCGTCAATCTTCGCAGGGCCGATACCATCTTCGTCCTTGTGTGCGTCGGAATACTTCATTGGGAAGGTCATCAATGCATAACCTTCTTCTTCAACTAGTCGAACATGCTCCCTTGATTGCTCGTAACCTGGCCGCTTGCCTTTTTCACCGATCTGCCATTCATCACTAAGAATAAGAGTGGTACTGCCTTCGGTGTTGCGATCCCACGCGCCGAAGATTACGAACTTCTTGTCCTCGTTGATAAAGGACCAACTCCAAGTCCAATTGCGACAGGTAGCCCCTTGCGATTCAATAAACTGCTTTCTACTCATAACTATGTGCTTCTCAGCTCAGTCAGGGTTGCAGAAGAGATTGGCACATTGTTACGGCTTGGTGACCTATAGTCAACATCAGATTTGGAACACTGGCCGTGCCATACCCAGCCCTTCCCGCGTCTTAAAGATCTGCTTATGCCGATAGTCGCGCCATTCCTTCTTGTAGGCGCCAGTTCAATGCCTTCGCCATTCACTAACAGCGTCACAACGCCGCTAAACAATGCTTCGGTCGTACTGTGCCAAACGAACTGCTTGGCGGGATCGGCCAGCACAAAAGCAACCGCGAAAGACACTAGCAAGGCCAAGCTTGCGTCCGAGAACCAGACGGAGCCAACGGCAGACATTTACGAGATCTGGGGCAAAGAACCCCAATTGGGGTTCTGGGTCACTGATGACGTTGAAGTACCGCTCGATGTACCGCAAGGGACGATGAGTGTCGACGAATTCTTTCCAACACCAGTGCCGCCACTTGCTCGCTTTGATACATCGAACACCATTCCAGTCTGTGACTAGCAGCTTATTCGCGGCAAGTAGGACGAGCTGAACGAAATCAATCAACGTCGCACACATCCAACTGGGGATCAACAAAAGAGTGGCAAGCGTGCGCTAACAGTGCTTGCAACAGTCCAGAACCGTTGCAAGCAGCCTGCTAACAAAATGAGAGGGAACGTGAGGTAAGCGCTCGTATCTACAGGCTTAGTAGAACTTCTTCAAATCCATGCCGTTGTACAGCGACGCCACTTCGGGATAGCCGTTGAACATCAGCGTCTTGCGCTTTTTGGTGAAGAAGCCGTCTTCGCCGATGCGGCGCTCGGATGCCTGCGACCAGCGTGGGTGGTCGACTTCCGGGTTCACATTGGAGTAGAAGCCGTATTCATTGGGTGCGGACTTGTTCCATGAAGTGCGCGGCATGTCGCGCACGAAGCGGATCTTGACGATCGACTTGGCGGATTTGAAGCCGTACTTCCATGGTACCACCATGCGCACAGGCGCGCCGTTCTGGTTCGGCAGCACGTCGCCATACATGCCCAGCGTGAGCAGCGCCAGCGGATGGTTCGCTTCGTCAATGCGCAGGCCTTCCACATACGGCCAGTCCAGCACCCGGCTGCGCACGCCCGGCATTTGCTGGTGATCGGCCAGGGTGATGAATTCGACGAACTTGGCATTGCCGGTCGGCTCGACCTTCTTGATCAATTCGGAGAAGGAATAGCCGATCCACGGGATCACCATCGACCAGCCTTCGACGCAGCGCAGGCGGTAGATGCGCTCTTCCAGCGGCGCCAGCTTGAGCAGGCTGTCGATATCAAGCGTCATCGGCTTTTTGACTTCGCCTTCGATCTGCACCGTCCAGGGACGGGTGCGCAGCGTATGCGCGTTCTCGGCCGGGTCGGACTTGTCGGTGCCGAATTCGTAGAAGTTGTTGTAGCTGGTGGCGTCCTTGCGCGAGGTCTGCTTCTCCATTACGGCATAGGCAGGATTGAGCTTGGACGGGAGATTGGCGGCTTGTACCAGTTCCGGGCCGAGAATGGCGCCGGCAGCGGCCAGCTTGATGAATTTGCGGCGCGACTCGAAGACTTCGCGCGGCGTGATTTCGGAAGGGAGAATCAACATGGTCGGCTCCAACTGGTGCAAGGTAATAGCTAAACCTTACACCAGTTTGCTGAAGCCGATATTAAAGCTTGCCGTAGGAATGCAGGCCGGAGAGGAACATGTTCACGCCCAGGAAGGCGAAGGTGGTGACCAGCAGACCGACCAGGGCCCACCATGCCGCCGGGCGGCCGCGCAGGCCCGACATCAGGCGCATGTGCAGCCAGGCTGCGTAGTTCAGCCAGACGATCAGCGCCCAGGTTTCCTTCGGATCCCAGGACCAGTAGCCGCCCCACGCTTCCGCCGCCCATAGGGCGCCGAGGATGGTGGCGATGGTGAAGAAGGCAAAGCCGATCGAGATGGCCTTGTACATCACGTCGTCCAGCACTTCGAGCGATGGCAGGCGGTCTTCCAGCATGCCGTGCGACTTCAGCAGGTAGGCCGAAGCGACCATGGCTGCCAGGGCGAAGGTTCCGTAGCCGATGAAGTTGGCCGGCACGTGAATCTTCATCCACCAGCTTTGCAGCGCCGGCACCAGCGGCTGGATTTCCGAAGCGCCGCGCGCCACGGTGTACCACAGCAGGAAACCGACAGCAGCCGAAATCACCAGCAGCACGAAAGGACCCAGGGCGCGGGTCTTGTAGTGTTCTTCGTAGTACAGGTAGAACATCGCGGTAATCAGCGAGAACAGGATGAACACTTCATACAGGTTCGAGATCGGGATGTGGCCGACGTCGGTGCCGATCAGGTAGGACTCGTACCAGCGCACCAGCATGCCGGTGACGCCCAGCACGATGCCGGCCCAGCACAGGCGGGAGCCGATCGCGCCGCCGAAATCCGAACGGGCCACCAGGCCGCCCCAGTAGAACAGGGTCGACAGGACGAACATGGTACTCATCCACAGGATGGCGGACTGGCTCGACAGCATGTACTTGAGGAAGAAACGCTTGTCCGCTGCCGCCAGGTCGCCGCCATACAGGCTGACCGCCCAAAGCGCCAGTGCAAACGACAGCGGCATCAGCCAGCGCAGCGGCTTCCAGTACCAGCCAAGCGCGGCAAACACCGGCGCCGACGCCAGCAGGATAGCCTTTTCGTAAATATCCATGTAGGCGCCGAAGCGGTTGAAGGCGTACAGCGCCCCCGCGCACAGCACCACCGCAAACAGCCAGTCGAACGCGTTCAGGCGCTTGAAGTAGCCCGGCTGCTGAGTATAAGTTTGTGTTGCTTCCATTTGCGATTCTCCAAAACCTGGCAACAGCTTACGCCGATTGCGGCAGTTTTTCCTTGAGTTCCTTAAATTCCTGTTCGAAGTCCAGCGTCTTGCGCTGGGTGCTCATGGCCATCAGGGCCTCCGCACCATCCTTGCCATCCTTGATCCATACCCAGACGCGGCGCTCGCGGATGTAGAACATGGCGAATACGCCCAGCACCAGCAGCAGGCAGCCAATGTACACGATAGTCTTGCCCGGCGAGCGGGTCACCTGGAATACCGATGCTTTGATTTGGGTGAACTCATCCAGCTGCAGGTAGACCGGGGCGCCGTAGAAGAAGCTGTCCGACAGCGCGTTGGTGGCCAGTTGCAGGAAGCGGCCGTGAGCCTCGTCCATTGCGGCGGCCGGTTTCCCATCCTGGGCGCGGGCGGCTTGCCATAGTTCCCACATCGAACCGTTCAGGATTTTCAGGAAGATTTCAGCAGCCTTGGTCTGCTCGGCCTGCGGCACCTTTTCCAGGAAGCGGCTGATGGCGAAGAAGCCGGCGCCATTGGCGTCGCCGGCAAAGATTTCCAGGCCTTTCAGGGCGGAGGCTTCCAGCTGGCCGCGCAGCGTATCGCCGGCCTTCGATTGCGGCATGGCGTGCGCCGCGTAGCTGGCGGCGGCTTTCTGGCGCAAGGCCGGGTCCTGCAGGGCGGCACGCAGGCGCATCCACTCGCGTACGCTGTGTTCGTCGTCGGCAGGAATGCGCAGGTAGCTGAACGGGTCGGACGGGTTGGCGCGCACGCCGGCCAGGAACACGGTATCGCCTTCGATGGTCACCGGCTGCATGTAGTTCTGGTATTCGCGCGCCTGGCCGGTCTTGTCGCGCAGCTTGTATTGCACCGACGGGCCGACGTTCTTCAGGTCCTTGTTGTGGGCGGTCTTGGCGGCCGAGCCCAACTGCTTGTCCAGGCTGCGCGAGAAGGATTCATTCAGGCTCTCGCCCTTGGTCACGGCGCGTGCGTCCTGGCCGCTGATGTTTTCCACGTTGAAGGGGCGGAAATCGCTCCACTCCACGGTGTATTCATCGTTCAGCTTGGTAGTGCCGTTGACTTCGCCTTCCAGGCCGAAGGTGGTGGTAGCGGTGCCCTTCATCGGGTGGCCAAGTAGCTTCAGCTTGCTGCCGCCGTCTTCGAACGAGGACTGGTAGATCGCCACGCCTTCGAAGATCAGCGGCTTGTTGACTTCGACCACGGCATCGACGGTCTTGCCGCTGTCGTTGGAGCGCACGGTGACGTGGCTGGCAAACAGCTTCGGCATGCCGGTGCTGTAGAAGTCGATATCGAATTTCTTGAGCTGGATGGTGAACGGCAGTTCCTGGATCAGCACGCCATCCGGGCGCGCCAGGATGGCCGTGTTGCCGGCCGTGCCCTCAGGCAGCGCGATATTGCCGCGGTAGGTCGGATTGTGCACGCCAAGGCGATGCTGGGCTGGGATGTCGGCAATCAGGCCGGTGCCGCCGAAGGCGGTCTTGCCGAGCACCCACTGCTGGAAGCGGATCGGCAGGTCGGAGTCGAGCATGCCGCCGATCAGGATCACGACGATGGCGCTATGGGCAAAGATGTAGCCGAACTTGTTGCCGGCGCCGCGCTTGGCGGAGACCAGGATGGCGCCGTCTTTCTCAATGACCTTGGTGCCATAGCCGGCATGGCCCAGGCGCTGGGCAGTCTGGCCGGCGAGCTGCTCGCGTGACAGCGGCGACTGCCAGTGCGTCTTGTGGTGGAAATTGTTGAGCGAAGCTTCACGCACTTTCTCGCGCCAACTGCGCATATCCTTCAGCATCTTCGGCGTATTGTGCACGATGCACAGCGTGGTTGACACCACCAGCAAGCCGCACATGGAAACGAACCACCACGACGAATAGATCGCGTACAGCCCCAGCTTGTTGAACACCTCGAACCAGAATGGGCCAAACTGGTTGATGTAGTTCGGCATCGGCTGGCTTTGCTGCACGATGGTGCCGATGATCGCGGCGAAGATGATCACCACGAACAACGCGATCGCAAACCGCATCGAGGACAGCAGTTCGACCGTCTCGGCCAGTGTGCCGCGCCGGTTGCGAAGCTGGATTCCGGAGGTACTTGGGGCGTCGCTCATTGCTACTCAGGGGAAAAGTCAGGAGGATACGCAAAAAAAGGGCAGCCTGCTTGCGCGGCCGCCCTTTTCATGTCCAGAACCGCCCTGCATCGGGCGGCGCATTGCAATTACTTCAAGCCGGCCATGTAGTCGGCAACCGCTTCGATTTCCTTGTCGGACATGCGGTAAGCGATGGTCTGCATTTCAGGGCTGGACTTGCGGGTGCCGGCCTTGAAGGCTTTCAGGGTGGCAGCGGTGTAGTCCTGGTGCTGGCCGCCGACGCGTGGGTACATGGCTGGCATGCCGCCGCCGGCCGGGCCGTGGCACGATGCACAGGCTGGCACGCGGTTTTCAGCGATGCCGCCGCGGTAGATCTTCTTGCCCAGTTCGACGGTGTCCTTGTTCTTGGCAGCGCCGGCCTTGCTTGGCTCGGTGGCCAGGTAGGCAGCGACGTTTTTCTTCTCTTCTTCGGTCAGCGCCTTGGCAAAGGCAGTCATCACGGTGCCTGGACGGGCATCGCCGCTGAAGGCCACCAGTTGCTTGTAAACGTAGGCTTCGCCCTGGCCGCCCAGCTTGGGATTGATGGTGATGGTCGAGGCACCCTTGGCGCCGTGGCAGGATACGCAGGCTGGAATGCCGCGTGCGTTGTCACCTTCAGCGTACAGCGTCGCGCCTTTGGCTGGATCAACCTTGGCTGCTGCCGGGGCATGCGCTTCATTAGCGGAGGCCACGCCGGAAACTGCCAGCATTGCGACGAACAAGGATTTTACAAATGGCGAAAACGCACGATTCATTCAGACACCTTGGGACAGAAGTAAATAATGAGTAGTATAAGAATTGGGCAATATAGCATGGCAACAATTCGTAACCCCTTATTGTACAATAGCTTTCCTGCATTTTTGCCCTCTTTTTGTTGCTTTCCCCATGTCCAAACTCTGGCAAGCCCGTTTTTTCACTACCGTTAACCATCTGCGCGACCTGCCGCGCACGACGGTGCCAGAGATCGCCTTTGCGGGCCGTTCCAATGCTGGCAAATCGACCGCGATCAATATCCTGTGCAACCAGAAAGGGCTGGCATTCGCGTCCAAGACCCCTGGCCGCACCCAGCACATCAACTTCTTCTCGGTCGGCGGCGCCCACGTGGCGATGCACCGCCATGATCCGGTCAAGATGGATGAAATCCAGTGCCTGATCGCCGACTTGCCGGGCTACGGCTATGCGGAAGTGTCGGGCGACGCCAAGAACCACTGGCAGCGCCTGCTGGGCGACTATGTGCAGCAGCGCGACCAACTGGCAGCCCTGGTGCTGATGATGGATGCGCGCCGTCCGTTCACCGACCTCGACGTGCAAATGATCGAATGGTTCGCCCCAACCGGCAAGCCGATCCACTGCATCCTGACCAAGGCAGACAAGCTCAATCGCAACGAATCCATCAACGTGCTGCGCCAGGCCAAGGCCAAGCTCGACAGCTATGTCGATGAAGACGGCGAAGGCTTCCCCTTCACCGTGCAACTGTTTTCCGCGCTGAAGCGCATCGGCATCGAGGAAGCGACGGCCAAGATCGAAGAACTGGCCGGCCTCGCCGACGGCGAACAAGCGCCCACTCCTGATGAAAGCGAAGAATGATCACTCCTGATTTTCCAGCCATCCGCATGCGCCGCATGCGCCGCGACCCGTTCTCGCGCGCCCTGATGCGCGAAAACACCGTCACTGTGGACGACCTGATCTACCCGGTCTTCGTGGTGGAAGGCGCCAACCGCCGCGAAGCAGTCACCACCATGCCGGGCGTGGACCGTATCTCGATCGACAACCTGCTGAAAGTGGCCGAGGAATGCGTCAAGCTGGGCATCCCCGTGCTGTCGCTGTTCCCGAACATCGACCCATCGCTGAAAACCAATGACGGCGTGGAAGCCACCAATCCGGAAGGCCTGATCCCGCGCGCCGTGCGCGAGCTGAAGAAGAACTTCCCCGAACTGGGCATCATGACCGACGTGGCGCTGGATCCGTACACCAGCCACGGCCAGGATGGCACCGTCGACGAAAAAGGCTCCATCCTGAACGACGAAACCACCGAGATGCTGGTGCGCCAGGCGCTGTGCCAGGCCGAAGCCGGCGTCGACATCGTCGGCCCGTCGGACATGATGGATGGCCGCATCGGCGTGATGCGCAAGGCGCTGGAAGACAAAGGCCTGATTCACACCCGCATCATGGCTTACTCGGCGAAATACGCCTCCGCCTTCTACGGCCCGTTCCGCGATGCGGTCGGTTCGGCAGCGGCGCTGGGCAAGGCCGACAAGTTCACCTACCAGATGGACCCCGCCAACACCGACGAAGCACTGCGCGAAGTGGCGCTGGATATCGCCGAAGGCGCCGACATGGTGATGGTCAAGCCAGGCATGCCCTACCTGGACATCGTGCGCCGCGTGAAAGATGAATTCAAGGTACCGACCTACGCCTACCAGGTGTCGGGCGAATACGCGATGCTGAAGGCCGCCGCGCTGAACGGCTGGCTCGATCACGACAAGGTGATGATGGAATCGATGATGGCCTTCAAGCGCGCCGGCGCCGACGGCGTCCTCACCTACTTCGCCCTCGACATCGCCCGCAAGCTGAAAGGCCTCGCCTAAAAAATAAATGGGGACGTACCCCATTTATTTGTTTCAGGCGTTCAAGCCTTTGACGTGGTGCACGCCTTCCTGGCGGTCCTGCAGGAATTGCGGCATCAAGGAGCCGACGATCATGCCGACAAAGGCCATTGCCAGGCCGGCCAACTGGCCTGGGAATTTCGCGGCCAGCTCTTCGCCGCCGATCTGCGGGAAGAATATCAGCCAGGTGCCGATACCGAACGCCAGCGACAGGATTGCGCCCTGCGTGGTAGCGCGCTTCCAGTACAGGCCCATCAACAGCGGCACGAAGGCGCCTACCAGCGTGACCTGGTAAGCGCTCGACACCAGTTCATAAATCGAAGTGCCCTTCATCGCCACCGCGTACAGCAGCACGGAAGCGGCGAACACGACGATCGTGGCGCGCATTGCGAACAGCTGCTGCTTGTCGCCCATGCCTGGGCGCAGGTTCTTCAGGATGTTTTCCACGAAACTGGTGGACGGCGCCAGCAGCGTTGCCGACGAAGTCGACTTGATTGCCGACAGCAGCGCGCCGAAGAACAGGATCTGCATCACCAGCGGCATCTTGGTCAGCACGAAGGTCGGCAGCAGGCGCTGGTAATCGTTCTTGGCCATCTCGAGGCCGTGGTCGCCCAGCACGATGATGGCGCAGGAAACGATGAACATCGGTACCGCTGCGAACAGGATGTAGCTGGCGCCGCCGATGATGGCGCCGGTGCGCGCCGTCGGTGCGTTCTTGGCCGACATCACGCGCTGGAACACGTCCTGCTGCGGGATCGAGCCCAGCATCATGGTAACAGCTGAACCAACGAAGAAGGCGATGTCGGTGAACTGCGCCGGCGGCAGGAAGTTGCCCAAGTCCTTGCTCGCCACCATGTCGACCACCTTGCCGGCACCACCCGCCAGGTCGGCGGAGAAGAAGGCGATCACGGACAGTCCCACCACCAGCACGATCATCTGGATAAAGTCAGTCCACGCCACTGCCAGGAAGCCGCCGATCACCACATAGATCAGCACCGCCAGGGTGCCAACAATCATGCCTGCGGTTTCCGACATGGCGCCATTGGTCAGCACGGAAAATACCAGGCCCAGGGCAGTAATTTGCGCTGCCACCCAGCCCAGGTAGGAAATGATGATGGCGACCGAGCAGAATACCTCGATGCCCTTGCCGAAGCGCTGGCGGTAGAAGTCGCCGATGGTCAGCAGGTTGAGCTTGTACAGGCGGGCCGCGAAGAACATGCCGACCAAAATCAGGCAGGTACCGGCGCCGAACGGGTCTTCCACAATGGCGTTCAGGCCGCCCTGCACAAACTTGGCAGGAATGCCCATCACGGTTTCCGCGCCAAACCAGGTTGCGAAAGTTGTCGTAACCACCATAATCAGCGGCAGGCTGCGGCCGGCCACCGCGAAGTCGGTCGTATTCTTGATGCGGGTACCGGCCCACACGCCAAGGCCAAGCGTGCCCAGCAGGTACAGCACAACAAAGGAAATCAGGGTGATGTTCATCGCGGCGAAAACTCCGGCTCCAAGCGGCAAATTTCGCGATTATAGCTGCAAGAACTTCGGCTGAATCAAGAAATTAGCGCTTTTTACACATCACCCTGACAATCTACAACACCTCAGCGGCCAGCAGTCCTCCGCGCCCCGGCGGCACGCGCTTGCGCCAGCTCCCGTTCGAAAGCGACAGCGCTGGGAGCCGCGGCCTGCTGGCCATCCAGCGCCAGGCGAAAGCCCTCGCCGAGGCTGCTCCGATTGTCCGGGCTGGCGTGGCCGCGCAGGCTCAGCGACAGTTGCGGAAGGTTGGCTCCATAGGACGCTCCACGGGTAATCTGCATGCGCTCTTCGCCATCCTTGCACTGGCTGGTCCAGGCCGAGCCGTCTGCCGGCGCTCCCTGATAATCATTGTGCTGGCAATCCTCGACGTATTCGGCAACGTTGCCCAGCATATCGTACAGGCCGAAAGCATTTGGCTTGTAGGACCCTACCACCGCCGTGTAGGGCGCCTGGTCGTCGCACGACGGGACCTTGCGCTCCCAGCCCAGGTCGCGCGCAAACGCCACTTGGCCGCTGACATCGAAGCCATTGCCATAGCGGCACATGCTGTCCGGCTTGCCGTCGCCCGGATAGTCCCCGGTGACGCCGGCACGGGCGGCGTATTCCCACTCCGCTTCACTCGGCAGGCGGTAATGCTTGCCGGTGGCCTTGGACAGCCATTGGGCATAGGCCTGGGCATCTTGCCAGCTCACGCACATGACCGGGTGGTAATCGGACGGCGCGTATTGCGGGCTGTTCCAGCGGCCAGGCGCCGGGGTAAGCGGCGCGTCCGGGATGGCTCCGGCACCGGGCTTGACCCATTTCCAGCATTCGCCAGGTTCACCGCCGGCCTGGTAGCCGGTGGCGTCGACGAATTGGCGGAACTGCTTGACCGTTACTTCGTACTTGGACAGCTGGAAGGATTTGACGCTGACCTGGTGTTGCGGGGCCGAGGAAATCATCTGGCCATCGGAAGGTGGCGACTGCGGGTCGCCCATCAGGAATTTGCCGGCCGGGATGGCGGCCATCGGCGGTTCGATTGGCTGGCCTGCCATGGCAGACTGCGTCAACAAGGCCACGACTGCCAAGCCGGCTTGGGTAATAAGTCTCATGCATTCCTCTTCAATAGATGATCCAACTCTACGGTTGGAATGCAGGCACTATCGGCTCAGGCGGGCTGTTTGTCGTCCTGGCCGATCGGCGCGGACATGCCGCCGGCTTGTTTGCGCCACTGGGAGGGCGGTATGCCGGTCACTTTCTTGAACGCGGCATTGAAGGTGGAGCGGCTGTTGAAGCCGGCCGCCAGCGACAAGTCGAGCAGGGAATCGCCGCGCCGCGCCGGATCGGACATCATGCGCTGCACGTCGGCCACGCGCAGGCCGTTGACGTAGTCATAGAACGTGACGCCTTGAACCTCGTTCAGGTACTGGGACAGGAGTTGCGGCGAGGTGCCGACACGGCCGGCCAGTTCGGCCAGCGTCAGCTCGGGCTCGCGATTGTCATGCTGGTGTCCTGCCCGCTGAAGGAGGCGCCGGCCAATTTCTTCGGCTGTGTCCGGAGTCATGCCGGAACGGGCGTACTTGCCATCCGTAGCCGGCTCAGGCTCTGCCACGGTCCGGGCCGCAGGTTCGCACGCCGGCGCGGTTGCAGGTGCAAGCGGCTCCGATGGAAGGGCTTTCTGCCAGCCCGGCACGAACACTGGCACATGGCGCATGCCGAACCAGCCGGCAAAACACAGTACAGCAAGCCGTCCCAGCAACAGCAGGACGTCCCACGCCCCGCCGAGCAAGGTTGCCGGGAACCAGACGACCAGCAACACCATCAGGGCAGCGGTGAGGCGGCTGAGCCAGTGCAGGTCACGCTGGCGCATGGACGAGAAGTTCTGCCGCACGGCGTGGTGATACTGGCGCAGGCGCCACAGGACGGCCAGGCCATACGCCAGCGTCAGCAACTGCAAGGCCAGTACCGCGACAAGGAACAGCCAATCCGGCGCAACACCTGCGCGCAGCGACAAGATCACGCCAAGCCATAGAGGCAGCGGCAGCAGGTGCCATGCCTGGCGCCGGCCTACGCCCAAGCCGGTCATCCCGCGGGTGTAGCAATAAAAGGAAGCGCCCAGGCAAGCCAGCGGCAGGTCGAACAGTCCCCAGATTGCTGGATACTGGCGGTAAATGCTCGCGCTATAACAGAAGTCCGCCAGCGCCAGCGAGGCAAAACTGGCGGCAAAGGCGGCCAGCCAGGCGTTGGCTGGACGCTTTCTGGCCATGGCCAGAAGGGGCGCCGCCAGGAACAACCCAAGCCCGGCGGTACATAGTTCCAGGCTGGTCGCGATCGGTGTCGCGGCCATCGATCAGCGCAACTTCCCGTAATTCGGCCAGAACTCGAGCAAGAGGAAGGCCTGCAGCTCCTTCTCGTCTTCCTTGCGCGCGCTCATCGGCACATTACGGCCCAGGCGGTGCGATTCCCAGATAAAGTCGCCCGGTTTCTCCTTGCGGATCATCTCGATCATCTTCTTGACGATTGCCGTTTCGATATCTTTTTCCGAACCCTGGTCGACGTGGACCTGCTGCTGCCACTGGCGCTTGAAGTTGGTGCTGAAGCCGCGGAACTTGATATCCGCGCCATTGAAGGTCTGGTTGACGATCTGGAACACCCCACCGGTGTCGTTGCGCTCGCCATTGGCGTTGCGGCCCTGGGCGCCCATGATATTGGCCATGGCGCGCGCCTTGGCATTGGCGCCGGCATCTTCTTCCTGTGCCGGCTGTTGCGAATCGCCCTGGCGCGCGCGACGGCGCTGCTCGATCAGGGCAGCCATGTCCGGCACCGTATCGGGCACCGGCGTCAGCTTGGCCTGCTCTGGCGGCACGATCTTTTCCTGCGGCTTGATGACCTCGGTGATCGCATTCTTGTTCGGCGGCAGGTAGGCGCGCGAGGAGCGCGGCGTTTCCTTGGACGGCTTCGCCTTCGGCTGCGACTTGGGCTTGGGCTGCGGCGCCGGCTTGCCCGGCGGAGTGATATAGACCATCTCGCCGGCCTTGGATGGCGGGGTCAGGTCGATCTTTTCCTTGGGCTTGATGAAATAGATGAGTACGACCAGCAGGTGCAGGGCGATGGTAAAGGCAATACCCCAGCGGTTAGGCTTGCTCGCACCATATTCGAGCACCTTGTCCTGCGGCCACGGCTGGCCGCAGGTCGGGCAGGTATGCCCGTCGTGGGCCGCAAGTTCGGCGTGGGAATGGGTGTACTGGTGCAAGATATTGGCTTTTTACTGAAGATGCTGGGGTGGAAGCTTACCGACTTTCGCCCTTGACGAATGTTACAGGTTGTAAGCGCCGCCCCGCATATTATCAGTGTTTGGCCGCTTTGACGGCCCTGAGCTCGACCGGCTGCACGGCTTCCGTGGCAGATCCGTCATCCAGGTCTTCATCCTTCATCGGACCGCTGCCCGAGTATTTATCCAGGAACAGGTAAATCACGGGCGTGATGTACAGGGTAATCACCTGGGAGAACAGCAGGCCGCCAATGACCGCCAGGCCTAGCGGCTGGCGCAATTCGGCGCCCGCGCCCAGGCCCAGCGCGATCGGCAAGGCGCCCATCAGGGCCGCCAGCGTGGTCATCATGATCGGGCGGAAGCGCAGGATACAGGCCTCGCGGATGGCATCCATCGGCGCCTTGCCCTCCTCCCGCTGCGCCACCAGGGCGAAGTCGATCATCATGATCGCGTTCTTCTTGACGATACCGATCAGCATCAGGATGCCGATGATGGCAATCATGGTCAGGTCCATCTTGAAGATCCACAGCGTCAGCAGCGCGCCCACCGCCGCGGACGGCAGGCCGGCCAGGATGGTCAGCGGGTGGATATAGCTTTCGTACAGCACGCCCAGCAGCACGTAGATCACGCCCAGCGCCGCCACGATCAGGATCAGCTGGCTGCTTTGGGAATCCTTGAACACGGCCGCATCGCCGCCGTAGCTGGTGATGATCGAAGCCGGCAGGCCCATCTGCATGCCCATCTTTTCGATCTTGGCGGTGGCATTGCCCAGCGGGACGTCCGGCGCCAGGTTGAAGGAAATCGTAATTGCCTGCAATTGGCCCTGGTGGTTGACCGAGGTTGGGCCCACCGTGCGCTCGACGGTGGCAAAGCTCGACAGCTGCACTAGTTGGCCGCTGCTGTTACGCACCGACAGCTTGGTCAGCGAATCGTCGAACTGGCGGTCTTCGGTGGCCGCTTCCAGGATCACGAAATAGCTGGCGGCCGAGGAGTAGATGGTCGAGACCTGGCGTTCGCCGAAGGCCAGGTAGAGCGCGGTACGCACATCGGCCAGCTTGACGCCCAGCATATTGGCCTTGTCGCGGTCGATCTTCAGTTGCGCCTGCAGGCCGCGGTTCTGCGAATCGCTGGTCACGTCGCGGAAATCGGTATCGGCCCGCATCTGGTCCAGGAACTTGGCGGCCCAGTCGTTCAGCGCATCCGGGCTGACCGATTGCAGGGTGTACTGGTAGCGGCTCTTCGAGGGGCGGCCGCCCAGCTGCAGGTTCTGCACCGGGCTCAGGTAAACCTGGATGCCGGCAATCTTTTTCGTTTCCTTGCGCAGGCTATCCAGCACCTCGGTCATCTTCTTGCGTTCGCCGCGCGGCTTCAGCACGATGAACATGCGGCCGGTATTGCCGCCGCTCGTGAACGACGTCACGTCCTTGATATTGGGATTGGCCTGGATCGTGGCCGCCACCTTTTCCTGCAGCTCCAGCATGGCGGAGGTGGAAATGTCTTCCGACGCTTCGGTATTCACGCGGATCTGCCCCAGGTCTTCCTCGGGGAAGAAGCCTTTCGGAATCGCGATGTACAGCCAGGCGGTCAGCGCGAACGTGCCGATGGCGATGCCCAGCACCACGAAGCGGTGATGCAGGGCCAGGTCCAGCGTGCGCGCATAGGCGTCGCGCGTGGCATGGAAGGCGCGCTCGAAGTGGCGGCCGATGAAGGTATCGTCGCCCGAAGTCTCATGCGAGTCGGCCGGCATGAAGCGCGAAGCCAGCATCGGCACCAGGGTCAGCGACACGATCGCCGACACCAGCACCGACAGGCCGACCACCATGGCGAATTCGTGGAACATCAGGCCCATCACGCCTGGCATGAAGAAGATCGGAATGAACACCGCCACCAGCGAAATCGAAATCGACACGATGGTGAAGCCCATCTCTTTCGAACCGACCAGCGCCGCCTGCAAAGGCTTCTTGCCCAGTTCGATATGGCGCACGATGTTTTCCAGCACCACGATCGCATCGTCGACCACCAGGCCTACTGCCAGCGTGATGCCAAGCAGGGACACGTTGTCCAGGCTGTAGCCCAGCGCGTACAGCAGCGACAGCGCGCCGAGCAGCGAGATCGGCATGGTGACGGCCGGGATGAAGGTGGCAGCCAGGCGGCGCAGGAAAAGGAAGATCACCAGCACCACCAGCACCACCGTCAGCGCCAGCGTCAGGTTCACGTCGTGGATTGCTTCGCGGATCGACACCGAGCGGTCGTTGACCAGGTTGATCGACACCGATTCCGGCAACTGGGCGCGGAAGCGCGGCAGCAGCTTGCGCACCGCATCGACCACCTGCACGGTGTTGGCATCGGGCTGGCGTTGTACCAGCAGCACGATGGCGCGCTCGCCGTTGTAGCTGCCGGCAGCCTTGATCGACTGGTAGCTGTCTTCCACCGTCGCCACTTCCTTCAGGCGCACCGGCTGGCCATTGCGGGTGGCGATGATCAGGTCGGCGAAATCGGCGGCGCGCATCAGCTGGGCATTGCCCTGGATGGTCAGGGTCTGGCTCGGGCCGTCGATGGTGCCGAGCGGCGTGTTGGCGTTGGCGGCCTTGATGGCGGTCTGCAGCTCGTCAAGCGTCAGGTTGCGCGAGTTCATCAGGTCCGGCTTGGCGCGCACGCGCACGGCAAAGCGCTTCTGGCCGTTGACCGAGACCTGGGCCACGCCCGGCAGGGTCGACAGGTTGGGCGCCACCAGGTTTTCCGCGTAATCGTTGAGCTCGGACAGGCTCAGCGACGGCGAGGTCATGGTGGCGAACAGCACCGGCGCATCGGCCGGGTTGACCTTGCGGTAGGACGGCAGGTCCGTCATTTCCTGCGGCAGCGAGCGCTGGGCGCGCAGCAGCGCCGCCTGCACGTCGACAGCCGCTTCGTTGACGTTGATCGACGGGTCGAATTCCAGCGTCAGCGAGGTATTGCCCAGCGTGCTGGTGGAGGTGATCATCGACAGGCCGCCGATGGTCGAGAATTGTTTTTCCAGCGGCAGCGCAACCGACGATGCCATGGTTTCCGGCGAGGCGCCCGGCAGGTCGGCGCTGACGTTGATGACCGGGGTGTTGTAGCTCGGCAGTGCGGCGACGGGAATGTGGGAATAGGCCAGCACGCCCGCCAGGATCAGGCTCAGCGAGAGCAGCACCACCATGACGGGGCGCCGGATACTCAGCTCGGAAAGGTTCATTCGGCTTTACCCTTCTTGTGTGCCTTGCCGTTCTGCGCCACTGCCGGTTCGGCAATGCGGACTTTGCCGCCCGGTCGCAGGTTCTGCTTGCCTTCCACGATGATCTGCTCATCGCCATTCAGGCCGGTGACCGCGGCCAATGCGCCGAAGCCGTGGATGCGTTGGACGTTGACTACCTTGGCCGTCTGGTCAGGCGCAACGGTGTACACAAAAGTACCTTTGGTATTGGTAATAATAGCGTTCTGCGGCACCACCAGCGCATCTTTCAGAGTGGCAACCGTCAGCTTGGTGTTGACGTATTGGCCCGGCCACAGGCGGGTATCGGCATTGTCGAATACGGCCTTGACGCGGATTACGCCGGCCACCGGGTCGACGGTATTGTCGACAAAGCTGAGCTGGCCTTTGATCGGCTTGTCCGAATTGTTCTGGAAGGCTTGCACCGCCACCTTGCCGGCTCGCTGCGCGTCGAGCAAGGCCGCCAGGCTCGATTCAGGCACGGTGAAGGCGACGTTGATCGGGTTCAGCTGGGTCACCGTGGTCAGCGAAGTGCTGAGTTGCACCAGGCTGCCCGGATAGACGTTGATGGCGCCGACACGGCCGGTCAGCGGCGAACGGATTTGCGTGAAGCTCTGGTCGACCTTGCTGGCGCGGGCGACGGCGATGTCGGCTTCCAGCGTAGCGCGGCTCGAGTCCACCTGGCTCTTCAGTGTGTCGACTGCACTCTGGGCCAGGAAGTTCTGGGTGCGCAATTCCTGGGCGCGCTTGTACTGGCGCTCCAGGTCAGCCAGCGTGGCACGGTCCTTGGCAACCTGTGCGTCCGCTTTCTCGACATTGGCCGCCTCGGTGCGGGCGTCCAGCGAGAACATCAGCTCGCCCTGCTTGACGAACTGGCCTTCTTTCACATGCACTTTGACGATGGTGCTGGTGGTTTGCGGATGCAGGTCGACAGTCGAGATCGGGCTCACGGTGCCATTGGCCGACAACGCCACCGGCACGTCCTGGCGCAGCGGCGCCACCACGTTGACCGTGGTCGGGCCCTGTTCGCCCTTGCCTTTGCCGCCAGCCGCGCTGCCTTGTCCGTGCTCGGCTCCCTGCTCGGCCGGGGCCTTGCCCGCATACCAGGTGCCGCCGCCGATTGCCACGGCCAGGCCCACCACTACTGCCAGAGTTTTCTTCTTCATGAGAGGTTTAACTACTTTCCTGCATAAAATTCGGGGAACACGAGGGTGGCCTCCAGGCCGCCGCTCGCGTGGTTGGCCAGGCTCAGGCTGGCGCCATGCTGTTCAGCGATATTGCGTGCAATCGTGAGGCCAAGGCCGGTGCCGCCGGACGAGCGGTTGCGCGACGATTCCAGGCGATAGAACGGCTCGAACACCTGGGCCAGCTGGCCGGCCGGGATGCCCGGCCCTTCATCGCGGATGCGCACGCGCGATGCACCCGCTTCGCGCTCCACCGTCACGTGCGCGCGCTGGCCGTACTTGACCGCGTTGTCGATCAGGTTCACCAGGCAGCGGCGGATGTCGAGCGGACGGCCCATCAAGTCCATGCTTGCGCGGCCTGTCAGGTCCACCTGCTGGCCGGCGTCGGTGGCGTCTGCGCATACGCTGTCGAGCAGGGCGTCGAGGTCAACGCGCTGCATGGCCTCGGTGGTATCCATGCTGCGCGCCAGGTCCAGGCCTTCCTTCACCATCTGCTGCATGGCCGACAGGTCTTCCAGCAGCTTGCCCTGCAGTTCCGGGTCCTGCACTTTTTCCAGGCGCAGGCGCATGCGGGTCAGAGGGGTCTGCAGGTCATGCGTGATGGCTGCCAGCATTTCCGTGCGCTGGGCGATGTGCTGGCGGATCCGCGCCTGCATGGCATTGAAGGCGGCTGAGGCGGTACGGATTTCCGTCGCGCCGCCCAGCTTGATCGGCGGGTGATTGATGTCGTGACCGAGGTTTTTGGCGGCGACGGCCAGTTTTTTCAGCGGGCCCATCGTCATGCGGGCCACCAGGTAGGCCAGCACGGCAATGCTGAGGAGGAAGGGAACAAAAGCGGCATATTCATTCTTGCCTGTCGGCGCGGGCTGGCGCGGCGGCAGGATGGACAATTTCAGGTGCTGGCCGTCGGGCATGGTGACCGCCAGCGATTCGCAGGTGCCGCGCCAGGTGCCGGTGCCGGCGCCAAACACGGAGAAGGCCGTGTAGGCGGGGGTCGGGCGCTCGCAGGCATCCGGGCGGTCCAGCAGGGATTGCAGGGTGTATTCCTTGCCGAGGCGGTTGGCGAGGGTGGCGGCAAACTCGGTCAATTCGGGGTTGATGCCGCCCAGCTCGCTCAATACCTCGAGCTTGATGGCGCCCATGCTGGCCACGCGCAGGTATTGGTTGCGCGATTCCGGCAGCACGACAACTGCGGTGGAAATGATCTGCTCGGCACGCTCGAGGGCAAAGAAGTCGCGATAGCGCTGCAGGGTGCGCTGGCGTTCATTGACGGCGAGATATTGGGTCAGCGCGGCAGAGGCAAGGATGCCCAGCATCAGGACCAGGAATACCCGGCCCGTCATGCCCCTGAAGAACGCTTTCATCAGTCAGGCTCCACCGCCACCGTACCGGCCAGCACATAGCCGCCATTGCGCACCGTCTTGATGATCTGCGGCAGGCGGGCATCTTCGCCCAGCTTCTGGCGCAGGCGGCTGATCTGGATGTCGATTGAGCGGTCGAATGGATCGGCGTCGCGGCCCTGGGTCAGGTTCAGCAACTGGTCGCGGTTCAGCACGCGGTTCGGGTGCTCGAGGAAGACCTTGAGCAGGCGGAATTCGGCGCCGGACAGCATGATGACCGTTCCTTGCGGATTGACCAGGTGGCGCGCGGTCAGGTCCAGCACCCAGTTGGAGAAGCGGATGCGGCTGGCTTTCTCGACGCCACTGGCGGCGGTATTGCTGCTCCGGCGCAGCACGCTGCGGATGCGGGCCAGCAGTTCGCGCGGCTCGAATGGCTTGGGCAGGTAATCGTCGGCGCCCATTTCCAGCCCGAGGATGCGGTCCAGCGGCTCGCTGCGGGCAGTCAGCATGATGACCGGCAGGGTCGAGTGGGCGCGCAGCTTGCGGCACAGGGTCAGGCCGTCTTCGCCCGGCAAGTTCAGGTCCAGCACGATCAGGTCGGGCTTGGTGTTGTCGAGCAGCTTCCACATGGCCGCGCCGTCGCCGGCGCCATGGGTGCGGTAACCGTTGGTTTCCAGATAATCCTGCAACAGGGTGCGGATATCGCGGTCGTCGTCAACGATGAGGATAGTGGCGGCATTTTCCATGC
>Ga0209565_1000529_pt1 | contig 27049 bp, 25 predicted proteins | sample Araplaol_mTSA_r2_2_FD_184283 | JGI IMG/M metagenome (GOLD analysis project Ga0209565, IMG submission 184283) | Arabidopsis root microbial communities from North Carolina, USA - plate scrape MF_Col_mTSA_r2 (SPAdes) (version 3) | ecosystem: Host-associated > Plants > Roots > Endosphere | place... | reverse complement strand
GCGCGGCCCGAATCATGATCGGACGCCGGCGCGTGAAGATTGGCAAAGCATTTATCGGGCAGCGCATTGCCCTGCGCGAAACACAGCACGACGGCGTCTATGCCATTTGGTTCGGCGCCATCCGGATCGGAGAGATCGACCTGAGCGCCCCGGAGGGCACTCAGCTCTCAACTGTCCCGACCTAGAATGTGTCAACCATGTCCTCGCACATGCGTCAGCTATGTCTCCGGTCTGCACAGCGGGAGAGGGGAGAAAACCGTCGGGAAACCTAGTATTTTCCCTAAGTTTTCATATAACCAGAAAAGCGTAAGGTGCTGGCCTATGCAAACGAGGCCCATCACCCTGACCGAGCGCGTGATTCAGCAGCTGCGTGCGGAGATCGCCGACGGCGTGTTTCCCGTGGGCGCGCGCCTGCCTACCGGCAAGCAGTTGGCCGAGCGCTACGGCGTGAGCGCCGCCGTGATCCGCGAAGTGACGGAGCACCTGCGCTCGCTGGGCATGATCGAAAGCCGGCAAGGGCTAGGCAGCACGGTGCGCGCCCGCGTTAGCGACAGCGGCTTCCGCCTTGCCGGCCATGCCGACGCCACTGACCTGGCGGCCATCTTCGAATTGCGGATCGACCTGGAAAGCGCGGCTGCGGCGATGGCCGCGCGGCATCGGACGGAGGCCGACATTGCGCGGATGTCCGCCCTGCTCGACGCCATCGCCGCCCGCCTGGACGACCCCGAGCACGGTGTGGAGCCCGATATCCAGTTCCATATCGCCATCGCCACGGCCACGCACAACCCGTATTACCTGCAACTGCTGCAGTACATGAACCTGCAGCTGCACCAGGCGGTGCGCACCGCCCGCGTCCATTCCAGCCGCCTGCCCGGCTTGCCCGGGCAGGTGCACGCCGAGCATGTGGCGATCTTCGACGCCATCCGCGCGCGCCACGCCGAACTGGCCCGCCAGCGCGCCACCGAACACCTGCGCAATGCCGCCGGCCGCCTGGGCCTGCCGCTGCGCCAGCCCTGAACTTACGCATCCGCATCTACCTGACGAGTGACGATCATGTCCGACACCGCTTTTGCACAACGCCTGACCGAAGCCCTGGGCCCCGAGGTTGTCGCCACCGCGCCCGACGACGTGGCGCCGTGGCTGGCCGACTGGCGCGGCCTCTACAAGGGCCATGCCCAGGCCGTGGTGCGGCCGCGCACCACCGAACAGGTGGCGCAGGCGCTGGCGCTGTGCCAGCAGGCCGGCGTGCCGGTGGTGCCGCGCGGCGGCAATACGGGCCTGTGCGGCGGCGCTGCCCCTGACACCCGCCCCGCCAACGTGGTGATCAGCCTCGACCGCATGGACCAGATCCGCTCGATCGACACCATCGCCAACACCATGGTGGCCGAGGCGGGCTGCATCCTCGGCAACCTGCGCCGCGCCGCCGAGGATCATGACCGCCTGTTCCCGCTCTCGCTGGCGGCGGAAGACTCGTGCCAGATCGGCGGCAACCTGGCCACCAATGCCGGCGGCGTGAACGTGGTGCGCTACGGCATGACGCGCGAGCTGGTGCTGGGCGTGGAAGCGGTGCTGCCGAACGGCGAGATCTTTCACGGCCTGCGCACGCTGCGCAAGGACAACACCGGCTACGACCTCAAGCAGCTGCTGATCGGCTCGGAAGGCACGCTCGGCATCATCACGGCCGCCGCGCTGCGTCTGTCGCCGCGCGCCGACACGCGGGCCGTGGTGCTGGCCGCAGTGGAGTCGTCGAAGCAGGCGCTGGAACTGTATTCGCTGCTGTTCGCCCGCTGCGGCGCGCGGCTGCAGGCGTACGAATTCTTCACCGACCAGTGCCTGGAACTGGTGCTGACCCACGCCGAGAACGTGCAGGCGCCGTTCGCCGGGCGCCATCCGGCCTATGTGCTGCTGGAAATTGCCGACACGGCGCCAGAAGACGTGCTGAACGCGCTGCTGGAATCGGTCATTGGCGAGGCGCTGGAGCAGGGCCTGTGCCTGGACGCGGCGGTATCGGCCTCGCTGGCCCAGTTGCAGGGCCTGTGGCGCCTGCGCGAGGAAATCTCCGAGGCGCAGCGCGCCGACGGCCTGCACCTGAAGCACGACATCTCGCTGCCGATCGAGAGCATCCCGGCGTTCATGGCTTCGATGGAAGCGCGGCTGCATGCGCGCCATCCGGGCATCCGCCCGTTCATCTTCGGCCATTTCGGCGACGGCAACCTGCACTACAACCTGTCGCGGCCGCTCGGGGCCGACCCGAAGTGGGCACTGGGCGAAGGCAAGCCGGTCAGCGACGAGGTGATGGAGGAAGTGGCGCGCTACAACGGCAGCATCAGCGCCGAGCACGGCATTGGCCAGCTCAAGCGCGACGCCTTCCTGGCGCTCAAGGACCCACTCGAACTGCGCCTGATGCGCGCCATCAAGCAGGTGTTCGATCCCAGCGGCATCATGAACCCCGGCAAGCTGCTCTAAGGCACGCATGGCGCACTGGCCCACGGGCGCACTCGCTATACTGGGAGCCTTTTCCTGCATGCCGCGACCGAACGGTTCCCAAATTGGCTGACCAAGACCTGAGCAAGCTGAAGATCGACCGCAGTGCCATGGCGCCCGCGCCGCGCCGGCGCCGCCGCTGGGTGCGCTACGCGATCATCGCGCTGATTCTGCTGGTGCTGATTGGCGTGGGCGCCCGCCTGGCCGGCCCGCAGGCCGTGGAAACCACCACGGTGTCGTCGGCCTATCCCTCGCAGAACTACACGCTGCTCAATGCCACGGGCTACGTCGTGCCCCAGCGCAAGGCGGCCGTGGCCTCGAAGGCCCAGGGCCGCCTGGAATGGCTGGGCGTGCTGGAAGGCTCGCGCGTCAAGAAGGACGAGATCATCGCCCGCGTGGAAAGCCGCGACGTGGAGGCCTCCGCCGCGCAGGCGCGCGCCCAGGTGCAGGTGGCCGAGGCCAACCTGCAACTGCAGCAGGCCGAACTGCGCGACGCCGAGGTCAACCTGAAGCGCTCGGAAATGCTGCTGGAGCCGAAGGCCATCTCTAAGCAGCAATACGATGCCGACCTGGCGCGCTACAACAAGGCGCGCGCCTCGATCAGCAATGCCCAGGCGTCGATCACCTCGTCCAGGGCCAACGCGCGCGCGGCCGAAGTCTCGGTGGAACAGACCGTGATCCGCGCGCCGTTCGACGGCGTGGTGCTGATCAAGCATGCCAACGTGGGCGACAACATCACGCCCTTCTCCGCCGCCGCCGACACCAAGGGCGCCATCGTTACCATCGCCGACATGGACACGCTGGAGGTAGAAGCTGACGTATCCGAATCGAACATCGCCAAGATCACGGTGGAACAGCCGAGCGAGATCCTGCTCGATGCGCTGCCGAATCTGCGCATGGCCGGGCGCGTCTCGCGCATCGTGCCGACGGTGGACCGCTCCAAGGCCACCGTGCTGGTGAAGGTGCGCTTCGTCGACCGCGACCCGCGCGTGCTGCCCGACATGAGCGCCAAGATCGCATTCCTCTCCCGGCCGGTGCCGCCCGAAGACACCAAGCCGCTGACTGCCGTGCAGCCGTCGGCCGTGGTGGAGCGCGACGGCCGCGCCGTGGTGTTCGCCGTGGCCGATGGCAAGGCGCGCCAGGTGCCGGTCACGCGGGGGGCGAAGGTTGGCGAGCTGGTGGCCGTGCAAGGGGTGAAGGCCGGCGACATCGTGGTGCTGGCGCCGGGCGACAAGCTGTCTGACGGCGCCCGCGTCTCCGTGACCAAAAAGTAAGCCATGAGCGCCCCCGCCGATCCGCCGCTCGTCTCGATCCGTCACCTGGCGAAGTCGTACCAGCGCGGCGCGCAGACCGTGCCGGTGCTGTCCGATATCTCGCTGGACATTGCCGCCGGCGACTTCATCGCGCTGATGGGCCCTTCCGGCTCCGGCAAAAGCACGCTGCTGAACCTGATCGCCGGCATCGACCGGCCCGACAGCGGCGAGCTGCTGGTGGGCGGCGTCGATATCTCCACGCTGCCCGAGGCGTCGCTGGCCGACTGGCGCGCCGCGCACGTGGGCTTCATCTTCCAGTTCTACAACCTCATGCCGGTGCTCACCGCCTACGAGAACGTGGAACTGCCGCTGATGCTGACGCGGCTGAGCCGTGCCGAGCGGCGCGAACGCGTGGAAATGGTGCTGGGCATGGTGAATCTGTCGGACCGCATGGACCACTACCCCACCGAGCTGTCCGGCGGCCAGCAGCAACGGGTGGCGATTGCCCGCGCGCTGATCACCGATCCGACGCTGATCGTGGCCGACGAACCGACGGGCGACCTCGACCGCGCCTCGGCCACCGAAATCCTGGCCATGCTGCAGCGGCTCAACGCGGGGCTGGGCAAGACGATCATCATGGTCACGCACGACGCCCACGCGGCCGAGGCCGCCAAATCGCTGGTCCACCTTGAAAAGGGTGAACTGCTGCAGGGCGAGCACGGCTGACGCCGGCGCACCAGGCTCCACGCATGTACCTGCCCAAGCTGATTGCCCGCAACGCCACGCGCCACAAGCTCCGCACGGCCCTGACCGTGCTCGGGCTGGTGATCGCGGTGCTGGCCTACGGCCTGCTTCAGACCGTGGTGGACGCGTGGTACGCGGGGGCCTCGGCGGCGTCAAACGCGCGGCTGGTCACGCGCAGCGCCATTTCGCTGACGTTCGCGCTGCCGCTGAACTACGACTACCGCATCAAGGGCGTGGCCGGCGTCACGCAGGTGGCGCGCTCGAACTGGTTCGGGGGCGTCTACCGCGACCCCAAGAACTTCTTCGCGCAGTTCGCGGTATCGGACAACTACCTGGATCTGTATCCCGAGTTCATCGTGCCGCCGGCGCAGCGCGCCGATTACCAGCGCGACCGCCGCGGCGCACTGGTGGGCCGCCAGTTGGCCGATTCCTACGGTTTCAAGGTGGGCGACGTCATCCCGCTCAAGGGCACCATCTACCCGGGCACCTGGGATTTCGTGGTGCGCGGCATCATGGACGGCCGCGACGAGAGCACGATCACGCGCCAGATGATCTTTCACTGGGACTACCTCAACGAGTCGGTGCGCAAGAAGAACCCCAGGCAGGCCGACCAGGTGGGCGTGTTCGTGCTGGGCGTGGACAACCCCGACAACGCCGCCGCCATTTCCCGCGCGGTGGACGACGTGTTCAAGAACTCGCTGGCCGAGACGCTGACCGAGACCGAGCAGGCGTTCCAGCTTGGCTTCGTGGCCATGTCTAACCAGATCATCGCGGCCATCCGCGTGGTGTCGTACGTGGTGATCGTCATCGTAATGGCCGTGATGGCCAATGCCATGGCGATGAGCGCGCGCGAGCGCATTACCGAGTACGCCACGCTCAAGGCGCTGGGCTTCGGGCCCGGCTTCCTGTCCGCGCTGGTGTTTGGCGAATCGATGATCATCAGCGCGTTCGGCGGCGCGCTGGGCATGCTGCTGACGCCCCCGGCCGCGCGCTTCTTCAAGCAGGCCGTGGGCGGTGTGTTTCCGGTCTTCACGGTCTCGCACGAGACCATGCTGATGCAGGCCGGCTGCGCGCTGGTGGTGGGGCTGGCCGCCGCCATCGTGCCGGCGGTGCAGGCCGCGCGCGTGCGCATCGTCGAGGGCCTGCGGGCCATCGGATAAAGGGCGCGCCGCTCCATGGTCATTCCGCTCCACTACATCGCCCGCAACGTCTGGGCCCGCCGCCTGACCACCTCGCTGACGGCCGGCGGCCTGGCGCTGGTGGTTTTCGTGTTCGCCACCATGCTGATGCTGGACGCCGGCCTCAAGCAGACGCTGGTGACCACCGGCGAGCGCGACAACGTGGTGGTGATCCGCAAGGGCGCCGAGACCGAGATCCAGAGCGCGATCTCGCGCGACCAGGCGGCCGCGCTGGAAATGTACCCGTCGATCGCCGCCACGCCCGAGGGGCGCCCGATGGCGTCGCGCGAGGCCGTGGTGCTGATTTCGCTGATCCGCACCGGCTATGTCACGCCGTCGAACGTGGTGATTCGCGGCGTTTCGCCGCTGGGCGTGTCGATGCGCCCGCAGGTGCGGCTGACCGCCGGGCGCGTGTTCCGGCCTGGCTCGGCCGAGATCATGGTTGGCAGCAGCATCGCCAAGGGCTACGGCAATGTGCGCATCGGCGACCATCTGCGCTTTGCGCAGCGCGACTGGACCGTGGTGGGCCATTTCGACGCCGGCGGCAGCGGCTTCGACTCCGAGGTCTGGGGCGATGTGGACCAGCTGATGCAGTCGTTCCGCCGCACCAGCTACTCGTCGATGGTGATGCGCCTGACCAAGACCGACGCGTTCGACAAGTTCCGCGCCGAGATCGACGTGGACCCGCGCCTGGCCAACGAGGCCAAGCGCGAGCAGCAGTTCTACAGCGACCAGTCGCGGGCGCTGTCTACCTTCATCAACATCCTTGGGCTCACGCTAACCACGATCTTCTCGGTGGCGGCGATGATCGGCGCGATGATCACGATGTACGCCTCGGTGGCCAACCGGGTGGGAGAAATCGGCACGCTGCGCGCACTGGGGTTCCAGCGCACCAATGTGCTGATGGCCTTTTTGATCGAAGCGGTGCTGCTGGGGCTGGTGGGCGGCATCGCCGGGCTGCTGTGCGCCTCGCTGATGCAGTTTGCATCGTTCTCGACCACCAACTTCCAGACCTTTGCCGACCTGTCGTTCCGCTTCGTGCTGACGCCGGCCATCATCGTCAAGACGCTGCTGTTCTCGATGGCGATGGGGCTGATCGGCGGATTCCTGCCGGCGTTGCGCGCTTCACGGCTCAATATCGTGGACGCGCTGCGGGCGCGCTAGCCCATCACCCCACCCCATCACCCCATCACTTCCTCGCAGACTTCGAGCCACGCGCGGGCCGCGTGCGACAGATAGCGCCCCGGCGACCAGATATGCGCCAGCCCCCAGTCCATCGTCGGCTCGGTCAGGCGCGCCACCGCGAGCTTGTCGCGCGTTTCCAGACGCGCCAGTAGCGGTTCGGGCAGGAAGGTGGTGCCGAGGCCGGCGGCCGCCATCGACGCCAAAAAGTCCCAGTGTCCGCTCTGCGCCACCACATGCGGCTCGAAGCGCGCTTCCAGAAACGCCTGCCGCAGCTTGCGCGTCAGCGAGAAATCCTCGGTCAGCAATACCAGCGGTTCGTTGCGCAGCGCGTCGAGCGTGACCGTGCGGCCGCTGGCCCATGCCGCGCGGTGCGGCCCCACGGCCCAGATCGGATAGCGGGCGAACTGGCGCGACGCCAGCGCCAGGCCGGTATCGCCCGGCAACACCGTGGCGCCCACTTCCAGTTCGCCATTGGCCACCTGCTGCTCCACCACCTGGCCGCCATGTTCGGACAGCGTGAGCTGCAGGTTCGGATACCGCTTGCGAAAAGCGCTGACCGCCGGCGAGAAGAACAGGTTGACCATCGGCGGTATGCCCACCGTCAGATGGCCGCGCCCGAGCGATGACAGATCTGCCACTTCCAGCGTCAGCCGGTGCACCACGCCCAGCGCCTCCTGTCCGCGGTCGTACACCACCTTGCCCACGTCGGTGAGCCGCACCGACTTGCCCTCGCGGATCAACAGCGGCTGGCCTACCTCGTCCTCAAGCTGCTTGACCATCTTGCTGATGGTCGATTGCGTCACATACAGCGACGTTGCCGCCTGCGTGAAGCTTTTCAGGCGTGCGGTCTCCACAAAGTAGCGCAGCGCACGGATATCGATCGGCAATTCGGCTCTCCATGAATATTCCGACTAACGGCGCGAAGTTTAAATCATGGATGGAATCTTTGCAGCCCGGCTACACTGCCGATCCAACGCCCCCAACAGCCGGACCACCGGCGCACCCCATCATGGCTAGCTGGCCGCATGCCCGACAGTGGCTGTTTTCGCTGAAGGCATTTGCCGCCGCGATGCTGGCGCTCTACATCGCCTTGTCGTTCGGCCTGCCGCGCCCGTACTGGGCCATGGCCACCGTCTACTTCGTCTCGAACCCGCTCTCGGGCGCCACCCGCTCGAAGGCCGCGTATCGGGTGCTCGGCACGATCCTGGGCGCCACGGCGGCCGTTATCACGGTGCCGCAGCTCGTGAACATGCCGATCGTGCTGACCGGCGCCATCGCGGTATGGATCACGGCGCTGGTCTACCTGTCGCTGCTGCAGCGCACGCCGCGCAGCTATGTGTTCCTGCTGGCCGCGTACACCCTGCCCATCGTGGCGTTGCCAGCGGTGATGCACCCGGCCGACATCTTCGATATCGCCGTGGCCCGCATCGAGGAAATCGTGATCGGCATCGTCTGCGCGAGCCTGGTGGGCGCCATCGTCTTTCCGGCCAAGGTGGCGCCGGCGCTGCGCGAGCGGGCCCGCCAATGGCTAGACGATGCGGCCGCCTGGGCTGCCGATATCGAGGCCCGCAGCCCGCGCGCCGCCGCCAGCCGGCACCGGCTGGCCGCCGACATGCTGGCGCTCGATCAACTGATCGTGCACCTGTCGTTCGACGCCGAGAGCGGCCACGCGGTGAGCCATGCGCGCGCGCTGCGCGCCCGGATGTCGCGCATGATGCCGCTGCTCTCCGGGCGGGAAAGCCTGCTGCACGCGCTGCGGCACGGCCACGGGCACACGCTGCCGCGCGCCACGCTGGAAGTTTCCGCGGCGCACCTGAAAGATCGCTACCAGACCCTCATGGGCGCGTGCACGGAGCTGCAGCAGCGCATCGACGACCGCCCGCCGGTGCGCCAGTTGATGCCCAGGCGGTGGTTCGCCGTCACCGAACGGGCCGATGCCCCCACGCTGCACCACGATCACGCCATGCTGGTCTTCGGTGCCGTCTCGGCCGGGCTGGCCGTGTTCTGCGCGGGGCTGCTGTGGATCTTCTCGGGCTGGGAGGATGGCGGCGGGCCGGTGGCCGTGTCTGCCATCGCCTGCTGTTTCTTCGCCACCATCGACGAGCCCCGCCCCGTGGCGCGCTCGTTCATCCGCTGGGCCACGATCTGCCTGCTGATCTCGTCGTTCTACCTGTTCCTGGTGGTGCCGCACGCCCAGACCTTCGAGACGCTGGCCGGAATGCTCGCGGTGCCCTACCTGGGCATCGGCATGCTCATTCCGCGGCCCGGCTTCAATCTGATTGCGATGCTGCTGTCCGTGAACACGGCCTCGTTCGCCAATGTGCAGAGCGTGTACGACACCAACTTCGTGAGCCTGTTCAACACCCACCTGGCCAATGCCGCCGCCATGCTGTTCGCGCCGCTGTGGGCCATGCTGGCACGGCCGTTCGGCGCGCACGTGGCCGCGCACCGGCTGATCCGGGCCAGCTGGCAGGAACTGGCGCGCGCGGCCACCTGGCGCGGCGCCGACACGCATACGCAGGTTGGCGCCCGCATGCTCGACCGCCTGGGGCAGCTAATGCCGCGCCTCGGCGCCAGCCAGGGCCGCCTGGCTTCCGACGGCTTCACCGAGCTGCAGGTGGGCTATTGCACGCTGACCTTGCAGCGCGCGCTGCCAGCCCTGCCGCCCCAGGTGCGCAAGCCCGTGCGACGCGTGCTCAGCATCGTGGCGCGCCACTTCCGCGCCCGCATCAAGACCGGCCATGCCGGCGGCGTGCCCCCCGCGCTGCACGCGGCCATCGAAGCGTCGCTCGCGCCGCTGGCCATGCTGCACGATAGGCACCTGGCCGCCGACGTTCAGTGCGCGCTCGCGGTGCTTGACGTCACGATGCACGAACATGAAAAAACCGACTGATTCGATGATTTTTAAATCATCACCGGAATAGTGCAGCGCGCCTACACTTCGTCCCGTGCCGCACCACTCCGATGCGACATCGCCCACAAGGCGTTTCGGGCGACGCGCCGATCTCCCCCACCCCTCCCGGCGCGTCGTCCACCCCATCAGTAGAAGATCCACATGCACAACTCCACCCTCAAGACCCTGCTTGCCACCACCCTGCTCTGCGCCTGCACGCTGGCTACCGCGCAATCCGGCCAAGGCATGCAAGACCGCGGCGTGCCCGCCGACCGCTACGGCTACGCCATGCACAACGGCAAGCGCGACGTCTTTACCGAAGGCGCCAACGTGCTGGAAAAACGTGACGTCTACACCGACGGCGCCTACGGCACGCGCAAGCCCGATCCGTACACCGACGGCGCCCGCACCACGGCCGGCCTGGACCGCACGGGCGTGTCGGCCCCGCCCGACCAGCGCGCCTGAGGCCCGGCGTTCCGTCTTACCGCTTTCCTTTTCTGCTTCGTTCTCTTCACTGAGACTTGCACCGCGTCCCGCAACGGACGCGGTTTTTTTTGGCCGATTTTCTGATGGCGACACCTTTGTTTTAAATGTCACCCATCATCATTATTGCCACGCCTGAAACACAGCTTTCGCGTTTGGCGCATCAAACAGCACCCAGCTTCTCCGTTAGCGATGGGCACCCGCGCTGGGCAACTCGCCAGGCCGCGCCTTTTAAAAAGGATACCCATCATGTATTTGAACGCGCTTGGCGCCGTGCCCACTGCCAGCACCCCGGATCTTTCGCCGAAAATCGCCGCCGCCTCGACGCAGCAGCCAGACGCCACGCCGCCTGCGGCCGGGGATCCGGCCCCGACCGGCCGCCAGGCCGATGGCGCGGGCAGTCAGGAAGCCGGCACCCATCGCATCACGATGTCGCACGGCGGACGCATTCTTTCGAAGTCCGCAGACAGCGGCAAGGACGCGGTGACGCAGGCCATCGAAGACAGCAAGTATCCGGACGAAATCAAGAAACTGATGATCAAGATTCGCGAGCTTCAGCAACAGTTGCGCGAAAAGGCCGCCGAACTGCAGGAGGCGGCTGCCGACCAGAGCCTGCCGGCGCGTCAACGCGAGGCGAAGGTTGCCGCCATCCGCGATGCCGTGGGCACGATCACGTCGGCGATTCAGTCGGCCACCGCAACCCTGAACGACACCATGACCGTCATGCGGCTCTCCAGCGATGACCGCAAGGCAATCGCGACGATGATTTCGGGCGCCGCGTAGTCGCCCCGCTCTTCTCGGGGTGACGCGGCTGCGTCGGTGAGCCAGGGACCGATGGGGGACCAATCGCCACCGGGGAATATGTCGCCCGATGTCACCAGGCAAGCCGTGACATCGGACGAAATAATTGCTGGCTGGCTGTTCGCCCGGCCATTTTCCATACTCTGGTCACCGCGCCGCAGCGCATTGCTCCCCTGAAGGACTCACGATGACCACCACCCTCCAAACCCTCGCCACCCAGACCAAGCGCCTGGCCATTGCCGCCCTCGCCACCGGCGCCCTGCTGGCCGCCGGCTACGCCAACGCAGCCGTCACCGACATCGAGCACCCCGGGCTGCTGCAAACGGTGCAGGCCGATGTGATCTACGTCCACGCCTTCCACGCCGCGGCTGACCAGGTGCAGCTCGACGGCGGCTTCATGCAGAAGGTCAAGACGATGGCCACGGGCAGCTCGGCCGCCGGCGCACAGGTGCAGGCCGTTGCCGAGGCGCAGGAACAGGTGGCCGACGAGATTGTGCGCACGCTGCGTGCGCAGGGCCTGAACGCCGTGCGCTCGGATGCGCCCGCACCGGCCAATGTCAACGCGCTGATCGTCGACGGCGACTTCCGCAAAATCGACGAGGGCACCAGCCGCCGCCGGCTGCTGGTGGGCCTGGGCGTCGGCAAGAGCGAAGTTGCCGTGCAGGTGCGCGTCGCCTATCAGCCCGCGCACGGCGCGGCGGTGCCGCTGCAGACCTTCGTCGCCAATGCCGACAGCGGCCATATGCCAGGCGTGGCCGAAACCGCCGGCGTCGGCGCCGTAGCCGGCCACGTAGCGGTGGCGGCGGCCGCCGGCACGGGCGTGCATGGCGTGTCCGAAGTGAAGCACGACACCATCTTTGCCGACGCCACACGCCTGGGCGATTCAATCGGCAAGCAGGTAGCGGCGGCAAGCGAGGAAGAAGGCTGGATGACGGTGCGGCCGGCGATTTGAGGCCTGCCAACGCCGACAAACCTCGGTTTGCTCCCCTCTCCCGCTCGCGGGAGAGGGGCCGGGGGAGAGGGTGCGGCGTATCGGATGCTGCTGGTGCTGGATACCACCAACGGCTTCGTTCAGATGCTCGCGTGCTGGATCAAACCGACGGCTTCGTTTTTGGCCCGACGGTTTTCTCCCCTCTCCCGCATGCGGGAGAGGGGCCGGGGGAGAGGGCGCGGCGTATCGGATGCTGCCGTGCTGGATACCACCAACAGCTTCGTTCCAACGCTCGCGTGCTGGAGCAAACCGACGGCTTTGCTCGATGTGGTGCCTTGCTGTACCACCCCTCTCTCCCGCTCTCTCCCCATGAGGGGAGAGAGAGCCAAGACACTAGGTTCTGGTTCCGCTTGGGCGTGGCGCGCGGCGTTGGCGGTTAAACAACCAACAGCTTCGTTCCGATGCTTGCGTGCTGGATCAAACCAACGCTTCGTTTTTGGCCCGACGGTTTTCTCCCCTCTCCCGCAAGCGGGAGAGGGGCCGGGGGAGAGGGCGCGGCGTATCGGATGCCGCCGGCGCTGGATACCACCAACAGCTTCGTTCAGATGCTCGCGTGCTGGATCAAACCGACGGCTTTGCTTGATGTGGTGCCTTGCTGTACCACCCCTCTCTCCTACTCTCTCCCCATGAGGGGAGAGAGAGCCAAGACACTAGGTTCTGATTCCGCTTGGGCGTGGCTGGCGGCGTTGGCGGTTAAACACCCAACAGCTTCGTTCCAATGCTCCTACGCGTGATCACCCCCCCTACCCCCGCGCTGCCTGCTCCGCCCACGTGCCGATGGCGTCGAGCAGCAAGCCGGACCCGTGCTCGCGCGATCCGGCGTCGTCGTAGCCATCGAGGAAGGCGCCGTGCTCGGTCAGCGTGAGTTGCGTGCCCTGCCCCACGGCCTGCAGTTCAAAGACGGCCAGCGAGACCGAGATCTTTCGCTCGCCCATATGCATCGTGTAGCTGTACACGAGCCGCGCATCGGGAATCACGTCGAAGTAGACGGCGTCGAACGTCGAAACCAGCCCGTTCTCCCACTTGCCCTGAAGATGCTCCCGGCCGCCGGGTCGCACGTCCATCGAACGGGCAACCTCCTGGTAACCGGCACCGCCATGAAACCACTGCGCCTTCGCGGCCGGGTCGCTGAGCGCGCGGAACACCAGCGCGGGCGGCGCGTTGAACGTCCGGGAAATCGTAAACGTGCCATGCGCCACCGAGCGCGCCGGCGTCTCGGCGCCAATGCGAGCCACTTCCAGCTCCAGCCGGTCCAGCGTCTGCTTCCAGCCTTCCTCGGCACCCTGCGTGAAGGCGCCAGCCGCCGGGTCGATCAGCGTGTATTGCTGCGTCACCGTCATCTCGGTTCCGCCACACACCGTTTCGAAGCCAACCGTCGTCAGCGCGTTGAACAGCGGCCGGCCTTCGGTGGTCTCCACGGTCATGTCGATCACCAGCCGCGACGGCGGCATGACTTCGACATAGTGGCCGCGAATCCAGTGTTCCATTTCGCCCGACTGGGCCCGCATGCACAGGTCGAACTTGCCGCCGGGCCGGAATTCCACCTCGCAGGCCGGCACCGTGAACCCCTGCGGGCAGAACCAGCGCTTCAGGTGCTCAGCCGAACTCCATGCCTGGAAGACGAGTTCGCGCGGCGCCTGGAAGGCGCGCGACGCGGTCAGCCGATACGGGGCCGACTGGGGTGTCTCAGTTGCTGTTGCCATCGGATGCTGCCTCCATTTTCATGATTTCCAGGTATTCACCGAGCCGGTCGAAATGGCCTTCCCATTCGGCCCGACGGGCGCTGATCCATTGCTCGGCCTCGCTCAGCGCGTTGGGGGCCATGCGGCAAGTACGTACCCGGCCAACCTTCTCGGTGCTGACCAGCCCGGCCTGTTCCAGCACGGACAGGTGCTGCATCACCGCCGGCAGCGACATCGACAGCGGACGGGCCAGTTCGGTCACCGACAAGGGGCCGCGCGCCAGTTGCACGAGCATCGTGCGGCGCGTGGTGTCGGCCAGCGCCTGAAACGTGGCGTCGAGAGGATCTGAATAGTTAAGCATGTCCTTTAGTATAGAGACGAGCGATAGTTAAGCAAGGACTTTAGTAAGAAAAGCCAGGACGGCAGGCAGGACGAGAGAAAGCGCCGGCGGGCCTAGCGCTGCAGCGCAGCGATCCGGGTCAGCACCTCGGGCAGTTCCGGGCACGGCGCCAGTTGGCCGATCAGCCATTGCACCGACTCGGCGAGACTGTCCGGGTCGTAATCGGCGGCGAAGCTGTGCAGGGTGGCACCGTGCAGGAACAGCCGCAGCGCCAGCCACTCCGGGTCGGGCGACGCCCCGGGGTCGTAGCCGAACAACTGCACCGGCACCTTGGCCAGCAACGGCCCCACGCCGTCGGCCAGCCGCTTGTCGCCGCGCGACGCCATCCACACTTCGAGGATGGCCAGCGAGGTATGGCGCTGGCGCCTGTGCACGAGCGTATGGAGCATCAAATGCAGCCGTACGCGCGGTGACATCGGGCCGAGCATGGCCAGCTTGCGCGCCTCGGTGTCCAGCAGATAGCCCACCGCCGCGGGCAGCAGGTCGTAGCGTCCGTCGGGAAACTGGTGTCGCAGCGACCCCCGGCTGATACCGGCCAGTTCGCAGACGCGCGCCTCGCCGAAAGCGGCGTAGCCCTGTTCGATCAGCAATGAAATGGTGGCATCGATCAGCGCCTGTCTTGTGGACGCGCTTCGTTCGGCTTGGGTCGGCATGCCCGGGATTGTAACGACAACGTCATTGCGCCAAGTTGAGTGTTCAACCGAATCGACCCTTGTCACAAAACAAACATACAAGTTTGTTTATATCTGGCCCGCATCGATGGCGCGCGAGCCAGCGGGCCACGTCATGCACCCGTCAAAACAACAAGGAAACCCACGATGTTCAAGCACCCCCGCACACGCTGGCTGGCCGCGCTGTGCGCTGCCGCTGCCGCGCTGGCCCTGGCCGGCTGCGGTTCCGACGACAGCAAGACCACCACTGCTTCCGCCGCCACGCCCCCCGTGGTGACCGCGCCAAAGACCATCCAGTCCGTCCGCCACGTCTTTGTGATCACGCTGGAGAACGAGAACTACGCCACCACGTTTGCCGATAGCTCGAAGGCGCCATACCTGTCGAAGACGCTGGTCAGCCAGGGCGCCCACCTGCAGCAGTATTTCGGCACCACGCACGTCAGCCTGGGCAATTACATCGCCATGATCAGCGGCCAGGCCGTCACCGCCGACACGCAGATGGACTGCATGGTCTACAAGGACTTCAGCCTCACCGGCATGGGCGACCATGGCCAGGCCATCGGCACCGGCTGCGTCTACCCGGCGTCGGTCAAGACGCTGCCCGACCAGCTCAAGGCCGCCAACCTGACGTGGCGCGGCTACATGGAAGACATGGGCAACGACCCGTCGCGAGAGAGCGCCACCTGCGGCCACCCGACGCTGAACACCACGGACGGCACGCAGGCCGCCCAGGCCGCCACGGCCGGTGGCCTGCCGGCGGACCAGTACGCCACGCGCCACAACCCGTTCATGTACTTCCACTCGATCACGGATTCCGCCGATTGCGCAACCAACGTGGTCAACCTGAACAAGCTGACCGACGACCTGAAGTCCGTGGCCACCACGCCGAACTTCACCTTCATCACGCCCAACCTGTGCAATGACGGCCACGATGGCGGCAGCGCCTCGTCCACGTGCGTGAATGGCGATGCGGGCGGCCTGGTGTCGGCCGACGCGTTCCTGCAGAAGTGGGTGCCGCTGATCATGGCGTCGCCGGCCTACCAGCAGGACGGCCTGATCATCATCAACTTCGACGAAAGCTCATACGCCACGCAGGTGCTGGACACGTCCACCACGCCGCCGTCGCTGACCATGACGTTCTCGGGCAACACCTGCTGCAACCAGCAGCCGGGGCCGAACGTGCCGGCGTCGAGCTTCCCGGTGCGGCAGAGCTTCCCGGCCTCGGTGTCGCACTACCCGTACGACATCAACCTGGTGACGACGAACTATGGCGGAGACCGCACCGGCGCCGTGCTGCTCTCGCCGTTCATCAAGCCGGGCACGGTGTCCACCACGCCGTACAACCACTATTCCATGCTGAAAACGCTGGAAGACATCTTCGGCATCAAGGAGTACCTGGGCTACGCCGCCCAGGAAGGCCTGGCCACCTTCGGCACCGACATCTTCACCAACCTCTGACCGCTGCCAGGCCCCACCTGACGTGATGGCCTGACGCCCAATGCCGCCGCGGCCCTGCGCCCCGGCGGCACTTGTCGACATGACTCCGATTGCCTACATGAAGCGGACGCTGGCCGGCGCCCTGCCGATCTTTGCCATGATGATGCTGGCCCTGCTGACCGGCTGCCAGCCGAAGCAGGACGCCGCCAAACCCGACGTCAGCGTCGCGCCCGCGCCCGACGCCGCCACGCTGGCCCGCCTGGGCCGCGCGATGTTCTTCGACGTCACGCTCTCGGCCTCGGGCCGCCAGTCGTGCGCGAGCTGCCATGACCCCGACCACGGCTACGGCCCGCCCAACCGGCTGGCCGTCCAGCTCGGCGGCCCGCATTTGGACCGCCAGGGCAGGCGCGCCACGCCGGGGCTGGCCTACACGCTCAATGCCACCCCGATCTGGACCCACGCGCAAGCCGCGAGCCTGACCGAGCGCCTCACCGAAACCGACAACCCGCCCAAGGGCGGCCTGATGTGGGATGGCCGCTTCAACAGCCTGCACGAGCAGGCCGGCGCGCCGCTGCTGGACCCCGACGAAATGGCCAACGAGAGCCGTGCCGCCGTGGTGGCCAAGCTGGCCGCCACCGCCTATGCCGGCGACTTCCGCGCCGCCTTCGGCCCGGACGTGTTCGCCGACGTCGACCGCGCCTTCACGGCCGCCATGCGGGCGCTGGAACGGTTCGAGCTCGACGACCCGAGCTTCCACCGCTTCGACAGCAAGTTCGATGCGTACCTGGACGGCAAGGCCACGCTCAATGCCGCCGAACTGCGCGGGCTCAAGCTCTTCGCCGATCCGGAAAAAGGCAACTGCGCCGCCTGCCATCTGATGGACCGCCGCGCCGACGGCTCGCACCCGCTGTTTACCGACTTCCAGTTCGCGGCCTTCGGCGTGCCGCGCAACCCCGAGATCGCCGCCAACGCCGACCCGGCCTACTTCGACCAGGGGCTATGCGGCCCGAAACGTACCGACAAGGCCGACCGCGTGGCCTACTGCGGCATGTTCAAGACCCCCACGCTGCGCAACACGGCCAGGCGCGGCGCGTGGTTCCACAACGGCCGCTTCCACAGCCTGGAAGACGTGGTGCGTTTCTACGTCGAACGCGACCTCAAGCCCGCCAGGTGGTATCCCAGCAATGACAAGGGGCAGCCCGTCCTTTATGACGACCTGCCCCCCGAGGCCCGCCGGTACGTCGACCATGTCGATCCGCCGTTCGACCGCCAGGCGGGTGCCCGCCCGGCCCTGAACGACGCCGAGATCCGCGACGTGGTGGCCTTCCTGAAGACGCTGGACGACGGCTATGCCGCGCCGCCCAACCCCACGCGCAGCGCGCTCAGCACCATCGGCGCCGTCACTTCGATGCGTTCGCGCTGACGTTCTGCACCGCCGGCGGCGTCCACTGGTTCTGCAGGATCTCGGCCTTGGGCCAGTAGGCGCGGATGAACAGTTCGAAGTCGCCGGTGGGCGCCGGCAGCCAGTTGGCCACCTTGTCTGCCGCCGGCTTCTTGTTCTGCACGTAGAGCGTCAGCGAGCCGTCCGGGTTGTAGACCAGGTCCTTGTTCTTGGTGCCGAGCGAGAAGCGGTTGATCTCGTTGGGCGCGAAGAAGTGCGCGGCGTCGTAGAGCGTGAGCGACCAGAAACCGTTCACCGGCGGCAGCCCGCCCTTCGGGAACGTGATGGTGTAGGCGTTGGCACCGTTCAGCCGCGCCTTGGCCGCGTCGTACTCCTGGCCGAAATAGGCCGACTCGCGGCGCGGGTTGACGAAGATGTTGGCCTTGGCCGCCGCCGCCCGGCTGTAGTAGTCGGTGCCAAATTCGGCACCGTTCATCGGCGCCACCCAGCCATTGCCCACCGGCACCCCGGCATACGTGTACTGGTGCATCTCGGGCATCATCTCCTTGTCGGCCTCCACGGCCGCCTGCGCCAGCGTCTCGGCCAGGGCCGGGTCTTTCGCGGCGGCGTCGAGCAGTGACTGGAACCAGGCGTACAGCGCCTCTTCGCCCCGCTGCGGCGGCACTTCCTTCAGGATGGCGGGCAGTTCCTTGAAAAACGCCTCGGGCTTGACCCACTGGGTCTCGCCGCCGCTGCCCTGCTTGCCGCCCGCCGGATCGGAGATCTTCGGCAGCTGCGTCCAGTCGCGCGTCTTCATCTTGCCGTCGTACTCGCTGAGCGGATACGCCGCGATCTGGCTTACCACCGGCTTGATGGCGGCACGATCCTGCGCGGTGTCGTCCAGGAACGCGCGCGGGATGATGTACGCGATATTGGTGGGCGACCGGTACACCCCCTGGATGCCCTTGGGCGTCTTCCCCTTCCAGTTCGGCCCCACCACCATATAGAAGCCGGGCTTGGTGCCATACATCTGGCCCACGCCGCCCAGCGTGTCGGTGCGCTGGTTGCCCAGCTGGTACACCCAGAAGCGCTTGCCGAAGTCCGGCACCTGGAACACGGCCGGCTCCTTCTCCAGCGAAAGGATGCCGAACCCGTAGGCCACGTCCTGGTTCGGGGTGGCCACGGCCCGCTCCTCGGGCTTGATGTAGTCGGTCAGCATGGTCAGCCGGTTCAGCGGCGCCACGGGCAGCACGCCGTCGCCCAGGCCGTTTTCGGTCAACTTGGAGAACACCAGGTGCCGGTTGTGGATGTTGACCATCGGCCAGCCCCACACATAGGCCATCTTGGCCATGTTCTTCACATAGCTCTTGGGCATGTTGGCGCCGGCAACGGGCCCCGGCGGCAGCTTGCTGGCGGCTGCCGGGGCGGGCGCGTTTGTGGGCGCGTCCGCGGCCAGCGCCGGCGACAGCATCACCAGTGCGGCAGCGGCGATCAACGGGGTGCAACGGGTATGCAGGTAGCGGGACATGTCGAGGCATTCCAGTCAGGATGGGACGCCGTATGCTCGCCTGCCACCGCACACCCGGGAATTGAATTCTTTTGTGCCGTCCCTTAAACGCATTCGCCGCACGCATCGGCCCTGTCAGAGCCTGATGCGGATGCCTGAGGTAGTGGCGGAGACTAATGTATACAGGCAGGCAGGCGTGTTCGTCGGTGCCTGGCAGGACGCTTGCTGCTGCAGGGGGCCGGGAAAGGGCGTATTCTGGCGAACTTGTCATTCGGGCGTCGTAGGCGTAGTGTTCGGCATCGTCTGCGGCTTTGCGGCATCGCCTGCGGCTTTGCGGCATCGTCTGCGGCTTTGCGGCCAGCTGGCGGCTGCGCGGCGTCCGGCCAGCGGCCGGCCCAGCGCGTCGCGCGCCCGAGGAAGTGCCGGAGCCGCCCCTCCTGATTTGTTTCGACGGATGAACCAGAAATCCCCCCAATACCCGGATGAACCGCCGATGCCGTCCACCTGGGACGCCCGCCTTGCCCGCCACCTGGTGCGGCCCCTCAAGAACACCCGCGTTACCCCGAACCACCTGACCACGGTACGGCTGCTGATCGGCGTGGCTGGCATCGCCTGCATCGCGCAGGGCGGTTACGCCTGGACGAACTGGGGTGCGCTGCTGGTGGTGCTGTCGAACTTCGTGGACCACACCGATGGCGAGCTGGCCCGCATCAGCGGCAAGTCGAGCAAGATCGGCCATTTCTACGACCTGGCCAGCGACGCGCTGATCACCGTGCTGCTGTTCATCAGCTTCGGCATGGCGATCGCCGCCACCAGCGCCACCAGCGCCGCCACCGCCGCGCCCGAGGCGTTCGGCCCGGTGCTGCGCGGCACGGTGGCCGGCCTGGCCGTGGCGCTGATCTTCTTCCTGCGCATGCGTATAGAATCGCGGGTTGGCAAAAGTGGCACCAAGCAGGCATCGGCCGGCGGTTTCGAGACCGAGGACGTGCTGTACCTGCTGCCGCTGGTCACGCTGACCAACGGCATCGGGCCATTCCTGACGGCGGCGTCGATCGGCGCCCCGCTGTTTGCCGCCCTTGTCATCATCGACTACTGGCGCGTCATGCGGCGCCCCCAGCCGGCGTCGACGTCATCCGATCACTGAGATACCCATGTCCGAGCAAGCCAGCGGCACTCTCGACCCGCTCGTTTCACCGCCCGCCGGCAAGCCGGCCGCCCGCCCGGCGGCGCGCCGGCCCGACGCTGCCGTTGCCGATGTGGTGACGCGCCTGGATACCGGCGCCCTGCGCCAGGATTTCGACCGCCAGGGGGCCTTCCTGTACCTGGACCAGTTCCTCGGCGCCGACGAGACCGCGCAGCTGGAGGCGCTGGCGCGGTCACTGCAGGCCGACCTGAACCGCAACTACCTGCCCGGCCACAAGCAGGGTGGCAGCGTCAGCCGCCACACGATTGACGAAAAAGCGCCGTTCATTGCCGAGCTGTACCGCTCGAAGGCGCTGATCGGCTGGCTGGAACAGGTCACCGGCGACAAGCTCCAGGTCTGCCCCGAGACCGATCCGCACGCCTACGCACTCTATTACTACACGCGCCAGGGCGACCATATCGGCTGGCACTACGACACGTCCTACTACGACGGCCGCCGCTACACGCTGCTGATCGGCGTGCTCGACGAATCGTCGTGCCGGCTCGACTACGAGCTGCACACGCGCACGCCCGAGATTCCGGACGAGCCGGGCTCGGTGCAGATTCCGCCGGGCGGCATCGTGCTGTTCGACGGCGACAAGCTGCGCCACCGCATCACGCCGGCCGGCCCGAACGAGATCCGCGTGTCGCTGACTTTCGAATATGTGACCGATCCGGGCATGCGCCCGTGGCTGCGCTTCATCTCGAACATGAAGGATGCCGTGGCGTATTTCGGCTTCCGTCAGGTCTTCCGGCGTCTGCTGGGCGGGAAGTAGGCAGCCGTGAATCGTGCAGCATTCCTCCTGTTGACGGTAGGCGCGGCGCTGTTCGTCGGCCTGCTGGCCTGGCAGGGCTTTGGCGCGGTAACCACCACGCTGATGTCTGCGGGCTGGGGGCTGGCCGTGGTGGCCGCCTTCCACCTGGTGCCGCTGGCGCTCGACGCCGGCGCCATTGCCGTGCTGCTGGACCGCAAGACCCGCCACGGCTCGTTCTGCAGCGCGCTCAAGGCGCGCTGGACCGGCGAGGCGGTGAACAGCCTGCTGCCGGCCGGCCAGATCGGCGGTCCGGTGCTGATGGTGCGCTACCTGTCGCATCGCGGCGCCCGCCTGCGCGACGCCGCGGCCGCCATCACCGTCAGCACCACCACGCAGGCGCTCTCGCAGATGCTGTTTGCGCTGCTGGGCATCGTGGTGTTCGGCGCCAACGGCGACCTGGCCGAGTACCGTATGCCGGTCATCGCCATTACCGTGGTGCTGGGCGTGTGCGTGGTGGCCTTCTGCGTGCTGCAGCGGCGCGGCATGTTCGGCCGCGTGATGCGCATCGGCCAGAAGCTGTTCGGCAAGCGCGGCGGGGCCGAAGGCACCGATGGCCCCGAGGGTGCCGCCGCCCGGCCGGGCCGCTGGGACGGCCTGGCGCTGCGCGCCGACGCCGTGGACAGTGCGATTCGGGAACTGTACCGCGACCGCAAGAAGGTGGCGGCCAGTTTCGGGCTTAACCTGCTTGGCTGGATCACCGGCACCGGTGAAGTCTGGCTGATTCTTTATTTCCTGGGCCATCCCGTGAGTTGGCACGAGGCCCTGCTGCTCGAAAGCGTGGGCCAGGCCATTCGCGGGGCGGCTTTTGCCATTCCGGGCTCGCTGGGCGCGCAGGAAGGCGGCTACCTGCTGCTGGCGCCGCTGGTGGGCCTGCCGCCCGATGCCGCGCTGGCGCTGTCGCTGGCCAAGCGCGTGCGCGAGCTGGTGCTTGGCATCCCGGGACTGGTGTACCTGCATTTCAGCGAACGGAAGTTCCAGCGCCGTCGCGCCGCAACGGCCCTGTCTGCCGACAGGGGCTAGCGCGGACCATTCACCTCAGATGAGAACCAACTGATGCGAGCAATCATTCTTGCCGCGGGCCTCGGCCTGCGACTTCAGCAACAGGCGGGCAAGCAGTTCCCCAAATGCCTGCTGCGCTTTGACGGCCTGACGCTGCTGGAGCGTCACCTGCGCCTGCTCGACGCCGCCGGCGTGACCGAAGTGGTGCTGGCGCTCGGCTTCGAGCCCGAGCAGGTCAAGGAAGAACTGGTCCGCCTGGGCCGCGACGCCGAAGTCGTCATCAACCCGCGCTACGACCTGGGCAGCGTGCTGACCGTGCACACCGTGGCCGACGCCATGACGCGCGGCGGCGACGTGCTGCTGATGGACGCCGACGTGCTCTACGACGAGCGCATCATGAGCAAGCTGGTGGCCGGCGAGACGGTCAACCGCCTGCTGATCGACCGCGACTTCGAGGCCGGCGACGAGCCCGTGAAGCTGTGCCTGCAGGATGGCGTGCCCGTGGAGCTGCGCAAGCAGCTGATGGCCGACCTGCAATACGACACCATCGGCGAATCGGTTGGCTTTTTCCGCTTCAAGGAAGACTGCGCCCGCCGCCTGGCCGCCATCTGCAAGGAATATGTCGATTCCGGCCGCGCCAACATGCCGCACGAGGAAGCCGTGCGCGACCTGCTGCTGGAACGCTCCCACGTATTCGACACGGCCGACGTGACCGGCGCGCCGTGGATCGAGATCGATTTCCCGGGTGATGTCACCCGCGCCGCCGAAGAAGTCCTGCCCCAACTGCTGCCTGTAGGAATCGCACAATGAACGCCATCGACCCGAACCTGCTCGCCTCATCCGCCACGTCGGCACCCCTCTCGCGCGCCAGCCGGCTGCGCCAGATGCTGCGCTCCAACGAGCTCGAATTCATCATGGAAGCCCATAACGGCCTGTCTGCGCGCATCGTGCGCGAGGCCGGCTTCAAGGGCATCTGGGCCTCGGGCCTGGCCATTTCCGCCCAGTTCGGCGTGCGCGACAACAACGAGGCCAGCTGGACCCAGGTGGTGGACAACCTCGAGTTCATGGCCGACGCCAGCGACCTGCCCATCCTGCTCGATGGCGACACCGGCTACGGCAACTTCAACAACGTGCGCCGCCTGGTGCGCAAGCTCGAGCAGCGCGGCATTGCCGGCGTCTGCATCGAGGACAAGATCTTCCCGAAGACCAACAGCTTCATCGGCGGCGAGCAGCAGCCGCTGGCCGACGTGGACGAGTTCTGCGGCAAGATCAAGGCCGGCAAGGATTCGCAGGCCGACGACGATTTCTCGATCGTGGCACGCGTGGAAGCACTGATCGCGGGCTGGGGCATGGAAGAAGCGCTGCGCCGCGCCGAGGCCTATCACCAGGCCGGCGCCGACGCCATCCTGATCCACAGCAAGCTGTCGAAGGCCGACGAGATCGTTACGTTCGCGCGCGAATGGGGCAATCGCTGCCCGCTGGTGATCGTGCCGACCAAGTACTACAGCACGCCCACCGATGTATTCCGCAAGGCCGGCATCAGCCTGATCATCTGGGCCAACCACCTGATCCGCGTGGCCGCCTCGGGCATGCAGGCGGTGGCCAAGGACATCTACGAGAACCAGACGCTGGTGAACGTGGAAGACCGCATCGCCACCGTGAACGAGATCTTCCGCCTGCAGGACGCCGACGAATACTCGGCCGCCGAGAAGATCTACCTGACCGGCGGCCAGGCGCCCGGCTCGGCCGTGGTGCTGGCCGCGGGCCGTGGCAAGGGCCTGGAGGCGCTGACCGAAGACAAGCCCAAGGTCATGCTGCCGGTGGCCGGCAAGCCGCTGCTGCGCTGGCTGGTGGACGGCTTCAAGAACCAGGGCATCAACGACATCACCGTGGTGGGCGGCTACAAGGCCGAGGCCATCGACGCGGCCGGCATCAACCTGGTGCGCAATGACCGGTATGCCGAAACCGGCGAACTGGCTTCGCTGGCCGCCGCCGCCGACGCGCTGCAGAACGACACCGTGATCGCCTACGGCGACCTGATGTTCCGCAGCTACATCCTGCGCGACCTGCTCGACACCGACGCCCCGTTCAGCGTGGTGGTGGATTCCTCGGAATCGGCCCCGTCGAACCAGAGCGTGCGCGATTTCGCGTGGTGCTCGGCCGGCGACGACCGCGACCTGTTCGGCCAGAAGATCCTGCTCAAGCGGGTGTCCGACGACGTGCCGGCCGGTGACGCCCCGCACGGCCGCTGGATCGGCCTGATGAACGTGCGTGGCGAAGGCCGCGCGCGGCTGCAGGCGCTGCTGGGCGAACTGCGCCAGCGCCCGGACTTCGACAAGCTCGACCTGCCCGACCTGCTCAACGCGCTGGTGGCCGCCGGCGAACAGGTCGAGGTCAAGTACGTGCATGGCCACTGGCGTGGCGTGAACGACCTCGACGACTTCCGTCGTGCCGGTGATTTCGCGCACGGCCAGACGCCGTTCGCCGTGGGCAACGGCGAGGCCGCGCAATGATCGAGGCGGTCCAGTTCGTGGAGGCCGCGCGCGCGCGCGGTTTCACCTGGTACGCGGGCGTGCCGTGCTCATACCTGACGCCGTTCATCAACTACGTGGTGCAGGACCCCACCCTGCACTATGTGTCGGCGGCCAACGAGGGCGATGCCGTGGCGTTCATCGCCGGCGTGACGCAGGGCGCGCGCGATGGCGTGCGCGGCATCACGATGATGCAGAACTCGGGCCTCGGCAACGCCGTGAGCCCGCTCACGTCGCTGACCTATACGTTCCGGCTGCCGCAGCTGCTGATCGTGACGTGGCGCGGCCAGCCCGGCGGCGCCGCCGACGAGCCGCAGCACGCGCTGATGGGCCCCGTCACGCCGCAGATGCTCGACACCATGGAAATTCCGTGGGAGCTGTTCCCCACCGAGCCCGAGGCCGTGGGCCCGGCGCTCGATCGGGCCATCGCCCATATGGATGCCACGGGCCGCCCCTACGCGCTGATCATGCAGAAAGGCAGCGTGGCATCGTACCCGCTGACGTCGCAAACGCCGCCCGTGGCGCGCGCCAAGGCCACGCCGAAGGCATCTTTCACCGGTGCCGCGCCGCTGCCGAGCCGCCAGGAGGCGCTGCAGCGCGTGATCGCCCATACGCCGGTGGCGTCCACCGTGGTGCTGGCGTCCACCGGTTTCTGCGGGCGCGAGCTGTATGCGCTCGACGACCGGCCGAACCAGCTCTACATGGTGGGCTCGATGGGCTGCCTGACGCCGTTCGCGCTGGGCCTGGCGCTAGCCCGGCCCGACCTGAAGGTGGTGGCCGTGGACGGCGACGGCGCAGCGCTGATGCGCATGGGCGTGTTCGCCACGCTGGGCGCCTATGGCCCGGCCAACCTGACGCATGTGCTGCTCGACAACAACGCGCACGACTCCACCGGCGGACAGGCCACGGTATCGCACAACGTGTCGTTCGCGGGCGTGGCCGCAGCCTGCGGCTACGCGTCGGCCATCGAGGGCGACAGCCTGGAGATGCTTGGCGAGGCGCTGGCCAGGGCGGCCACGGCCACGTCGGGACCGAATTTCGTGGGCCTGCGCACGCGCCCCGGCTCGCCGGACAACCTGCCGCGCCCGTCGGTGACGCCCGTGCAGGTCAAGACGCGCCTGGGCCGCCAGATCGGCGCAGACCAGGGCAATGCCAACCACGCCTGAACCTTACGCCCGAGAGAACGCATGCTGCTTTTGAATCCCGGCCCGGTAACGCTGTCCGAACGCGTTCGCCAGAGCCTGTTGCAAACCGACCTGTGCCACCGCGAAAGCGAGTTCTTCGACCTGCAGGACGAGGCCCGCGCACGGCTGGTGGGCCTCTACGGGCTGGACCCGGCCGTATGGACGGCGGTGCTGATGACCGGCTCGGGGACGGCCGCGCTGGAAAGCATGATCGCCGGCCTGGTGCCGGCCCGGGGCAAGCTGTTGATCGTGCAGAACGGCGTCTACGGCGAGCGTGTCGCGCAGATCGCCACGCAGTACCAGATTCCGCACACGGTGGTGAAGCACGAGTGGATGGAGGCGCCGGACCTGGCCCGCATCGACGCCGCGCTGGCGGCCGACCCGGCCATCACGCATCTGGCGGTGATCCATCACGAAACCACCACGGGCCGGCTCAACGACCTGCCAGCCATCGATCGCCTGTGCCAGGCGCGCGGCATCCGCCTGCTGGCCGATACCGTGAGCAGCTTCGGCGCCGAGGCCATCGACTTCAGCGGCAATATCGACGCGGTGGCCGCCACGGCCAACAAGTGCCTGCACGGCGTGCCCGGCGCAGCCTTCGTGATCGTGCGCCGCGCGGCGCTGGCCCATGCGGTGAGCCGTACGTACTACCTGGACATCGCCCGCTACGCGAAGCAGCAGGACCAGCGCAACACGCCGTTCACGCCGTCCGTCCACGCGTTCTACGCGCTGGTGGAAGCGCTGCGCGAGCATGCGGACGAAGGCGGCTGGCAAGCGCGCCACCAGCGCTACGCGGCGCTGGCCGAGGAAGTCCGCAGCGGGCTGGCCGCGCTTGGCATCGAGGCCCTGTGGCCGGCCTCGCAATCATCGGTCGTCCTGCGCGCCTACCGGCTGCCGCAGGGTGTCACTTACGAGCAGCTTCACGACGGACTGAAGGCGCGCGGCTTCGTCATCTACGCCGGCCAGGGCGGCCTGTCGTCGCAACTGTTCCGCATCTCCACCATGGGCGCACTGACGGCGGCAGACATGCACCGGCTGCTGGCGGGGTTCCGGGAACTGGTGGGGCGCTGAATTTGCTTGCGGGCGGGGGAGGGAGACCATCGGCTAGATTGCCCGTGAATTGCTCTGTAGTGGTCAAGTTTTTTCAGACAGGTATTAAGGTGGTCTGTTGGAACTTGTCCTCGTAGTCTGTTGGCGACGCGTAGCCCAGTGTCGAATGCAGGCGCACCGGGTTGTAGAAGCCAACGA
>Ga0209565_1000526_pt1 | contig 27114 bp, 18 predicted proteins | sample Araplaol_mTSA_r2_2_FD_184283 | JGI IMG/M metagenome (GOLD analysis project Ga0209565, IMG submission 184283) | Arabidopsis root microbial communities from North Carolina, USA - plate scrape MF_Col_mTSA_r2 (SPAdes) (version 3) | ecosystem: Host-associated > Plants > Roots > Endosphere | place... | reverse complement strand
CGTAGATCGGCGTGCGCAGCAGCGGGCGCGGCGCGCCGGCGTAGATGGCGATGTCGGGGCGCTTCGCCCACTCGCGCGCCAGGCGTGCGTTGCGCGAGGTCTTGGCCAGCGGCACGTTGCCGGCCACGGTGGTGAGCGCCTGGATCTTCAGTTGCTCGGGCGACGCCATGGCGAAGAGCAGCGCGATCACGTCATCGGCGCCGGGGTCGGTGTCGATGATGAGCGTGTGAGTAGTTGCCGGCGTGGCGTCGGCGGCGTGGGCCCTCGGGGCGATGAGGCTGGCAGTCAAGAGGGCGGCAAGTCCGAAGAAAAGAAGCGGGAATAGCGCGGCGAGGCGCGAGGGCAGCGACGGTGCCGCGGGCCTGAAATGCATGGGAAAGACTCCTTGCGGACGCTGTGAAGAGAGCGCCTCTCGAGTCAGTCTGCCAGAGCATCGCGCGGCACGGCCACCGGTTCGCGATGGCATTTTCGATGCGCTCGTGCATGGCTGCAACGTTGCGCATACCAAGGCGTTAGCGCGTCCGAAAGGACGGAACTGAAAGTGCGCAAGGCACGGCGAAGCGGTTTCATCCGCCGTGTTGCGAAAACGCTGCTTGTTCAGCCCTTGTTCGAATCAGGCCGCAGCCGCCGCGCGAAGAAGTCCAGTATCTCGTCGCGCGCAGCCAGCGTCGGCTGTCCCGCCTCGTCGATCAGGTGCGCTGTCACCACGCTGTGCGGGCTCGCCACCACCTGCGCGAAGAAGGGCGGCGTCCGGGTGTTGGCCGCGCTGTCGGGCAGCACGCGCGCCACGAAGCGTTCGCCCAGCGCCTGCTGGAAGGCCGCGAAGCGCTGTGCCCTGCAGTGCCTGTCGCCCTCGAAGCGGTAGGCCATCACGGTCAGGTCTTCGCGCTCCAGCCGTTCGCGCACCGCGGTCAGTTCCTCGGGCGCCATGTTCATCGCCTCCGGTTTGTCCATAGGCAGCGAGGGCTGGCACATCACCGGCGCGAGCATCGCGGGCTCCAGCATCATCGAGAGCGCGAAGTTGCCCGTGAAACACATGCCGATCGCACCGACCCCGGGCCCGCCGCACTCGGCGTGCGCGAGCCGCGCCAGCGCGCGCAGCCACTGCGTGACCGGGCTCGACTCGTTGGCCGCGAAGGCGCGGAACTCGGCGCTCACGCAGGCGCGCTTGAACACCGCGATGCCTTCTTCCGCACCGGGCACGGCGCCGTCGCGGCCGAAGAGCGACGGCATGTAGACGCTGAACCCCGCATCGCGCACCCACCGCGCGAAGCGCGCCACGTGCGGGCTGATGCCGGGCATCTCGGTCATCACGATCACGGCCGGGCCCCGGCCCATGACGTAGACCTTCTTCTCGATGCCGTCGAGCGTGATCTGGCGCGCGGTGAAGTCGTCGAGCGGGTCGTCTTCGGTCAGGGGGCGTTGCTGTGACATGGAGTTCCTTTGCCGTTCAGGTATTGCGAAAGCCGCGAAGCTTGTATTGGACGTTCGGCCTCACCACAATGGCAGTGTCCAATTCGACTCCTTTGAGGCTTTATCGGCCAACCCTCCAGATGCATGACTTCACCGTGCTGGTGCTGCCCGGCGCCTTCAACTCCAGCGTCGCGGTCACGATGGACATCCTCGGCGCGGCCGAAGCGATGGCCCTGCGCGCAGGCGTCGCGCCGCCTCGCTGGCGGCTGTGCTCGGTGCATGGCGGGCCGGTGCAGCTGCGCGCCGGCATGAGCCTCGACACCACGCGCCTGCCCGTGCGCCCGAGCGACGATCGTTCCACCTGGGTGGTGCCGGGGCTCGGCCTCAACACCCCCGGCGAGATCCGCCGATGCCTCGAAAGCGACGAAGCCGCCAAGGCCATCGCCGCCCTCGCACGCCACGCCAAGGCAGGCGGGCAGGTCGCCGCCTCGTGCTCGGCCGTGTTCCTGCTCAACGCCGCCGGCCTGCTGCAAGGCCGGCGCGCGACAGTCTCATGGTGGTACGCCCCGCTGCTCGCACGCATGGCGCCCGGCTGCACCGTCGATGCCGACCGCATGGTGTGCTCCGACGGCCCCGTCGTCACCGCGGGCGCCGCCTTCGCGCAGACCGACCTGATGCTGCACCTGCTGCGCGAGCGCTGCGGCAGCGCGCTCACCGATCTTGTCTCGCGCATGCTGCTGATCGACGGCCGCCAGGCGCAGGCACCGTTCATCGCCGCGGAGGTGCTGGCCAGCGGCAACGACCTGGTGGCGCGGCTCGCGGCGCGTGTCGAATCGGCATTGCCCGAGGCGCCGGCGGTGAGCGAGCTGGCGCGCGAGTTCTGCATGTCGGAGCGCACGCTGTCGCGGCACATCCACAAGGCCACCGGCAAGAGCACCCAGGCGCTGGTGCAGAGCGTGAGGCTGCGGCGCGCCCGCGCACTGCTCGAATCCAGCCGCATGACGGTCGAGCAGGTGGCGGGGGCGGTGGGGTATCAAGACGCCACGGCATTGCGGCGCCTGATGAAGAAGGTGGCCGGAGCGAACCCCAGCCGCTACCGCGCCTGAGCAGGCGCGGCAGCTGTCGCCATTACTTCTTGCGTGCAGCGATGGCCTGCTCGGCCTTCGCCACCAGATCGGCGCCGATGGTCGACTTCCACTTGTCGTACACCGGCCGCGTCGCCTTCACGAACTCGGCGCGCTCGGCCGGCGTGAGGCTGGTCACGGTCACGCCCATGCCGGCGATATCCTTCAACACCGGCTTGTCTGCCTCCACCAGGCCCTTGCGCGCGATGGCGATCTCTTCCTTGCCTGCGTCGATGGCGGCCTGGCGCACGATGGCCTGATCGGCCGGCGTCCACGAGGCCCAGATTTCCTTGTTGACCACGAACACCAGCGGGTCGGCCACATAGCCCCAGGTGGTCACGAACTTCTGGCCCACGGTCTGCATCTTCAGCACCGTGAACAGGAAGAGCGGGTTCTCCTGCCCGTCGACCGCGCCGCTGGCCAGCGCGGGCTGCGCGTCGGCCCAGCTCATCTGCGTGGGGTTGGCGCCCAGCGCGGTGAACATGTCGGAGTAGATGGGCGAGCCCACCACGCGGATCTTCATGCCCTTGATGTCGGCCGGCGACTTGATCGGCTTCTTCGAGTTGGTGATCTCGCGGAAGCCGTTCTCGCCCCATGCGAGAGGCACCACGCCGGCCTTGTCGAGCGTCTTGAACATCTCCTTGCCGACCTCGCCCTGCGTGAGCGCGTCGATGGCCGCGTAGTCGGGCATCAGGAAGGGCATGGAGAACAGGTTGAGCTGCTTGACCTGCGGCGACCAGTTGATGGTCGAGCCCACGGCCATGTCGATCACCCCCTGGCGCAGCGCGCTGAACTCGCGCGTCTGGTCGCCCTGGATGAGCGACACGCCCGGGTACAGCTTGATGTTGATGCGGCCCTGCGTGCGCTCCTTCACCAGGTCGGCCCAGATCTTCCCGGCCTGGCCCCACGGCGTGGGCGGGCCCAGCACCAGCGACATCTTGTACTCGGGCTTGTAGGCGGCCTGCGCCATGGCGCCGGACGAGAACATGCCAAGGGCGGTGGCAACGGCGGCAAGGCCGAGCAGGGTGCGGCGGAATTTCATGATCAAGGCTCTCCTAATAATGGTTCTGCGACGGGACGGACGAAAGAATGAATCAGTAGCCGAGCTTGCGCGGCAGCCAGAGCGCCAGTTCGGGAAAGATGATGACCAGCACCATCACCACGAACATCGAGAACAGCATCCAGCCCACCCAGCGCACGGTCTCTTCCATGCGCACCTTCGCGATGCGGCACGACACCATGAGGTTGACCGCCAGCGGCGGCGTGAACTGGCCCAGCGCCACCTTCAGCGTGAGGATCACGCCGAACCACACCGGGTCCCACTTGTAGTACTGCACGATGGGCAGCAGCAGCGGCACGAAGATCAGGAAGATCGACACGCCGTCGAGGAACATGCCCACGGTGATGAGCAGCAAGATCAGCAGCGCCAGGATGCCGTACTCGCCCAGCCCCGAGTTCACGATGGCGCGCGTGACCGGGTCGATCACGCCCAGCGTCGAGAGCGAATACGCGAAGATGCCCGCCAGCGACACCACCAGCAGAATCACCGCCGAGAGCTCGCCCGACTCGCGCAAGATCACGAACAGGTCGCGCACCTTGATGGTCCGGTGGATGCACATGCCCACGAAGAGGCCGTAGAACACCGCCACCACAGCCGCTTCGGTAGGCGTGAACCAGCCCGCGCGCATGCCGCCCAGAATGAGCACCGGCGCCGCCAGCCCCCAGGTCGCCTCGCGAAAGCTCTTCCAGAAAGGCGGGCGCGGCAGCGTGGCTTCGAGCGCGCCCATCTTGTGCTTGCGAGCGAGCCACACGGCCGGAATCATCAGCGCCAGGCCGGCCATCACGCCGGGCACCATGCCGGCTGCGAACAGCGCCGGCACCGAGGCGCCGGGCACCAGCACCGAGTAGACGATGAAGGCGACCGAAGGCGGAATCAGAATGTCGGTGGCCGCCGCCGCGCCCACCACGCTGGCCGAGTAGGCCGCAGGGTAGCCCGCGCGCGACATGGCCGCGATCATCACCGCGCCCACGGCAGCCGCATTGGCCGGGCCCGAGCCCGAGATGCCGCCGAGGAACATCGCCACCGCAATGGCCACCAGCGGCAGCATGCCCGGGCCGCGCCCCACGATGGCAATGGCAAAGTTCACCAGCCGCAGCGCCACGCCCGAGCGGTCGAAGATCGAGCCAACCAGCACGAACATCGGAATGGCCAGCAGCGGATATTTGCCCAGGCCGGCATAGAAGTTCTGCGGCACGGCCAGCAGGCCGAACCACTGGGCGTCGCTGTTGGCCAGCGCGATGCAGGCGGCGCCCGCCAGGCCCAGCGCGGCGCCAATGGGCACGCCCACCAGCATCATCACGACGAAGGCGACGAAGAGCAGGGTGGCGATCACGATGCGTCGCCCTTGCCGTTGTTGTTGTCGTCAGCTTCGCCGTGCGTCGTCGTCTCGCGTCCGCGCCGGATCATGAGGCCTATGGCCCGCAGCGCGATGGCGAAGGACACGATGGGCAGCCAGATCGAATACCACCAGGAGGGCAGGCCGATGCCGGGCGTCGTCTCTTCGAAGCGGTAGTCGTCCCACACCATGCGGATGCTGAGCGCACCGATGAGCGTGAAGAGCACGGCGATCATCAGCGCGCCGAACTGTGCCAGCCGCTTGCGCCGCGCCATCGAGCCGCTTTCGGAGAAGTACTCGATGCGGATGTGCCGGTCGCGCGCCACCGCGGCCGAGCCCGCCACCAGCGCCAGCATGATCATGAGGAACACCGAGAACTCTTCCGTCCAGGCGAAGGAAGAATCGGTGAAGTAGCGGACGATGACGTTGGCAAAAGTGATGAGCGCCAGCGCGCCCATGATGATGACCGTGAGCCAGTCCTCGATGGCAAGGGGAACCTTGGTCGGTTCGTCTGCGGCTTCGATGTCGGGGGGAATGGGGCTGGCGGCGTCCAGCGTGGGGCCGGACTCGGGTGGAGTTGTCATCGCAGGATGGTCAGTGAGGCACGCACGAACGCCATGTCACCGGGCGGACGCCGGGACGCGTTCCGTACACCTCGACAGGGAAACTATTACCGATGCTAGGGGGTCCATGACCATTCATGTATCGGGGGTTTCCTTAGCCGCTCGGCCTTCGGGTTGGCTCTTGGAGCGGCTTTCGGGGCGTGTGCACAGGGCGCCGGGTACTCCCCTCCGCGAATGTCCCCCGGCCTTCGGCCTCCTCCTTTATTTCGTGCGGGGAGTACCCGGCGCCCTGTGCACGATGAGTGCGGCTGTGACGTTGGCGGTTCTACCGCTGCGGCGGATTTCAGGTGGACGTGCGGGGCGTATTACCGAGCTTTCGTGAGAGGCGCGCGCTAGATAAGCAGAAGTCCAAGGGGTTAGTGTCGGGCGCGATCGACTTTGGTAAGACTGCGTTCAATGGTCGCTTTAGACTGTTTGTGGACCTCGATACAACCAGCCTGTAAGACTGCCGTCGCTTGGTTGTAGTCCTTCGAAGCAAGGTTTGGGATAACCTGAACTTCCCGAACAGTAGTCGGCGGAATACTTCTTCAACAGCCGCCGTCGCTACCTTGCGCGCTACGACTGATCGGGTACGCAGCCGTTTGACCAATAGAGGCTGCACACAGGCACGGTCGCGCGTCGGATGATGGAGCTTTCGGGGCTATGCATCCTGGCGGCGCTTCTTGTGAGCTCTCTTTTGCGATGCTGCCTTGGCCTCTGTCAGCAGCCTTGGCGTGAGGTCCAGTACGCGCGCTAGCACGCGAGCATCGCCGCCAATGCGCTGCTGCGCCACTTGCGCAGCTTCTTTTAACATCTCCTGAAGCTGGAATCGGTCCATGCGTGCCCCGGTGTCCGGGTGCAGCCAACGCTTTGCTGGGTTTGACACCGTCACAAGCAGGCAGCCCGTCCTAGCTTTGGAGAACTGCATGTATTTCATGACCAATTGATCTTCCACCGTATCGCGTAGCTCCTTGCCTGAGCGCGATTTTTCGCCAACCTTGAGCTCGATCGTGGCCTCGTGGCCAGACAATGCGCGCAGGCGGATGTCAGTCTCCTTGCCATCAACTGTCACAGCTTCCTGATCGACGGTGTACGCGCCACGCGCTGCGACTTGGAACTCGCGGGCAATGGCCGGGCGCAGTGCATTTTCTTCCTTGACTCTTGCCCATGCCTCGCGCGGCGCAGTATCTTGAAGCATCAGATCCTGCAAGTCGTCGAGCCGATCCAGCAGGAGATGTGCCATATCTGTGCCGGTCTTAGGTATCAATTCACGCCCGTGAAACAATTTCGTCAGGTCGTCTGGACTGAAGACGCTTGCGTCGATCTCAGCGGCGAGGCGTTCGCGCGCAGCCATGATGATGTGGTCGCGCAGATGTGCAAACTCCGGATCTCCGGCCAAGGCCATCTTCGATTCCATGGCCCCGGGACCTGTTGCTGCCATCAACTCATTAAACACGTACCGCCGTCCGTCCTCCGCGCGGTCTCGGTTGCCAGGCGAATACACGCCCTCGTGAACGATGTCATGGGATGACTGAACGTGGTGATGAACGGCCCTTGCAAGCTGAAGTGCCTCATCTGGCGACAGATTTGTACGCCAGTTTCCGCGGGAATCGTGTCGATCATCGAAGAGTCGGCCGATCATCTCTACGGCCTTGCCGTCTTTCTCGACGGGCAGTTTTTTCAGCAGTGCAAGCAGCGCGACCAGCCCTCGATGACAATCGGCACGGCATAGCACAGCCAGCCAAAAGTACAGAAACGGCCCATTGCCCACCGCGCCGGCTTCTCGAGTCGCCAATTCGGCCAGCCATTGCTTGGTCGCGTCTGCCCCGTGAGTGAGCAATACGCGAACTACATCGTCTAGCTTTCTTTCTGTATGCACGGTATGGGCTTGGCGCATTAGAGGTCGCGTGTTCAGCAGCCAGCGAATCAGACGCTGCTCGACGAGTTGAGCAGTTTCGCGGCGGCCGTACCGAATCGATTGCAGGAGAATCGAGCTCCAGTTCTCGGCACCCGCCGGCTCTGATAGTGCATCTTCGATCTCCTCACCTAGAACACGTTCGACTACGACAGGGTGGGAGGTTCCAAGCGCAGCTAGCCAGCTCGGAAGTCCGTTGAGTTCAAGCAGCGCATAACGAATGGCGATTTCGGCTTCAGCCGGGTTGAGCTTGTCGGCCCAGTCGAGATCCTCGGCCTCGGCATATAAACCCATCAGGGCATTTGACCAGGCGACGAGGTATGTGTTCTTTTCCCCCTCATTGCGCTCCCGACGTACCGTCGGCCGCAGACCACGCCAGTAATCCATCAGGGCCAGCCGCAAGCGATTGGTCGCCACCTCTCCGAAATGTCGCAACAGGAAAGCACGATCCCACCTCGCTTCGCCATGGTTGTTCGACTTGTTCCGCAAGGCTAGGGAGATGTTCCAGATAGTGCTAGCACGTCGGCTGGACGATAGAGCCACGGCAGGCTTCTTGGCCAACGCACGCCAGATCTGCTCCCATTGCTTTCGCTCGCGGGCAGCCTTGCGCTTCTGCTGCACTTCGCGCTTTTTCTGCTTCTCCTGTATCTTGATGTGCTCAGGGTTGGGGGTGCTAGCAGCGGTGACAGCTTCATCCAGGAGTGCTACAAGTACCGAGGAGTCCTTGACCGCGCGCTTCATGACTTTGTAGCTGACGAACTTGCCATCGTCGCGCTGTGCCAAGTGAAGTGCAAGATGTAATAGAACCATACGGAACTGCTCGGCGCTGGTGGCATTGCCCAAAGCGTTGATGATCCAATCCCAATCCTGCTTGTAGGAGTAGGTCAGCGGGCCGTCACGGAAGGCCAGCCGAACATAAATGTCACGTGATGTGCGGTCCGAATACCACTCGGACACCCATGAGTAGTCGAAGTCAAAGACCCGCTTACGGCGGTCAGTAGGCAGCTCGCTGATGAGCTTGGCCAACTCGCCATTGGCGACGCGGTCTTCGTGCGGGATCGCAGCGGACCTGAATGCTGTGACCGTAGCAAGAAGTACGTCGTCCGTACTGATGCCTAGTGTCAGCATGCGAACAACTGTCGCTCTAAGGATCAGCGACACCTTGAGGCGTCCTGGTCGTTCGGTCACTTCATCTTCTTGAAGTGCCACCAGCTTTCGCGTCAGTACGGTCAATCCTGGCAACAGAGTCTTGAGGCGATCAATTCCTAGCTCAGCTCCTTCGATGACGCGCGCAACGCTGACTGCGTAGTCGAGCTCGCGCCTGGATTCGCGAGTGACTTTGCTCAACAGCATAAGCAGCTGCTCGTCTGTCACCTGCTCTGGATACAAGGATGTGCCAAGCCATCGACCAAGCGCTTGCGGCCAGCCAGAAGCAACCGACATGGCGGATTCGATGTACCCCGCCAGACGATCGTCAGACAAAGTCGACAGCGCGAGGAGTGCCTGAAACCGCTCGTAGCTGTCAACGGTCGGATCGTCCGCTACGGACGCGGCAAGGTCGGCACAGGCCTCATATCCGCCATCGGAGATGAGCTTGAGCAGCAAGTTGCGAATCTCAGGGTTCTCTACTGCCCCATGCCAGAGACTCAAGATGGTGTTACCCAGCGGCTGTCTAGCTAATCTAGATACCTGCACACTCGGGACTTCAAGACTGCGGCGTTGCCCGGCGCCGTGCAGTTTGACGAAGCCGCATAGTGCACGCTGGCATTGGGTGGGGGACAGCGACTCGGGGTCGCCATGGATCAACAGCGTGGTAGGGTCGACCGCCAAGACGGCGTCGAAGACATCTTGACGAAGCAGTGCTAGCCAAGCTGCGATGGGGCGAAGGCTGGGCTTGGACACCCTTTCATTGGTGTCCGTCATGCCTAGCAGCATGCGCATCGCGGCGGAGAGACTCAGCGCGCCCGATTCAACCTGACCATGAATTTCGCACGCGGCCAAGTATTCAAGGACAGAGCGATGCCGGAACCGGGCGCGGCCATATCCGCCGTCGCCAAACAGCGGTCGCTCGAGCAGGGTTCTGACCTCATGCGTGTTCCAGTCGTCAAGTAGTGCCGTCGGATCGATTGGCGGCTCCCCAGAACCGGGCACATCGGCTTCCGTGCTGTGGCGAAACGTCCAGCGACGGCAGAGAATGACAGCCAGCGCAAGACGCTGAGCACCCTTACGCGCTTTATCGAGGGACAGATCGACTCTCTCTTTACGGTCGACCCGTGCCTTAAGCCGGGCATGTACGTGGCTCTCGACTTGCTTCGCGTGCGGACGGATTTCGCCGTGTTCTCTCCAGTCATCGCATAACTCGATTAACTCCTGCGGCCAACAAGCGAAGTCGTGCGCGTTGCGGGCGTGAATCTGCCGCAGTAGGTTTTCGGGGGACTTCACGCCATGCTCACGCGCGAGCTCGACCATCTGTCGGTCGCCCAGTGGCAGGAGCGTTATTTCTTTGAGTGTTTCCGTCGGCGAGTTTTCATTCATCGCTCGAGGCGACCGCATCGCGATCTGCACGAATTCTTGGCCATCCGCGGTACTTGTCGGTCGTTCAGGAACCGGAAGAATGTCGCCAATCGCCCAACGGTCGATAGGGACGGGCCGCGAGGTGACGACGATCACCGCTCTGCCCAGCGCACCCTCGAGATCCTCTGCCAGCCGTTGCAAGGCAGCCTTGAACGAGCCGTGGATCAACTGCAGCTCGTCGATAGAGTCCAAGAAGAAATATCCTCGTTTCGATGACGACGCGAACCACGAGTCAAACCGTTGCCGTTGCTTACGCCCCAGCAGGCCCACAATTCCGTTGGCGGGGAGATTTTCTAGTCGGAGATAGAAAGCTGCCTCGCCGCGCTCGAACATCGACGTCGCGCGCTGCTCGCACTCATAGCTTTTGCCGGCACCGGCTTCGGCAACAAGGAGCACACGGGAGGACTGAAGAACCTGATCCCAGGTTAGGTGCGTACCGCGTTCGGAAAAGCGACGATAGTTGGTGCTGAAGTCGTCGCTTCCCATCGCCTCTTCTGGAGCTCTTTCGAGAAACGTTCGTTGCATCTAGCCAGTGTATCGGCATCATTTCAAACTGTTCGCATGGAACACATAGCTGCCACAGAGGCCTATCCCGCAAGGCCGAGTCCCCTCCATTACAAAGGCTTCAACCCCGTACCGCAAAGCCCCGTTCGCTAGGCGGGCCGCAAACCCCGCAGCCCGCAGACCAGTCGCTAACCGCCAGTCTCAAGCGCCCCACGCCGCGCCTTCTCGCTCATCTGAAACAACTCCCCAGCCTTGCGCGCCATCTCAGCCGCAAGCCAAAGCAGGTTGTTCAATTGCCGAGGCCCATCCCCGCTGCACCAGTCGATCTCTTCCCCGTGGCAGACCCACAGTAGAGCTTCGAGTTGGGTAAGGGTGTTTTCAAGAAGATCCGCCGGGTCTTGGGCGTTGTCTTCGGAAGCTACCGGCGTAGTTGGCCGGGCTATAGTCTTGGTAGCCATTGATGTGCGCTCCTTAGAGGTGATTGCACGTTTTTGGTTAGACGGCCGGGGTGTTACGAGCACCCTGGCCGTCGCCTTTTGATACCTCGCATCTGCATCAGCGCTTTCGCACCGACAACCTGCCGCGAGGCAAGCAGCCTTCAAACATCTGGGTGGTGGATGGGGTGTGAGGGCCTTTCTGCTCCCCTTGGCGGGGTATCGAGTGACAGGGGCATTCACTCTAGAGAAGAAGCCGGCAAAGAAGCCGCTGCTACAGCACGAAGTCGCGCAGACTGCCAACTAATGCAGCTTCCGCAACGCCCTGTGCGAAGACCCCATGAGGCCGCGCTGCGCCAGTCAACAGAGGCAACAGCGGCACTCAACGCTCAGGCCGATGGGGTGCCTTGCGCAGCGAAACAAAGGAGGAGGCCGAAGGCCGGGGGACATTCGCGGAGCAAGGTACCCCGTCGGCCTGAGCGCCCCCGAAAAAAGAAGCTCAGTCCATCCAGCCCCGAGCCCGGTCCAGATGCTCACGGCACTCGCGCACCATGCGTTCCAGCAGTTCCGCACAGGTCGGAATGTCGTCGATCAGCCCGATGCACTGCCCGGCCGAGACCACGCCGCCGTGCACCTCGCCAGACTCCAGCGCCGCACGTCCGCGCGCGCCGGCCACCAGCGGGCGCACGTCCTCGAACTCGCAGCCGCCCGGCCGGTTCTCGGTGGCCACCACTTCTTCGGAGATGGCGTTGCGGAACACGCGCGCCGTGTTGTGCAGGGTGCGGAACATCAGCTTCGTGTCGCGCTCGGTCGCCTCCACCAGCGCCTGCTTGATGTTGTCGTGGATCGGCGCCTCCTTGGTCACGCAGAAGCGCGTGCCCATGTTGATGCCTTCGGCGCCCAGTGCCAGCGCTGCCGCCATGCCGCGCCCGTCGGCGATGCCGCCCGACGCGATGATCGGAATGCGCAGCTTGCGCGCCGCCACGGGCAGCAGCACCAGGCCGGGCACGTCGTCCTCGCCCGGATGGCCCGCGCACTCGAAGCCGTCCACCGACACCGCATCGACGCCGTTGCGCTCGGCCGAGAGCGCATGGCGCACCGAGGTGCACTTGTGGACGATCTTCACGCCGTGCTCCTTCAGCGCCGCGATGAAGTCCTTCGGGCTGTTGCCCGCGGTCTCGACGATCTTCACGCCGCTGTCGATGATGGCCTGCACGTACTCCGCATAGGGCGGTGGCTTCACGGCCGGCAGGATCGTGAGGTTCACGCCGAAGGGCTTGTCGGTCATCGTGCGCGTGCGCTCGATCTCGCGGCGCAGGTCGTCGGGCGTGGGCTGCGTGAGCGCGGTGACGATGCCGAGGCCCCCGGCGTTCGACACGGCCGACGCCAGCTCGGCACGGCCCACCCATTGCATGCCGCCCTGGATGATCGGGTAGCGGATGCCCAGCAGTTCGGTGATGCGGGTCTTCATCGTCGCGGCCTCTCGCTTACAGCGCCTTCACCAGTTCCGGCACGGCCGTGAACAGGTCGGCCACGAGGCCGTAGTCGGCCACCGAGAAGATCGGTGCTTCTTCGTCCTTGTTGATCGCCACGATCACCTTGGAGTCCTTCATGCCGGCCAAGTGCTGGATCGCGCCCGAGATGCCCGCTGCGATGTACAGCTGGGGCGCGACGATCTTGCCCGTCTGGCCCACCTGCCAGTCGTTCGGGGCGTAGCCCGCGTCGACGGCTGCACGGCTGGCACCGAGACCGGCGTTGAGCTTGTCGGCCAGAGGTGCCATCACTTCGGTGAACTTCTCGGCGCTGCCCAGCGCACGGCCGCCAGAAACGATGATCTTGGCTGCCGTCAGCTCAGGGCGCTCGCTCTTCGTGACTTCGCGGCCCACGAAGCTGCTCTTGCCGCTGTCTGCCACGCCTGCTGCCGATTCGACGGCTGCGCTGCCACCCGTGGCTGCTGCGGCATCGAAACCGGTCGTGCGAACGGTGATGACCTTGGTCGCGTCGCTGCTCTGCACGGTGGCAATCGCGTTGCCCGCATAGATCGGACGCTCGAAGGTGTCGGCGCTCACCACGGCCGTGATGTCGCTGATCTGCGCCACGTCCAGCTTGGCGGCGACGCGCGGAGCGACGTTCTTGCCGTTGGCGGTCGAGGGGAACAGGATGTGGCTGTAGTTGCCGGCAATGGCCAGGACTTGAGCCGCGATGTTCTCGGCGAGGTTTTCAGCGAGGCTGGGGCTGTCGGCCGCGATGACCTTGGAGACACCAGCGATCTGGGCGGCTGCCTTGGCTGCTTCGGCGGCATTGGCGCCGGCCACCAGCACGTGGACGTCGCCGCCGCAAGCCAGCGCTGCGGTCACGGTGTTGAGGGTGGCCGGCTTGATGCTGGCGTGGTCGTGTTCTGCAATGACGAGTGCGGTCATGTTCGTTTTCTTCCTCAGATCACTTTGGCTTCGTTCTTCAGCTTGTCCACCAGGGTGGCGACGTCGGGCACCTTGATGCCGGCGCCACGCTTCGGCGGTTCCGCGACCTTCAGGGTCTTGAGGCGAGGCTTCACATCGACGCCCAGGTCCTCCGGCTTGACCGTGTCGAGCTGCTTCTTCTTGGCCTTCATGATGTTGGGCAGCGTCACGTAGCGCGGCTCGTTCAGGCGCAGGTCGGTGGTGATGACCGCGGGCAGCGTGAGCGCGACAGTTTCCAGGCCGCCGTCGACTTCGCGGGTGACGGTGGCCTTGTCGCCGGCGACTTCGACCTTGGAGGCGAAGGTGGCTTGAGGCAGGTCGGCCAGCGCAGCCAGCATCTGGCCGGTCTGGTTGGCATCGTCGTCGACGGCCTGCTTGCCCAGGATGATGAGAGAAGGCTGTTCCTTGTCGACCAGCGCCTTCAGCAGCTTGGCCACGGCCAGGGGCTGCAGTTCTTCAGCGGTTTCGACCAGGATGCCGCGGTCGGCGCCGATGGCCATGGCGGTGCGCAGGGTTTCCTGGCTCTTGGCGTCGCCGCAGGAGACGGCGATCACTTCAGTGACCACGCCCTTTTCCTTCAGCCGAACCGCTTCTTCAACGGCGATCTCGTCGAAGGGGTTCATGCTCATCTTGACGTTGGCAATGTCCACTCCGGTGCCGTCGCTCTTCACGCGCACCTTCACGTTGTAATCGACGACCCGTTTGACGGGCACCAGAACCTTCATGGCTGTTCCTTTGAATGAAGAAGAAATGAATGGGCGAGCGCAGGGCTCACTCGAGCTTGGCGCCCGATTGCTTGATGAGGCGCTCCCACACGGGGCGCTCCGCCTTCCATGCGGTGGCGAAGAGTTCGGGCGAGCTTTCCTTGATCTCGAAGCCCATGGCCGCGATGCGCTCGCGCACGTCGGGCTGCTGCGTGGCCTTGCGCACTTCCTCGGCGATGCGGTCCACGATGGGCTTGGGCGTCTTCGCGGGCGCCGCGATGGCGAGCCAGCCGGTCACGCGGTAGGCCTCGTCCTTCAGGCCCTGCTCGGCCAGCGTGGGCACATTGGGCAGCGTGCTCATGCGGCGCTCGCCGCTCACGCCGATGGCGCGGATCTTTCCGGAATCGATGTGCGGCTTGGCCACCAGCGCGCTGGCGTAGGCCATCTGGATCTGGCCGCCGATCAGGTCCTGCATCATCGGCGCCTCGCCCTTGTAGGCGACGTGGCTCATGTCCGACTGCGTGGCCAGGCTCATGTGCGCGCCGGCCAGGTGCGGATACGCGCCGATGCCGTAGGAGCCGTAGGCCACCTTGCCCTTGTTGGCGACGACGTACTTCAGCAGCTCGGGCCCGGTCTTGGCCGACACGCTCGGGTGCACCACCAGCACCAGCGGCGCCGCGGCGATCTGGTAGACCAGCGTGAGGTCGCGCGCGGTGTCGTAGGGCAGCTTCTCGTAGAGGAACTCGTTGGTCATGAGCGAGTTGCTCAGGCCCAGCACGATGGTGTAGCCATCGGGCGCGGCCTTGGCGACCGCGTCGGTGCCGATGATGCCGGCCGCGCCCGGCTTGTTGTCGATGATGACGGGCTGGCCCATGCCGGCCGACAGCTTCTGGCCGATCACGCGTGCGAGCACGTCGGTGGCGCCGCCTGCGGCGAAGGGCACGACCATGCGGATGGGCTTGTTGGGGTAGGGGGCCTGCGCCTGCGCTGCGGGCAGCGCGCACAGCGTGGCGGCGGAGGCGGCGGCGCACAGCAGGGCGCGGCGGCTCGGAAGGCGGAAGGTCGTCATGGCTTGTCTCTGTCTATCGTTTCTGAAAAAGGTCACTGCGTTGCGATGCGCGTCTTGAAGGGCAGGGGCTCCAACGCCTTGTGCAGCCGCTCCTGCAGCGGCGCGGCCAGCGCGCCCGCCGCAGCGCCGTCGATCTGCACACGCACGAGGCTCTCGCCCTCGGTCTTCACCACGGGCCGTGCGGCCTCGGGCACAGCCAGCTGGGCGCAGGCTTCGGCTACGGCGGCGTTCACCACCTGCAGCGCGGCCATCGCGCGCAGCTCGGGCTTGTAGATCTTTCCGACGTTGGTCATCGGCATGGTCGCGATCACCGACACCCACTTGGGCCGCGCCGGGGCCTCGTCCACGCGCGCGGAGGTGAAGGCCAGCAGTTCCTCTTCGGTCGCCGAGGCGCCGGGCACCAGCGTCGCGAAGATCACAGGCAGCTCGCCAGCGTAGGCATCGGGTGCGCCCACTGCGGCGCACAGCTGCACGGCGGGGTGTGCGCCCAGCGCGTCCTCGATCGTCTTGGGATCGATGTTGTGGCCGCTGCGGATGATGAGGTCCTTCGAGCGGCCGGTGAGGTTGAGCCGCTCCTCGTCGTCGATCCAGCCCAGGTCGCCTGTGGCGAGCCAGCCGTCGGCGGTGAAGGCCTTGGCGTTGTCGGCAGGGTCGACGAAGCCCGAGAACACGTTGGGCGACTTGAAGAGCACCATGCCCTGCTGGCCGCGCGGCATCTCGCGGTCGGTCGCGTTGCCGTTCTCGTCGAGCGCCACCACGCGCATCTGCATGTACGGCAGCCGAAAGCCGACGCAGCCCGCGGGCCCGTTCACGCCGGGCGGTGTGATGGTCGAGATGCCTGCCATCTCCGTCATGCCCAGGCTCTCGTGCACGTGCAGGCCGAACAGGCGCTCGAAGCGCGCGGCCAGTTCCGGCGCGAGCACGGCGGCGCCGGTGCGGCAGTAGGTGATGGAGGAGATGTCCGCGCCGTCCAGCGGCACATTCGCCAGCGCCGCGAGCACGGTGGGCACGGCCGACAGCGAGGTCGGGCGGTACTTCGCCACCAGCTTCCAGTAGTTGGCCAGCACCTCCTTGTTGCGCAGCAGCGAGGGCGTGGGAATGATCACCTCCACGCCCGCCGACAGCGACGACAGCGAGGCCGGCAGCACGCCCGCCACGTGGAACAGCGGATAGCCGTTGATGGAGATGCCGTTCTCGTTCATGCCCGCGACCTGCACGCTGGCCCAGGCGGTGAACACCTGCGCGCCGTGACTGTGGCGCGCGAGCTTGGGTGCGCCGGTGGTGCCGCCGGTATGGAAGTAGGCGGCGATGTCCGAAGGCGCGATGTCGCGGCCGCTCACCAGGCGGTCGTTTGGTTGCGCGGCGCGCAGCACGTCGAACTCGGCCACGCCCTCGGGCAGTACACCGGCTGCGCCTGGCGCCTCGTCGTGCGGCGCCACGCGCAGCACGGTAGTGAGCGTAGGCACCTGGCCGCGCAGGCGCATGGCCTTCGACCACATGCCCGATTCGGCGTCGGAGCCGTAGGCGATCAGCACCTTGGCGCGGCCGGCGGTCATCAGCGCGACCAGCTTCTCGTCGGTGAGCAGCGGGTTCAGCGGCTGCACGATGCCGGCGGCCTCGCCGCCCCACAGCGCGAGGTGGTACTCCAGGCAGCCGGGCAGCAGCACGGCGACGGCGTCGTCCGGCCCCACGCCCAGCGCATGCAGCATGTTGGCGGTCTGGTGGATGCGCGCGAGCAGCTCGGCATACGACCAGCGGATCGGCTCGTCGGCCGGGTTGCCGGTGCGCAAGAAGGTCAGCGCGGTCTTCTCGCCGAAGGCATGGCCCGCGTTGCGGAAGATCTCGTAGGTGCTGCGCACCGTGAGCGCCTGTTCAAGCGGCGTTTCCTCGAGCTTGCGGATGTCGGCGAGGCTGCGAACGGGAAGGGCGGGGCGAAATGGCGCGCCGACCGGGGTGCTGTAGTTGTTCTCGTACTTCTGCGTCATGTCTTTGTCTCCTTGATGTTGTCGCCCTGCCGGTCCGGTTGTTCTACTGGTTCGTGATGTGGTTGTCGCGAATCACCTTGCCCCAGCGCTCGAAATCTTCCTTCATGCGAACGCCGGTCTGTTCGGGCGTGCGGTAGGCCGCGAAGGTGCCCACGCCCTGGAGCTTCTGCTGCACTTCCTTGTCGGCCAGCGCCGTCTTCAGCTCAGCGCTCATGCGGTCGATGACCTCCTTCGGCGTTCCGGCCGGCGCCAGCAGGCCGCCCCACGAGGTGGCGTCGAAGCCGGGGAAGCCCTGTTCGGCCACCGTCTTCACGTCGGGCAGCAGGCTCACGCGCTGGCCGGAGCCGACCGCGATGGCGCGCAGCTTGCCCGACTTGATGTGCGGCAGCACGCCCACGAGGTCGGAGAACATCGCGGGCACCTGGCCGCCGATGAGGTCGGTCACGGCCGGCGCGCTGCCGCGGTAGGGCACGTGCTGCATGTCGAACTTGCCGATGGTCTTGAGCTGCTCGGTCGTCAGGTGGCCGAAGCTGCCGGCGCCCGCGCTGGTGTAGTTGAGCTTGCCGCCTTCGGCCTTGGCCTTGGCGATCAGGCCCTGCACGCCGGTCACCTCGGGCAGCGACTGCGGGTTGACCACCAGCACGATCGGCAGGTCGTACACGCTGCCCACGGGCGTGAAGTTCTTGAAGATGTCGTAGCCGGTGGGGCCGTAGAGGTGCGATGCCAGCAGCGTGGGCGTGGCCAGCATCACGAAGGTGTAGCCGTCGGCCGGCGCGCGCGCGGCGGCAGCGGCGCCCACGGTGCCCGATGCACCGCTGCGGTTGTCGATGACGATGCTCTGCTTGAGGCCGGCCGACATCTTCTGCGCCACGATGCGCGAGGCCACGTCGGTGGGGCCGCCGGGCGGGAAGGGCACGATCAGCGTGATGGGCTTGGCGGGCCAGGCCTGCGCGAAGGCCGCGCCGGCGACGAGCGGAAGGGCCAGGGCAAGGAGTGCACGGCGAAGGGGACTGCGGAGGGAACGGAAAGCGGGGGAGGCCATGACTTCAACTACTTCAGGGGAAAACGGGAAACGAAAACAACACGGGAAACGGAAACGGGGGAGTGCCTTTTCTTCAGACCACGCCACTGCTCTTCAGCACCGCCAGCCTGTCGTCCGACAGGCCGAGCAGCGACTGCAGCACGTCGTGCGTGCCTTCGCCCAGCGTGGGCGGCGCGCTGCGCACCGGAAGGCGCTCGCCATCGAAGCGGTAGGGCGGCGCGAGCACGTCGACCGTGCCGGCTACCGGGTGCGGCTGCGAGGTGACAAGGCCGCCCTGCGTGGCGCGCGGCGACTTCAGCGCCTCCAGCAGCCCCAGCACCTCGCCGCAGGGAATGCCCGCGGCGGTGAGCTTCTCGAGCAGGTCGGCGCGCTGGCGCTTCGCGAGCTCGGCATGCAGCTCGGGCAGCAGCACGGCGCGGTTGGCCGAGCGCAGGATATTGGTCTTGAAGCGCTCGTCGGCCGCGAGGTCGGGCCGCTCGATCACCTCGGTGCAGAAGCGCGCGAACTGCGCGTTGTTGCCCACGGTGATGACCAGCGGGCCGTCGGCCGCGTCGAACACGCCGTAGGGAACGATCGACGGATGCGAGTTGCCGTAGCGCGGCGGGTCTTCGCCCATGAGCAGGGCTTCGAGGCCGTAGTAGGCGGTGATCATCAGGCCGCAGTCGAAGAGCGCCATCTCCACATGCCGGCCCTTGCCGGTCCTCTCGCGCTGGTAGAGCGCCGCGAGGATGGCCTGAGCCGAATACATGCCGGTGAACAGGTCGACGGCGGCCACGCCGAACTTCAGCGGCGGCTGGTTCGCCTCGCCGTTGAGCGCCATCAGGCCGGCCTCGCCCTGCACCACGAGGTCGTAGCCTGGGCGCGCGGCTTCGGGGCCGGTGCGGTCGTAGCCTGAGATCGAGCAGTAGACGAGGCGCGGGTTCTCCTTGCTCAGCTGCTCGTAGCCCAGGCCCAGCTTGTCGATGCCGCCGAACTTGAAGTTCTGGATCACCACGTCGCACTGCCTGGCAAGGTCACGCGCGAGCTGCTGGCCCTCGGGCGTCTGCAGGTCGAGCGTGACGGACCGCTTGTTGCGGTTCACGCTGTTGAAGTAGGCGGTCTCGGTCTTGCCTACGCGCAGGCCCCAGTCGCGGGTGTCGTCGCCGCGGCCCGGGTGCTCCACCTTGATGACTTCGGCGCCCATGTCGGCCAGCACCATGCCGCACCAGGGGCCCGCGAGGATGCGGGACAGATCGAGAACGCGCACGCCGGCAAGCGGCAGCGATGAATGGGGCAAAGGCATGAGATCAGCTCCCTGGAAACGAGAAAGCCCCGCACGGTGCATGCGGCGTGCGAGGCGGAAAGACGGGTGGGACAGCCCGCGTCAGGACGCGTCCTGCTTGCGGCCGCGCAGCGCCGCGAAGTCGGCCTTGCGCTTGCCCAGGAAGGCGCCGATGCCTTCGGCCGCCTCGGCATCGCCTTGCGAGTCGACCATGAACACGGCCTCGGCGTCGAGCTGCTCTTCGAGCGTGACGCGGTGCGCCTGGCGGCACAGCGACTTGATGCGTGCGCTGGCGCGTTCAGGCCCGTTCGCCACCTTGGCCGCGAGCGCGATGGCCTCGGCCAGCGCGGCGCCCTTGTCGGTGAGGCGGTTGACCGCGCCCAGCGCGTGCAGGCGCTCGGCCGGCATGCGGTCGCCGGTGAGGCACATCTCGGTGAGCACCTGGCGCGAGACGAACTCCGACAGGAAGGCCGTGGCGCCGCCGTCGGGCGTGAGGCCGACCTTGACGTAGGCGACGGTGAAGAAGGCGTCGCGCGCCGACACCAGCATGTCGCAGGCCAGCGCCATCGACAGGCCCGCGCCGGCCGCGCCGCCTTCGACAGCCGCGATCACCGGCTTGCTGCAGTCGCGCAGCGCGCGGATCAGGTTGTTGAGGCCTTCGAGGATCTGGCGGCGTTCCAACGCCGGCAGCTCGCGGCGCTTGGCCAGCAGGTTGAGGTCGCCGCCCGAGCAGAAGAAGTCGCCCGCGCCGGTAAAGACGATGGCGCCGACTTCGGGGTCGTTCTGCGCGTCGGCCAGTGCGGCCGAGAGCTCGGCGTACAGCGTCGGCGTGATCGCGTTGCGCGAGGCGGGGTTGCTGTTGGTGAGGATGCGCACCGCACCCTCCTGCGAGATCAGGATCGTCTTGTTGTCGCTCATTGCGCTACCTCCTTGCCCAGGGCGATGTAGCGCTGCAGGTGGTGGTCTTCGTCGCCCAGCTGGTGGTCGATCATCACGAGCCGCTTGGCGTAGTGGGGCAGCGGCAGCTCCCACGTCATGCCGATGCCGCCGTGCATCTGGATGCTCTCTTGCGCCACCAGCGCGCCGATGCGGCCGATGCTGAACTTGGCGGCCGACAGCGCGCGCTCGCGTGTGAGGCGGTCGCCGGTGTCGATGGCCGCTGCAGCGTTAATGACGGCCGAGCGGGCCTGTTCGATTTCGAGCAGCAGGTCGGCCATGCGGTGCTGCAGCGCCTGGAAGCTGCCGATCAGCGTGCCGAACTGCTTGCGCGTGCGCAGGTACTCCAGCGTGGCGGTCTTGGCGGCTTCCATCGCGCCCAGCGCTTCTGCGCACAGCGCGAGCACGCCGCGGCCGATGGCACGCTCCAGCGTGGCATGGCCCTGGCCTTCGGCGCCCAGCAGCGCGTCGGCGCCCAGCTTCACGCCGTCGAAGGAGAGTTCGGCGACCCGGCCGCCGTCGATGGCGGGGCAGCCGCGCACCGTGAGGCCGGCCGTCTTCGCGGGCACGAGAAAGAGCGAGATGCCCGCTTCGTCGTCCACGTTGCCCGAGGTGCGGGCCGAGACCAGGAACAGGTCGGCCTGCTCGCCCTGCGGCACCACAGCCTTGGTGCCGTGCAGCACCCAGCCGTCGCCATTGCGCTTGGCCTTGGTCTGCACGCGGGTGCGCTCATAGTGCGTGTCGGCCTCGTCGTGCGCGAAGGCCGCCACGGTCACGCCGTTGATGATGTCGCCGAGCTTTTCCTTCTGCGCGTCGCTGCCGGCGGCGCTGATCGCCTCGCCGACCATCACCGCGCCCAGCAGCGGCTCGACCACGAGGCCGCGGCCCAGTGCCTCGAAGACCACGGCGATGTCGAAGCCGCCACCGCCGAAGCCGCCATCGGCTTCGCTGAACAGCGCGCCGATCACGCCGAGCTCTGCGAACTGCTGGAAGATTTCCTTGCTGAAGCCGTGCTCCGACTTCGCGATGCGGTCGCGCGCGTCGAAGGCGTACTGCTCGCTGATGAAGCGGTTCAGGCTGTCGGCGAGCATGCGCCGGTCTTCGGTGTGTTCGAAGTTCATTGCATGTCTCCTTTACAGGCCGAGGATCATCTTGGAGATGATGTTTTTCTGAATCTCATTGGAGCCGCCGAAGATCGACAGCTTGCGGTTGTTGAAGTAGCGCGAGGCGGCGGCCGATGCGTAATCGGGGCCGAAGGTCTCTCCGGTGTAGCCGTCCTTCAACGCCTCGGCGATGAAGGGGCGGCCGTAGACGCCCATCGCGCGACGGGCCAGCGAAGAAATCTCCTGGCGGATCTCGGTGCCGCGGATCTTCAGCATCGAGCTTTCAGCGCCCGGCACGCCGCCGCCGGCCACAGCCGCGATCACGCGCAGGTTGGTGGTCTTCATGTTCTCCAGGTCGATCTCGACGCGTGCCATGCGCGCGGCGAAGGCAGGGTCTTCCGCCAGCGGCTTGCCGTTCTTGGTCTGCGTGGCGGCGATGCCCTTCAACTGTTCGAGCGCGGCCACCGAGAAGCCCACGCCCGCGATGTTGGTGCGCTCGTACGTCAGCAGGTACTTGGCGCAGGTCCAGCCCTTGTTCTCCTCGCCCACGAGGTTCTCGGCGGGCACGCGCACGTCGGAGAAGAACACCTCGTTGACCTCGTGCTCGCCATCGAGCGTGATGATGGGGCGCACTTCCACGCCGGGCGAGGTCATGTCGATCAGCAGGAAGCTGATGCCTTCCTGCTTCTTCGCCTCACGGTTGGTGCGCACCAGGCAGAAGATCATGTTGGCGTGCTGGCCCAGCGTGGTCCAGGTCTTCTGGCCGTTCACGATGAAGTGGTCGCCCTGCGCGTCGATGCCGCGCACGGCCGACGTCTTCACCGCAGCCAGGTCGGAGCCCGCGCCGGGTTCCGAATAGCCCTGGCACCACCAGTCGGCGCCGTTCAGGATGCGCGGCAGCCAGTGCTTCTTCTGCGCCTCGTTGCCGTACTTGATGAGCACCGGGCCGAGCATGTTCACGCCGAAGGGCACGATGCGCGGCGCGAAGGCCAGCGCGCATTCGTTCTCGAAGATGAACTTCTCCACCGCCGTCCAGCCCGGGCCGCCGTACTGCTCGGGCCAGTGGTTGGCGAGCCAGCCGCGCTCGTTGAGGATGGCGTGCCATTCCTGCATGTCGGCCTTCTCGAGGATCTTGCCGCTGCGCACTTTCTCGGACAGCCGCACGGGCAGCTTCGCGGCCAGGAAGGCGCGCACCTCGCTGCGGAAGGCTTCTTCTTCGGGGGTGAAGTTCAGGTCCATTGCTGGCTCCTCAATAAATCTCGAACAGGCCGGCCGCGCCCATGCCGCCGGCGATGCACATCGTGACCACCGCGTACTTCGCGCCGCGGCGCTTGCCTTCGATGAGCACGTGGCCCGCGAGGCGCGCGCCGGTCATGCCGAAGGGGTGGCCGATGGAGATCGCGCCGCCGTTCACGTTGAGCAGCTCCGAGGGAATGCCCAGCTTGTCCTGGCAGTAGATCGACTGCGAGGCGAAGGCCTCGTTGAGCTCCCACAGGCCGATGTCCTGCACCTTGAGGCCGTGGCGCGCGAGCAGCTTGGGCACCGCGAAGACCGGGCCGATGCCCATCTCGTCGGGCTCGCAGCCTGCCACCGCGAGGCCGCGGAAGGCGCCCAGCGGCTTGATGTTGGCGCGCTCTGCATCCTTGGCTTCCATCAGCACGCAGGCCGATGCGCCGTCCGACAGCTGCGAGGCGTTGCCGGCGGTGATGAACTTGTCCTCGCCCATCACGGGCTTGAGCTTGGCGAGCGCCTCGTAGGTGGTGCCGCGGCGGTTGCAGTTGTCTTCGGTGGCGGTCACTTCGCGGTAGCTGACTTCCTTCGTCTCCTTGTCGGTGACGGCCATCGTGGTGGTGCAGGCAACGATCTCGTCCTTGTAGCGGCCGGCGATCTGCGCTTCTTCGGTGCGGCGCTGGCTCTCGGCCGAGAAGCGGTCCTGCGCCTCGCGGCTGATGTTGTAGCGCTTGGCGACGATGTCGGCGGTCTCGATCATCGCCATGTACAGCTCGGGCTTGTGCTCGACGATCCACGGGTCCATGCCGCTGTCGCCGGAGTCGGTGGCGCTGCGGCTGCGGATCTGCGAGATGCTTTCGACGCCGCCCGCGATCATGGCCGGCGCGCCGTCCACCACGATGCGGCCCGCGGCCATGGCGATGGCCTGCAGGCCCGAGGCGCAGAAGCGGTTGACCGTGGTGCCGGCGATGGAGATCGGCAGGCCCGCGCGGATGATGGCCTGGCGCGCGATGTTGCGGCCGGTGGTGCCTTCGGGGTAGCCGCAGCCGAGGATCGCGTCCTCGATCAGCGCGGGGTCGAGGCCCGAGCGCTCCACCGCCGCCTTCACGGCGAAGGCCGCCAGCGTGGGGCCGGGGGTGATGTTGAATTCGCCGCGGTGCGCCTTGGTCAGCGGGGTGCGGGCGGTGGAAACGATGACGGCTTCACGCATGGGGGTGTCTCCTTGGACGGCTGGCTTTGTCTGTGCCTGTGATTACTCGGATTGGTTGAGGCTCGCGAAGTCGGCGCCGCGCTCGACCAGTTGCACCAGCAGCGGCGAGGGCTTCCAGAAGACCGGGTCTTCCTTCGCGAACTCCTGGATGTCGGCCAGCACCTTGGGCAGGCCCACGGTGTCGGCGTACTTCATCGGGCCGCCGCGGTGGCGCGGGAAGCCGTAGCCGTAGAGGAAGGTCACGTCCACGTCGAGCGGGCGCAGCGCGATGCGCTGGAGCACGACGTTGGCGCCCTCGTTGATCATCGCGGCCATGTAGCGGCGCATGATTTCTTCCTCGGTGAAGGCGCGCGGCTTGATGCCGGCGCGCTCGCGCTCGGCGTCGATGATGGCCAGCACCTCGGGGTCGGGCTGGCCGGTGCGTGCGCCTTCGGGGTAGAGGTAGTAGCCGCGCTGCGTCTTCTGGCCGAACCAGCCGCGCTCGCAGATGCGGTCGGCAATCTGCACGTAGCGAGCCTTCGGGTCGCGCGTGGCGGCCTTGCGCTTGCGCGTGGCCCAGCCGATGTCGCCGCCCGCAAGGTCGGACACCTGGAAGGGGCCCATCGGGTAGCCGAAGTTGCGCACGGCAGCGTCGATCTGGTAGGGCGAGGCGCCGTCTTCCATCATGTGGTCGGCGGCTTGGCGGTACACGGCCAGGATGCGGTTGCCGATGAAGCCGTCGCACACGCCGGCGCGCACCGGCACCTTCTTGAGCTTCTTCGCGAGCTCGAAGCCGGTGGCGACCACGTCGGCGCTCACCTTGGCGGGCACCACGATCTCCAGCAGCTTCATGATGTTGGCGGGCGAGAAGAAGTGCAGGCCCACCACGTCCTGCGGACGCGAGATGCTGGCGGCGATCTCGTCGATGTCGAGGTACGAGGTGTTGGTGGCCAGCACCGCGCCGCGCTTGCACACGCGGTCGAGCTCGGCGAATACCGCCTTCTTCACGGCCATGTCCTCGAACACGGCTTCCACCACGATGTCGACGTTGGCGAGCGCGTCGTAGCTGGTCGAGCCCGAGAAGCGCGCCATGACGGCCGCTTTGGCCTCGGGCGTCATGCGGCCCTTGGCGATGAGGCCGTCGTACACCTTCTCGACGTTGGCGCGGCCGCGCGCGAGCTGCGTGTCGTCGCGCTCGATCATGGTCACGGGCATGCCGGCGTCGAGCATCGCCACCGCGATGCCGGCGCCCATGGTGCCGCCGCCGACGATGCCGGCCGCCTCCAGCGCGCGCGGGCTGGCCGACTTGGTCTCGGGGGCCTTGAGCACTTCGCGCTCGGCGAAGAAGGCGTGGATCAGGCCGGCGCGCTGCGGGCTGTCGATGCACTGCAGGAACAGCTTGCGCTCCAGCGCCATGCCTTCGTCGAAGGGCAGCGTGAGCGCGGCCTCGACGGCCTCGACGATCTTCATCGGCGAGAACAGGCCGCGGCTCTTCTTGGCGGTGTCGGCGCGCGCGGCTTCGAGGGCGGCGCGGGCGGCTTCCTTGTCGGCCAGCGCGCCGGCGTCGCGCGTGCGGCGCACCGGGGCCTTGGCGGCGACCAGTTCATTCGCGTAGGCGAGGCCTTCGGCGCGCGCGTCGGCTTCGGTGGCGAGGCGGTCGACGAGGCCGAGCGACAGCGCTTCCTTCGCGCCCGCATGGCGGCCGCTGAGCATGAGTTCGATGGCGGGCTTCACACCGATCAGGCGCGGCGCGCGCTGCGTGCCGCCCGAGCCGGGCAGCAGGCCCAGCGCCACTTCGGGCAGGCCCAGCTTGGCGGTCGGCGAGGCGATGCGGTAGTGCGCCGACAGGGCCACTTCCAGCCCGCCGCCGAGCGCGGCGCCGTGGATGGCCGCGACCACCGGCTTGGTGCAGTTCTCGATCTTCAGGCAGGCCTCGGGCAGCGAGGGCGGCTGCGGCGTCTTGCCGAACTCGCGGATGTCGGCACCCGCGATGAAGTTGCGGCCCGCGCCGACAATCAGCACCGCCTTGGCCGCGCCGTCGGCCTCGGCCGCGTCGATGGCGGCCACGAGGCCGCGGCGCACGTCCACGCCGAGGGCGTTGACGGGCGGGTTGTCGATGGTCACCACGAACACGTCGCCTTGACGTTCGAAGGTGACGGGACCGGTGGACGTGGAGGGGCTAGGAGTTGTGGTGGCCATGTGCGTGTCGCTTGTCTCTTGCGTTGTGGACCGTGCGGGTCCGAGGCTCTGGGGTGAACCCAGCATTCTTGGCCTGGGGGACTGCTTTGACAATTGCATAGCCGGTTGACAGACTGTCAAAGGATTTTTGACAAAATAGGCCCATGGACCTCCAGTCGCTCACCTTGTTGGTGGAAATCCTCGACGCCGGCAACCTGAGCGCGGCCGCGCGGCGGCTCAAGATGACCCGCGCCAACGTCAGCTACCACCTGAACCAGCTCGAACGCTCGGTGGGCGCGCAGCTCGTGCGGCGCACCACCCGGCGTGCCGAGCCGACCGAGATCGGCCTGCGCCTGTACCAGCACGGCATCGCTATCCAGGCCGAGCTGCTGGCGGCGCGCGAATCGGTCACCACGCTCGGCCAGGGCCTGCAGGGCCGCGTGCGCCTGAGCGTGCCCAGCGGCTACGGGCAACTGGTGATGGCCGACTGGCTGATCGACTTCAAGCGCCAGTACCCCGGCATCGTGCTCGACGTGGTGTTCGAGAACCGCATCGAAGACCTGCTGCGCGACGAGGTCGACATCGCCATCCGCGTGATTCCCGAGCCGCCGCAGAACCTGGTGGCGCGCGGCATGGGGCCGGTGCGCTACGTGGCCTGCGCCTCGACGGAGTACGCCGCGAAGAACCCGCTGCCGGTGCAGCTCGACGCGCTGCAGGGCGCGCCGGTGGTCACGGCCGCCGTCATCGGCCGGCAGCTGCGCGTGTCGGCCTACCAGGGCGAGACACGCAGGGAGGTGATCCTGGAGCCCACGCTCATTTCAGAGAACTTCCTGTTCCTGCGCCAGGCCATCCTCGCCGGGCTGGGCATCGGCCTCGTGCCCGACTACGTGGTGCAGGAAGACGTGCGCCGCGGCGACGTGGTGACCACGCTGGACGACTGGCGCCTCTCGATCTTCGGCACGCAGATGTTCATGCTCTACATGCCCAACCGCCAGC
>Ga0209565_1000524_pt1 | contig 27208 bp, 22 predicted proteins | sample Araplaol_mTSA_r2_2_FD_184283 | JGI IMG/M metagenome (GOLD analysis project Ga0209565, IMG submission 184283) | Arabidopsis root microbial communities from North Carolina, USA - plate scrape MF_Col_mTSA_r2 (SPAdes) (version 3) | ecosystem: Host-associated > Plants > Roots > Endosphere | place... | reverse complement strand
GCGGTATATCGTTCGCGCGACGGTGGCTTGAGCTGGGTCGAAGAGGGCGCCGCCAGCGCGCCCCTCGAGTTCGGCAAACTGGGAACGGGGCATGAGCGCTACCTGACCCGCACTGCGCAGGGACGTGCCTACCTGCTTTATGGCGACACGGTCTTCGCGAGTAATGATGGCGGCATCAGCTGGAGCGAAAACAAGTTCGCGTCGATGCCTGAACCGGCCGATGTGTACCAGCAGGCGCTCGCGGCCAACGACCGCGAGCTGTTTGTCGTTTCCGGCAAAACGCTGTTTCATAGCAAAGACGAGGGCAGGCACTGGCAGCAGGTCGAGCAGGCAGGCCAGGAAAGCCCGGTCCTGACTGGCATTGCCGGCAGGTCGCCGGACCTGAAAATGGCGCCTGACGGTACTTTGCTCGCCTTGGGCAACATCGCTGTCAGCCAGCGTGCATTCGCCAGCAAGGATGGCGGCCGCCATTGGGAAGAGCTGCGCTTCGGTCTGCCGCCGGATGCCGCCTTTATCCTGAGAACATTTGGCCCGGATCCCGACGCGATGTATTTCTTTATTCGCAGCGCTCCGCAAAAGGGACCTCTTTTCCGCTCCCTGTACCGGAAAGGAGTGGATGGAAGCCTGAACGAAATGCGGATCGACCCCTTCCAGGGAATGCTGACGCGAAGCGTCAAAGGCAGGATCTATGCGCTCGGGTTCGACGGAGCCGCGATCCACGAGAGCGGCGATGGCGGCCAGACCTGGTCGCCGGTGTCGCGCGATGCCATCACCTGGCATTGAGGAGCCCGGGCGGCCGCGCAGACGTTAAAATAGCGGACTTGAACCGACTTTCGCACCCAGCAGCTAAATGAGCAATCTGACAATTGAACAAGACGTAGCGGCGGACGCACCGCCAGCACCCAAAGGCCCGGATTTCGTCCACCTGCGGGTGCATACCGAGTACTCGATTGTCGATGGCCTGGTGCGCATCGATGACATGATCAAGGCGGCGGTCAAGGACAAGCAGGGCGCGCTGGCCATCACCGACCTGGCGAACATGTTCGCCATGGTGCGCTTTTACAAATCGGCGCGCGGCAAGGGCATCAAGCCGATTGTCGGCGTCGACGCCTGGATCACCAACGACGAGAACCGCGACAAGCCGCATCGCATCATGCTGTTCGCGAAGAACCGCATGGGTTACCTGCAGCTGTGCGAACTGTTGTCGGAAGCGTGGCTGAACAACCAGTACAAGGGCCGCGCCGAGATCCGCACCGAGTGGCTGCGCGACCGCGCCAACAAGGAATACCCGCTGCTGCCCGGCGAGAGTGGCGCCAATGCGCTGATCGCCCTGTCCGGCGCGCACTTTGGCGACATCGGCCAGGCCATCGAAAACGGCAACCTTGACCTGGCCGAGGCCAATGCCCGCAAATGGGCGGAAATCTTCCCGAACGGCCATTTCTACGTCGAGATCCAGCGTGCAGGCCAGGCCAACCAGGAGGTGCAGGTGCGCCAGTCCGTCGCGCTGGCGGCCAAGCTTGGCCTGCCCGTCGTGGCGACGCATCCGGTGCAGTTCCTGTCGAAAGATGAATTCATCGCCCACGAAGCGCGCGTCTGTATCGCGGAAGGCGAGATGCTGGCCAATGCCAAGCGCGTCAAGCGTTTCAACGAGCAGATGCGCTTCCTTACGCAGGCCGAAATGGCGGAACTGTTCCATGACCTGCCGGCCGCGCTGCAAAACTCGGTGGAAATCGCCAAGCGCTGTAATGTGACGCTGACCCTGGGCAAGCCGCAGTTGCCGAACTTCCCGACGCCGGGCATGTCGATCGACGAATTCCTGGTGGCGGAAACGCAGAAGGGCCTGGAGGAGCGCCTGGTCCAGCTGTTCCCCGATCCCGAGAAGCGCGAGAAGGAGCGCCCGCGCTACGAGGCGCGCCTGAAGTTCGAGAACGACACCATCATCAAGATGAAGTTCCCGGGCTACTTCCTGATCGTTGCGGAGTTTATCCAGTGGGGCAAGAACAACGGCGTGCCGATCGGCCCGGGCCGCGGTTCCGGCGCGGGCTCGCTGGTGGCGTATGCATTGAAGATTACCGACCTGGATCCGCTGAAGTACAACCTGCTGTTCGAGCGCTTCCTGAATCCGGAACGGGTATCGATGCCCGACTTCGATATTGACTTCTGCCAGGAAAAGCGCGAACTGGTGATCCAGCACGTAAAGGACCTGTACGGACGCGAGGCGGTGTCGCAGATCGCTACCTTCGGTACCATGGCGGCGAAAGGCGCAATCCGCGACGTGGGCCGCGTGATGGACTTCGGCTATATGTTCTGCGACGGCGTGTCGAAGCTGATTCCGTTCAAGCCAGGCAAGCCGGTGTCGATTGCCGAGGCGATCGAGGAAGAGCCGCTGCTGAAAGAGCGACAGGAGAACGAAGAAGAAGTGCGCCAGCTGCTCGACCTGGCGCAGCAGGTGGAAGGCATTACCCGCAACATCGGCATGCACGCCGGCGGCGTGCTGATCGCGCCGGGCAAGTTGACGGACTTCTGCCCGCTGTACACCCAGGGCGGCGATGCCGGCGTGGTGTCGCAGTACGACAAGGACGACGTGGAAGCCGTCGGCCTGGTGAAGTTCGACTTTTTGGGCCTGACCACGCTGACCATCCTCGACCGCGCCGTCAACTACATCAAGGACCTCGATCCGGAAGGCACCAAGGACTTCGACCTGGCCAAGCTGCCGCTGAACGACCGCCCGACCTATGAGCTCCTGACCAAGGCGAAAACCGTCGCCGTGTTCCAGCTTGAATCGCGCGGCATGCAGGGCATGCTGAAAGACGCGCGTCCCGACCGCTTCGAAGACATTATCGCGCTGGTGGCGCTGTACCGTCCGGGGCCGATGGACCTGATCCCGGACTTCTGCAAGCGCAAGCACGGCGAAAAATTCGATTACCCCGACCCCCGCACCGAGGGCATCCTGTCCGAAACCTACGGCATCATGGTTTACCAGGAGCAGGTGATGCAGATGGCGCAGATCATCGGCGGCTACTCGCTGGGCGGCGCGGACATGCTGCGCCGTGCCATGGGCAAGAAAAAGGCCGAGGAGATGGCGGAGCACCGCGAGATCTTCCGCAAGGGCGCGCAGGAGGGCGGGCTGACCGTCGAAAAAGCCGACGAGATCTTCGACTTGATGGAAAAGTTCGCGGGCTACGGCTTCAACAAGTCGCACGCGGCTGCCTATGCGCTGCTGTCCTACCACACGGCCTACCTCAAGCATCACCACACCGCCGCGTTCATGGCAGCCAACATGTCGCTGGCCATGGACGACACGGAGAAGGTCAAGATCCTGGTCGAGGACTCGATCGACGTGTGCGGCCTGACCATCCTGCCGCCGGACGTGAACCAGTCCTCCTACCGCTTCCGCCCGGACGGCGAGCCGGGCAAGAAGGCAACCAAGATCCGCTACGGCATGGGCGGCGTGAAGGGCGCCGGCCAGAACGCGATCGAGGCGATCATCGCCGCGCGCGAGGCGGGCGGCCCGTTCACCAGCCTGTTCGACTTCTGCAAGCGCGTGGACAAGAAGCAGATCAACCGCCGCACGGTGGAAGCGCTGATCCGCTCCGGCGCCTTCGATTGCTTCGGCGTCGACCGCGCGGTGCTGTTTGCCTCCGTGGGCTTCGCCATGGAATATGCAGACCAGGAAGCCAAGTCGGCCAACCAGGTCAGCCTGTTCGGCGGCGACGATTCCGACCTGGTGGCGCCGCCGGATTACGTAGCCGCCACGCCGTGGACCGACCGCGAAAAGCTGGCGGAAGAAAAAATCGCGCTGGGCTACTACCTGTCCGGCCACATGTTCGACTCCTACCAGCAGGAAGCGCGCCGCTTTGCGCGCACCAAGCTGTCCGAACTCGAGCCGTCGCGCGAGCCGCGCATGATGTGCGGCGTGATTTCCGGCATCCGCACCCAGATGACCCAGCGCGGCAAGCTGCTGATCGTCACGCTGGACGACAAGACCGCCGTGGTCGAAGTCACCGTCTACAACGAGGTCTTCGAGCCGAACAAGCATATGTTCAAGGAAGACGAATTCCTGTGCGTGACGGGCAAGGTGTCGGAAGACCGTTTCTCCGGCGGCCTGCGCATTTCGGCGGAAAAGGTGTACAACATCACCGCCGCGCGCATCCAGTTTGGCCGCCAGATCGGCTTGTCGCTGCCGAAGGCCGTGCCGTCCGCCAAGCTGGCCGAGATCCTCGGCCCGCACCGCGACGAATACGGCCTGCCGGTGTCGATGCGCGTCAAGCCGCAAGGCATCGACTGCGTCCTGCAACTTGGTGACGACTGGCGCGTGGCGCCGTCGGACGCGCTAAAGGTTGCCCTGGAGCAGGGGCTGGGTGCGCAAGAGGTTGCAATCGAGTATTAACCGCTTCGCCACGGCGCATTCAACCCTGCCATATCGTGCGCCAGCGTTAGCAATATCCCAACATAATTCGGTAGCGCCCAACCATTTCGCATGGAGTGGTGACTACCGATGCTGTTCAATTCGTTCAGTTTCCTGCTGGGTTTCTTGCCGATCACCCTGCTCGGCTACTTCGTGCTGGCGCGTCGCGATCCTGCTTGGGGCGTGACATGGCTGGCGCTGGCATCGCTGTTCTTCTACGGCTGGTGGGATGTGCGCTATGTGCCACTGCTGCTGGGCTCCATCGTCTTCAATTACGGCTGCGCACAAGCGATCCGCCGCGCACATGGCAAGGCGCGCAGCTGGTTGCTGGCTGGCGCCGTCGCAGCCAACCTGCTGCTGCTCGGCTACTACAAGTACGCCAACTTCTTCTACACCAGCCTGACCGGCCAGCATGCAGACGTTCTGCAGGTGGTGCTGCCGATCGGCATATCGTTCTTCACCTTTACCCAGATCGCCTTCCTGGTCGATACGTCGCGCGGCTTTGTGCAGGAAGGGCGTTTCATCCACTACCTGCTGTTCGTCACCTATTTCCCGCACCTGGTGGCCGGGCCGGTATTGCACCATAAGGAAATGATGCCGCAGTTCGCCGACCCGCGGAATGCACAGCCCCGCGCCGACAACTTTTCGGTCGGCATCACCATTTTCATCATTGGCCTGGGCAAGAAGACGCTGCTGGCCGATACCCTGGCGCCCTACGCCAACGGCCTGTTCGCAGCGCCGGGCGAGCCGACGCTGCTGGTGGCATGGGGTGGCGTACTGGCCTATGCTTTCCAGCTCTATTTCGATTTCTCGGGCTATTCGGATATGGCGATCGGCTTGTCGCGCATGTTCGGCGTGCACCTGCCGCTGAACTTCAACTCGCCCTACAAGTCGCGCAATATCGTTGAATTCTGGCGGCGCTGGCACATGACGCTGTCGCGCTTCCTGCGCGACTACCTGTATATCCCGCTGGGCGGCAATCGCCACGGCGCCGCACGTGCCAAGGTGAACCTGATGGTGACCATGCTGCTGGGCGGCCTGTGGCACGGCGCAAGTTGGAATTTTGTGCTGTGGGGCGGGCTGCACGGCGCCTACCTGGTCCTTGCGCATGTGTGGCAGGTGCTCAAGGCGCGCCTGGGCTGGCAAGGCGGCAGCAGGGCGGGAGCGTTCGTGGCCTGGGCGCTGACCTTCATCGCCGTGGCCTATGCCTGGGTCTTCTTCCGGGCGGCGGACCTGCCGTCCGCGCTGCGCATTGTGGCCGGCATGTCGGGCCAGTATGGCGTGGCGCTGCCGGACGCCATCGGTGCGCGCCTGGGCGGGCTGCACGAGGCGCTGGCCTCGCTGGGAATCAAGTGGACGCTGGGCGGCGCCACCCAGTTCATCGAAACCTGGTGCTGGGTGGCAGTGGCCGCACTGGTCGCCTTCTGGGCACCCAACACGCAGCAAATCATGCATCGCTTCGAACCGGCGCTGGACCATGACGGCACGGCCGCGCCGGCGCGCCTGGCCTGGCTACCGGCGCCGCGGCAGGCGCTGGCGACCGGCATGCTGGCCGTGTTTTGCCTGCTGGCCCTGTCGCGGCCCAGCGAATTCCTTTATTTCCAGTTCTGACCATGTCCAACGATTCGCACCTTCGCTATTTGCGCAAACTGGGCCTGGCCGTGCTGGCCGGCCTCCTGCTGGTGGCCGGCGTAGTCGTGCTGGCCGATCCCTATGGCCTGTATGGCGTGGTGCGCAGGCCCGGCCTGAATGCCGAGAAACCGGTGCCGCAGCACTTTCGCAACGAGATCAAGTTGGCAGGCGCGCAGCGCCTGGGCGCGATCCAGTTCCTGGTCGGTAATTCGCGGGTCGAAGTCGGTTTCGATCCGGACAGCCCGGTGCTGGGCGGGGACGCATACAACCTGGGACTGGCGGGAACCGGCATCATGGTGGCGGTGGGACAGTTGCGCTATCTGCGCAGCCTTGGCATCAGGCCTTCACGCGTGATTGCGGGCGTGGATTTCCATGATGCCTTGCTGGCGCCGGGACAGCGCGGCGGTGCTCGCCAGCCACCGGTGGCGGGCGCAGCCAAATTGGGCTGGCGCCTGGAAAGCCTGTTTTCACTGGCCGCCTTACGCGATGCGGCAACCACCTTTGCCATGCAGGGCGACCGTGAGGCTGAGACCATGACCGAGCGTGGGCTGAACCCTTTGAACCAATACATCAAATTTGTGCGCTACGATGGCTACCACAAGATTTTTCGCCAGCGCGCCGAAGAAAACGCGGCTTCGCTGGTGAAGAAATCGGCTGGCGACCTCGATCGCGAGGGGCTGCGGGCGGAATTGCGCGCCCTGGTCGATGCTGCGGCCGGCGATAATCCCCGTGTCGACCTGCGCTTGATGGTGTACGCTTACCACGCGCAGTTGCTGGCGCTGTATGAAGCGAGCGGCTTATGGCCCCGCTTCGAGGAATGGAAGCGCATCGTGCTGGAAGAAGCAGAGGTGGCGCGCACCCGCTATCCGCTGGCGCACATCGTGGTGCATGACTTCAGCGGTTTCGGTGAATTCAACTGCGAGGCGATTCCTGGCCCGAATGACAAGGGCACGACGCACTGGTATTGGGAGGCTGGACATCAGAAGCCGGCGCTGGGTGAAGAGATGATGCGTCGCATGCTGTCGGGTGCGCCGGAGAACGGCTTTGGCATGGCGCTGACCGCGCATAACCTGGAGCAGGACCGGCAGCGAATTGCGGCCGAGCGTGTCGGATGCGCCGCAGCGTATCCGGCCCTGTTTGCGGGAGCACGTGATTTGGTGGCGCGCATCGCGCGCCGCCCGGGAAAGGGATAATGACATGGAAATGAAACGTATCAATGCAGGCAAGTTGCGCGCGATCGGTTATGACGAGCGTGCACGCATGCTGCGCGTTGAGTTCGACGACGGCAGCGCCATCGATTACGAGGGCGTCGGACGCGACGTCTGGCAGCGCCTGTCCACCTCGGGCAGCGCGTGGAGCTTCTACCGCGACAACATCGAGGAAGAATACAGCGGCCGCAAGGGACGCGCCAAGCCGCAAGCGGGAACGCGTCCCGCCGGCCTCGACGAACTGTTCGGCGATTGACGCCGCCGGTTCGCCTACATGTCTTTCAATCCGGTGATGGCGTAGCCTTTGCTGCCCATCTGCTGGGTCAGCCGGTCGATGTGGTAGTCAGGCAGGACTTGCACATCATCATCGACTTCCAGCGATTGCTCGGCTGGCAGCCAGTCGGTGTTGATGGCTTCCTGTGGGATGGGTTTGCCCTCTGGCACGGCGAGGTAGGAAAAAATGCCGTCATGTTCGGCACGGCGATAGATATCCAGGCGCATCTTCATCTCCCTTCAACTAGTCCTACGCACAGGCTGGCGTAACGCTTTGATTCTACTCCGCTTGAATGGCTGTGGCCACGCAAAGATGGCCGGCCCGGCACACGCCAGGCAGTAAAGTTGAACTGGATCAACAAAAGGCTTGCCCAGGGTTCAATGATATAGTGAGCCCCCCGACGTTCCTGTGAAGCCCGCGAACTCCTTCTTATGCGTTTCCCGTATTTGTTGCCGGCCACCGGATTCCTTGTTGCCTACCTGCTGTTCGACTGGATCACGTATGTCGAGCCGCTGCATGGCCTGAACATCACGCCCTGGAATCCGGATACCGCCCTGGGCCTGGTGTTCTGGCTGGTGTATGGGCGGCGCGCGGCGCTGCCGTGGTTTGCTGCGCTGGTGGCGGGCGACGTGCTGGTGCGCGGCATGCCGGGCGGGCTGGCCGGCACCATGCTGACAGCTGCATGGCTTACTTGCGGTTATGGCGTGCTGGGCGAAATCCTGCGCCGGACGCTTGGCGCAGGCAACATCTTCGGTTCGCGCGCGAGCTTCTACCGCTGGCTGGCCATCGTTTCCGCCGGCACCATGCTGAATGCGGTCGGCCATATCAGCCTGCTGGCCTGGCTTGGGCTGGTGCCATGGGACGACTGGATGCGTGCCGTGTGGCGTTTCGGCTTCGGCGACATGGTGGGGGTGGTCGTCAGCATGCCGCTGCTGTGGAAACTGGCCAACCCGCAAGACAGGGCACGCCTGCACGAGGCCACCTGGAAGCCCGAGACGCTGGGCTACCTGGCGCTGGCGATCTTTGTGCTGTGGGCGGTATTCGGCTATATCGTCACCTCCGAATTCAAGCACTTCTATTTCCTGTTCCTGCCGCTGATCTGGGCCGCTTCGCGCCAGGGCGTGCACGGCGCCGCGCTGGTGGTATTCGTGCTGCAGCTCGCCATCGTGGCCCTGGTCAGGCTCAATAGCGCCGACAACATCACCGTGTCGGAGCTGCAGATGCTCGACGCGGTGCTGGCGCTGGTGGGGTTCTTCATCGGCATCGTGGTCGACGAACGGCGCCAGGTGGCCGAGGAGTTGAAGCAGACCTTGCGCCTGGCGGCTGCGGGGGAAATGGCAGCCGCGCTGGCGCATGAACTGAACCAGCCGATGACGGCGCTGGCCGTGTACGGCAAGGCTTGCGAGCACCTGCTGGCGCGCGGCGAGGCGGGCGAATTGCTGAAAAATGCAATCGGGCAGATGATCAATGAATCGGCGCGGGCGGCGGAAGTGGTGCGCCGCCTGCGCGACTTTTTCCGCACCGGCGCCATGCAGCTTGAGACGGTCGGCGCGGCAACCCTGCAAGCCGGCATCGTGCAGCAATTCCGCCCGCAATTTGCCGAACACGGGGTGGACGTGACGGTCGCCGAAGCGCCATCCCTGTCTGTACAGGTCGACCGCCTGCAGGTGGAACTGGTGCTGCGCAACCTGCTGGCCAATGCACTGGATGCGGTGCGCATGCGCCCCGCAGGCCAGCGCAGTATCCAGCTTGCAGCGGAAAATATCGGCGGCAAGCTGCGCTTCACGGTGGAAGACAGCGGAGATGGCCTGACGCAGCAGGCGGCCAGCCGCCTGTTCGAGCCCTTCGTATCGACCAAGGCCAGCGGCATGGGCCTGGGCCTGGTGCTGAGCCGCGCCATCGTGGAGGCCCACGGCGGAACTTTATGGGCGGAAGTTGGCGATCACGGCGTCTTTCGATTTATACTGCCGGCGCTGGATTCTGGAGAATAGCCTTGTCAAATCTTACCGTTTTCATCGTCGACGATGATCCCTCGCTGCGCGACGCCCTTGGCCTGCTGCTGGGCGTGCGCGGTTACCGCACCGCCGTTTTCGCCAGTGCCGAAGCTTTCCTGCAAGCCTGGCTGCCTGAATGGGCGGGCTGCCTGGTGGCCGATATCCGCATGTCCGGCATGGACGGGCTGACCTTGCAGCGCAAACTGAGCGAGATGAACTGCCTGCTGCCGGTGATTATCGTGACCGGTCACGGCGACGTCAGTTCGGCGCGCGAAGCCTTCAAGGCGCGCGCCGTCGATTTCCTGGAAAAGCCGTTCGACGACGACAAGCTGATTGCGGCCATTGAGGAGGCGTTCTCGATGCAGCTGCGCCAGCGCCAGGACCAGGACCGCCGCCAGCAGCGCGACCAGTTGCTGGCCGAGCTGACCCCGCGCGAGCGCGAGGTGTTCGAACTGGTGGTGATGGGACGCCACAACCGGGAAATCGCACCGCAATTGAATATCAGCGTGCGCACGGTGGAAGTCCACAAGGCGCGCCTGATGGCCAAGCTGGGCGTGGATAACGTGGCCGACCTGGTGCGCGTCGCGCTGCGCGATTAAGCGGCGCTTGCGCCCAGTTCGCGCAGGCCGGCGACGGCTTGCGTGGTCTTGTCCTTGGCCCGCTGCAGCACCACCGAGCGGTTGCTCGATTCCTGGTCGCGTTTCGCTTCCCGGTGCCACAGGTGGTACACCTCCGTGGCGAAGGCGCCGCTCTTGCGCATGACGCCGGCGTTGAACAGGCGCAGCACCAGGTCGGAATCCTCATGGCCCCAGCCGGTGAAGCTCTCGTCGAAGCCGTTCACCAGGTCCAGGTCGCGGCGCCAGACCGCCATATTGCAGCTCTTGATGCGGCGCCAGGTAAAGCGCTTGCTTTCGCGGCCCAGGTCCGGCAGGGTCAGCGTCGTCTGCAGGAATTTGTTGACGCTGCCGGCCAGGTAGAGCTTGAGCTTTTCCAGCGCGCCCAGGCCCTGGATGTCGATGTGCCGCTCGAGCAGGCGACGCGTATAGTCTTCGCTAAGCAGCACGCGGCTGCCGGTCACCACGTAGCCGCGCTTCGACAGTCGGCGGTGGTTGGCGATGAAATCCTTCTGCGGCACACAGTCGCCATCGATGAAGATGATGTAGTCGCCCCGCGCCGCCAGCGTGCCCAGGTTGCGTGCCCGCGCAGCGCGGAAACCGATGTCCTCCTGCCACACATGCTTCATCGGCACCGGCGAGCGTGCCTGCAGGGCCGCTACGGTTTCCCGCGTGTTGTTGGTCGATCCGTCATCGGCGATAATGATCTCGAAGTTTTGATCGTCCTGCGCAAAGCACGCCTCCACCACGGCTGTCAGGGCGTCCGGACGATTGTATGTGGTGATAATTAACGAGATGGTTGAAGCTTGTTGCATGGATGCTAAAAAATTAATAAAAAACGATTCATTCCTGCCGGCGGGCGCCAATCTGCCAGTATATCAGTGCAGGATCTCTGGTACGGCTTGTCCCGCACAGGAGGGCGTCCAGTGAGGACCTTGGTGATCTCTCCCAACTGGATTGGCGACGCCGTCATGGCGCAGCCGCTGCTGCAGCTGCTGAAGGCCGCCCATCCGGAGCGCCCGATCGACGTGCTGGCGCCGCCGGCTGTATCCCCGGTTTGGCGCCAGATGGCGGAAGTGGCCGAAGTCCTGGAAACCCCGTTCCGCCATGGCGCGCTGCAGTTGAAAGAGCGCTGGCGCTATGCGCGCATGCTGCGCCAGCGCGGCTACGCCGACGCCTACATCCTGCCCAATACCCTGAAGTTCGCTTTGATCCCGTGGCTGGCGGGCATTCCGCGCCGCGTCGGCTACAAGGGCGAGAGCCGTTATGGTTTAATCAACGTCATGCATCATGACGACACGCCGCCACGCCCGATGGTGCCGTTCTATGCCGCGCTGGCCGATGCTCCGGGAGCGCCGCTGCGCGGCGGCTTGCCCAAGCCGCGCATGGCCGCCAGCGGCGAACAGGTCGCTGCAGCCTGCGCCAAGGTTGGCCTGGACCCGTTGCGTCCACTGGTGGTCTTTGCGCCGGGCGCCGAGTTCGGGGGCGCCAAGCGCTGGCCGCCGGCGCATTTCGGCCAGTTGGCGCAGCATATCCTGGCACGCGACCCGCAAGCCCAGGTGGCCCTGCTTGGTTCGCCCAAGGATGGCCCGACATGCGATGAAGTGATTGCCGCCGCCGGCGCGCCGGCCGGCCTGGCCAGCCTGGCCGGCAAGACCAGCTTGTCCGATGCCGTGGCCCTGATCGCCCGCTCGGCGGCTGTGGTCAGCAACGATTCCGGCCTGCTGCACGTCGCTTCCGCGCTGAACCGGCCCGTCATTGCCATTTACGGGCCGACCGATCCCGATCATGCGCCGCCATTTTCCGACCTGGCAGCCTCGATCTCGCTGCGCCTGGAATGCTCGCCGTGCCGCCAGCGCGAATGCCCGCTCGGCCACCAGAACTGCATGCACGGCATCAGTGCCGGCCAGGTGTGGCAGACGCTGGAGCCAATGCTCAACCGTTGACGATCGGCTGGGCGATGATCCACAGGCTCAGCAAGGTGTAAGCCACCATCAGCGCCAGCATCGGCAACTGGCTGCGGGTGGCGCGCGCGCCAAACTGGCGCAGGGCGGTCTGGTGCCCCAGCCAGACGGCCGCCACATGCCCAGCCACGATGGCAAACAGCGAGACATACCAGACCGTGCGTGCATCGACCACGCCCAGGCGGATGAAATAGAAGCGCGTGCCAAACAGGTCCCACCCCAGGTTTAGCGGGTCGGAGGCCAGGGGAATCAGGTATTGCCCAGCCATCGCCAGGAAGGACAGGTAATGGGCGAAGTGGTAGGCGATGGCGATCGGCACCAGTGTCAGCACATACCAGCCGGCGGTCGCCGCCAGCGAAGCGCCGCCGCCGCACCAGGCGATTGCCCGGCACACCGCCAGGTAGACCAGCAGGAACAGCGCCGGCAGGACGAACAGCGCCCCGGCGCGCAGCACGGCGGGCGGCCAGGCCAGCGCGGCCTGCAGGTCCAGCCATGGCTGGGTCTCCAGCAGGCCGTCGAAGCTGACGGAAGCGAGCATCAGCATCACCAGCGCGATATGCGACCAGCCCAGCGGCGCATCCACCAGCAGGCCGGCGCCAAAAGGCCGCAATTGCCAGCGGCCGTCCCGCACCTGGTTGGGCGCAAAGCGCGCCAGCAGGCCGAACACCACGGCAAACACTTCGCCATGCGCCAGCCAGGTGCTGCGCCCGAACAGGAACATGCCCAGCCAGGACAGGCAGGAATAGGCCAGCATCGCGGCGGCCAGGCTGGCCGGCCGCTCGCTGCCCTCCCAGTTCAACTCCATGTTCACGAAGGCGAAGAACAGGATCGCGGCGGGCCAGACGCCAGCCCATTGCGGCCAGGGCAGCTTGCCGGGGCGCTCGCCCAGCGTCCAGCGGTAAATGGTATCGAGCGGGTTGACCAGCGCCCACAGGTCGCCCAGCAGCGCCGACACGAATGCCATGCCGACCCACCAGATGGCCCACACCATGGCCGGGGCGATATTCTTGAAAGGGTTCTGCGTGCCGGCAAAGCCGGCGCACAGCACGAGCAGGTATAGCGCCAGCACCGCCAGGCGCAGGCTGGCCGCCAGTACGCCAGCCAGCGGGACCTGTTGCAGCAAGGTGAAAGCCTGCGCGGCGGGGCGCGGCTGCATACTGCGCTGGCGCGCCAGCAAGAGGAAGGTGACAGCGACCGTGGCCCCGGCGCCGGCCATGAACATCCACAAGGGAAGTGGCAGGTCAAAGCGCTGGCCGAAGCCATGCGCCAGCACGGGCAGGGGAATGGCTGCCAGCAGCCAGCGCTTCATCGTGGAATGACTTCCACGTAAAGCAATGCCGGCGCGTGGTGATGCCCCTTGCCATGCGCCGCAAGAGGGAAGCGGCCAGCGGCTTGTGCCTGCAGTTGCAGGCGCGCCGGGATGCCCGGCTTGAGCGACAACATCCGGTCATAGCCATGCAGGTGCAGGTCCAGCGCCGTGTCGCTGCGCAATTCGAGCACCAGCGTGTCGCCCTGCGGCACGCGCACCGTGGGTGCCGGACTGGCAATGCGCTGCTGCCTGACTTCGAAGCTGGCACTTTGTTGCGCGGACCACACAGGCGCCCCTGCCAACAGCGTTAGCGTTGCAAACAGCCAGTATTGGCGGGGCAGGCGCATATGGAGATTCTACTCCGGCAGGCGTAATATTCAACGACTGACCCTGCACAAGAAGGAGTGGACCATGCGTATCCGTTTCCTGCTTCCCCTCGCGGTCGCCCTGGGCATCCCCGCCCTGGCCAGCGCCGAAATCCTGGCGATGATGAACTATGAAAGCAAGTCCGCCGAGTCGCTCAAAGCGCTCAAGAATCCTGTAGCGCCGGCGGCACGCAAGGAAGGCATCGCGATTGTCGATGTCGACCCCAAATCCGGGACCTTCGGCAAGATCGTCAAGGACATTCCGCTGCCGGCCGACCTGGTGGCGCACCATATTTTCTACAACCCCGACATGAGCAAGGCCTACATCACGGCGCTGGGCAAGACCGAGCTGCGCGTGATGGACATGAAGTCGAAGGACTATGCCATGACCACCATCAGCATCCCCGACTGCAGCGTGGGCGAGGATATCGCGTTCTCGCCCGACCATAAGCGCTGGTATGTGAGCTGCATGGGCAGCCAGGCCATGGTGGTGGGCGACGCCCATAGCGACAAGGTGCTGTCGACCATCAAGGTGGCCGCGCCGTATCCGCATGGCCTGGCCGTTTCCGGCGCGGCCGACCGCATCCTGCTCACATCGACCGTGCGCGCATCCGACCTGGGCGATGCAGGGGAGGTGATCAGCGCGGTTGAGGCCAGCACCGGCAAGGTGCTGGGCACCTACAAGGTGTCGAAGAAAGCTTCGCCGGCCGGCGAAGCGCCGGTGGAAATACTGTTCGTGCCGAACGCAAAACCCGCCGTGGCCTACATCACCAATATGTACGGCGGCACGCTGTGGACGGCAAGCTGGAACAAGGACAAGAAGGATTTCGAAGTGGCGCAGGTATACGACTTCGCCGAGGCCAAGGCTGGCGTGCCGCTTGAGCTCTACTTCAACAAGGCTGCCACGCGCATGTATATCACCAGCGCCAAGCCCGGGCAGTTGCACGTCTTTGATATTTCAGCCAAGGCGGGAGAACCCAGGCTGCTCAAGTCCATCCCCGCTGCGGAAGGCGCCCACCATGTGGCCTTTACCAAGGACGGCAAATACGCCTTCGTGCAGAATGCCTTGCTCAACCTGCCGGGCATGAGCGACGGTTCGGTCACCGTGATCGAGCTGCAGTCCGGCACCGTCGTCGCCAGCATGGACACGCTGAAGAACGCCGGCCTCAATCCCAACAGCATCGTGCTGCTGCCGCAATGGAATGAGATGATGGGTCATTGAGCATGCCAACGGGGCCGTGCCGCGCGTGATAGACTCGCGGGATGACACCGCTGGTCCTGATTCCCGGCTATATGCTGGACGACGCCTTATGGGACGGCATGCTGCCGTTCCTGCCGCCTGAACTCCCACTGCATTTCGCCAGCCTGGCCGAAGGCGATTCCATCGCCGCCATGGCGCAGGCTATCCTGTCCCGCTGCCCGCCGCAATTCAGCTTGCTGGGCTTTTCAATGGGCGGCTATGTTGCGCGTGAAATCGTGCGGATCGTTCCTGACCGCGTGCAGTCGCTGGCGCTGGTCGCCACCTCCAGCCGCGCCGACCTGCCGCTGCAGGTCGAACAGCGCAGCAAGGCAGCGCGCGCGACGCCGCTTGGCGCCTTCCGCGGCTTGGGCCGCGCCGCTATCGCGCAATCGCTGCACCCTGAGAATGCTGCCAACGAAACGCTTGTGGCGCAGGTGCGCGCCATGGGGGAACGCCTCGGCCGCGAAGTTTTCGTGCGCCAGTCCCTGATTGTGCGCGATGCCGACACGAGCCGGCTGTCCGGCATCGGGTGCCCAACACTGGTGGTAGCGGCCGCGGAAGACCAGTTGCGCACCCCGCAAGAAGCGCGCGAGCTGGCCGACGGCATCCCCGGCGCGCGCCTGGCGACTGTGCCCAACTCCGGCCACCTGATCCCCCTCGAACAACCGCAGGCGCTGGCCAACGCCCTCGGGGTGATTTTTCGATAGCATCTTGTACAAACATTAACGCTATACTCCGGCCCATTTGAGTCGAACAGGGTGGCCACGGTGCGAAAAGGGCTGGTGCAAAGGTTTGACCGCTGGCGCGCACGCCAGTCGCCTTCGAACGCTTACTTTATCCAGCTTGTCCTGGATGAGGTCGTGCCATTATTCGAGGCTGCGGGGTACCGTCGCCATGAGGACTATGCCGGAAACAACCCTCAATCAGTTGGCGCCAATACCATCGCCTTGCAGCGGCGCTCCGGCGCGTTGTGGCCAACGGTGGAAATCCAGTTTCCCGCAAACGATCCCCATTTTCTCGGTCTGTATTTTTCCACGTTGCCCGAGCTTTGCTATCGCCATGGAGTAACGCCCATACCTCGCCTTGACGCAAATGTTGTCGAAGGACCGTTCACGTTCATCCTATGCAAAGGCGGTAAGAAGAACTATGACTGCAACTTTGGCTACCAGTGGTTTTCGTTCTCGCCCCGAAAGCGCCTGCAACAGGAAGCCGGAGAACTGGCGCGCCGCGTGCCTTGGCTGTTGCAAACGCTGGATGCCGGAATCCCGAATGACTGGCTGTCGCAACGCCCGGCGGCGCAGGTTGGAAAATATGCCCGCATCGTGTTCAACTGGACGGACGGCAAGAATACAGGATGAGCCGGCGCTCGCTGGCCCGCAAACCCAGCGGCGCAGGGTCGCTTTGAAAACAACTGGAGTCAACTTGATGAAGAAACTCGTTCTGCCGGGGATGCTTGCCGCGCTGTTGCTTGCCACGCCAGGCGCCCAGGCAAGCTGCCATGCAGCGCTCAAGGCGCGCCTGCCGCAATCAGGCACTATCATTTTCGGGGAGATGCACGGCACCAGGGAGATTCCTGCATTTTTCTCGGCCTGTGTGCGTGATTTCATCGACCACGGCGAGCAGGTCAGGGTGTTCCTGGAATTCGACGCGTCGGACACCGAACACACGGCGAAGTACCTGCGCGGCGAGATCGACGAAGCGGCCCTCCTGTCATCGCCACGCTGGCTGCGTCATGACGGCCGTACCAGCCAGGCCATCCTGGAGCTGCACCGGGCCTTGAAGGGCGTGGACGTCGTCGGATTTGCGGCCGAATTCAATGGGGCCGGAGGGGATGCCGGCATGGCCGAAAACTTCCTGAAGCACAGGGTGGCCGATGGCTACAACCTGGTCCTGGTCGGGAATTCCCATGCGCGCCTGATCCCGTCGAAAAGCGATGGCGTGCAGCCATACGGCCAGTACGTGAAAGCGAAGCTGAAAGATGTCATCAGCCTCGACGCACGCTACACGGGTGGGGAGGCCTGGGCCTGCGCGCCGTATTGCGAAGCGGTCCCGGCGTCGGGGAACGAGCCGGGCGGCACGACCCCGGCCAAGCGCATCAGGTTCACCGGCAAGGGCCGCGCCTTCAACGGCTATTTCAGCGTCGGCGCCATCAGCGCATCGCCGCCGGCGGTCGAGAAGTAATCACGCCAGCTTGAAGCGGCCGACCTGTCCGGTCAGGCGGCCGGCCTGGTCCTGCATGGCGCTGGCCGCAGCCGCCGCCTGTTCCACCAGCGCGGCATTCTGCTGCGTCACATTATCAAGCTGCACGATCGCCTGGTTGACCTGCTCGATGCCGACGGTTTGCTCGCTGCTGGCGGAGGCGATCTCCGACATGATGGATGTGACGCGCTGGATGCTGGCCACCACTTCGTCCATGGTGCTGCCGGCCTGGTTCACCAGCTCGCTGCCGGCCTGCACCTGCTGCACCGTATTATTGATCAACTCCTTGATCTCGCCGGCAGCCTGCGCGCTGCGTTGCGCCAGGCTGCGCACCTCGCTTGCCACCACTGCAAAACCGCGTCCCTGTTCGCCGGCGCGCGCCGCTTCGACCGCAGCATTCAGGGCCAGGATATTGGTCTGGAAAGCGATGCCATCGATAACCCCGATGATGTCCACGATCTTGGTCGAAGCCGCATTGATCGAGCCCATGGTGTGAACCACTTCGCTCACCACGCTGCCGCCGCGCGTCGCCACGTCGGATGCGGTGGCAGCCAGCTCGCGCGCCGTGCGCGCATTGTCGGCATTGGTGCGCACGGCGGAAGTCAATTCCTCCATCGACGATGCGGTTTGCTCCAGCGTGCTGGCCTGGTGTTCGGTACGCGCCGACAGGTCGTGGTTGCCTGAGGCGATCTGCTGCGAAGCGGTGGCGATGCTCTCGGTGCCGTGCCGCACTTCGTTGACAATGCCGGCCAGGCTGTCGTTCATCGACTTCAGGGCTTTCAGCAACTGGCCCGCCTCGTCTTCGCCATGCGCTTCGATGCGGCGGCTCAAATCCCCGTCCGCCACCGTTTGCGCTATTTGCACGGCCTCGCTGAGCGGTTTGACGATGGAGCGTGTGGTCAGCCACGCAAAACCTACGCCCAGCGCCACAGCCGCGATGCCGAGGGTGATCAGCAGGTTGCGGCCGCTGTGGTTGCTGGCCTGGATTTCATCGGCCAGCGCATCAAGGTTTCGATGTTCGGCTTCCGTCACTTCATCCAGGGCGCCGAGGTAGGTCACGCGACGGGCTTCCATGTCGACAAACAGGCGTTGCGCAGTCTCCATATCGCCATCCGCCTTCGCCTTGTAGACTGCCTTGCGCTGGTCGACATAGGCCTTGCGGCTGGCCAGGACTTTTTCGTACGCGGTTTTGGAGGCGGGATTGGTCAGGAGCTTGGCCAGCAAGTCCTGGATCTCGGTCGCGTGGCCGGAGGCGGCCTTCATTTGCGCTTCGATGGATTTTTGCTGCTCCGGCTCGGACACCATATACGCCGCTGTGGTGCGGGCAGCGTTGACTTCAACGACCTTTTGCCATTCGGCGACCAGCCGCTCGTTGCGGACATTCTCTGCTACCAGGGCTTCGGTCTTTTCGCTGGCGCTTTGCAGGCGCATGATGCCGACCACAGTCATCGCCGCCAGCAGCAGCAGGACAACGGCGAAAGCCAAACCAAGACGCGCCCCGATTTTGAGGTTCTTCATCGTGATCTCCTCCCAGGAAGGTGACAGCTAGTTGCTGCCTATTGTTTCACGATGGTAACCCCAAAACGCAGGCACTGGCCAGCGCCAGTGCTGCGTTAGCGCTGGATTATTGTTTGCGTTTGCGGCGCGATACGCCCGCAGCGCCCAGCAGGCCGATCCCGAACAGAAAGATGGAGGCCGGTTCCGGCACGTCTGCCGCTGCGGAGCCTTGCTCGGCGACGAATTCCAGCATGTGGGCGCGCAGCGCATAGGCGTCACCCTTCGGCGTATGGTAATACGGCAGGGTCATGCCGCCGAACGCGGCATAGCCTTGACCGAAGTTCATGCCAGCGAAAACCGATTTTCCGTTCTGGTTGTCCATGAAGCTGGTCAGGCCAGCCCCGGATACCGAGGCGTGAGAGAACCAGCCACCGTTGTAGGTGCTGCTGATGCCAGAGAAAATGCCACTGGCCGTACCGGCGGCGGTAGCACCCGCCTGGCCAGCGCCAGTAAAGTCAGGGTAATTCAGGGTAACGCCGAAGCCCATCGCAAACGTGCTGCCCTGGTTAGGGGCTGCATTCAGGAACAGGCGGCCGCCGCCGGCCACGTAGTTCTGGATGGCCGCCTGGTTGGACGACAGGAAGCTGGAAAATGCATTGGCATTGCCATCGGAACCGTCAATAAACATGAACTCGGTGTCCGCGCCAAATGCGCCCATGGTGAAGCCATTGTATTTGGACCAGTTGCCGGCGCCAAAGGCGGTATCCATCGCTGAGTCATTGCTGCCTGCATTGTCGGTTGGTACGGACCATGGGTTGCCGGCACCGGTCATGTACACCAGCGGTGCGGCGGCGGCCGGAGCGGCCAAGGTCAAATTTACCTAGCAGGTCAGTGACGCTAACAATCGTGAGCGGAAGCATTATTTTCCGCTCACGTTCTTGGCTGCCTGCGCTGGATGATAACTCCATTGTTGATAGTTGGTTTCTGGCGTTCTATCGCGTCGCTGCAGTGCAAAGAACCGTTGAGTTGTTGGGCCTAGTATCAAAGATGTTGGCGGGTGGTAACATATCATCTTCAATTCTTGGCAATACAAAGGTATTACAGTGGCTATATGGGGTCCCAGTAAATTAGGCGCATTATTCACCAAGACCGATGCGTGGCAATTGTCTCTTGAAGGGCTGAAGTTAACCTTAACCCATCAAGGAAAGCGGACCACCTTCCACGCTTCAAAAAACCGCCTGAGCGTAAAACCAGGCTTGTTTTGGTCGTCGGTTGAAATCAAACGTAATGAGGGCCCCGATGTCGTCTTGGATGGCATTCTGAACTCTCTTGCGGCAAACATGAAGGAGCTGATTGATAGAGCTCATGATGCGTTGGTACTTGAGACTGAAAGACGGAAGCTGTTGGAGACATTGGACGCTCTGTTAGCTCCTATTATCGCTTGGGCTGACGATGTTGATTTGTCGTTTCAGGAACACGTATTAGGTAGCCGCTGGATCACACATCAGACTTTGGAGGCGTGGCACACATCTAAGCCCAATACGGAACACAAAGAGCTCGCGCTTCTCGTCAAGGAGCCTTACGTTGCTCAGGCGTTTAGAGCTAAGGATCAAAAGACCCATAACGCCATAACCCTTCTTCAATCGGATATCAAACAGAAAGCACGAAGTCAAAATGAGGCTTTGTTGAAGTCCGAACGCAGCGTGTACAAGGCCTACTTTGATACGGTGGAAAAGTCCCCTCTGACAGATGAACAGACTCGTGCAGTCATCTGCTTTGATAACCGTGTCCTGACTATCGCGTCTGCTGGTTCAGGCAAGACTTCTACGATGGTGGCCAAGGCCGGTTACGCAATTAAACGTGGCGTCACGAGAGCAGACAAGATTCTGCTCCTCGCCTTCAATAAAGACGCTGCAGACGAACTTCAGGAACGTGTTATTGCCAGGCTCAAGCCTCTGGGTCTTCCTGCTGAACTGGTGGTTGCTCGCACATTTCATGGCTTCGGATCTGACGTCATTGCTCGCGCTACAGGTAAGAAGCCAACTCCTGCTCCTTGGGTCACGTCCAAACGAGATGTTGAACACTTGGCGAAACTGATTGACGATCTCAAAGACAATGACAAAGCATTCCGCGTGAAGTGGGACCTGTTTCGTGTAGTCTTTAGTCGGGACTTACCTAAGTTCGGGAAAGAAGAGGAGTCACCGGAAGATTGGGACCCTAAGACGAATAATAGTGGGTTCCGAACCTTGCGAAACGAAGTGGTCAAGAGTCAAGGTGAGCGCTTAATTGCGGACTGGCTGTTCTACAACGGTGTGAACTATGTCTATGAGCGTGAATACGAACACGAGACAGCTACACAAGATTATCGCCAGTACTTCCCCGACTTCTATTACCCGGATGTGGGCCTCTATCACGAACATTTTGCTTTGGATAAGAGCGGCAACGCGCCGCCTGAGTTCAAGGGATATATGGAGGGCGTGAAGTGGAAACGGGCACTCCACAAACGGCACCAGACAGCGCTGATTGAAACGACCTCGGCGCAGCTCCGGAATGGCTATGCCTTTGACATCTTGGAGAACGAACTATCTAAGCGTGGTATTGAGCTTGATCCAAATCCTGATCGCCCAGCAATAGGTCGAACCCCGATTGAGCATGAAGACTTGGTGAAGGTCTTCCGCACTTTCTTAACGCATGCAAAAAGCAATCGCCTAACTCATGAAGAGCTTGAAAAGCGATTGAGCGCCAATGCTGCAAACTCGTTTGCCCTGCGTCATGGCATGTTCTTAGATCTGTTCAAGAGCGTCCGAAAGGCCTGGGAAGATAGCTTGAAGGCACATCGAGTGATTGATTTTGAGGATATGCTCAATTCGGCTTCTGAGTACTTGGAAGCCGGGTCGTATCAGTCTCCATTTGAGCTTGTGATGGTAGATGAATTTCAGGATGCTTCATGGGCTCGCGCAAGGATGGCCCGTGCTTTGGTTAAGGAAGCTGGGCGCTTCTTGTTCGCCGTGGGTGATGACTGGCAGAGTATTAATCGCTTTGCTGGATCGGACATCTCTGTGATGACCAGCTTTGAGAGGTGGTTTGGTGAGGGCGAGACGGTCAAGCTTGAGCGGACATTCCGCTGCCCTCAATCCATTTGCAACATCTCAAGCAATTTCGTTCGTAAGAACACTGCGCAAATAGATAAGAAGGTGGAATCGAACAGGCCAGAGTTCGTGCCGTCTCTTCAAGTCTTTCAGGCGAAGAGTAATGATGGAATTACCTCCGGAATCAACAAGGTTCTCTCACAACTTTGCAAGGACATCGTTGCGGGGCGGATTCCGCCAGCGTACAAAGGAAAAATCAAAGTATTTGTTCTTGGTCGCTATAAGAAGGATGAGAACTTGATTCCCGAAGGCTGGCAAGAGGACTATGGCAAGCATTTTGACCTTGAATTTTCAACGGTTCATGGATCTAAGGGGCTTGAAGCTGACTACGTGATTATTCCGCGCATGGTGAACAATCGCTATTCGTTTCCAAGTACGATTGAAGATGATCCAGTGCTTCAACTCGCCATGCCCTCAGGTGAGGAATATCTTTTTGCAGAGGAGCGGCGCTTGTTCTATGTGGCGCTCACGCGTGCGCGACGTTCTATCACGATTTTCACTGTTGAACATGCCGTATCGCCATTTGTGATTGAACTGGTCAATGACCTCAAGCTTGAGATCTTGGACATAGATGGGAAGAAGTCGAAGACTGTTCCATGCCCGAAGTGCAAGGTAGGCACACTTAAGGAAAAGCCCGGCAAGAACGGCCCATTCATTGGGTGCACGAGGTTCCCCAAGTGCAGGCACAGTGAAAACCTTCCTGATGTCAAACGCAAAGCATAACTATTGGGGGCCGTTGGCTGGCTCTCTTCTTTTTTAGAGTGATTCAAAGTCATGATTTTTACTGACTACGAGAGAACGGATGACTCTCCGAAAAAGCACCGTGAAACGGAGTATGCGTTTCTGGATAGGTCTGCTCGTCCAGAGATTGAGACTGTTCGTCAGTTTGTAGTCGAACTATTGAATGGATATCCTGCCAGTGAAATTAATGAGGTCGTTGCTCGACTCAAAAATGGTAATGATGTAGATTTCCGTTCGGCTGCATTTGAACTGCTAATCTATGACTTCCTCACGCGCTTGGGTTACAAGTTGCAGCCTCATCCTGAACTCAAGAACGGATCAACAACTAAACCGGATTTTCATGTCGTCTCTCCTGACGGTTCCGAGTTTTATCTTGAAGCGGTTTTGGCCACGGAAGATAAGGGTGAGAACTGGTCTGCTAATGCGATGATCAATACAGTACTGGACACTCTAAATTCCGAACCACATCCGATCTATTTGGTTTCCATCACAAGCAAGGGTGAACCAAGTACGCAGCCCAGCGGAAGAAGAATTCAGCGACAAGTCATGGCCTGGCTAAACTCCCTCGATTCGGCGCTCGTATCCAGAGAAGGGAACTTCCTCGATACGAACCCTTCAATTGACATTACACATGAAGGTTGGACGCTGAATGTACAGGTGCTGCTACCCGCTCCTGAGTTAGTCGGGAAGACCAAGCGGCTTATTGGGATCAACATGGGGCATACTGGCTTCGTTAATTCGTGGACTCCAATAAGAGATAACCTGAAGGACAAGGGGCAACGGTATGGCGAGCTGGAGCTTCCACTTGTTGTCGCTTTGAATTTCTCTGCTTTCAATCTGTCTCCAATAGATGAAATGCAGGCACTCTTTGGCGAGGAAACATTTACGTTTTCAATTTCTAATCCACATGCTGAGCCTAAGTTCGGTCGAGCGACCAATGGCTTATGGTATGGACCATCGGGCCCACGAGCAAGGCGTGTAAGTGGGGCTTGGCTGTTTAACGACCTTACCTTCTATACAGCCGCGAAGCGCAAGCAAACTCTGTACTTCAATCCTTGGGCTAATCATCAACTACCAGAAGCGTTGAAGCGTCTACCGCACGCGACGATGGGCGAAGATTTCAACCTTCAACGTTCTGATGGTCTGTCTTTGCGTGAGGTCTACAAGCTTGATGAAAGTTGGCCGGAGGGTAATTAGAAGCTAATCGAGACGGTCTTCCTGTGGAAGGGAGGCAAGTATGCAGTCAAACAGCGTAAGGCCTTCTATTAATTTCTCGATGATTTCAATGGTCGGGGTGCGCTCGCCTTGTAGCATCCCGATGCCGTGCGACTTATACCACATGCCATAACGCCAGCTAACGAAAAGCCGCCATTATCGCTAGTTAGCCGGCTAGCAGATTTGGAAATGTCACCGTCCGAATGGGGGCATGATCAGAATTTTCGATACGTAACTTGACGTTAATGGGCCGGATACCAATGTGGCCTTAAACCAAATCGCCGGATATAAAATGCCTCAAGGATAGCGCGTTTCAGTTGCGGTAGCCCGGAGACTCGCGGTCCAGTATACGTAATGAAGAACTGCTGGAAACTCGCTAGCTCCTGCTCGACGGTTGGCGCATCGGTGGCTGATCGATCACCCTTGGAAAGTCCAACGGCTATCGAAGTCAGTTCGACAATACCTTCTTCATACGATTTGTACGTAGCATTGGACAGCTTGTTGATGAGTCCAGTGAGAGTAATGAGTTCAGATTCTTCGGGCACGCTGTGCAGCATGAATTTTGTGAAGGGATCTGCGAAAGACGCGTGGATGTGCTTACGTTTAATTGGTGCGACATCAAGTAGTACGACACGATCCAGGAGAGTCCTAGTTTCAAATAATTGCCGTAGTTCAGATTCTTCGAGCATCGTGTTCGTCGCGTAGCATGTTGGAACGCCGGCTGCCGCAATCTCCTTCAACCTTTCCCATTGGTGGAAGTCATCAACTACGCGATCTCTGACTTTTTTTCTGTGAGGGATGCGAAATCGAAAGTACGGTGCTTGCCAAGCACTCCACTCCTTTGAATTTCTCGCGTGTTCCATCACTCCTGACAACTTGTATTGAAGGAAGAAGTTACAGCCCTTATGGCGGTTAGCGAAAGGCCCAGATAAGCGACGACGCACCCATTCAAGGTCAAACGCTGTGTCCCAACCCAGCAGAAATTCGGCCGGTAGCGAAGGCACAAAGGGGAATGGGAAGCCTCCGACTCTTCGACGTATTTCATTCGCAAATGCCAGGTTTGCGGCAGTTTGTAGCTGAGATTCGGAGAAGTTTGGCTCAAGCATGGAATGTCTGCGGCATTTGGCAAAGCGGGTAAGAGTGAGCTGAGGCCTTTCTCGAGCCACTTACCTACCGCTAAGCTACGCCCGAATTAATCAGGTTTCCTGCGGTTTTTATCACCTTCTTTTTGTGCAGGAGTACGGTTATCTCCTTTGTTGGTTCTGTGGTCATGACCGCCTGTGTTCTTGTTGCGACCGGAATTAATTACTCCCGTGCGCAAATCAGTGTCCTTCTTGTTGCCGAAGAGGTCGTCGAGGATGCCCATTTTGGTTTCCAGTATGAAATCAAGAATTCGAAGAACTTCTGCTGGTGACGCCAGAAAAGAATACCAGCCATTGCATTCCGGAAATCTAACCAATTGTCACAATTGCCGCTTAACTCAGGAGGTGTAAGATGTTGTATTCGGTATATTTTCTTGAACAACTATGGCAACATCGACGACCTGCTTATTGGGAGAATCTCTAATCGACACGGCCCAAGCATTAGCCGTCCGTGAAGAGGCAATTAAACGAAGGCACAAAAGACCAGTTTTCCACTGCATTGAATGTGGCGAATTGGTCGATCTTCATAGGGAAGGTGAGCGGTCGCCAGCCCATTTTGAGCACCGTGCCAGAAACGGTGAGTGCAGTTTGAGTGTTCCGTTAAATTCACGTTCTCAGGCCAAGGCATTAAAACGTCAGGCTTCGTGGATCACAACTGCAGAGTTGGCTCGTAGGACTGCCGGCGGTGATGATTACATCCGCACGAAGGGTGGCGAAGTCAAAGGATTGGCGTTACGTCTCGACCTCAACGAGAACGCGCCAGAAATAGTGGTGGTTGGCAGAGGTCCTAGAATCGAGGCGCGAGCGCGATTATTTTTCGCAAGCTCAGTAAGTGTTCCGACTTACGTCAAGCGCGGCACAAATGCCTGGGAGCTGATCGGCGATTACCGCGCAGTCGCGTACAAGACCGATTCCGCAACGATTCACCTATATTCAGGAGAACGTCCGATAAATGAAATTGCCGGAATTCTGTTCTTGGAGCGCACTGACGAAGTTGCCATCAGTATTCGAGGTGGTGGCTTTGCCGATCCTGAGACTCGTCGTGAGGTAGAGCTGGCTGCAATTGAATTCGTGCAAACACATTTCGAGAACCAAGGCTATATCGTTGACGATCATCAGCGGGATAACCTGGGCTACGATTTGTTGGCAGTCAAGGCGGCCTCGTCACTAATGCTTGAGGTCAAAGGGACTGACGGGACTGTTCCGCGTTTTTTCTTGACTCGGAACGAGTGGAAATGCGCTCGTTTGGAGGCTGATTGGTTGCTTGTGGTCGTAACGAGCGCCAGAACCCGCCCACAACTGCAAATTCTAACGATGCAGCAGGTTGAGAGCACATACCATCGCGATGCACTAGCATGGGATTGCACGCCTATTGTCAAGTAGGCCTTCACCTGCCATGGTTTGATCCGAGTAACTTGCCGGCGATTTGGGTGATCCGCCCGGTGCTTTCGATATTCTGGAATCGCATCCAGCGAGCCTGTTCCAACTTGCCTTGCTCATCCCGTGCTGCGTCCTCAGCCTCATTTCTGCCCCAGCCGGCGGCAAATGGAAGATGAGCTCTTTCCTCTGGACGTAGTCTGCCCCGTACGTCGCTAGATATCCCACTTTCAGCTGTGATTTGTGTGTAGCCAGCTGTGTAGCTAGCGGTGAATATATCGTTTATGGAATTTCTAACTATTTGATTTTATTGATGGAAATCATCACATCAATATCACGTCGTATTGTTCCTGATGGTAGCTGGTCTCGACTTGCAGCGAAATTTTCTTGCCGATAAAGTCGCCCAGCATCGCCAGGTGCTGAGATTCTTCTTCCAGGAACAGGTCGACCACTTCCTGCGAAGCGAGGATGCGGAATTCGCGCGGGTTGAACTGCTTGGCTTCGCGCAGCAGCTCGCGCAGGATTTCGTAGCAGATGGTGCGCGAGGTCTTGACCTGGCCCTTGCCTTCGCAGGCGGGGCAGGGCTCGCACAGGATGTGGGCCAGCGATTCGCGCGTGCGCTTGCGCGTCATCTCCACCAGTCCCAGCGCGGAGAAGCCGGATACCGACACCTTGGTGCGGTCGCGCGCCAGGGCCTTCTTCAGCTCCGCGAGCACGGCGTTGCGGTGCTCGTTGTTCTCCATGTCGATGAAGTCGAGGATGATGATGCCGCCCAGGTTGCGCAGGCGCAGTTGGCGCGCAATGGCATGTGCCGCTTCCAGGTTGGTCTTGAAGATGGTGTCGGCAAAATTGCGGCCGCCCACGAAACCGCCGGTATTGA
>Ga0209565_1000487_pt1:7500-29144 | contig 29144 bp, 18 predicted proteins | sample Araplaol_mTSA_r2_2_FD_184283 | JGI IMG/M metagenome (GOLD analysis project Ga0209565, IMG submission 184283) | Arabidopsis root microbial communities from North Carolina, USA - plate scrape MF_Col_mTSA_r2 (SPAdes) (version 3) | ecosystem: Host-associated > Plants > Roots > Endosphere... | reverse complement strand
GGCCCAGCAGGCTGCCGTCGGCGTCCGCCATGACCAGGCTGTTGAAGTAGTGCGGCCCCTCGCGCTCGAAGATCGAGATCGGGATCACCACGCCCAGCTCGCCGGCCAGCGGCGCGATGGCCTTGACCACCGGGTGCTCGCGCCACGGATGGGCCTCGGCGAACCAGCGCTCCTCCTGGGCCACGCAGAAGTACGGCCCCTGGAACAGCTCGGACGGCAGGATCACCTGGGCGCCCTTGGCGGCGGCCTCGCGGATGAAGGCTTCCGTCTTCTTGATGTTGGCCTGCAGGTCCATCCCGTACGAGGTCTGGATCGCGGCGACGCTGAGCTTGCGGGTCATTCGCCGGGCTCCTGTTGGCTGATGCAGTGGAACGAGCCGCCGCCGGTGAGGATGGCGGTCGAGGGCAGGCCGATCACCTCGCGCTCGGGGAACAGGCCGCTGATCACCTCGACGGCGAAGGCGCCCGACTCCTCGGCGTAGATCGGCACGATCACCGCCTCGTTGGCGATCAGGAAGTTCATGTGCGAGGCCGGGATGATCTCGCCGTCCTCGTCGAGGACGCGGCCCGGCGACGGGATGCGGACCACCTGCAGGGGCGAGCCGCGGCTGTCGGTCATGCCGGCCAGGGCGCGGGCGGTCTCGGCGTAGACCTCGGCGTTGGGGTCGTCGACGCCGAAGGCCATGGGACAGGCCACCACGCCCGGCGCGACGAAGCGGGCCAGGTTGTCGACGTGGCCGTCGGTGTGGTCGTTCAGCAGGCCGTCGCCCAGCCACAGCACCTTCTTGGCGCCCAGGGCGGCGGTGAGGGCGGCCGTGGCCTTGGCCTCGTCCCAGTCGCCGTTGCGGTTGGCGTTCAGCAGGCACTGGCGGGTGGTGAGGATCGTGCCCGTGCCGTCGTGGTCCAGGGCGCCACCCTCCAGCACGAAGGCGTTGCGGGCCAGGGGCGCACCCGAGGCGGCGGCGATCTGCTCGGCGACGATGTCGTCGCCCTCCAGCTGGTACTTGCCGCCCCAGCCGTTGAACTTGAAGCCGGCCGCGACGGCGCCCTTGGCGGTCTCGGTGAAGATCGGGCCGGTGTCACGCAGCCAGATGTCGCCGAACTGGCCGCGGACGATCTCGACCGTGGTGTCGCCGAGAAGCGCGCGGGCGGCGGCCTCGGCCTCGTCGCCGACCACCATCAGGCGCACGCGCTCGCCGCCCGGACCGGCCAGGGCGCGGGCCAGGTCGGCCACTTCCTGCTGGGCTTGCCCGAGGTCTTCCTGCCAAAGCTCGGCGTGGCTGGGGAAACCCACCCACATGGCGCGGTGCGGAGCCCACTCGGCGGGGACGGTCGTGGTCATGAACGGAACCTGGATCGAAACGGGAGGCGCAAATGGGCCGGGACGGCCCCGGGGTCAAGCCGCCCTTCTAGCAAACTGGTGCGACAAAAGAAAAAGGGCGGTCCGTTTCCGGACCGCCCTTCCGTCTTTGACCGAGAGGTCAGCCTCGAGAGGCTGATTAGAACTCGGTGCGCAGGGTGAACTGAACCGTGCGCGGCGAGCCGATGTAGTAGGTCGGCGCGCTGGCCGCCGAACCCGTCAGGGCCACGGCGTTGGTGCGCGAGCTGATCGAGCCGAAGTAGGTCTCGTTGAACAGGTTGTTCACGTTCAGCTGGGCGTAGGTCTTCTTGGCGAAGGGCAGGTCGTACGACAGCGACAGGTCCCACACGGTGTAGTGCGGGGCGACTTCGTCGTTCACGTCCGTCGAGTAGCGGTTGCCGGTGTACTTGCCCTGGACGCCCATGTGCAGCGCCTCGGTGATGTCCCAGTCGACGCGGCCGCCGAAGGTGTACTTCGGGGTCTCGACCACTTGCTTGCCCGACAGCGGCAGGAGGGCGCCGGCGGCGTTGAGCACCAGGTCGTCCTGGATCTCGCTGTTGTTGTACGAGAACGAGCCGGTGACCGTCAGGTATTCCGCGACGGCCCAGGCCGCTTGCGTGTCGAAGCCCCAGGCCTTCACGTCACCGACGTTGCGGTCGATGCTGATGTTCAGGTCCGGATCGAAGGCTTGCACGATGCGGTTCTTGTAGTCGGTCTTCCACAGCGCGGCGGTGGCCATGACGGTCGGCGCCGAGTAGCGGTAGCCCAGGTCGTAGGTCTTGGTCGTTTCCGGACGGGTGTCGGCCGGGGTGCCGACGCCGTTTTCCAGCGTGGCGGTGTAGAGGTTGTCGGTACGCGGCGAGGAGAAGCCCTCGGCGTAGCTGACGTACACGGTGTGACCGCCGCCGATGTCATAGGTCGCGCCGGCGTTCGGCAGGACCTTGTCGTACTTCACGGTGGCCGACCACGGCTTGATGTAGCGCAGGTTGGCGGCCGTGCCGGTGGCGAACTGCACGGTGCCGTCGGTGTTGGTGACGACCGGCGCCTGGGTGGTGCAGCTGACGGTGAAGCCCGAGATGACGGTGGTCAGGTTCGTGGCGTTCTGCGTGTAGCAGTACTGGTTCAGCTCGCGCTTGAAGAAGGGCGCGCGCACGCCGAGGTTCACGGTCAGGCGGCTGTCCATGAACTTGCCGCGGTATTCGGCGGCGACCTGGTTCAGCTGGGCGATCGAGAAGCGGTCGCGAGCGCGCAGATAGCTGCCGTCCGAGGTGTAGATCTTGGCGCCGTGGCCGTCCTTGCCGCCGAACACGTTGGTCGTGTTGCCTTCGGCGTCGAGGGCCGTGTACTCGCCGGTCTGACGGTGGCGGCCGTAGTCGCCGGTGTAGGCGACGCGGATGCGGTTGTCGTCGTTCAGATCCCAGATCAGCGAGCTGGTGACCGTGTAGCGGCGGGTGTTGGTGACGCTGGGCGCGAAGAACGCGACGGTGTCGAGCGTGTCGCCGTCGCCGTTCAGGTCCTTGGCGGCGCCGTTCGAACCGCGGACGCGGCCGTCGGTTTCAGCCACGGTGGCCAGCTGCGAGCCGCCGTCGGCCAGGGTGTACTGGAACGACGGGTCGATCGTCAGGCGCAGGTTGTCGGTCAGGTGGAACAGGGCCGAGCCGCGGACGCTGCCGGTGTTCGACGGGTTGACCTGGCGGCCGTAGTAGTCCGAGCAGTTGCCCGGGATGGCCGGGGCGGTCTCGGTGATGGTGCGGGTGCCCGCGTTGATCACGCGGTTGGTGCAGGTGGCGGTGTAGTCGAGGTTCTTGCCGAAGGCGTTGAACTCGGCCAGCGTCAGCTGACGGATGTTGTTGTTGCGGTTCTCATTGTAGTTCACCGCGAGGCTGACGAAGTCGCCGCGATCGCCGATGTCCTGGATGATGCGGGCGTTGACCTGCTTCTTCTCGAGCGAGCCCGGGCCCTTCCACTTGTCGTACTTCTGGTACGAGCCGGCCACGAAGGCGCGGGTGCCGATCGGACCGAAGTCGCCGGTTTCCAGCATCAGGAAGGCGCGGCGATAGTTGTCGTCGCCGATCGAGGCGTCGGCGATGCCGCCGAACTCATGCGCCGGCTTGCGGGTGATGTAGTTGATGGTGCCGCCGGTGGCCGAAGCGGTCGGGCTGTCGACGTCGGTCGTGCCCAGGTTGACGCTGGCGCGGTCGATCAGTTCGGGGTCCAGCTGCTGGTTCGGATAGACGGCGTAGTTGCCGGTGTCGTTCAGCGGCACGCCGTCGAAGGTGACCGAGACGCGGGCGCCGTCGAAGCCGCGCAGGCGCAGGTTGCCGCCCGACGAACCGTAGGGGTCGTTGTTGGTGAAGCTGACGCCCGGCAGCAGGTTCAGCGACTGGAACACGTTCTGGCCGGTGGACTGGGTCGCCAGGAAAGCGTTGTCGACCGAGGCGCGCGACTTCGGCAGCGTCTCGACGATCTGGCCGGCGACGGCGCGCTGGCCGGCGGCGGTCACGACCACGCTGTCGACTTCGTTGGCTTGCGAGCCGGTCGACTGGGCGAAGGCGGCGGTGGCGCTGAGCAGGCAGCCGACCAGAGCGGTCGACGCCAGACAGGCGAGCTTTTTCGTCATCATCTTGATCTATCCCCTCGTTCAAGTCGCAGCGGGGTGCATGAAGCCCGCCGGACCACTCATTAAGAGGCTCTTTAGCGACGTATTTAGAAGGTTTGGTGACGGAAAGGCCACGATCGCGGATAAACACGCTTCGGGGGCCCCGCTTGCGGAAGATTTAGTCAGCGTCCTCTTACTTATGCGGGAGAAATCGGCGTGGCCCTTGATGAAACAGCGCGGGCGGCTCGAGCGCGAATCGAAAGGCTGACCCTGATCTTGATCGGGGTCCTGACGATTCTGAGGGTCGTGGCGCTGTTCGTGACACCCCTGGAGTTGTACCCGGACGAAGCCCAGTACTGGCTGTGGTCGCGCCACCTCGATTTCGGCTACTTCTCCAAGCCTCCGGTCATCGCCTGGCTGATCTGGGCGACCACCGGGATCGGCGGCGACGCCGAGGCCTGGCTGCGCATCGGTTCGCCCCTGCTCAACGCCGCCACGGCCCTGATCATCGCCCGCATCGCCACGCGGCTGTACGGAAACGAACGGGGCGGGACCTGGGTCGGCGCGGCCGCCGCGGCGATCTTCATCCTGATGCCGGGGGTCCAGCTGTCGTCGGTGCTGATCACCACCGACACCCCGCTGCTGTTCTTCCTGGCCTTGATGATCTGGGCCTGCGTCAGCTTGCCGCACGCCTCGCCCCGCGTCCGCATCTGGGTCGCCGCCGGCATGGGCGCGGCGCTGGGCATGGCGTTCCTGAGCAAGTACGCGGCGATCTACGCCCTGGCCAGCCTGGCCGTGCACCTGTTCCTCTCGCGCGAGGCCCGGCGCGCCTGGACCCCGGCCATGGCGGTCGCCTTCTTCGCGGCCCTGCTGGTGGTCTTCGCCCCCAACATGATCTGGAACTACCAGCACCACTTCTCGACGCTGGAGCACACCGCCGCCAACGCCAACTGGAAGTCGGGCAAGCTGTTCAACCCGATGGAGCTGATCCAGTTCGTCGGCTCGCAGTTCGGGGTGTTTGGGCCCGTGCCGTTCGCCGTGCTGGGCGGCGGCGCCCTGCTGCTGGCCGTCCGCAAGCGGCTGGCCGCCGCCGACATCACCCTGCTGTGCTTCGCCCTGCCGCCGCTGGCGACGGTGGCGGCCCAGGCCTTCGTCTCGCGCGCCAACGCCAACTGGGCGGCCGCGGCCTATGTCGCCGGGTCGGTGCTGGTCGCCGCCTGGCTGCTGCGCTGGGACGCCCGCCGCTGGCTGATCGGCGGCCTGGTCCTGCAGGGCGCGCTGGCCGTCCTGTTCCTGACCTGGGTGATCGCTCCGCGCACGGCCGACGCCATGGGCATGGGCAACGCCTTCAAGCGGGCCCGCGGCTGGGACCAGACGGTGCAGGCGATCATCGACCGCTCGCGCGAGGAGCAGGCCCTGCACGGCGGCCTGACCGCCGTCGCCCTGGACGACCGCTTCCTCTACAACGTGGCCGCCTATTACGGCCGCGACTATTTCGGCACGCCGGCCGCCCCGCCGCTGAAGATGTGGGTGCACGAGATCGCCCCCCGCAACCAGGCCGAGGCCGAGGCCCCGCTGGACGCCGGGCTGGGCCGCCGGGTGCTGATCGCCAGCCTGGAAGGCACCTATCGCGGCAAGATCCAGCAGGACTTCGCGACGACGTCCGACCTGCAGATCGTCCGCGTGCGCCTGGACAGGAAGCGCTCGCGCCGCACCGACCTGTTCATCGCCCAGGACTTCCGGCCCGTGCCGCGCGACCCGGTGACGGGACTGCCGCCGGATACGCCGTGGAAGGATCCGGGGAAGTAAGTGATTTCTCCCTCCCCCTCGTGGGGGGAGTTATATACTTGACAAAGCAGGCTTCGGAATCCATTGTTCAGCTAACGAACAAGGCCTGACGCTATGAACCTCACCAGCCCGATCTTCCAAGACGCCGATAAGGCCCGCGAGCACCTGGAAAAGACCCGCTGGCCGAACGGTCCCGTCTGCCCGCATTGCGGCGTCGTTAACGAGGCGACCAACGTTGGTGGCAAGGCGGCTCGCAAGGGCTGCTACCAGTGCAACGCCTGTCGCGAGCAATTCACGGTGACGGTCGGCACGGTGTTCGAACGCTCCAAGGTGCCGCTCAACAAGTGGTTGCTGGCGACCTTCCTCATGTCGTCCAGCAAGAAGGGCATTTCGGCTCACCAGATCGGCCGTGGCCTCGGCGTGACCTACAAGACGGCCTGGTTCATGTGCCACCGCATCCGCGAGGCCATGAACCCTTCAGATCCCGGCCCGCTGGGCGGCGAAGGCAAGACGGTCGAAGCCGACACGACGTACATTGGCGGCAAGGAAAAGAACAAGCACGTCGGCAAGCGCAACCCGAAGAACATCGGCGGCATGGGCAAGCAGATCGTCCACACGCTCGTTGAGCGCGGTGGCCGCGCCCGCTCGCACCACACCGCCAACATCACCGGCGCCACCCCGGCCCCGCTGCTGTTCACGACCGTTCACCGCGCCTCCACGCTGATGACCGATACGGCGGGCGGCTACATGCGTCTGGGCAAGGAGTTCGCCCGTCACGAAATGGTCGATCACGGCCGCGACGAGTACGTGCGCGGCGACGCCTACAGCAACACCGTGGAAGGCTACTTCGCCGTCCTCAAGCGCGGCGTCTACGGGACCTTCCATCACGTCTCGGAGGCCCATCTGGGCCGCTACCTCGCCGAGTTCGATTTCCGCTACTCCAACCGCTCGGCAGTTGGCGTGAACGACACGATGCGCACTGACGAAGCCTTGCGCGGCATCGGTGGCAAGCGCCTGACCTATCGGCGGACTAGTGAAGGCGCGCACGCCTAAGCAGAAGGCCAAGCGCTTACAGACAATCCGCGCTAACGTCCGCAAAACGGGGAGGCAGGAATGACTGACGCTCTAACGATAGGCGGCGCGCTCAGCGCTACCAAAGCCGCGTTTGACCTGACGAAGGCCTTCGTTGACGTCCGAGACGCGACGAAGGTTCAGGCGGTGAAGTTCGAACTTATGGGCCTGTTGCTCCAAGCCCAAGAGGCGGAGGCGGCGCTGATTGCCGAAAAACGCCAGTTGGAAGAACGCGTCCGCGCACTTGAAGCATGGGACGGCGAGAAGCAGCGCTACCAGCTTGAAGCAGTTGGGGAGGGCGGCTTCGCCTACGCCCTGAAGCCAGAGGCCACAGGCACCGAACCGCCCCATAAAATATGCGCTCACTGTTACGAGCATGGTCACAAGTCCCTTCTCATGACCTTCACTTACGATGTCGGCCGGGCGGAGGTTTTACGCTGCCATCAGTGTGCGTCGGAGATCGCAATTCACGGCATTCCGCCGAGCGAACAGCGCCGCCCGGCACCTACGGGTGGCGCTACATGGGGACGGGGCCGAAGGGGGGTAGCTCGCCACTAGTCCGCCTCCTTGGGCGCGGGCTTCGGCTCGCGCCCCTTCAGCGGCTCATGTGGCTTGTGCGGCGTGTTCACGAGGCGATGCAGGACGGCGTTGAACGCCTCCTCGTCTCGCTTTTCATCTTCGGAAGGTGTGTCGATCATGGCGCTTTGGGACCCGTTTCACGGCGACGATAAGGCCGCCGAAGCCGCCTTCATCGCTTGCGGTAAGCTAGCGATATTCTGGGGCCACCTGGAACTCACAATCGAGGCCCTCGTAATCACACTCCGCAATCGCCAAAAAGCCCCCTCGGTCAACGGCGCCTTTGTGAATTTCCCGGTGTCGTTCCTGAAGAAGAAATCCGAAATCAGGGACAGGATGAAAGTCGACCCCATCTATCTCGACATCAAAGACAAGGTATCGGGAATGCTGGGTGAAGCCACCGTCATACACAACGTGCGCGTGATAGCGCTTCACAGCGTATGTCAGGGGGTGAATATCGACGGCGACCTTGAGTTCGGTCAATCGGACCAGAAGCGCGGGGTGTCTTACACGCCCAAAACACTCTCATTCTCGGAAATCGACCAAGCTTCTGCCCGAGTCAGGTCGCTTCAGGCGGAGTTTGAGGATATTTCGCGCGAAATGCGTCGACGATGGCTAGCACGCGGCGCGCCTCCGTTTGCGCCGTCCAATCCGCCGCCCCATCAGCCTCCCAACCAATGATTATGCGGGCGATCTCATCGATGAGATCGCTCTCTGAACCGCACGCCTGGAACGCGCTAGAATCATGCGCCGCTTCGGGGTGCTTTGTCATGTATATAACTCCCCTCGTGGGGAGGGTGGACGCGAAGCGGACGGGTGGGGCCTGCTGACTCATCAAACCCCACCCGACCCTGGCTCCGCCAGGGCCACCCTCCCCACAAGGGGGAGGGACAGAGCCTTAGCCCTAAAGGGCGACCTCGAACGCCGCCTCGGTCTTGGCCTTCACTTCATCCACCGTCACGTCCGGCGCCAGCTCGATCAGCCGCACCGGCGTCTTGCCGCGGTTGATCTCGAAGACGCCCAGCTCGGTGATCAGCAGGTCGACCACGCCCGCCCCGGTCAGGGGCAGCGAGCAGCGGTGTAGCAGCTTGGGCGCGCCGGACTTCTCGCAGTGGTCCATGACCACCACCACCCGCTTGACGCCGGCCACCAGGTCCATGGCCCCGCCCATGCCCTTGACCATCTTGCCGGGCACCATCCAGTTGGCCAGGTCGCCGTTCTCGCTGACCTGCATGCCGCCCAGGATCGACAGGGCGATGTGGCCGCCGCGGATCATCGCGAAGCTGTCGGCCGACGAGAAGTACGAGCTGGAGTCCAGCTCGGTGATCGTCTGCTTGCCGGCGTTGATCAGGTCGGCGTCCTCCTCGCCCTCGTAGGGGAAGGGGCCCATGCCCAGCATGCCGTTCTCGCTCTGCAGCGTCACCGACATGCCCTCGGGGATGTAGTTGGCCACCAGGGTCGGGATGCCGATGCCCAGGTTCACGTAGAAGCCGTCCCGCAGCTCCTTGGCCGCCCGTTCGGCCATCTGGTCGCGCGTCCAGGCCATTACACCGACTCCTTCGGACGGGTGGTCACGCGCTCGATGCGCTTCTCGAACTTGGCGCCCTTGATCAGGCGGTCGACATAGATGCCGGGCGTGTGGATGTTGTCCTTGTCCAGCGCCCCGATCTCGACGACCTCCTCGACCTCGACGACGGTGGCCTTGCCGGCCGTGGCCATCATCGGATTGAAGTTCCGCGCCGTCTTCCGATAGACGAGGTTGCCCTCGGCGTCGGCCTTCCAGGCCTTGACGATGGCGAGGTCGGCGACCAGGCCGCGCTCCATCACATACATCTCGCCGTCGAACTCGCGCGTCTCCTTGCCCTCGGCCACCAGGGTGCCGTAGCCGGTGCGCGTAAAGAAGGCCGGGATGCCCGCCCCGCCGGCGCGGATGCGTTCGGCCAGGGTGCCCTGCGGATTGAACTCCAGTTCCAGCTCGCCGCTGAGGTAGAGCTGTTCGAACAGCTTGTTCTCACCCACATAGGACGAGACCATCTTCTTGATCTGGCGGTTCTCCAGCAGGATCCCCAGGCCGAAGCCGTCGACGCCGCAATTGTTGGAGATGACCGTGAGGTCCTTCGTCCCCGCCTCGTGGATCGCCGCGATCAGGTTCTCGGGAATGCCGCACAGGCCGAAGCCGCCGGCCATGATGGTCATGCCATCGAATAAAAGACCCGCCAGCGCTTCGGCGGCTGTGGACTTCACCTTGTCGACCATGGTTCCTCCCGGAGCGACGTTCGCCGATTGCTCTGGACCGGCGGGCGGAGAAATTCAACTCTTGATGAATAAAATTTCGATGCGTGGAGTGAAGGCGTGACGGATCAGGCTAACCCTGGGGAAGCTATCATCGGCGGCGTGACGCCCGCCACCTCGGGCGTGCTTTTGACCCTGGCGCATCCGGCGCTTGAACGGTCTCGCGCCAACCGCGCCCTGGCCAAGGCGGCCAAGGGGCTGGACGGGGTCACGTTCCACGACCTGTACGAGACCTATCCGGACTTCGCGATCGACATCGAGGCCGAGCAGGAGAAGCTGTTGAACCACGACGTGATCGCCGTGCAGTTCCCGCTCTACTGGTACTCGACGCCGGCCCTCCTGAAGGAGTGGTTCGACCTGGTCTGGCTGCACGGCTTCGCCTACGGCCTGGAGGGCAACGCCCTGGCCGGCAAGCGCCTGTTCGCCGCCTGCACCACCGGCGGGGCGGCCAAGGCCTATCACGCCCACGGCTACAACCGCTTCACCCTGGACGAATATCTTCGCCCCCTGGAGCAGACCGCCTATCTGTGCGGCATGGTCTGGGAGACGCCCTTCGTGGTGCACGGCGCGGCGGTCAAGGACGACGAGGAGCTGAAGGCCGAGGCCCAACGCTACCGCGCCCGCATCGCCTCGCTGCTGACCGTCCCCGCCGACGCCGAACTGGGGGCCTGAGCCATGCCGTTCCTGCTGCAAGCCCTGGTCTATCTGGGCGCCGCCGTCATCTCCGTCCCGATCGCCAAGCGCCTGGGCCTGGGCTCGGTGCTGGGCTACCTGATCGCCGGTGTTGTGATCGGGCCGTTCGCCCTGTCGCTGGTCGGCGAGCAGACCGACGTGCGGACCTTCGCCGAGTTCGGCGTGGTGATCCTGCTGTTCCTGATCGGGCTGGAGGTCCAGCCCTCCACCCTGTGGGACATGCGCAAGGCGATCTTCGGCTTCGGCGGCGCCCAGGTGGTGGGCACCTCGGTCGCCATCGCCGGCGTCTCGATGCTGCTGGGCCTGCCCTGGCAGACGGCCCTGGCGGTTGGGATGGTGCTGGCCATGTCGTCCACCGCCATCGTGCTGCAGACCCTGGACGAGAAGGGTCTGAGGCAAGGCCCGGTCGGGCGCGCGGCCTTCGGCATCCTGCTGCTGCAGGACCTGGCGGTGATCCCGATGTTCGCCCTGTTGCCCACCCTGGCGACCATCGCCCCGCCGGTCCACGCCGAGGCGGCCGGCGGGCACGGCGGCGCCAGCCTGATCGCCCACCTGCCGCCGTGGGCCCAGGGCCTGTCGGTGCTGGTGGCCGTCGGCGCCGTGGTCGGCGGCGGCCGCTACCTGGTGCGGCCGATCTTCCGCTTCATCGCCGAGGCCCGCCTGCGCGAGATCTTCACCGCCGCGGCCCTGCTGATCGTGGTGGGCGTGGCCAGCATCATGCAGATGGTCGGCCTCTCCCCCGCCCTCGGCGCCTTCCTGGCCGGGGTCGTGCTGGCCGAGAGCGAGTTCCGCCGCGAGCTGGAGACCGACATCGAGCCGTTCCGCGGCCTGCTGCTGGGCCTGTTCTTCATCACCGTCGGGGCGGGCATCGACCTGAGGCTGGTGGCCAGCCAGCCCCTGACCCTGATCGGCCTGGTGCTGGGCCTGATGGTCCTGAAGTTCGCGGTGATGTTCGGCCTGGCCCGGCTGTTCGGGGCCCCGGCCCGGGGCGCCGCCGCCGTCGCCACCGCCCTGGCCCAGGGCGGGGAGTTCGCCTTCGTGCTGCTGACCTTCACGGTCGGGGCCGGCGTGATCGGCGCGACCCTGGCGGCCCTGCTGACCGCCGCCGTCGCCGTCTCCATGGCCCTGACCCCGGTGGCGATGATCCTCTACGAGCGCATCGCCCAGATGTTCGACGCGGCGATCCCCAAGGTGACGCCCGACACCGGGGCCTTCGACGACAGCGAGCCCGACATCATCATCGCCGGCTTCGGCCGCTTCGGCCAGATCACCGGCCGCCTGCTGACCGCCAACGGCTTCCGCTCCACCGTGCTGGACAGCGACATCGAGCAGATCGACCTGCTGCGCCGCTTCGGCCGCCGGGTGCACTACGGCGACGCCACGCGGATGGACCTGCTGCGCGCCGCCGGGATCGAGCGGGCCCGGATGCTGATCGTCGCCCTGGACGACCGCGAGAAGACCGTCGAGCTGGTCGAGACCGCCCGCAAGGCCTTCCCCGACCTGGTGATCCTGGCCCGGGCCTGGGACCGCCGCCACGCCTACGACCTCTTGGCCAACGGCGCCGACGCGGTCGAGCGCGAGACCTTCGAGGCGGCCCTGGCCCTGGGGACCACGGCCCTGCAGAAGCTGGGCTACCGCGCCCACCGGGCCCATCGCGCCGCCGGCATCTTCCGCCGCCACGACCGCAAGTCGTTCGAAGACCTGCGTCCCGTCTGGGGCCAGGAGGAGGCCTACATCCTGGCCTCGCGCGACGCGGCCCAGACCATGGACAAGCTGCTGACCGCCGACCTGGCGCGCCTGCGCCCCGGCGACGGCGCGGGGGCCTGGGACACCGCCAGCCTCGACGAGGAGCTGAAGGAACGCGCCGAACGGGAAGCCGCCCGGCGCGAAGAGGCGAAATAGAGTCGGGAACCGGACTCTGTCGCGGGGGCTTCCCCTTTCCGGAGGAAGCCAGGCGATGCGGTACTATTTCCAGCTCAGCGACGGCCACGTCCTGACCGACGAGGAGGGCGAGGTGTTCGACGACCTCGACGCCGCCAAGGTCGAGGCCGCGCGGATCGCCGGCGAGTGGCTGCGCGACAACGCCGACGAGTTCGCCCAGGACGGCGCCCTGCTGGTCGAAGTGCTGGACGAGCGCCGGGCCGTGCTGGCCACCGTCGCCGTCGAAGCCGACGCCCCGACGGGCACGATGCACTAGCCCCGGCCGGGGACATGCCCTTGGGCGTGTCCCCAACGTTCGCTGGGCTTGGATGGGGACACGCCCAAGGGCATGTCCCCGGCCGTGATCCCTACAGCAGCCAGTCGCCGACCACGTGGTGCTGCGGGTCCAGATAGCCGCCCTGGGTCAGGCCGGCGATCGTCCAGTTGTCGAGAATCACCGTGCCCATGCCCACGGCGGTGATCTGCACCGCGTCGACATGGTGGTCGCCGTTGGTGTCGACGTCCTTGAAGCTGGGCTTCAGCAGCTGGTCGATCAGGCCGTTGAGCACGGTCTGGGCCCGCGACGGTCCGCCGAAGTCGAACAGATCGCCCAGCTGTTCGCGCAGCGGGGTGACGATGCGGTCCTGGCCGGGGTTGAAGTCGGTGATGTGGTCGGTCCCCGACAGCAGGCCGAAGACGAAGTCGTCGGCGCCGGCCCCGCCGGTCAGGATGTCGTTGCCCAGGCCCCCTTCCAGGGTGTCGCGGCCCGTCCCGCCGTCCAGCCGGTCGTTGCCCAGACCGCCGATCAGGTGGTCCGACCCGCCGGCGCCGTTGATCACGTCGTTGAGCAGGCCGCCGGTATAGGTGGTGTCCTTCTCGCCGGTGTCGGTGAAGCTGTTGGCCTTCAGCAGATTGCCCGACAGGGTGCGGTTGTCGCCCGCCTCGCCCACCGTGATCGAGACGGTGATCGGGGCGGTGAAGCCGCCGTGGCCGTCCGAGGCGGTGTAGGAGAAGCTGTCGACCACCGAATGGCCGGCGGCCAGCTGGTCGAAGCTGTCGGCGTCGGCCACGTAGCGGACCTGGCCGTTCTCGATGCTGATCGAGGCGCCCAGGGCCGACTTGGCGCCCGACAGGGCCGCGATGGCCAGGGCGTCCAGGTCGACGTCGTGGTCGTTGGCCAGCACGTTGACCAGGATCGAGGCGTCCTCGGCCACCAAGGCCGCGTCGGCCGCGCCGACCGGCGCGTCGTTGACGGCGTCGACGCCCAGCTGGACCGTCACCACGCCCGACACGCCGCCATAGGCGTCGTGCGCCGTGTAGGTGAAGGCGTCGGCCCCGTTGTAGTTGGCGTTGGCCGTGTAGACGAACGAGCCGTCGGCGTTCAGCACCAGCGTGCCATAGGTCGGGCCCTGGCCCAGCACCGCCGTCAGGGCGTCGCCGTTCAGGTCGCTGTCGTTGGCCAGCACGCCGTGCGCCGCGTCCACCGTCAGGACCGTGTCCTCCGAGACCGTGAACACCGCGTCCAGCGTCGCCACGGGGGCGGTGTTGATGAACAGCTGGGACAGGATCGCGTCGTGGTCGGTGGGTTGGTCGATCGCCGCCTGGCCGGTGTTGAGGTGGACGTTGTCGAACACCGCCCCGTCCTTGAGGCTCTGCGAGACCAGCAGGTTGTCGATCTGCTGGGCGTTACCCTCGAAGATGTACGAATAGCGCTCCTCGGGCGTCAGGGTGCGGGCCAGGTTGTACAGCGCGCCGTCGGCCTCCAGCAGGGTCAGGCTCTGCTCATAATAATAGGCGTTGAAGTCGCCCATCACCGCGATGTGGGCGTCCGGGTTCGCGGCCAGCAGGCCGGCGACATAGTCGTGGACGGCCGTGCTCTGATCGGCGCGGCGGTCGTCGCCGCTGTTGGCGGCCGGCTGGTTGGCGCCGAACAGCGGGTCGCTGCCGCCGCGCGAATAGTTGTGCACGTCGATGGCGGTGATCGTCTCGCCCCGGAACACGAAGTCGGCGGCCAGCGGATTGCGGCTGTTGTTGAAGGCGTTGGCGGGGCCGGTGGTGTCGGTGACCAGCCGGGCCGAGCCCTCCACATACGTCACGCGGTCGGCCAGATAGAGGAAGGCGTTGCGGATGTTGCCGTTGCTCTCGCCGCCGGTGGTGTTGTTGGCGGTCGGGGCGATCTCGATCCAGCTGTAGTGCGGGCCGCCCGCCGCCTCGATGGCCGCCACCAGCTTGTTCAGGGTGTCGGCCCCGCTGTAGTTCGTACCGTTGCCGGTGCCGTCGGCGTCCTGGATCTCCTCGACGCCCAGGATGTCGGGCGCGCCCAGGTTATGGGCGATGTCGGCCGCCAGGGCCGCGAACTTGGCGTCGGAGTCCTGGGGCGAGATGTTTTCGAGGTTGTAGGCCCCGATCGTCAGGTGGCTGTCGTCGCCGGCCAGGGTGGTGACCTCCAGCGGCACGGCGCCGCCGCTGGTGGTGGTCTCCACCGACGTGGCGATCACCTCGTACTCGCCGCCGAAATAGCTGACCACGCCGGTGACGTCGCCCAGGTGGTCGCCCAGCACATAGGCCGAGTTGAAGCCCGGGTTCACGCCGCTGTCGGCATAGACCAGGATCCGCTCGGGATTGTTGTCGCCGTCCGACAGGGTGACCCCGCCGCGGCTGTTCAGGCCCGTGGCGTTCGCGCCGTCGTCGGCCACCACCCAGGTCTGGCCCTGGTAGGTCGCGCCCGTCGACTGGGCGTTGTGGATCGTCACGACCATGCCCTCGACCGACTCGTAGAAGTCGATCCCGTCCGTCGCCGGATCGAAGGTGGAAAGGTGGTCGTCGTCGATCACCGTGGTCGGGATGGCCCGGCCGCCGGCGCCCAGCACCGTGGCGGCCACCGTGCCCGTGCCGATCACGCTGATCGTCGGAGCGGTGATCTCGGTGATCGTCAGGTTGGTGGCGACGCCGCCGTTATATTCATCGACCGTGCCCGTCACCTTGACCAGGTCGCCGACGTGCACCGTCGGGATGGCGTTGGTGAACACGAAGACGGCGTCCGAGGTGGCGTCGTCGCCGTCGCCGTTCGGGTCCTGGATCCAGAAGCCGCGCGAGCCGGTGGTGTCGATGGCCGTCACCACGCCCTGGGTCGAGACGGTCTGGCCGTCATAGGCCGAGATGTGGCCCGCGCCCTGGATGTCGTAGATGGCCACCGGGGCGAAGTCGTCGTTGACGATCGCGCCCTGGCCCACGCCGTCGACGATGGCGGCCGCGCCGCTGGCCACCACCAGGTTGGAGAGGTTGACGCTGAAGGCCTCGTTCGGCTCGGGCGTGGCGTCGCCGTGGACGATCACCGAGATCGTCTGGCTGGCCGGGCCGCCGGCCGTGAAGGTCAGGGTCCCGTGGGTCTCGTTATAGTCCGAACCGTTCTGGGCCGAGCCGTCGGCGGTGGCGAAGTCCACGGTGAAGGCGCCGGTGGTGTTGGTGCGGGTGACGGTGAAGGTCATCACCTGGTCGCCGCTGTCGCCCTCGGTCAGGGTGACGTCGCTGATCGAGACGTTGGCGCTGGGCACGCCGCCGTCGGTGACCGTGAAGCCGGTCTTGTAGGCCACCGGATTGCCGTCATCGAGCGACCAGTTGGCCGCATTGGCGATGGCCGACAGGATCTCGGCCTTGGTCCCGGTGGTGGTCCCCACATAGGCGCCGTTGTCCAGCGAGAAGGCCAGGGCGGTGCTGCCCGCCGCCAGGCCGGTCGGGATCGCCGAGGTGTTAGAGTTGGTGGCGTCGCCGGCGTAGGTGGCGTTGCCGTCGGCGAAGTCCAGGGCGAACAGCGGCGTCGCGCTGGCGGCCGAGCCCTGATAGGCGATGATCTGGTCGCCCGAGGTGGACGGATTGAACGAGCCGGTCAGGCCCGTGACCGTGATCACCGTGCCCGCCGCCGCGCCGCCCGCCGGCGCGGTGTAGGTGAAGACACCCTCGCCGCTCCGGAAACCGCCCGCCGCGAACCAGCCGTTGTCGGTGAAGCTGATCACGGTGCCGGCGTCGATCGCCTGCAGCAGCACGAACGAAAACGACTTGCCGGCGGTGTCGGCGCTGTAGCCGATCAGGGCGAGATCGCCCACGGTCAGGGTGGTCATGCGTTTCCTCCGAAGGGGGGTCTTGTTCTAGGTGATCGCCGCGGGTCGGGAGTGGATGGACGGGCCGAGTGTTCTAGGCGCTTTCAGCACGGCCGCGATCTTCGACCAGCCTATGGACGCTCGATGACAGGACGATGTCGAAGTTTTCAGCATTCCGCAATCGAGAGCTTGCGGCTCAGCTTTCAGAAATCCGGATTTCCGATCTGAATATAAAGTCGTGGCGAATCATTATTTACATGCTCAGCACACCTCTCCCGGATAGACTTCCGTATTCGACCTTGAAAAGGACCTCGCCGGGTCCACGGATATTTCGAATATCCTCGATACGCCAACCTCGGGGACGACTGACGGCGCCCCTCGCAATGCCTGGGGCGGGCGGCGAAGATTGCGGCCGGAAGCGCGCGATGTCCGATCGGAAAGAAAAACTTACTTACTTGATCGGAAACCAGACGCCGGAGCGCGCTCCGCGCCGCCGCCCGATTGCTGGGCGCCGCCTCGCGCCCTCTCCCGGAGGGAGAGGGAGGGGCCCGCGCCGCAGGCGTGGGAGGGTGAGGGGTTTCACCGTGTCCGATTTCGCTCCGACCGCCCTGCCGGCTCTCCGGCTGGCGTCGTACCCCCCACCCTGCCCTCTCCCTCTGGGAGAGGGTTCCAATGGGCGACTTACGCGCGGCGGATAGCGGATGAAGTTCAGCGTTTTCAACGCCCTGAACTTTCTCGACCAAACTTATCCTCCCCCTTCCAGACGCCCGTATCCTTTACCCACCTCGACGCGGGAAAGGGCGCATGGCCAGCGACCGATGCGGCGGCGGGGGGCGATCGAGCGGGAAGCTCCTTCGGCGGTCCGAAAGGATCAAACCCCATCCATCTGGTGCCGGCTGGGCTCGGAACACGGATACAGCGTTGGATGGGGGCTGGTTGAGCAGCAGGCGAGCGGTGAGACGCTCGCGGTCCGGGACTGGGGTTCGTTGATCCAGCCCGCCCGTCGGAGGCTTCAAGGCGGCGAGGTTCCAATAGAACTCGGCGCCGCCACGCTTCCGGATAACGACCGCGCGGAGCGATCGGGCTTCGTCGAAACGGTATTCTTTTTCAAACTCCGGACGATGTCCGGCGCTCCGCGGCCCTTTCCATACCTTCAGCGAGAGATCGCGTGAGGCTGAAAAGCCGTGGCTCACCCCCTTGCCCCCACCTGGCGGCTTCGCCGCCTGTCCGCCCCCGTAGGGGGCGGAGCCTCGCGCGGTCCGCTCAGCAAAGCTCTTCCCCCTCCGGGGGAAGACGACCGCGAAGCGGTCCGTAGGGGGCAAGGGCTGACCGCGCCTGATCGAGAAGGGAGTCCCGCCCGTGCCGGCCCTAGTTCGTCACCGAGAACGTCGCGTTGTTCCCCGTCGCGGTCGAGACGCCCACGACCGCGCGGCCCGACGAGCGGACGGTCACGGTCGAGCGGGCGCTGACGTCGACATTGTTGGACTGGCTGTTGGTGGCCGTCATCGTGCCGCTGCACAGGTTGCAGGCGTAGCCGCTGACCGCGTTGCCGATGGCCGTGGCGCTGGCGCCGGCGTCGTAGCCGTCATGGCCGTCGAAGCTGGCGATCACCTCGACCCCGCCGCCGTCGTTGACCTGGACGTTGTCCAGCACCAGGCCAGGGCCGTTGCTGTTGCTGGCCATGGCCGAGTTGCCCACGCCGTACGCCGTCGCCTGGGCGCCGCCGAACTGGTACGAGGTCTCCTCGGCCTGGGCCCGCACATAGGCGGTGTTGTACTGGTGGCTGGCCACGTCCAGCAGCGTGCCGTCGTTGCTGGCGTTCAGGTTGTTGCCCGAGGCCGTGGCCGCCGTGGTGGTCAGGTAGCTGTTGCCGTAGGCCGCGAACTTGGTGGCCGTGACATTGGCCGCGCCGTTGTTCTGGTCGGTGATCACCCGGGCCGCCGACTGGTTGGCTCCGGTCAGGTCGATGTTGTTGCCCGCCGCCGTGCCGGCCACGACCGCGGTCCCGGCCACGTACTGCAGCACCGCCCCGCCGTCGGCGGCGACGTCGGCCTGGTTGTTCTGGCTGACCCGCGCGCCCATCGCGCCGTTGACCATCAGCAGGCCCTGGCTGTTGCCGGCCGCCGAGCTGGTCTCGATCACGTCGCCGGCCTGGGCCGTCTCGCCCTCGATCTGGCTGCGGGCGGTGACCGCGCCGCTGTTGGTCTGGACCATGAAGCCGCTCAGCGTCCCGTAGGCCGCCGTGGCCGTGCCGCTGTTGCCGACGGCCGTCGTGGTCACGGTGCTGGAGTCGCCCATGGAGCCTGAGACGTTGACCACGCCGTGGGCGCCGATCGCGCCCTGGTTCACCTGGTTGGACGTCAGGCCGGCGTCGGCGTTGACGGTCGTCGCGCCGAAGGTGTTGCCCCCCGCCGTGGTGGTGGCGGTGACGCCCTCGTCGGCGGTGACGACGTTCAGGGTCTGGTCGGCGAAGATCCCGCCGAGGTTCAACTGGTCGTTGGAGCCCTGGACGGGGACGGTCTGGCTAGTAGCGACCCCGCTTGCCAGCATCACGCACATTGGGATCGCTGCGATCGTTCCAGCGAGACGGGTCTTCGCGGGTCTGCGCATTGTTGGTTCCCAGGTTGTTGTAGGCGGGGACGAAGGCCCCGGTCGCGCCGACGGTGTTGGCGGCGTAGGGGTCGTACTGCAGGCAGCTCTGCGGACCCGGCATGCCGTAGAGGTTGGCGCTCATCTCGATCGTGGCCCGCTCGATCAGCGAGCGCACGGCCAGCTGCATCGGCTCCAGCGCGCCGCGGCCCGCCGAGATGTCGAAGATGTTGCCATTGAGGAAGTCGAAGACACCGGCGCTGATCTCGCGGCCGACCACCTGCTTCTGGTAGGAGATCACGTCCACGACCTCGAGGGTGCGGGTGTTGATCAGGCGCAGGTCCAGGGCGATGTTCATCACGAACACCCGGCGGCGGAAGTTGCCCTTCAGGCCGTCGGTGTCCTTGTCGCCGATATAGGCGTCGGCCCCGACCGAGCGGATGTTGTAGTTCAGCTCGGTGATGCCGCCGGCCACATAGAAGTCCGAGCCCGGGACCTGGCCCGCCAGGATGCGGCGGTAGTCGGCCGGGGCGTCGGCGCCCGGCTTGGGGTTGTCGGAGATCAGCTTGTTGTTGGCGTACTTCAGCTCGTACTCCGACACCGAGGTGTCGAAGCGCTCGACCATGGGCATGCCGGCCTTGGCGAAGGCGGTCATGGCCAGCAGCGAGGCGCCCTGGGTGACCTTGCGGCCCGAACCGTCGGACTCTTCCTTGCCGGTGTAGTCGGCGATGCGGCCGATGGCGACGCGCGGCGCGACCACGTGGTTGGCGCGGGCGTACTGCGCCAGGCAGACCAGGCCGGCGGTGTAGGGCGTCGGATTGGCGGTCACGGGCGCCGAGCCGATCGGCGTGGCGTAGTTGCCGTCGGTCATCGACTTGGGAACGCCGCCGCACGCGCTCAGCGCGGCGCAGGCGCCCGCCAGCAGAAGGAGGAGGCGCTTACTGGCCATTGCCCGATTTCCCGACGTTCGTTCCGGCGCTGATGTTGCCGTTGTTGATCTGGCTGGAGTTGACGATGACGGTGTTGTTGTTGCCCTGGGTGACGACCGTCAGGTTGTTGCCGATCGCCGTGGAGCTGCCCCAGCCCCCGAGGGAGCCGACGCCCGAATAGGAGTCCAGCGAGCCCGACGACCGGCTGGACGAATAGACGCTCTGGTCGGCGCCGGTCAGCATGACGCCGTCGACGATCACCCGGTTGCCGTTGGCGTCGCGGGTCGAATACTCGACCACGTGGTTCTCGGAACCGGCCACGCGGCCGTAGCCGGCGTTGAACGAGGCGGAGTTGGTGTCCAGGGTCTGGGCGCGGGCGGGGCTCGACAGCACCAGGCCCGTCGCGGCCGCGGCCAGGGCCAGCACGGCGGCGCTGATCGCCAGCAGGCGGCCGGCGCCCGGCAGTTTCTTCACACTCGCAGCCATCTGGACCTCGTGAACACCGACGTGTCCGAACGGCAAGCAACCCCCGTGCCAATATCGGACAGCGTTCGGTCTACGCCCGAAGGTCTCGCGATTTGGTTAAGCTGGCCCGCGACAATATGCGGCCGGTCCGGCGCGCGGCCCATTGATAAGGGGGCCGCTTTGCGAGACCCTGCTCGGAATATAAGTCTCAGGGAGGATTAAGCTTTGCTGGTTTCTCAGATCCTGAAGGACAAGGGCGATCTCGTCTTCACCGCCTCGCCGAACGAGACGGTGGGGGCGGCGGCGGCCCTGCTGCACACCCGGCGCGTGGGCGCCATGGTCGTGCTCGAGGAGGACGAGACGATCGCCGGCATCCTGTCCGAACGCGATATCGTGCGGGTGATCGCCGAGGGCGGGGCGGCGGCCCTGTCCAAGCCGATCTCCAGCTGCATGACCAGGGACGTGGTCTTCGCCCAGCCCGAAGAGACCGTCGACGCCCTGCTCGAGCGGATGACCGACCGCCGCATCCGCCACCTGCCGGTCTGCAAGGGCAAGCGCCTGGCGGGCATCATCTCGATCGGCGACCTGGTGAAGTACAAGATCAGCGAGGCCCAGGCCGAGGCCGAAGGCCTGAAGGCCTATATCGCGGCCGGCTGAGGTCGCGTCGCGAGAGGGACGGCGGGCGGTCCGGAGAGGAGCGTCCCCGCACTCTATATAGGGCGCCTATATAGAGCGTCGTTCAGGACGCCGGCTCTTCCAGCAGTTCCGCGCCCGAACCGGCGACGGCGTCGGCCAAGCTGTAGCCCTCCAGCACCGCCGCCGTGGCGTCGCGGGCCCGCAGCAGGGCTTCGCGCAGGGCGCAGGTGGCCAGGTCGCGGCAGTCCTCGCAGCGCCGGAAGGCGGTGCGGCTGACGCACGGGGTCAGGGCCAGCGGGCCGTCGACCAGGCGGATGATCTCGGCGAAGCTGATCTGGGCGGGCTCGCGCCCCAGCAGATAGCCGCCGAACTTGCCCCGGCGGCTGATCACCAGGCCCTGGCGCGCCAGTGTAAGAAGTATGGCCTCGAGGAACTTGCGCGGCGCGTCGGCGCGGACCGCCAGTTCGCCGGCGGTGACCTGCCCGTCTTCCCGGGCCAGTTCGATCATGGCGCGCAGGGCGTAACGCGCTTTCTGGGACAACATGGACGCGAGGCCTCCTCTTGTGGAGGTCTATGGAGCCAGGGGAGGGGGTGGCGCAAGCGTCGTCGCCCGGGGGCGACGAGGGGGCG
>Ga0209565_1000487_pt1:0-2500 | contig 29144 bp, 18 predicted proteins | sample Araplaol_mTSA_r2_2_FD_184283 | JGI IMG/M metagenome (GOLD analysis project Ga0209565, IMG submission 184283) | Arabidopsis root microbial communities from North Carolina, USA - plate scrape MF_Col_mTSA_r2 (SPAdes) (version 3) | ecosystem: Host-associated > Plants > Roots > Endosphere... | reverse complement strand
CGCCAGTTCCGGTGGAGCCATCCTTGAAATACCACCCTTATTGTTGCTGACGTCTAACCGCGGCCCGTTATCCGGGTCCGGGACATGGCGTGGCGGGCAGTTTGACTGGGGCGGTCGCCTCCCAAAGTGTAACGGAGGCGCGCGATGGTGGGCTCAGACCGGTCGGAAATCGGTCGTCGAGTGCAATGGCATAAGCCCGCCTGACTGCGAGACTGACAAGTCGAGCAGAGACGAAAGTCGGCCATAGTGATCCGGTGGTCCTGCGTGGAAGGGCCATCGCTCAACGAATAAAAGGTACTCTAGGGATAACAGGCTGATTTTGCCCAAGAGTCCATATCGACGGCAAAGTTTGGCACCTCGATGTCGGCTCATCACATCCTGGGGCTGGAGCAGGTCCCAAGGGTTCGGCTGTTCGCCGATTAAAGTGGTACGTGAGCTGGGTTCAGAACGTCGTGAGACAGTTTGGTCCCTATCTGCCGTGGGTGTACGAGACTTGAGAGGATCTGTCCCTAGTACGAGAGGACCGGGATGGACACACCTCTGGTGGACCTGTCATGGCGCCAGCTGTGCAGCAGGGTAGCTAAGTGTGGAATAGATAACCGCTGAAAGCATCTAAGCGGGAAACTAACCTCAAAACAAGGTCTCGCTGAGAGCCGTGGAAGACCACCACGTTGATAGGCCGGGTGTGGAAGCGCTGTGAGGCGTGTAGCTTACCGGTACTAATAGCTCGATAGGCTTGATCGTTCTTCAGTCAAACCCATGACTGCTTTACAAGACATGCGATGTCTTCTTCACAACAATGCTCGGGTCTCCAAAACGCGACCCGACAGCATCCTTTTTGCTGACCTGGTGGCTATGCCGGGGGTTCCCCACCCGATCCCATTCCGAACTCGGTCGTTAAGTCCCCCAGGGCCAATGGTACTTCGTCTCAAGGCGCGGGAGAGTAGGTCGCCGCCAGGTCCGCTAAAAGGATGCTTCGTTAGAGCTCTCGCTCCAAAGTCCAAACCCTACCACACGATCACATCACTACCCTCTTCGCCGCGGGGTGGAGCAGCCCGGTAGCTCGTCAGGCTCATAACCTGAAGGTCACAGGTTCAAATCCTGTCCCCGCACCCAAGATCAAGAAATGGCCTCCTTCGGGAGGCCATTTTTCGTTTGGGCCCTGCCTGGCGTCGCGGCCTGGGCCTGACGACCAGGTCGTCGGATCTCGGAGGTCCGGTTCCCGTCACCGGCGGCCCCGCCACGGACGGAGGCCTTCGGCGCGCTCGCCTTCAGTCCCGCCGCCGGCGGCGGAATCGGCCGCCTTCCGGACGCTGACCGCGAGGATCGCGCGCGAACATGGCGAGCTCGGTCCTAGGGCCCGGCGATCCAGGCTGACTCGCCCGGCCCCATCGCCGCGGCCCACGCGGGAATCAACGCCTCCGACGTTTCCGCCGGCGAGATCCGCCTGCTCTTCGTGGGGCTCGGGGTCAGCTCGAGGTGATTCCGCCTGGCCGCCCAGAAGGTCGCGCGGGCGGTCCGTCTTCGCCGGCGGCCAACGGGAACGCGGTTCACGCGACGCGCCGCGGGAATCGCCGTCACGAACCTTGGCCGGTTCTGAGTTCCCGCCTTCGATTCGCGCTCGATCGGCGGTCCATCCGCCTGGAGGCAGCGCCAGGCAGTGATTCCCCGAAGCGGAAACACACCAAACCCGACGAATCCGGGCGGTCCGGCCCGCCTCCAGTCCTCGAACGCCTTCGGGAGAATCGGTCCTGAGGCGTCCGGTCGGCGCGGAAGTCGCCGCATTCGGCGATGAAGCTGGCCGCCGACCTGGCCGGTGTGACGATTCGCCGACCCGCCGACCCGCCGACCGATCTCCGCGCCGCGGTCGGCGCCTCCAACCACTCGGGTGCTCGAGGCTCGCTCGAGGAAGGGGAGGCGGCGGTTCTCGCGCCCTTCGCCGGCATTGGTAGGCGGGTGGGGAGGGTGGCGCCTCGTCCTCTGCGGCCGGGCGACGAGGCCCGGCCGACAAACTCCAGGCCCCAGGTCGGGATTCGCCTCGGCGGGGGTTGTCATCGCCGCGTCACGCGCCTATATCCGCCCCTCGCTCGGAAACGCGATCGCGACCGCAGAGGGCAATGGCCGCAAGGCTCTTGCTTTCTTCGCTCGGTTTCGCTAGTTTCCGCGCTCCAATCGACTCGGTAATGGATCCAGGCGGGCAGCCTCGGCGGCCCACGGATCCCTTTTTGTCTCTTCGTTGTGGCTTCGGCCCTTTGAGAGGATGGAAAAACGAGGCGGTTGACTCTGGGGTGATGCTTCAATAGAAGCGCCGCTCCTCACTGAAGCGAAGAGTTCGATAAGAATTCCGAGGTTCTGTGAAGTATTCAGTCTCGATGATCTGCTGATACTCAGCAAAATTCGAGATTGACAGGGGTTTGGGCTTTCAATAGAAGGCGCGGCTCCGGAGGGTTTGGTGAGGGGTTCGCAAGAATTCGACGCCAGGTTCTTCAAGTCTAGAAAG